>Ga0137384_10002448_pt1 | contig 14731 bp, 9 predicted proteins | sample SagtaG_2_FD_104922 | JGI IMG/M metagenome (GOLD analysis project Ga0137384, IMG submission 104922) | Vadose zone soil microbial communities from Sagehorn Ranch, Mendocino, California, USA - Sage2_R_60_16 metaG | ecosystem: Environmental > Terrestrial > Soil > Vadose zone | place: USA: California... | reverse complement strand
CGGGCATTTTTTGATAAGCTCAGAAGCGTGCCGCGTGCAGAGCGGGCGGGACAGAACGGACTCCCGAACGGATACTCACCGGCCCACCCTGCGCGACTTTTCCGAATTCAGTAGAAAGACTTGGCAAGGATGCCCGTACCGCTTGGTCCTCAAACACCGGCGCTCTGAATTTCCATACCGCGCCCGACTGATAACCGATCAGGCAATCCGACGTTAGCCCCACAGCCGTCTCCACCTGATTGAAGAGGATGAACTCGATCCGTACCCAGTCCAGGTCGCTTGGCGTCGAGTTTACCACCTCGCCCGCGATGCGCCGGAACCCCAATTGGCTCACCTCCCACCTAATCTTGCGAATCTCCACCGCGTATTTGTCCAGCGGGTAAGGCCGGCTGGCCTCCGGCAAATACAACACAGTTTCCATAGTGCAGTTGGGGCAGTTGACCGTTTCACCGGTCCTGGAAATTCGGAAGGGCAGCCAAGTGCTGCAGAAGTTGCAGAAGCAAGTCACATTTTTGTCTTCCATAAGCATAAAGGTTTTGGTTGCTTGACTGGTTTCAACTTGACTCCGCCTAAACGCAGGTGCATCAAGATGCTCAAACCAATCAGCTATCATCTTTTAGAGCTTCTGGCTCAATCCCACAACCGGCCCAAGTCCTAAACGTGGGCCAAGGGTCTCGCCGGGGGGATTTCCGTAAACCTACGTAGCTGCAACTCGAGGCGGGCGATCGAGCCTGGCACCACTGGAAAGCTGTCACCGAATCTGTCACGGCCCGTCGGCGTCCATCGCGGCCATGCAGGAAGCGCGGAACTCCGACGCCAAGCGAGTTCATATGACCAGCTGCACTGGGGCGGAGCAACGAAAAGGCGACCCAGTTGAACTGGGTCGCCTCATCCTAACCAACCTAACAACCACCACAATAACCCTGGAACACTATACCTGTGTTTAAGCGGTGCGCAAGTGGCCATAGGGCCCTGCGGGATACAGGCTTGCATCTTATTGATTTTCAGTGACTTATGTGGAAATACCACAGCACTTGTCCGTCGCCGCCAGGTTTGGCGGAGTCGATTGTGAGAGGTTTTCGCGGCGAACGGAGGCAGGTCGGCGTTCTGGCGCCTCGGCAGCAATAGCTCGGGTTTATCTTGACCGTTTCCTATGTGGAGAAATGTTTTTGGTTTAACCAGGTTTAACTGACTTTAACTGGCTTTAATTGGATGGAGGACCAAGGTGGCAAGCGGGGTGTGGCGCAAGGGGGGCCGACACGAGCTCAGGAATGCTCGAAAGAGGCTGGCAGCGCTGTGCAAGCCCTTGCAATAGAAAGTGTTAAGATCGAAAAGCGACGCCCGACACTCCGATGAATGCAAGGTGTTACCCCGTAAGTAGCCGCGCAAGTGCTTGGAAATCAACAAAACCGTACCTTTATGCGAAGTGGTGGCCGGAATGGCTGGGGGATTAATGAGACCGCTCGGCTTTTCTTGAACTCGTCCCGGGGGCGAGTCCGTCGGTTCAAGAAAAGGAGGTATCGAGCTTGGGTCATTGTTTTTACTTACTCTCACGCGGTCCACCATACGCGCGGGGAAGGCGGTTGTCCAGGACTCAGAAGACTCAGTGTACAAAATGCACGAAAAAGACTCAGAAGACTCAGAGGGCAAGATGCACGAAAAAAACTCGGAAACCTCGGCGAACAGGTTGAGGGGGTGGAGGGTGGGAGATGAAAGAGGGAAGATGGGAGGGAGGTTTTGCCACCGGTAGCAAGAAGCGAAGCCGCGTTTTGCTGGGATGTCCGGGGGTCTTGCGTGGCGAAGAAGGAAGCCACCTAGACTGACGCCTCTTGGCGGGGCGACATCCGACATCGCTCAGGGTCGCGCCCGGCCGACGCCCCTGCGTTTGGGGCGTATCTTGTCACACATTGGCAAAGAAGGCTCCTCCGGAACTTGGCGTCGATTCTGCTTGTGGGCGACGGAAGGCCTGGCTATTCATGTTCTCAGACATAGCTGGGACAGTCGGAGTCATCACCGAAGACGATCCGGGTGTCGAGAGTGAAAGAGCCTCCGACAACACCCTTGGTTAACCGGGACCTGCCGTCGCTCAGAGCTATGGCGAGGCGTGGCAGCGCCACGAGGCGGGCAAGGCGTTTGGCTGTTCAGTCTGACGTAGGCGAGCTTTGCTTCGCTTTGCGAAGCGTTCGTAGCCGAGAAGCCGTCCCAGCGTTCAAGTTTCATGGCATTGCCAGTGCTATGGTTGGCGTGTGAGGTTCAAACACAGCAAGCGCGCTTTTCATGGTCCGAGTTGGATCACACAGGCTTCGAGCGCCTTGGAGCACGAGGGCACAACGCCCTCACGCATTAACTCTTCGCCAGTGAACGATTTCCCCTCCTGCGGAAGAGCGGCGCGTTTGGGCGCCGGGTTCGCTTCCCGTACCACATAGTTTTTCGAAGGTGCCAGGCCCTGGGGCCGGACCGGCACGGGTTGACTGTCCTTTAATTGGAAAACGAACAGAATGGCCCTGGACCGGTCTGGGCTGGAAAAGTTCAGCGCGCCTCGGGCGCCCTCGTGTGGCGATTCCAAGCGGTATAACTCGCCCAGATGGGTGACTTCACGGATATGTTTGTAGGCGCTGATGGCTCCGGCGCAAATCGCTTTATCTTCAGCCGGCAGTTTTGCCAGATCGAGATCCATGCCAAATCGGCCGCTCATGGCGACGGCACAGGCAAAATGCATGGGCCGATTGCCCCAATGGGTGACATGGCTCGACAGGGTCATGACGGGGAAAAAATAGGAGTAATCCCATTGCAGGGTGACTCGACGCACCGGGTCGGTATTGTCGCTGGGCCAGAACTCGTGGAAATATTTGAGGGCCCCGTAATCGGCACGACCGCCGCCACCCGAGCAGAGCATCAATTCGGTTTTGGGGAAGGTCTTGGCGGTGCGCTCCATCAGGGCATACAAGGCGCGGACATAATCGATCCACAGGTGCGACTGGCGATCAGCAGGGAGGAAACTCGACCCTGGCTGGGTCAAGTAGCGGTTGCAATCCCATTTCACGTAGGTAATGCCGGGAACACTCAATACGCGCTCGAGCACGGACCACTCGAAATCCTGAACGGCGGGACGGGTGAGATCCAGCGCGAGCTGGTTACGTTGCAGTTCGAGTTCGCGCTTCGGTTGGCGGATTACCCAGTCCGGATGCTGCTCGAACAATTCGCTTTTAGGATTAACCATCTCAGGCTCAACCCAGATACCGAACTGCAATCCTTTTTTCACAGCGGCCGTGGCCAGCGGTTCGAGGCCATTGGGGAAACGCTGTCTGTTTGGTTCCCAATCACCCAGGCCGGCTTTGTCGTCGATGCGCGGGTATTTGTTGCCAAACCATCCATCGTCCAGGAGGAACTGTTCGACTCCCAACTGCTTGGCGGGTTCGAAAAGTCCAGCAATGCGGTCGAAATCAAAATCGAAGCCAGTGGCTTGCCAATTGTTGAGCAACACCGACCTGGGTGTATGGCCCTCCCGGAAGCCAAATTGCCGTGCCCAGGCGTGCAGCTTGCGGCTCATCGGGCCAACCCCAGCATCGCTCCAGACCCAGATCATGGTGGGTGTAGTAAACGTTTTCTCCGGTTCCAGATAATAGGTGGAGGCAAACGGGTTCACGCCGCAGAGCGCTCGAACCCGCTGGCCGTTGTGGTCGAAGCCGCACTGAAAGCTGCCCGACCAGGCCAAGGAACCGCCCAGAACACGACCGGAATTCTCCCCGAGCGGCCCGTCAAGAGAGAGAATGAAGGAGGGGTTGCCAAACTGATGCGCTCTGACGCCGTTCTTGGAATCGAGCATCTTTGTGCCGGGAGTTAACAGCTCAGAAACCGGGTTCATCTCGTCTGTCCAGTCGCCATGGAAATGAATGAGATGGAGATTGGTTGGCATCAGCAGCAAGGCTGAAGAGGTCATTCGCTCCAATTTGACCACCGTGGGCTCGTGATGACGGATCTCCGCCCATTGTTCGACGACATCCACAGAATGATGGGCCCGGAAACAGAGGAGGACTTCGAACGGGTAAGCCGGATCACGCAACTGGATCCGGAGCAGCTCGCGGCCCGGCCCCTCGTTGGTCCGCGTCATACCGTCAAACAGGAGGTCGGTGGAGGTGTTGCCGTCGGCGTGAATGGCCTTAAGGGCGGGTTCCCAAATGTAACCGTCGCCGGCCTGCGGGTAGGCTTCGTCGGCGCGTTCAGGATTGGCGGTTCCTCCGCCAATTGGCTGTTGATATAACCGCCGGTCCTGGCCAACCTCGAAGCGCAAGCTGAAACCAGCTGTGCTGACACTGAACGTTTCGGCAAAGGAGGGTACCGGCTCGAAAAGCGCAAGTGCCAGAAAAACCATCTGCGCCAGCGTCGCCACGGTGGAGATAATTCTGATTAGAATCATTTCGGCATCACGACGGCTACCGCAGGCACTCACGGTCCTACCCGGATAGTGATGCTCCAGGTGACAGATGCTAAGGCGGCAACAAGGCCGCAATGCCGACGCTCGGCAGCCTGGGTGAGGCGATCAGGCGAGCCGTTGCTCGGTTCGACGGCAAAGTGGTGATGGCCGTGCCAGCCGCCGCGGGTAAGCCAGAGCCCTAGCGTATTGTTCTCCATCGGGCTCCAAGCGAAAGCGAGGCGGTCGCCGGTGGTGGCGTTGGCGATTTCAGCAGTCCCTTTAATGAGCGGTTCAGCAAACACTTTGGCGCAGCCGCCGGTGGGGACTACTGAGTCGAGGCAGTCAAGCCACGGCTCGCCGTTGAGCAGGGCGCGTGTTTCGGCTGGAAGGTTTAGCCGATCGCCTGGCTGCAACCGTAACAAGGGATGCAGCGCCCACAAATAGAATTCGTCCAGGCCGCTGAGATTGGTTAGCTGGTAGTCCATGCGGAGTTGGGCACCGCAAACCCGAATAGTGCGCTCGAAGTGAAAGGGAGAAATCTGAAGCCGGAGAGAGGTCCGCAATTTGCCATGTTTCCACGCGGGCTCGTCCACTTGCCAGGGAACGCTCCAGGCTTCGCCATGATCAGGCAAGTGCCGGCCTTGCCAGACGCAAGAGGCGAGGGTGGGAAGGCATTCATCGGCGCCGGCGAGGGTGCTTTGCGAAAAGTCATCGCCAAGCTGATTGCGAAACAGTTCGAGGGCGGCTTGCGGGCGCCAGAGCCATTCACGTCCAGTGTGCAGGCTTTTGAGCGAGACGATTTTTGCCCCCAGTTCAGGCACGACGGCCAGCTCGAGGTCATGGGTCCGAAGCACATAATAAGCGAAGCCGTGCTCGCGCCTCAGGTCAGTTGCAAGGCCGTTGGAATTCATTTCTGCAGGTCGCGGAGGTAATCAGCCGCGAGGGCATGGCTTGGGTCGCGGCGCAACACGGCCTGGAAAAGTTTCCGGGCAGCGCTGTTGTTGCCCAACCCAAGCTGGCCTTGCGCCTGCAAAAACAAGGCGGTGGTTTGCTGACGCCGCTGCAGGTCATCGGAAAAGAGCAACATCGTGGGCAGCGAAGTGGCGAAATAATCGATTTTGGCGGGCGCCGCAGCCAAGGCGCGGGCGTAACGGAGGAGATCCTTGAGCAGCTTGCAACCCGTAGCTTTGCGGCCAAGCTTCAGCAGGGATAACGCGGAGAAGTAAGTCATTTCGGAAAACGTGCGGACACTCATCTCCTGGAAATCGCCTTTGAAGGTGGCGGAGGCGAGCCAATAATGTCGGGCGGCGGCTTTGTCCCCGAGGGCATCGCAGGCGCAGCCGAGCCAGAAGTGGATGTCACTTTGGTTGGCGAGGAGGTGTTTGGCCTCGCCCAGGTTCGACGGCGCGTGTAAGGCAGATTCGAAGTGTTGCCGCGCGCTCTTTGGATCGTGCTGAGCGAGTGCGGCCCGACCCAAAGCCAGGTGGGTTCGGACATGCTGGCCGAGCGGACCGCCTTCGCCACCTTCCCAGGGCTGAAAGCGCCTGCTGCTCAACAAGCTGGCTGCCTTGTCGTGGCGGCCCACCTGATTATAGACCGCGCATAATTCGATCGTCAGATCATCGCGCTGTTGGATTAAGTTCGGATGCGCCTCCAGTTCCTCCAATCGTTTAGCCGGTGAGACGCCCAAACGTTTCCAAAGTTGATCGCGCTCATACAGGAGGCGCGCATCCCATGGATTTGCGCAAAAAGCTTTATCGTAAGCGGCGCGTCCGCGTTGAGGGTCGCGACGGATGTTGAAATAGCCAATACCGAGGTTGCGCCAGACGAGGGAGAAGTCAGCGCCGAGGCAGGCCGCCCGCTCCCATAAGGCTATGGCCTCATCGTGGCGACGCCGATCGTAGAGCAGGTTGCCCAGGTAGTAAGGCGCAAGCGGGTCGTTTGGATTGGCTTGGATAGCAGCCTGCAGAATGCCGATCTCCTCGAGGCGCGCGGGAAAACAATAGTCGGGTGCGAGTGCGGCAGCGGTTCGATAACGCTCGGCGGAGGACTTGGGGTCGTTGAGCTTCGCATAGAGCCATCCCAGGCAATAATGGACGAGCGGGGCGGCACCCCAGTTTTGATCGGGTAGATCGGATTGTGCGTTGCCATTACTCTGGACCGCTTGCTTGCTCGCCAGGGCGAGTGTGCGGCGTGTAGTGCCCAGCAAAACAATCGCTTCGGTGTAGAGCCCGGCCCGGATGCAGTCGAAGGCCAAATCGATGGCGGTTTGCAGGTCGCACTTGAGGGCCTGGCCTTGCAAGTGCCTGGCCCACCAATCCAGCGGGTCGAGCGCCAGCGTGGCCGCCAGGAGCTCCCTGGCTTCGCGTTTCTTGCTAAGCTTGCGCAACACAATGGTTTTGAGGTTGCGGGCGCGCGTGTTGTCAGTGTCGAAACGCAGCGAACGCTCCAAGTGCTCGAGGGCCAGAGTCCAATGCCCACGCGCGCAATCAACTTCCGCCAAAGCGTGATAGGCTGCGCCGGTCCACGCCTGGTTCCAAACAGATTTATAAAAGGCATCGTAGGCCTCGCGCTCTCTGCCCAAATATCGCAAGCACATGCCCAGATTGTAGTACGCTTCGCCGTTATAAGGATTCGGATTGCGGCGAGTGAGCCGCTCGATGGCTCGCCGGAAGTACTTTTCGGAGAGGTCAAATTCCCCGCGCCGAAGCTGCCAGAGGCCCATAGCATTGTTGCAACGAGCGTCCAACGGATCGCGGCGCAGGGCTTCGTTCCAATAGAGCGTCGGGCAGCGCGTCGCATGGCGGTATTGCTCGAGGTGCAGGCCGGTGATGAAGAGCTCGTCGGCGCTTTGGATTTCGTTGGGCGTGGGCGGCTCCGTGGCCGGCGGCGGCACAGGCCCATGGGCACGCGGCTTGGGCTGATACAATATTAATTCACGCCCAATGCGGTCGGTCACCGAGATCCTCAAATCGGTTTCTGAAACATTCTTCGGGAGCCGGCCTTTGGCCAACAGCGGCGTTCCTGGCGCCAGATCACGTTGGAAGCAGGCGAGTTGTTTTGGCGTCGCAATGACCCTTACCATCGCCTGCGGTTGGCGAGAAGTAACTGCGACTCCTAAATGCCACTTGCCGTCCGCACAGCGAAGACTGATGGCGGCCGCCAAGGTCGCGTGTTGGGCCGGGCCGATCTTTTGGATGGGATACCAATATTGACTCCAGGTTTTGGTCTCCCCCGGTTGGAGAAAACTGAAATCGGGCTGATTGTCCGTGTAAACGCCGGCCATGAGCTCGATGTAAGGGCCATACTCGCCTTTCTCATCTTTGTCCGTCAGGTTCCGATCCCACGCATAACCGAACTCGTGATTGCCCCACGTCCACTGTTTTTTCCCGGGCGCAATGTGATGGTCGGCATAATGAATAATGCCGGCTTGCGCTAAGTAATCGTAGCCGCCGAAAAAGTCCTCTTTGCTGCCCATGCACATAAAACTGCACGGCGTCGGGATATTAGCATAAAAGGACAAATCATTAGGTAGGTAGCGCGGGCTGCTAGAGCTTCGTTTGACGCGGGAGGTGGTGCAAAGCGGCGGCACGAACTGGCTCGGCACTTCGTTGGCCGGAATTCCTTCTCGGCCACGCTTGCCATAATCCACGCCATAGTAGACCCCTTTACATAACGGATATTCGCTCATCGAGCGGCGCGCATGGTCGGCGACGTAATAAACATCAGGAGGAAAAAAGCTTTGATAGGCTTCGTGCACGCGCGTGCCGACGTTTGCCCACCATAGAAACGTTTGCACAAAGGGCGTTCGATTGTAAGCACGCACCTTGAGTTCGAGGTACGCTTTCCCCGGATGCAGGCAAACGCCGTGCATGCCCTTCATGCGGGTCATCGGGTCATGATCGCTGCACCAGATAGTCTTGGAACCATCGGGGTGCTCTTCGATTTGGAAATGTGTGGGCAGGAATGTTGCCGGGCGATGGTGCTGGGGCCAGTTGAACTCAATGCCGCCGCTCATCCAGGGCCCTGCCAAGCCCACTAGGGCCGGTTTGATCACCGGCTGATTATAGATGAGGTCGTAACCGTTGCTTTTGTCCTGCAAAGCGTGAATCCGCCCGCCGATTTCTGGGAGCACCATGGCACGGATGAACTCGTTTTCGATCCAGACTGCTTTCCATTTGCGATCCACGGGTTTTTCCGCGATGCGGTCGGTGAACGGGAGCGGATACACCTTGCCGCTGCTGCCTTGATAAACCCGTTTCTCCAGAAACATAGGATTTTTGTCCGACGGGGCCGGCAGATAAGTCGGAATGACCACCTGCTCGATACTCACCTGAACCCTGGCAGAAGGTTTCGAGGGACCCTTACCAGCCCGAGCGCGCATTCGAGTATAGGCTACAGACGCGCCAGGGTTCGCTTGAGGAAAGTTGATTCGATTCATCGGTCAGAAACAATTAATCCACCAACTCCCTTTCGATTTGTTCGAGCGTCTTACCTTTGGTTTCGGGCAGTTTGAATTTGATGAAGAGGAAGCCGGCCACACAGATTCCTGCATAAAGCCAAAACGTGCCTGCCGACCCGAATTTCGCGTTCAGAATCGGGAACGTGTACGTAAGGATGAAGCACGCGATCCAGAGCGAGGACACGGCCACGGCCATCGCCGCGCCGCGAATGCGATTCGGGAATATTTCGGAAATGACCACCCACGCTACGGGAGCGAGCGACATCGCGTAACAGCCGATGGCCGCGAGGACCAGCAGCAGCATTGGCAGCCCTTTGACGCCGCCGAAGTAACAGAAACCCATCGCCGTGTAGATGAGGGCCAGGCCTGCCGAACCCAGCAGCAACAACGGTCTCCGACCCCCTCGATCCACAACACCAAGAGCAACGAACGTGAAGGCCAGGTTCACTGAGCCGGTCCAGGCTATGTTTTTGAGCACGGTCGAAATATCGTAGCCAGCCGCACGAAAGATTTCTTCGGCATAGTTGAAAATGACGTTGATGCCGCACCATTGTTGGAAGACAGCGAGAATCACTCCGAGGGCAAGCACTTTTCGCATCCCCGGCTCAAGCAAGTCAGAGAAGCGCACGTGCTGGACTTCCTCGATCGCGAGCGTGGAGTCAATATCTGCAACCGCGGCAGCTGCGTATTGTTCGCCGCCGATTCTACTCAGAATGCTCCGAGCGCGCTCCGGCTTTCCATTTTTGGCCAGCCAACGCGGACTCTCTGGCACGAGCCACATCCCCAGGAAAAACAGAAACGACGGCGCGGCAGTCAGTCCGAACATCCAACGCCAGCCCTGCTGGCCGAACCAGGAAATGCGGATGAACTCGTCGGTCGCGCCTGGAGGCAGCTTGCGCACGAGAAACCAGTTGATGTATTGCGCCAGCAGGATGCCGATGACGATGGTGAGTTGATTTATCGAGACGAGCTTGCCGCGAATCTGAGCGGGCGCGACTTCGGCGATATACATCGGCGACAGGTTGGAGGCCAGGCCGATGGCCACGCCGCCGAAGACGCGCCACATGATGAATATCGTGAAGTCTTTGGCCAGGGCGTTGCCGAGGGAGGTCACCGCAAAGAGCAGCGCGGCAGTGATGAGCAAACGTTTGCGGCCGAATTTGTCGCTCAGCGCGCCTGCGATCAAGGCTCCAAACAGACAGCCAACCAGCGCGCAACTGTTCGCCCAACCAATTTGCGCCTCGCTCGTCAGTTGGAAGTATCGTTGAAAGAATGGTTTCGCCCCGCCGATAACCACCCAGTCCCAGCCGAACAGGAGGCCGCCCATTGCGGCGACGACCGAAATGAGCCACACATAGCCAAGGTTGTGCTTCGCTTTGATCGCGATGGTTTCTGGCGGGGTTGCTACAAGCATGTCGTGTAAGAATTAAAGAGTTTCTCTAAGGATAAGTAAGCCGAAAAAAAATACTCGGATTGGTTGCGCTGATGAGAAAGTTCCAGGCGTTTGTCTCTTGCGAGCCGGACACGCCCTGCCAGCTTGTGCCGAGACCGCCGCCCGGACCATTGGTTTGTGATTGGAGACGCCAGCCGGTGTAGCCCGCCGGCCAGTTTAATCTCAAAACGCCCCCGCTGGTCAGCGCAGTCAGATTAGTCGGACTTTGCAGTGTGAGCGTGGCGCTGTTCGTGACAGCCCCATTTGCGCCAGTCACCACCACCGAATAGACCCCGGCGTCGCTCAGGCCCTCCGGACCGATCGTGATCGTGTTTGCATTTTGCCCAGCGAGAGTGCTCCCGTTTTTGCTCCAAGCATAGCTGAACGGGGGAGTGCCTGACGCAACGGTTGTGAACGTTGCCGAACTGTCGATAACTAGCGCCTGATTGGTTGGTCCCGTCGCGCTCGTGCTCCCTGAACCCAAGCGAAACAGCTTGGCCTGTTGCGCTCCGAGGGTGACGATCCACGTGGTCCCGGTCACCGTGGAAACATCGGCGCTCCATAAATCCACGGCCGTGTAGCTCCCTGATATACCCAACCTGGCTAGATCCACGCTCTTGATCACGGTGAGGTTGGAATAGTTAAACACGGCCACGTACCACGTGCTGCCATCCTGGCGAACAAAAACGTCGCCGGCGCTCGTGCCGGTATTGCCTTCCACAGGCCGAAAACCAACGCCGGCGCGCGCCACTTCGTTAATGCTGGCGTTGGTCAGACACGTTTCCCCCAGAGTTTGTGCCGTAGGAGAAGCCAGATCATCGCTGTTCAAAAAGACCGTGCCAGCCACTGCCTCGTTGATGAGCCGGCTTTGATTTGCGTTTCCCGAGGCGCCGGAGAATTTCATCATATCGGGATCACTGAACCGATACAGCCGGTGGTTGATCCACCATCCGTAATTCACCGCCTGCATCGTGCCCTCCGTGTCACTGATGGACCCGGGGGCATCGAAGTAAATGCGGCGCGAATGCGCGTATTGGTATGGGAAGATCGGCGCGATGGATTCGCTCAGGAACATTTGCCCGTTATTCTGGGCCAACAGATACTGCATCCCCTGGTTATAGGCCTGGATTCCCGTGGTGACGTTCGTATCGTAGTGCGCGCCCTCCAGCGCGCCGTGAGTCAGGAAGTCCAGTTTCAAGTAGTCAAACCCGCGACTCCTGAAATAGCTAAGGTAACAGCCGGCCATCTGCTTGAATCCGGGATGTGTGGGATCAATCGCGATGCCCCCATCAATGGTTTGCGCGTTGCCACTGGCTGTCCGCAGGTAAGCATCGCTCCATTTGTAAGTGCCGCTGCCGGTCATGAAATAGTTCGAGCCCTGCTGTGCCGTGCCCCAATACACAAACGGCGTCCAGTAGATACCGGCCTTCTGGCCGTTCCCGTGACAGTGGTTTGCAAACTCTGTCAACTGCGTGTCGCTCAGGTTGCCCCAATAGGAATCAAGGTTGATATAAACTGTTCCGTTGTCGTTGAAGTTGGTTGTCTGGAGGTTCGTCCTGATGAAGCTGGAAGCCGCCGTTGCGTTCGAGTAGCTCACGTTCGTGCCATAGGCATACCAACTGTTCCAGCCGAAGGGCACGCCACCGGTCCAGATGAGTCTTGGAATGATTGCCGCGTTCGCGTCCCCATAAGTCTCGAGGGTTGTCCGCCAGTCCGCGCCGAAGCCGACAAACGCTGTGGGCGAAGAAATCGTGTCCCCTTTCACCAGGCCGTGAGGGTCAACATCACGGGTATCGCTCGAAGTCACGCCGCCATAAACATTGAGAACGTTTAGGCGATTGTTCGCTCCCTGGAAATAAACGCCGGTTTTCCAGGTGTCATGTGTAACGGAGCCTACGACCAGCCCGTTGCGCGATGTATTGTCGTAAAACGCGGACACCTCGTAGCTGCCGTTGGTGTTGTTGATGGGCTCGGCATTGTAACTGAACGTCGGCGAGTCGTTGTCGAACGGCACTATCAGCGCCCGGTCGTCGCTATAGCTTCCGATGTCCACTCCGCCAGTTGTATCCATCACCAACGGCCCCATCCAGCGCGATTGTAGCGCGCTGCCGACCACATCAAGCCTGGTGAGGAAGCTGTTGTCCTGATCCAGGATGAAAATCTGTTTCATCGTTGGCAGGTCGCCACGTGTTGATGTAACTTCGACCTGATTGTTGGTCACCGTCCAGGTCCGATTCGTGTAAACCGTGTCAGTGATATAATTGGCCAACCCAACGCCGGCGTAGAAACCGGAAATCTTCACGCTGTTTTGCCAATAGAAATTCGCCCGCCCCGTGCTGAGGTCGTAGTCGAGCCTTACGTTGGTGTTCGTCATTTTGAGCAAGTTGCCCGTCTGAACAGGAGGCAAAAGCGGTCCCGCTGCGCACTTCAAAACCAAAAGCAAGGCTAGACCCGCGCCCCAAGGCCTCCTGACTTTCATCATGGTGGTCGGATGGCGGGAGTCACCCAATCCTGGTGCCAGTAGTAAGTCCACAAATTCTGCAGCTTCACTTGTTCAGCGTGCCCGTCAACAAATCCCATGTTGATCTTGCCGGGCAATACCGTGCCTGGGGGCACGTTTCGTGGCGCGGCGCCCGGAGGTTTGGAACCGTGCCGCGCAATGCAGATACGGGCCATCCCTTCGGAAGACGAGTCTTCCAGCGGATCGTATAGGTTGCGGGCCGGCGGATCAGTTTCCACGGGGTCAAAATTGATCCAGGCACTATCCATGAATTCCGCAGTCAACGCCGTGTTTCGGACAGAGTCCTCTCTTGGGTAGAGCCACTCGGGATGGGCGACGGCATTTCCCAGGCCCGGTGGGGCTGACAGCCACTTGTTCATGCCATAACTGGAAACATAGACCGGCGTCGAAAGGGTCCAATGCCAGGCCGCGTCGGCCCTGCCCGCCGGGTTGACCACATTGTTCGGATTCCCCCGGTCCGGCGCGTTGGGGCAAAAGAGGACATTGGTCGCCTTTGCGTAGTAAGCCAGCATCGCCCCCATCCAGTCGCCCTGGCTCAGGGTAGGGTCGAGGTTGAGCGGACCAACCCACGTTTTCGTGTCGTCGGCGTACATCTTGCCGGCCAGGGACAACTGCTTGATCGAATTTATGCAGGAAATTTGATTCGCCCGCAATTTGGCGCTCGAGAGCGCCGGCAGCAACATCGCCGCCAAAATCGCTATGATGGCGATCACCACGAGGAGTTCAATCAAAGTGAAGGCAGAACGTTTTGAGTTCATGGCACTTGGAGCCTGTAAAAGCGCTGGGCGTTCGTTCCCACCGCGTTGGTGGAGGAAAAGTTGCCGCTGTTGTCAAATGCGCCATTGGTCAGCACAACCCAATTGGTCGCGGGCAACGCCACGTTCGTCGTCGTCACGATATGATAGGTGCCACCGCCCGAGCCGGTGTTGTTGCTGCCGCTGATGATGACGTTGCCGCCCGACACGGTGATCTCGCCAATCGCCGGCCCGGTTGGAGCAGCCGCCACGTTTAGTGTCCCGTTGGTCAAACCGCTTGTATCCCACGCCAAGCCGGCGCCGGGTGTGGCAGGCGAGATGGCAGCGAACACGCCGCTGTAGCTTCCGGCTGTGAAGAGCTTGAAGCTGTCACCTGGCGCGAACGATCCGGCGAGATTCGTCACACTCAGTGTGCCCCCGTAGGCGATGCTTGCCGCGCCGCTGATCTGGTCAAAGGAGCTGTTCATCTTGTTCAATTCCATCGTCGTCGTGCCTGACAATGTTACCGCGTTAGTGACGGTGAGAGTCCCAATCGCATTGGCGCCCCCCGGCGAGACGGCTGCTCCGGCGCCAACGACCAGGTTGCCGTTGATAGCGCCGTTGCCTTGCAGAGTCTGGCCCGCAGCCAGCGTCAGTGTCTTGTCGGCCCGGGCACTGACATCGAGCGTTGCGCTCGCGGCGAGGCTGATGTTGGTGCTGGCCGCAATCGAACCGTTGCCAATCAAGGCCAGCACCAGGCCGGAGCGGATGTCGGTGATACCCTGGTAAGTGTTGGCGGCGGCGAAGACCAGGGGCGGGTTGCCGCCGTAATTATCCATGTAGAACCCACCGGGGCCGCTGATGACGTTGCTGAAGGTAATCAGGCTGTTGCCAATCTGGAAATGCGCCAGGCCGTTGAGGGTGACCGTCCCATTGATAACGGTTCCGCTATTGTTCCCGCCGTTGCCGCTGAAGAAATACAGGCCCGCGTTGGTCTCCAGCACGAACGAGGTGCCCAGCCGATAGTCGCCCGCGCCGCCGCTGGGCTGATATTGCCAGGCGGCGGTGCCCAGGATATGGACGACTTTCGCGTAGCCGTTGTCGCCGGCAGTGGTGTCGCCATGCTGAATGTTGAACAGAACATTGGAATGCAGCGTGAGGACATTGG
>Ga0137384_10002444_pt1 | contig 14743 bp, 15 predicted proteins | sample SagtaG_2_FD_104922 | JGI IMG/M metagenome (GOLD analysis project Ga0137384, IMG submission 104922) | Vadose zone soil microbial communities from Sagehorn Ranch, Mendocino, California, USA - Sage2_R_60_16 metaG | ecosystem: Environmental > Terrestrial > Soil > Vadose zone | place: USA... | reverse complement strand
TACACCGAGGCGATCACCTGGAACCCCGACCTGGCCGACGACGCCCTCTGGGAGCGCCTGCACGCCCACTTCACCGAGCCGGAGATCGTCGAGCTGGGATACTTCGTCGCCTTCACCAGCGGCCAGCAGCGCTGGATCCGCACACTGGGCATCGGGCACAAGGAGCTGCTCGCCGACACCGACGCCGGCCTGGCCCCCCAGGTCGCTCGCCAGTAGGCCGCCGGACGGGCGGTCGCGGCCATGCCCGGCCGCCCGGCTCCTCCGCTACCTCGGCAACGCCGCCTGCAGCTCGGCGCGCAACGCCGGCGTCAGCACCTCGCCGCACTGCGCGACCAGCATGGCCATCTCGTAACCGACCAGCCCGATGTCGACGCTGGGGGCGGCGAGTGCGGCCAGCGCCGAGCCGTCGCCGATGCTCATCACGACCAGGAAGCCCTTCTCCATCTCGACGGCGGTCTGGTTGACCTTACCGCCACCAAAGCAGCGCGAAGCGCCCAGCGTCAGGCTCGCCAGCCCTGAGGCGACCGCCGCGAGCTGGTCGCCGCGCGCCCGGTCGAGCCGCTCGGACACCGCCATCAGCAGGCCGTCCGAGGTGACCACGATCGCGTGGGCAATGCCCGGCACCCGGCGGACGAAGCTGGATACCAGCCAGTTGACGTTCTGTGCTTCTCTGCTGAGCTGCGCCATCGCCGTTCTCGAAAAGGTCAGGGCATACGGAACCGGTCACCGCCGCCTCCAGGTCCGCAACGCTACCGCGAAAGCGCGGAACAGCCAAGGCCGTCGATCAGAAGAGGCGAGGCGTGCTCGGTTCGATGCCACGCAGCGCGTCGTAGTCGAGCTGCACGCAGCGGATGCCACGCGCGCTGGCCAGGACCCTCGCCTGGGGCGCGAACGCCAGCGCCGCGAACACGCCCCGGACGCCCTCCAGTCCGACCCGCAACCGCTCCAGGTAGCGGGTGAGCTGCTCGACCCCATCGATCTCGCCGCGCCGCTTGATCTCCACCGCGACGTAGGCGCCACGCTCGTCCCTGCACAGCAGGTCGACCGGGCCGATGTCGGTGCGGTACTCGCGGCGGACCAGGCTCCAGCCGTCGCCGAGCGCCTCGCACCGCTCGGCCAGCAGCTCCTGGAGGTGGCGCTCGACGCCGTCCTTGACCAGTCCCCGGTCGACGCCGAGGTGGTGGCTGGAATCGTGCAGGACTTCCTCCAGGGTGATGGTCATGGTCTCGCCGGTGCGGTTGGTGACCAGCCAGCGGCCGGGCTCCTCGCGCAGGGTGCACGGCGCCGCCATCCAGTTGAGCGGCTTGTAGCCGCCGCCGTCGGCGTGGACCAGCACCGAGCCGTCGGCCTTGACGATCAGCAGGCGGGTGGCCGGCGGCAGGTGGGTGTCGAGCCGGCCGGCGTAGTCCACACTGCAGGTGGCGATGACGAGGCGCATGGCGCCTGATGGTATCCGGGGGCCGGCGGCCCTTCCAGCCGCTCGGGGAAGGGATACGGGCCGAGACGTGACCAGCGCCGATCACCACGTTCCGGTGGCGCCGCCGGTGCGGCGGCCGGTGATGCTGCAGCACTGGCGGCGGCTCACGTTCCTGCACTGGCGGTACCCGCCGCAGGCGGTGCAGGCGTTGCTGCCGCCGGGCTTGGAGGTGGAGACCTTCGACGGCGCCGCCTGGGTCGGGCTGGTGCCGTTCCTGATGGATGGCGTGCGGCCGCCTCGCGTGCCGCCGGCGCCGTGGCTGTCCCGCTTTCCGGAGACCAACGTGCGGACCTACGCGGTCGGCCCGGACGGGCGCAGCGCCATCTGGTTCCTGTCGCTGGACGCGGCCCGGCTCGGTGCCGTGCTCGCCGCGCGCGGGAGCTACGCCCTTCCGTACTTCTGGTCGAGGATGTCGGTTGGCGCGCAGAGCACGGCCGACCGGCCCGTCCTGGGTGGCGGCGGGGTCGACCGTCTCGCCTACCGCAGCCGGCGCCGATGGCCCGGCCCTGCGGGTGCGCGCTGCGACGCCGACATGGAGCTGGGCGCGCCGTTCGCGGCGGCCGAGCTGGGACCGCTCGACCATTTCCTGACCGCCCGCTACCGCCTCTGGACGGTGGTCGCGGGCCGACTGGCGGCGGCCGCGGCCGAGCACCCGCCCTGGTCGCTGCGACGGGCGCGGCTGGTCGACCTCGACCAGGACCTGCTGGAGGCCGCCGGCCTGCCCCCGCCCGAGGGCATGCCGGTGGTGCACGCCTCCGACGGGGTGCGGGTCCGGATCGGCGTCTGGCACCGGGTGGCTGCTATGGAGCCGCGACCCGCTTGACCGACTTGGAGTCCACGTCCGCGACCGGCCGAAGCTACAGGCGCGCCCAGGCCTGGCTGAGCACCTCGCGCAGGATGCCCTCGATCTCGTCGAAGTGCTCCTGGCCGCAGATCAGCGGCGGCGAGAGCTGGATCACCGGGTCGCCCCGGTCGTCGGCGCGGCAGACCAGGCCCCGCTCGAACAGGCGCGGCGACAGGAAGCCGCGCAGCAGGCGCTCGCTGGAGTCGTCGTCGAAGGTCTCGCGGGTGTCCTTGTCCTTGACCAGCTCGATCCCGTAGAAATAGCCGTCGCCGCGGACGTCGCCGACGATCGGCAGGTCCAGCAGCTTCTCCAGGGTGGCGCGGAAGCCGTCCTGGTTGGCGCGGACGTTGCCGAGCAGGTCCTCGCGCTCGAACACGTCGAGGTTGGCCAGCGCCACGGCGCTCGAGACCGGATGGCCGGCGAAGGTGATGCCGTGCAGGAAGGTGCGCTCGCCGCGCAGGCAAGGCTCCATCAGGAAGTCGCGGCAGATCATCCCGCCCATGGGGGCGTAGCCGCTGGTCAGGCCCTTGGCGAAGGTGATGATGTCGGGCTGGTAGCGGTAGCGCTCGGAGCCGAACCAGTGCCCGAGCCGGCCGAAGGCGCAGATCACCTCGTCGGAGACCAGCAGCACGCCGTAGCGGTCGCAGATCTCGCGGACGCGCTGGAAGTAGCCGGGCGGCGGCGGGAAGCAGCCGCCGGCGTTCTGCACCGGCTCCAGGTAGACCGCGGCGACCGAGTCGGGGCCCTCCATCAGGATGCGCCGCTCGATGTCGTCGGCCGCGTGCAGGGTGCACTGGTCGAGGTCGCGGCAGCGCTCGCAGCGGTAGTGGTTGGTGTTCTCGACCCGTACGGAGCCGGGGACCAGCGGCTCGAAGACCTGCTTGATCTCGGCCAGGCCGGTGATCGACAGCGCGCCCATGGTGGTGCCGTGGTAGGCGATGTCGCGGCTGAGCACCTTGTAGCGGCCTGGCTGGCCGATCGCACGGAAGTACTGGCGCGCCAGCTTCCAGGCGCTCTCGACCGCCTCGCTGCCGCCGCTGGTGAAGAACACGCGGTTGCAGTCCCCCGGCGCCAGCGCGGCCAGCCGCTCCGCCAGCTCGACCGCGCGCGGGTGCGCGTAGCTCCACAGCGGGAAGTAGGCGAGCTCGCTGGCCTGCTTGGCGGCGGCCTCGGCCAGCTCGGAACGACCATGGCCGACCTGCACCACGAACAGCCCCGACAGCCCGTCCAGGTAGCGCCTGCCGTGCTGGTCGTAGACGTAGGGCCCGTCGCCGCGGACGATCATCGGGATCTCGCGGTCCGGGCCGTAGCTGGACATGCGGGTGAAGTGGAGCCACAGGTGCCGCCTGGCGGCCGCCTGCATGGGGTCCGAGGGGTCGGCCCCGGCCGGAGGGATCGGTGAGGTGGTCATCTTGTGCCCCAGGTATAGGTCTGTTTGACGAGCCGCAGGTAGACGAAGCTCTCGGTGGCGCGGACGCCGGGGATGGTGCGGACGCGGTCGTTGATCAGCCGGAACAGGTCCTCGTCGTCCTCGCAGACCAGCTCGACCAGCAGGTCGAACGAGCCGGCGCACAGCACCACGTAGTCGACCTCCGGGACGGCGGCGAGCTTGTCCGCGATCTGGAGCAGGTCGCCCTCGGCCTTGAGGCCGATCATCGCCTGGCGCCGGAAGCCCACCCGCAGCGGGTCGGTGACCGCGACGATCTCCATCACGCCGGCGTCCAGCAGCTTCTGCACCCGTTGGCGCACGGCCGCCTCGGACAGGCCGACCACCTTGGCGATGGCGGCGTACGAGCGGCGGCCGTCCTGCTGGAGCTGCTCGATGATCCGGCGCGACACCTCGTCCAGGTGGATCTCGACACCGGGCTGGTCGCGCCGGCTCATCGTCGCGCCTCCTCCCGGTGCGCGGACCGCCCGCTCGGCCCGCGGAGCTGGAGCGATACTGCACCGAGGGTGGGTCGAAAGCAACCGAGTTCCGGCCGTCGGCGAGCGATTCCACGTCGGATGCGGCATTTCCGACACGGAATCAATAGCTCATCGGCGCGCTGGTCCTTCGATCCAGCGGGAGGGTACGCATCCTGGCAGCCAAGCCGGGCCAACCGTGACAGCATGGTGGTTGCTCCCGCCCGGCCCGGGCACCATCGTCGTCTTTTGGGACCGCACGAGGGGAGAATCCATGTCCCACGCTGAGCTGCTCCGGCGGCATCGGGCGGTGCTGCCGTCCTGGCTCGCCCTCTACTACCAGGAGCCGATCGCGCTGGTCGACGGCCAGGGCTGCCGGGTCGTCGACGCCGAGGGCCGGCGCTACCTCGACTTCTTCGGCGGCATCCTCACCACCATGGTCGGCTACAACCTCCCGGAGGTCGTCGACGCGGTGCGCGACCAGGCCGGCCGCATGGTCCACACCTCGACCCTGTACCTGATCGAGCCGATGGTCGAGCTGGCGGAGCGCATCGCCGGCCTGTCGGGCATCCCGGACGCCAAGGTCTTCTTCACCAACTCGGGGACCGAGGCCAACGAGGCCGCGCTGTTGTTCGCCACCACCGCGCGCCGCTCGAACCAGGTGCTGGCGCTGCGCAACAGCTATCACGGGCGCTCGTTCGCGGCCATGGGCATCACCGGCAACCGGGGCTGGTCGGCCTCCAGCCTGACGCCGGTCAACGTGAGCTATGTCCACGGCGGCTACCGCTACCGCAGCCCGTTCCGGGAGCTGTCGGACCGCGACTACGTCCAGGCGTGCGTCGAGGACCTGCGCGACGTGCTGCGCACCACCACCTCCGGCGACGTCGCCTGCATGATCGCCGAGCCGATCCAGGGCGTCGGCGGCTTCGCCACCCCGCCCGACGGCCTGTTCGGCGCCATGAAAGAGGTGCTCGACGAGTCCGGGATCCTGTTGGTCTCCGACGAGGTGCAGACCGGCTGGGGCCGCACCGGCGAGCACTTCTGGGGCATCCAGGCCCACGGCGTCGTCCCGGACGCGATGACCTTCGCCAAGGGCCTCGGCAACGGTCTGGCGATCGGCGGCGTGGTGGCGCGCGGCGAGCTGGTGGACTCGCTGGGGGCCAACTCGATCTCGACCTTCGGCGGCAACCCGCTGGTCACCCGCGGCGCGCTCGCGACCCTCGACTACCTGCTGTCCCACGACCTCCAGGCCAACGCGCACAAGGTCGGCACCAGGCTGCGCCAGGGCCTCGACGCCCTGGCGCAGCGCTGCGCGATCGTCGGCGAGGTGCGCGGCAAGGGCCTGATGATCGGGATCGAGCTGGTCGAGCCGGGCACCAGCGAGCCCAGCCCGCTGGCCGCCATGCGCGCCCTCGAGGAGGCCCGCCGGAACGGCCTGCTGGTCGGCAAGGGCGGCCTGCTCGGCAACGTGCTGCGCGTCGCTCCCCCGCTGGTGGTCAGCGAGGCCGAGGCGGACGAGGGGCTGGAGGCGCTGACCTCGGCGATCACCACGGTGGCCGCCGAGCCCGCATGACAACCCGCGCACAGGAGCACCAGATGAAGCGGATCACGCACTGGATCGACGGCAAGCCCTGGAACGGCACCGCCGAGCGCCGCGGCGACGTCTACGAGCCCAGCACCGGCCGGGTCAGCGGCCAGGTCGACTTCGCCGGCGTCGCCGAGGTCGACCAGGCGGTCGCGGCGGCCGCCCACGCCTTCACCGATTGGCGGCACGCCTCGCTGGCCAGGCGCGCCAGCGTGCTGTTCGCCTTCCGCGAGCTGGTCAACGGCCACCGCGACGAGCTGGCGGCGCTGGTCTCCGCCGAGCACGGCAAGGTCCACGCCGACGCGCTCGGCGAGGTCAGCCGCGGGCTGGAGGTGGTCGAGTTCGCCTGCGGCATCCCCCAGCTCCTCAAGGGCGGGTTCTCCGAGAACGTCTCCACCAGGGTCGACAGCTACTCGATCCGGCAACCGCTGGGCGTGGTCGCGGGCATCACCCCGTTCAACTTCCCGGCGATGGTGCCGATGTGGATGTTCCCGCTGGCCATCGCCTGTGGGAACAGCTTCGTCCTCAAGCCGAGCGAGAAGGACCCTTCGGCCTCCATTCGGGTGGCGGAGCTGTGGGCCGAGGCCGGGCTGCCGGCGGGCGTGTTCAACGTCGTCCACGGCGACAAGGTCGCGGTCGACCGGCTGCTGGAGCACCCCGAGGTACGCGCGGTCAGCTTCGTCGGCTCCACCCCGATCGCCCGCCACGTCTACGAGCGCGGCACCGGCAGCGGCAAGCGCGTGCAGGCCCTCGGCGGCGCCAAGAACCACATGATCGTCCTGCCCGACGCCGACCTGGACCTGGCGGCCGACGCGGCGGTCAGCGCCGGCTTCGGCTCGGCCGGCGAGCGCTGCATGGCCATCTCGGTGGTGGTCGCCGTCGGCGACGCCGCCGACCCGCTGCTCGGCAAGATGCGCGAGCGGGTCGCCAAGCTCAGGGTCGGCCCCGGCACCGATCCGTCCTCGGAGATGGGGCCGCTGGTGACCGGCCCGCACCGCGACAGGGTCGCCTCCTACCTGGAGTCGGGGGTGCAGGAGGGCGCCACCCTGGCGATCGACGGCCGCCAGCACCGGATCGAGGGGGACCCCGCCGGGTTCTGGCTCGGCCCCAGCGTGCTCGACAACGTGGCGCCGGGGATGCGCGCCTACGCCGACGAGATCTTCGGCCCGGTGCTCTCGGTGGTGCGCGTGCCCACCTACCAGGCCGCGGTCGACCTGGTGAACGCCAACCCGTACGGCAACGGCACGGCGATCTTCACCAACGACGGCGGCGCGGCGCGCCGCTTCCAGAGCGAGGTCGAGGTCGGCATGGTCGGCATCAACGTGCCGATCCCGGTGCCCATGGCGTACTACTCGTTCGGCGGCTGGAAGTCGTCGCTGTTCGGCGACACCCATGTCCACGGGACCGAGGGCGTCCACTTCTACACCCGCGGCAAGGTGGTCACCGCCCGCTGGCTCGACCCCAGCCACGGCGGCGTCAACCTGGGCTTCCCGACCAATGCCTGATCCACCTTGGGGGGGAGCGCGCTCCCCCCCAAGGTCGGGAGCGGTCCGGGGGTAGCTGAACGGTCAACTACCGTCGGGTACCATTGCTCCGGTGAACGAGACCCGATGGTTGGACCAGGACGAGCAGCGAGCCTGGCGCGCGTTCCTGGAGGCGAGCCAACTGCTGTTCGAGCGGCTGGACCGCCAGCTCCAGCGCGAGGCCGGGCTGTCGCACGCCGACTACGAGATTCTCGCGCGGCTGTCCGAAGCTGACGGCCAGCGGCTGCGCATGAGCGAGCTGGCCTCCTCCACGCTGTTCTCGCGCAGCCGCCTCTCGCACGCGGTGGCCAGGCTCGAGCGGGACGGCATGGTGCGCAGGCAGAGCTGCCCAAGCGACGGTCGCGGCACCTTCGCGGTCCTGACCCCCAAGGGCCTTGACGCGCTCACCAGCGCGGCCCCCGCCCACGTGGAGGAGGTCCGGCGCCAGGTCTTCGACCACCTCAGCGCCGCCCAGATCGACGAGCTGCACCGCATCAGCAACGCCATCCGCGAGCGCCTCGCCAGCGGCTGAGCGGCCCGCGCTCAACCTTCTTTGGGGCCGCGGGCGTAGCCGCGCATGACCTCGACCAGGCGGTGGCCGTCGAGGCCGTGGGCGGTGATGCCGTCCCGGCCGGCGACCGTGCCCGCCTGGAGCATCGCGTTCAGGATGGCCTCCTCGGTGGCCTCGACCACCGCGTCGAACAACGGATTGACGTGGTTGTTCGAGAGCATCCGGAGCGGCAGGGTGAGCGGTTCGTCCACCCCGTACGCGCCCGGCGTCAGGCCGTGGTTGCCGCTGGCGAACGCGAGGAAGAGGTCGCCGCTGCTGTGCTCCCCCACCCCGCCGGTGCGGGCGATGCCGAGACCGGCGCGCTGCGCCAGCCGCTCGCACTGGTTCGGCAGCAAGGGCGCGTCGGTGGCCACCACCGCGATGATCGAGCCCGCGCCCTCCGCGCCGCGGCCCGGGCCCGCGGCCGGTGCCGGCGTGGATGGGCGCGGCAGCGGCACCTCCTCGGGGCCGATCACCCGCCCGACGGGGACGCCGTTGACCTGGAAGCGGGCGCGGCGGCCATGGTTGGCCTGCACCAGCACGCCGACGGTGAAGCCGCCGTGCGCCGCCGGCACGACCCGCGAGGCCGTGCCGATGCCGCCCTTGAATCCGTGGCAGATCATGCCGGTGCCGCCGCCGACGCTGCCCTCGGCGACCGGGCCGCCGGAGACGCTGTCGAGCGCGCGGGCGACGTGCTCCGGTTTCACGTGGAACCCGTTGATGTCGTTGAGGTTGCCGTCCCAGGTCTCGCCGACCACCGGGAGCCCCCAGAAGATCGGCTCGCCGCCGCGCGCCGCCACCTCGTGCGCGATCAGCGCGTCGTGGACCACGCCAACGCTGTGGGTGTTGGTGAGCCCGATCACCGAAGTGAGCATGCCCGACTCCCGCACCCATTCGAGCCCGGTCAGCTCGCCGTTGCCGTTGAGCCGGTGGCACCCGGCGAACAGCGACTCCTCCCACACCTCCCCGTCGTGCGGCACGATGACCGTGACCCCGGTGCGAACCGGTCCCCGGCCGGCCCGCAGCGGCCCGTCGCCCTCGATCAGCGTTGTGTGGCCGACGCGCACGCCGGCGACGTCGGTGATCGCGTTCAGCGGCCCGGGGGTCCCGGTGCCGATCTCGATGCCCAGCTCTCTGGCCCGCATTGGCGCACGGCTCCTCTCGCGACGGACCGCCAGATCGTAGTCGCGGGCCGCCCGCGCTCCGAGCGGAAATTCGGGTGCGCACCGCGACCGGGCGCCGTAGCCTCGGCGTATGCGCATCGTCATGGGACGGCGTCTGTGGGAAACGGACGTCAGTTGATTCCGGGAGCTGGCCGCCCGCCATGCGGGGGTGGTCATCGACCTTGGCACCGGTGACGGCCGCTTCGTCCTCGCCGCCGCCTCGGACCGGCCGGACCGGTTGGTCGTCGGCGTCGACGCCAGCGCGGCGGCCATGGCGGAGGCGTCCCGCCGCGCGGCCGCCAGCCCGCGGCGTGGCGGCCGTCCCAACGCCCTGTTCGTGGCGGCCGCCGCCGAGGCGCTGCCGCCTGAGCTGGACGGCCTGGCCGACCGGGTCACCGTGCACTTCCCGTGGGGCTCGCTGCTCCGGGGCCTGCTCGGTGCCGAGGCGGCGGTGATCGGCGGGATCGCCCGGGTGCTGCGCCCGGGCGCCCGGCTCGACCTGCTCCTGTCGGTGACCGGCCGCGACCATGGCGCCGGCGCGAGCCCCTTGGACGCCAAGGCCATCGCGGCGCTTGCCCCAGCCTTCGCCAGCCACGGGCTCGAACTGGGTCAGCCGCGCCCCGCCACCGCCGACGAGGTCGCCGTGACCCGCTCGACCTGGGGCAAGCGACTCCGCGCCGGCGCCATCCGCCCCGCGTGGTCCGTCCACGCCCACCGGTCGTGACGAGCCGGCAGGCGCCAGGGCCCCGCCGGGCACCGCACCCCGCGCCCGGCCCGGCTGGAAGCCACGGCCCGCCCGCGCGAGGCGGGCACCGTGGAGGCTGGCTCAGACCGGGCCGCGGGGGAGGAGGACGCGCAGGCGCGTGCCGGTGCCGGGCCGGCGGTCCAGACGCAGCGTGCCGCCGAGCTCGCCCACCCACTCGCGCAGCAGGTCGAGCCCGGGCTCCCGGCCTCCGGCGGAGCTCCTGGGATCGACGCCGCGGCCGTCGTCGCGCACGTCCACCTCGACCTGCCGCTCGTCCATGGCGATCCGCAGGGCGATCCGCTGCGGGCCGCGATGCTGGACGGCGTCGGCCAGCGCCTCCCGAGCCACCTGGAGCACGGCGCGCTCGACCGGCTCGGCCAATTCGCCCGTTGCCACGTCCGCATCGACCGCCACCCCGAAACGCGCCTGATACACGCCGCACAGCTCCTTCAGCGCCGGTACCAGGGCGCTGTCCTGCCGCTCGGGCCCCGACCCCAGCTGGGAGGCCAGCGCCCGCATCTGCCGGATCGCCCCGGTTGCCGTCGCCTCGATCGCCTCCACGCCCGAGCCCACCGGCGAGCCAGGTGGGAGCGCCTTGCGCAGCCCCCCCGCGAGCATGGTCAGCGATGACAGGTCACGCAGAACGGATTCGTGCACCTCGCGAACGAACTGGGAGCGCTCGGCGTCGGCCGCCGCTCCCTTGGAGCGGCCCTTCCCGGCCTCCAGCTCGGTCGACAGCCACTCGATCAGACGGTTGACGCCGTCCTCGATCTCGCCGATCTCGTCCTGGCCGCTGATCGTCACCCTCTGCTCCAGATCGCCCCAGGCCACCCCCGTGGCCGTCGATGCCAGCCTGCGCAGCCGCCGCCGCAGCCGCCGGGTGGCGACCAGCCCCAGCAGCCACCCGACCGGCAGGGCGACGAGCAGCATCGCGATGCCAAGCTGCGCCAGCGGTGCGTTGGCGGCCAGCCTCGCCAGGCGACCGCCATCCGAACTGGACGTCCACGGCAGCAGCAGGGCCAGCAGGTCATTGGCGGAGGGCCCAGCCAGCGCGCCGGCGGGTACCTGCACGTACACCGAGCCGAGCCGCCGCCCGGCGGTCCCGCCGCCACCGGCGAGCTGCACTGGCTGCAACGCCCACAGCACGCCCCCCTGCAGGGTCCTGCCTCCGACACCGCCCGCGGCGGCGCCACGGTTCAGGTCGCCGACGCTCTCGACCGCCACCACGCCGGCGGCCCTGGCGCCGACCGGGAAGCGGCGCGGGTACGAGCTGGCGACCACCTTGCCATCGGCGGCCACCAGGAGCATCAACGACATCGGCTTGGCATTCCCGAGCGCGCCCTCGACGCATGGGATCGCGACGCCGTCGCCAGTCGCCGTCGCCTGGCCGGGCCCGATCCGCGCCGTGCGGTCACAGACCGGGTTGTCGTCGCCTGGCGCCAGACGGCCGAGCTGGGTCCGCAGCTCGCCTGCGTTCGGCAGCCGGCCGAGCCTGGTCGCGATCCGGGTCAGGGTTTCCGCGTCGCGGGTCGCCGTGGTGCGCACGCGGGCGCCACTGTCGGCGGCCGCCAGCAGCCGGGGCGCGAGCAGCAGTATGAAGACGGCCCCGGCCAGCGCGACGACCGCGGACGTGACCAGCACGTACGACATCGCGAGCTTTGCCTGGAGGCCAGGGCCGCTCACGGCCACCGGCTCGGCCGTCCAGCTTGCACCTGATCACCCGAATCATGCGACGGCGAACAGGCGGGACGCTACCACGCGGAAGCCGGAAAGACCGCAACGGCGGGGATAAGGGGCTTTCGGCCACAACGGCACGTGCGCGCCGCAATCGGGCGCGCACGCGTGGGAAATGCAGCGAGGACGGTGCTAGCGGTCGAGTTCGTCGTCCTCGTCGTCCTCGTCGTCCTGGCCGCGGAACTCGTCCATGGCGTCGCGACCCTTGTCGCCCATGTCGCCCTCGCCGCCGGCGATGTCCTTGAGGCGGTCGGCCTTGTCCTTCAGACCCTCGACGCCGCCTTGCTCGTCGGCGAAGTCGTCAACGCCCACTTTGCCCCCCTTGGCTGGGTCGATGCTTTACCTTCCTAACGGTGTCGGAGGCTTGCTCGGCACGCTTGAGCCCCCTGCCCAGCTGGTCCGCGGTCCCACCTCAGCGGCGGCGCGCCGGACCTCGAGAGGGAGGGAGCGATCCACCTGCCTCCCGGTGGGCCGGGGCGGGGCAGGCTGGGCCCCCGCCGAGCCGCGCCGGCCCCGGGGTCAGTGCACCGGGGGGGTGGGGCGCTGATAGACGGACACGTGCAGGGCGCTGGTGGCGGTGAAGGGCTCGCGCTTCCAGCCGCTCCAGCGGTGGCTGAGGCCGAGCCCGCCCAGGCGTGCCATCAGGTCGAGCTCGGCGGGCCACGCGTAGCGCAGGACGCCGGGCACCAGCCGCGCGCCCGCCTCGCTGAGCTGGATCTGCTGCGCGACCAGGCGCTGCGTCACCGGGTCGAACCTGCGGGCCGCCAGCACCACCGAGTCGGTGTCGACGCGCTGGACCCGCACGTCCTGCGGCCTGCCGTACAAGGCCGGATCAGGAACCTGCGCCTCCACGACGAAGCGCCCACCGGGTGTCAGCCGGCGGGCCACCGCCTGGAAACAGCGGACCTGCTCGTCCTGGGAAGCGAGCATGAAGAGCGTGTTCGCGGCCACGAACACCAGCCGGAACTCGGCATCGACGGCGACCTCGCCCATGTCTCCGAGATGGGTGTGGACGCGGTCCCCGCCGGGCTTGGCGCGAAGGTGCTCCAGCATCGCCGGGGAGGCATCGATCCCGTGGACCTCCAGGCCGCGCCCCGCCAGCGGCAGCGCGATGCGGCCGGTCCCGACGCCCAGCTCGAGCACCGGCCCCCCGTCCGCCAGCTCCACCAGCAGGTCGACGCTGGCACCCGGGTCCAGGACGTCCTGGTACCAGGCGTCGTAGAGATCCGCTCCCCGTTCTCCATAGGTTTCGGGCCCGTAGCGCTCCATGCCTGAATTGTGCCGCCCCGCGGCCGTGGAGGACAGCCGACGCCAAGGCCCGGTGGGCGGGCGCAAGTGGTCCGGTGGTCACCGGCGCCCGGACGGCGCCGGAGCCTGCGCCGACGGGTGTAGACGCAAAGCCGTCGCTCGTATGACGACAGGTCAACTCCGCAGCGCGATCATCGACGTAGAGACAGGGAGACGACGAGTTGAGAGCAGAGCACGACAAGGGGAGAAGGAGACAAGTCGACATGGATCGGGACCAGCGACCGGAGATCCGCGTCTCCGACGCGGACCGCGAGCAGACCGTGAAGCTGCTGGAGCGCCATCACGTCGACGGGCGCCTGACCTGGGAGGAGTTCTCCGAGCGGACGGAGGCCGCGTTCCGCGCGCGCACCCGCCAGGACCTGCGCCGCACGCTCGCCGACCTTCCCCCGCTGGAGGAGCCGGGGCCGCCGGCCGAGCGCCGCGCAGCCTCGGGGCCGAACTGGCGGTCGCTGCTGACGCCGCCGGTGGTGATCGCGGCCCTGATCGCGCTGGGGGTCGGCCTCTGGGTATTCGGTGGCGGCCCGCCTCACCGCGGGTTCTTCCCGCTCCTGCCGCTCCTGTTCTGGGCCTTCGTGCTCACCAGGTTCGTCCGCCCCCGCCGCCGCTGGTGAGCCGGCGGCGGCGGGCGCCGCGGACGGGAGACGGGTGGCACGGCCGGCAACGCTGACCATGCCGGTCGCCACGGCCGTCATTTCCCTTCAGGAACCGTGTCGGGGCCGGGCTCGCTCAGGAGCGTGGCGAGCAGGCGCTGCAGGGAGCTACGGAGCGCCTCGATCTCCTCGGGGCTGGTGAGCCGCGCCCAGCGCTCCTCGACGCGGCGGCCGGAGGCGACGGCGACGGGCCCGACCGCCTGCCCTTTGGCCGTCAGGAAGATGAGCCGCGCCCGGCGGTCGTGCGGATCGGGGCGGCGCTCCAGGTAGCCCGCACGCTCGAGCTGCTCGACCGCCTGGGCCATCGTCTGCTTGCGCACGCGCGCGAGCTGGGCGAGCTCGCTGACCTGGATGCCCTCCGGAGGCACGAACGGGAAGACGTTGGCGTGCGGCGGGCGGATGTCGCCGAAGCCGGCGTCGCGCAGCGCCGCATCGACGTCCTGGGCGAAGTACTGGTTGAGCAGCCGGAGCAGCAGCCCGAGGAGGGGGCGGGGCGGGAGCCGGTCTGTCACGGGATGGAATCTCCTTCGGAGATAGACAGGCACCTGTCTATCGACTATTCTTAGACAGGCACCTGTCTAGGTGTCTACCGCCCGGGGAGCGACTTGTCAAGGCCACCGGGCGGCCGACCACCATGAGGAGCGTGGCACATGCCCGAGACCCAAACCCCTCCTCCCCCGTTCGGACAGATCGTCGCGGTCGCTCAGCGAGCTCTGAGCGCCGCGCTCGACGGTCTGCTCGGAGAAGCTGGCACCACGTTCCAGCGCTGGGCCGCCCTCAACATGCTCGCCGCGCGCGGATCCGCCCCCCTGGACGCGCTGCGCCGCGAGGTCGCGGAGGCGCTGCAGGCCGACGAGCGGTCCATCGCCGAACTGTTCGATCAGCTCGAATCCGATGGGCTGATCCAGACCGCCGGCGACCGGGGAGCGCCCGACGGGACCCGGATCGAGCTGACGGCCGGCGGTGAGACCCTGCATCGGAGTCTGCGCGAGTCGATTGGGCGCCTGTCCGCCAGGATCCTCGGCGGCCTCGACCCCCATGACATCGGAACCACCATCCGCACACTCCGCGAGGTCACCGAGCGGGCCCAGTCGCTGCCAACCGGCCAACCGGCCAGGACGTGACGGCTCACGCATCCCGCTAAATGCTTCCTGGGAGTGGTTGCGTGGCCTGGTTGTTGAGGTGCATGGTCAAGTCTCCTGATCGCAAGGGGGACGATCATGGCACCGCCGCTGCGCGTGAGGTTGGACCGGGCCGCCCAC
>Ga0137384_10002440_pt1 | contig 14751 bp, 13 predicted proteins | sample SagtaG_2_FD_104922 | JGI IMG/M metagenome (GOLD analysis project Ga0137384, IMG submission 104922) | Vadose zone soil microbial communities from Sagehorn Ranch, Mendocino, California, USA - Sage2_R_60_16 metaG | ecosystem: Environmental > Terrestrial > Soil > Vadose zone | place: USA... | reverse complement strand
CGGGCCAGAGCGATCGGCCAGTCAGCTGCGCGCACAGCGGCCTGTCGCCGGAGAAAGAGCGGGGGCGCTGCCCCGGCCCCGGCCCTCCGTCAGGGATGAGCGCGGACGGGACCATCCCCTCGCCCGGCCAGGCAAGGCCCTACGCCGGAACCTCCGGGTCGGTAAGGGCTCGCTACGCTCGGCCCTACGGCCAGACCCTTGCCGACCCCGCGAACCCGGTGTAGCCACGGGGGTGTCCAACCGAGGGGATGATCACATCGCCTGGCCATGCCAACCACGTCAAGGCCCGCCGTTGACGCTTAAGCGTCAAGAACCGCGAAGCACCCGTCGCGTTGACTAATTCTCGGTCAGGCAGAAAGGGTGCCCAGCCGGGTCGGTGAAAACACGAAACTGGTCGCCACCGGGCTGGAACGCAGGCTTGGCTGCGCCTAGCTCAAGCATCCGGACCTCGGCCTGGTCCAGGTCGTCGACCGCGAAGTCGAGGTGTAGCTGCTGTGGCCTGCTCTGCTCTGGCCAGCGCGGCGCCTGGTAGTCGTCAACTCGCTGGAATACTAGATAGAGCCCGTCCTCGCAAGTGAGCGCGGCGAAATCGTCGTTGGGCCCGGGGTAGAGTTCGAGGCCGGTGGCCTGCTGATAGAACGCGACGAGCGCCTTGGGGTCAGAGCAGTCGAGGGTTATCGCCGTTAGCTTCATTTTCAATGACACTCGGCAGATCCTCCCGGGCAACGACTTAAGACGCCGATCCGTGGTGCAGCAGGAAAGTGCAGCAACCCAACGCTGTCGCAGCCAACCATCACCGACCGATTTAAACCGCCTGACCTGCGAAAACAACACAGCCGATCTTGCGGCGGATAGTTCACACCGAGGAGGTCACTGGTTCGATCCCAGTATCGCCCACGAGCCGCCGTGCTTGTTCCGCGGCCCCGGCGCCGCCTCGCCGAGGGTCGCGATACTAGCCCGCGGGCTCAGCCCCCGGAGACCCGCGGGTTGTGGTGTCATGCGCCGCCGGGTCGGTGGGGCATGGTCGTGGCGTCACGCCGTCAGGCTGAAGATCAGGCAGCTTGACGTGGCGTGGGCGAGCAGCCGATCGCGCGAGTCGGTGAGCCTGGCCTCGGCCAGGGCGGTTCGCGACCCCTTGGACAGTAGGGTGCCGGTCACGACGACGCGGCCGGTATCCGTGGTCACCGGCCGGAGATACTTGGTCGTCAGGTCGATCGAGGTGTAGCCGAAGCCGGCCGGCAGCACGGAGTGGACGGCGCAGCCGGCTGCGGAGTCGAGCAGCGTGGCGAGCACGCCGCCGTGCACGGTCCCGAGCGGGTTGTAGTGCATTTCGTGCGGTGACATAGCGAACTTCATCCATCCGTCGCCGACGCCGACCGGTTCGATGCCCAGCGTCAGCAGCACGGGCGGCGGCGGCAACTCGCCCCTGCCGATCGCGGACAGCAACTCGATGCCCGGCATGCCCGCCAGGGCGGCGAGCGTGGCGGACGGGTCGGTCCACGAGTAGGTCCTGGTCCTGACGGCGCCGTCTGGCTGACCTGGCGGTTCGGGCTGACGACGTGCTTCAGGCTGAGTCTGAGTCATGGATTCAGCTTGGCCCGCTCTTGCTGAGTCTGTCAAGTAGACTTAGCATGGACGAATGCGAGGGATGCAGAACAGCCCGGTCGCGCCGGATCGCCAGGCGGCCGGCCCCGAGGCCCTGAACTGGTCGATCGAGAACTGCACGATCCAGCGTGCCCTGTCCGTGCTCGGTGACCGGTGGACCTTCGTTGTCCTGCGCGAGGTGTTCAACGGCGTCAGGCGCTTCGACGACATGCGGGCCCGCACCGGCATTCCCCGGCAGGTCCTCAGCGGTCGGCTGGCCAGGTGCGTGGCCGAGGGACTGCTGCGCCGCAAGCCGTACCGGGAGCCGAACCAGCGCCAGCGCGCTGAGTACCGGCTGACTCAGAAGGGACTCGACCTGTACCCGATCCTGGTCGCGCTCAACGAATGGGGCACGGCGTACTACGCGGACCCACAGGGCTCGCCGCTCGTCTTCGGGCACCGTGACTGCCCCGGCACTGTGGGGGTGCGGCTGCACTGCTCGCAGGGGCACGACGTCGCCGATGTACGCGCCGTCGTCCCCACCCCGGGACCTGGCGCTCGTCGGCGTCGCACCGGGTAACGCGGTCGCGCGCCGCGCCGCGCGAGCCGCCGGCGCCTGTGTGACCAGCCGGAACAGCGGTGCTCCGGTCCGTTTTACCGGATTGCGTACCGGAGTGCTCGGACCTTTATTTGTGCCTGTTTCTTCATCTGATCTGCGAGCCGGTCATGCTTCGTGGTACTTACACTCGCAGGTGAGGAAGAGGTGGTACAGATCGGGGCACACACCATGCGGCCTGGCCAGGACGGCGAGCCCGCGGAAGGCACCGGCGAATCGGCAGATCCGGCCGGGGACACAGGGTCTTCTTCATACGCGCCGGGCGGTCAGGGCGAGGCCACCGAGAACTCGCGGACTGACGCGGAAGGCAAGACCGGTACGGCAGACGGCGCGTTCGCGGTCGGTTCGGCTGCCGGCCCGGCCGCCACCGCAGAGCGGCCGAAGCCGCCCGGTTCAGCAGATACTGCCGCTACGGTGGTGCGGGCGAAGCCGGAGCGTCCTGAAGGCACGCGCGTCGCCCTGAGCCCGTCCGGGTCGGTATGGCCCGATGTTCCCGCCGCGCCATCCCCGGCGCCGGCCGGCCCCGCGCAGTCCGCCCCAGCAACTCGGTCCGGCACGGCAGAGCCCGGAGCCGCGGGTGCGGCAAAGAGTCCCTCGGGATCGAGCTTGCCCGCCAGCTCACCGGTTGCGGGCGGAACGGCACGGCGTGATGACGCCAGCGCCGCCGGCGCGTCAGCTTCGGTGTTCGAGCCGAGATCGGCCTCCCGCTCGGCTGAGGCCAGCCAGATCACGCGGCGCGCCGACCCGCTGACCGCCCCAAACTCGGCCCTCACCAAGCGATCCGACCGGGCCTCGGGCAGCGCTCCGGCCAGCGCCAGAGGCCCGGCCAGGCATGATCCGCTGACCGGCCCGAGGCCCTCGTTCACGAAGAAGGCCGATCTGCCCGACAGCGCGACCGGCCCGGTTTGGCGAGGCGATCCGCCTGGCGGCTCGGCCTCGGGGTCCCCGGTGACGACCGCGGCGGCCTCAGCAGACCCGGCCCCGCCGGCGTGGCGGGCGGCCGCGGCCACGCCGCTCGGCTCGACCGCAGCGACCTGGCCGGCCGGTCAGGTCAGCCCCCTCGGTTCGGCCCCGGTCGCGCGGTCGGCCGGTTCGCGCGACGAAGCCGCCGCGGCCGGGCAGGCCCCCGGGACGGGCGGAAGCGCCGCGGAAACTGCCGGTAACTCTGGCAGTCAGGGCGCCGCCGCTGCCGGCGGCTCAGCCGCCGGGGGCTCGGGAGGCTGGGGGAGCGGTCCCGGCGGTCCCGGCGGTCCCGGCGGGGCGCCTTCACCGTGGTCGGCCGCGCCGTCACGGAGTCGCCGGCTCGGCCCTGTCCTCGGCAGCATCGCCGCTGCGGTCGCGATGCTCGTGGCCGGCGGCGCCTATCTCTACGTGCAGAAGTCCAGCCCGGCCGAGGCCGCGGGGAACGGGCAGCCGCACAAGAAGGCAGGCCCGGCCGCCAAGACGCCCGAGCACGTCCTGTCCATGACCCCAGCGGACGGCACGACCGGCGTGAACGGCGCCGCCCGGATCACCGTCATCTTCTCCGAGCCGCTGAGCGCGACCTCGCCGATGCCGACGATCTCCCCCGCGATCGATGGCACCTGGCAGCGGCACGGAAACACCGCGGTCTTCGTTCCGGCTCGCGGTTTTGGCGCCAGGACGAAGGTCACGGTGCAGATCCCCGCTGGCGCGGGGGGCATGGAATCAGCCCGCGGCGGCGTGCTCGCCACGCCGGTCACCGCGAAATTCCGAACCGGCTCCTACAGCCCGGTCCGGATTGAGCAATTGCTGGCTCAACTCGGCTACCTCCCGCTGGACTGGGCCCCCCAGACCGGGACCGAGGTGCCGCTGAGTGACGCCAACGCGCAGCTCAGGGCCGCCTACAGCCCTCCCGCGGGAACCTATACCTGGCAGTCCGGATACCCGTCGGCGCTGATGCGGCTATGGAGCCCTGACAAGCCGAGCGAGATACTCCGGGGCGCGGTGATGGCGTTCCAGGCCGATCACGGGCTGACGTCGGACATGATCTATGAGAACCAGGAAGGGCTGACTCTGAACGGGTCGATCGGCCGCCGCCTTTGGCGAGCGCTGTTCCGCGCGATAACACGCGACCAGGCGAACAAGCACGGCTACACCTACGCGCTGGCGAGCCAGAGGGCTCCCGAGACCCTGACCGTCTGGCACAACGGCGTCCAGATCTTCAGGAACCCGGCGAATTCCGGCGTACCGGTCGCGCCAACGGCGGTCGGGACCGACCCGGTGTACATCAGGTACCAGAGTCAGATCATGAAGGGCACCAACCCGGACGGAACCAAGTACGCGGACCCGGTCGCCTGGGTCGCGTACTTCCACGCGGGCGAGGCGGTGCACTACTTCGGGCGTTACAGTTACGGGTCGCAGCAGAGCCTCGGCTGCGTGGAACTGCCATGGGGCCCGGCGAAGCGAATCTGGCCGTACCTGACCTTCGGAACACTGGTCACGGTCACCGCGCCGTAGCGGACCGACAGGCGACGAGTTTGAGGTAGTCCGGCCGGTAGGCCGCCCGGGCGATAACTCGCGCGCGGTGACGGCATGGTGCCCGCTAGCATCGAAGCCTGCGGGCGATGAGCGCCCCGGGCCAGTCAGCCACCGAACGAACCGAAGAAGGAGCCAGCCGTGCCTGCCGACAAGCTGCACATCACACTCGCCGGACGCGAGCATGTGGTGGAAGCTGGCACGACGGCCGGCGAGGCCCTGGCCGCCGGAGAGGGAGGCCAGGCCATCGCCGCCCGGGTCAACGGGACCCTGCGCGACCTCACCTGGCGGCTTGGCGACGGCGACACCGTCGAGCAGGTCGACCTGGGCTCCGCCGACGGGCTCGCGATCTTGCGGCACTCCGCCGCGCACGTGCTCGCCCAGGCGGTCCAGGAGCTGCACCCCGACGCGAAGCTGGGCATCGGTCCACCGGTCGAGAACGGCTTCTACTACGACTTCGACGTCGCAGAGCCGTTCAGCCCGGGCGACCTCAAGGCGATCGAGCAGAAGATGCGACAGATCGTCAGGCAGGGTCAGCGGTTCAGCCGCCGGGTGGTCTCCGACGCGGACGCCCGCGCCGAGCTCGCGGCCGAGCCGTACAAGCTGGAGCTGATCGGCCTCAAGGGCGCCGGCCCCGAGGTCGGCGCCGAGGAGTCCGTCGAGGTCGGCGGTGCGGAGCTGACCATCTACGACAACCTGGACCCGGCTACCGGCGCCGTGTGCTGGAAGGACCTGTGCCGCGGGCCGCACCTGCCCACCACCAGGCACGTCCCGGCGTTCAAGCTGATGCGCAGCGGCGGGGCCTACTGGCGGGGGAGCGAGAAGAACCCGCAGCTGCAGCGGATCTACGGCACCGCCTGGCCGTCGCGCGACGCCCAGGACGCCTACCTCAGGCTGCTGGCCGAGGCTGAGCGGCGCGATCACCGCAGGCTCGGGGCCGAGCTCGACCTGTTCTCGTTCCCGAACGAGATCGGCAGCGGGCTGCCCGTGTTCCACCCCAAGGGCGGCACCATCCGGCGGGTGATGGAGGACTACTCGCGGCGCAGGCACCTCGAGGCGGGTTACGAGTTCGTCAACACCCCGCACATCACCAAGTCGACCTTGTTCGAGACCTCGGGTCACCTGGACTGGTACGCGGACGGGATGTACCCGCCGATGGAGATGGAGGGCGCGTCCTACTACCCCAAGCCGATGAACTGCCCGATGCACATCCTGATCTACGCCTCCCGCGGCCGGTCCTACCGCGAGCTGCCGCTGCGGCTGTTCGAGTTCGGGACCGTGTACCGGTTCGAGAAGTCGGGCGTCGTGCACGGGCTGACTCGGGCGCGCGGGTTCACCCAGGACGACGCGCACATCTTCTGCCGGCCCGATCAGCTGGAAGACGAGCTGGCCAGCCTGCTCGACTTCGTGGTCGGGCTGCTGCGCGACTACGGCCTGACCAAGTTCGAGGCCGAGCTGTCGACCAGGCCGGACAAGTTCGTCGGCGAGATCGCCGAATGGGACAAGGCCGAGGCAGCACTGAAGCACGCCCTGGATGCGTCCGGGCTGCCGTACGTGATCGCTGAAGGCGAAGGCGCATTCTACGCGCCGAAGATCGACGTGCACGTGAAGGACGCGATCGGCCGCCGGTGGCAGCTCTCCACGCTCCAGGTGGACTTCCAGGAGCCCGGCAGGTTCGGGATCGAGTACACCGCCGCGGACGGGACCAGGCAGCGGCCGCAGATGATCCACCGGGCTTTGTTCGGCTCGATCGAGCGGTTCTTCGGGATCCTCGTCGAGCACTACGCGGGCGCGTTCCCGCCCTGGCTGGCGCCGGTTCAGGTGACCGGGATCCCGATCTCCGACACGCACGTGCCGTACCTGGAGGACGTCGCGGCCCGGTTGCGCCAGCGCGGCATCAGGGTGCAGGTCGACTCGGGCTCGGAGCGGATGCAGAAGAAGATCAGGACCGCTCAGCGGCAGAAGGTGCCCTACATGTTGCTGGCCGGCGACGACGACACCGCGGCCGGCGCCGTCTCGTTCCGCTACCGCAGCGGCGAGCAGCGCAACGGCGTCCCGGTGGACGAGGCGATCGAGGAGATCGTCGCGGCGGTCGAGCAGCGCATCCAGGTCTGACCGCCCGGCGCTGGGCGGGTCGCCGGCCGGGTGGGCGGGTCGGCGGGCGGGAGGGGCTGGCCGGCCTCCTATGCTGCATTTCATGGCGGATAGCGGAGCGGACGAGCCGGTGCCGCAGTACGCGGATAGCAGAGCGGCCGAGCCGGTGCCGCAGTACGGCGCGGGCACGCCAGACGGCTTCCGGCGGCTCTGGACGCCGCACCGGATGGCTTACATCAAGGGCGAGGACAAGCCCGGTGGGCCCGGCGCTCGTGAAGGCTGCCCGTTCGACCACGTCCAGGACCTGCCAGACGCCGACGGCCTGATCGTCGCGCGCGGCACGCTGGTCTTCGCCGTGCTCAACCTGTACCCGTACAACAGCGGGCACCTGATGGTCTGCACGAGCCGTCACGTTGCCGACTACACCGACCTCGACGAGGCTGAGACCGCCGAGCTCGCGACCTTCACCAAGACCGCGATGAGAGTTCTGCGGGCTGTATCCGGAGCGCAGGGCTTCAACATCGGCATGAACATGGGCGGCGTGGCCGGCGCGGGCATCGCGGCGCACCTGCACCAGCACATCGTCCCCCGGTGGGGCGGCGACACCAACCTCATGCCCGTCATCGCCCAGACCAAGGTCCTGCCCCAACTCCTAGCCGAGACCCGCGAAGTCCTCGCCCAAGCTTGGAAAGAAGGAAGCTGAGACCTTCACCCGGACGAGCCAGGCTACACAGCTAGCCCTGATCCTTACTGAACGCATGGACCGGGGGCCACTGTGCCACCAGCTCGATCAGTCGGGCCGGGTCTAGCTTTGATTGGCCTCGGTGGTCACTTTTTCTCTGAGGTGCGAGGGGAGCGGTTCGTACCTCAGGTACGAGCGGGAGAACGAGCCGGTGCCGTGCGACAACGAACGGAGGTCTGTCGCGTACCTGATCAGCTCGAGCTCGGGGATCTCGGCCTTGACCAGCGTCCGGCCGCCGGCCACCGGCTCGGTGCCGAGCACCCGGCCGCGCCGGGAGGACAGGTCGGACATGACCGCGCCGACGTAGTCGTCGCCGATCAGCACCGAGACCTCGTCGACCGGCTCGAGCAGCTGGGGCTGCGCCCTCTCCGTCGCGTCGCGCAGCGCCGCGCGGCCGGCCTTCTGGAACGCCATGTCGGACGAGTCGACCGAGTGCGCCTTGCCGTCGTAGAGCGTGACCTTGAGGTCGACCATCGGGTAGCCGGCGACCACGCCCTGCTCCATCTGGGTCCGCACGCCCTTCTCCACGGACGGGATGAACTGCCGCGGAACCACGCCGCCGACGATCTTGTCGACGAACTCGAACCCGCCGCCCGACGGCAGCGGCTCGACCTCGATGTGGCAGATGGCGTACTCGCCGTGACCGCCGGACTGCTTCACGTTCCGGCCGAGGCCGTTCGACCTCCCGCCGACCGTCTCCCGCAGCGGAACCCGCAGCCCGACCGTCTCGACGGCCACGCCGTACCGGCTGGAGAGCCGGTCGAGCAGCAGGTCGGCGTGGGCCTCGCCCATGCACCAGAGCACGAGCTGGTGGGTCTCCGCGTTGTTCTCCAGCCGCAGCGTGGAGTCCTCGGCGACCAGCCTGGACAGCGCCTGGGACATCTTGTCCTCGTCGGCCTTCGACTTGGCCGAGATCGCGATCGGCAGCAGCGGCTCGGGCATCGCCCACGACTCCATCAGCAGCGGCCGCTCCTTGTCCGACAGCGTGTCGCCGGTCTCCGCGCTGGTCAGCTTGGCCACCGCGCAGATGTCGCCCGCGGCGCAGGAGGCGATGCTGCGCTGCTGCTTGCCCAGCGGCGAGGTCAGCGCGCCGATCCGCTCGTCCTCGTCGTGGTCGGCGTGCCCGCGGTCGGCCCGGCCGTGCCCGGAGACGTGCACGGTGGCATCGGGCCGCAGCGTCCCTGAGAACACCCGGACCAGGCTGATCCTGCCCACATACGGGTCCGAGGTGGTCTTGACCACCTCGGCGAGCAGCGGGCCGTCCGGATCCGAGCTGATTCCGCTGACCGGCTTGCCGTCGATCGTCGTCACGTTCGGCAGCGGGTGCTCCTGCGGCGAGGGGAACGCCTGGGTCATCAGCTCGAGCAGCTCGGCCAGGCCGATGGTCTGCTGCGCCGCCGCCGGGATCACCGGGTAGAAGCTCCCCCTGGCGACCGCCTTCTCAAGGTCGTCGATCAGGATCTTCTGGTCGATCTCCTCGCCGGACAGATACCTGTCCATCAGGCTCTCGTCTTCGCTCTCCTGAATGATCGACTCGATCAGGGCGCCGCGGTACTCCTCCATCCGGTCCGTGTCGGCGGGGTCGGGGTCGCGCTCGGTGCGCTTGCCGTCCGAGTACTCGTAGTACCGCTCGGAGAGCAGGCCGATGAGGCCGTTCACGGTGCCCTGGCCGTCACCGACCGGCAGGTACAGCGGAGCGACGGACTCGCCGAACGCGGCCCGGCAGGCGTCGAGCGCCTCGTTGAAGTCGCCCCTGTGATGGTCAAGCTTGGTGATGACGACGGCTCGCGGGGTTCCGGCGCTCGCGCACTCGTCCCAGAGGATCGAGGTCAGCCCGTCGATGCCGTCGGCGGCGGAGATCGCGAACAGCGCGGCATCGGCGGCTCGCAGGCCCGCCCGCAGGTCGCCCATGAAGTCGGCGTAGCCAGGGGTGTCCAGAAGGTTGACCTTGACGTCGTTGTGCACCAACGGCAGCGGGGTCAGGTTGACTGAGCGCTGCTGCCTGATCTCGACCTCGTCGAAGTCGCTGACGGTGCTGCCGTCCTCGACGCGGCCGAGTCGCTGAATGGTGCTCGTCGCCGCGAGCAAAGCCTCGGCGAGGGTGGTTTTTCCGGCTCCTGAGTGGCCGACCAGCACAACGTTTCGCACGTTCTCGGGCTGGCCGGCCGCGGGCGCCCTGCCGGCGGCGCCCGATGTTGCCTTCTCCGCCATACCACCGCCTCCTGGTGTTCATGTTCAGCTGCTGCTTGTGCCAGCCTTTACCCACCGCCCCTGGCACCACAACCCCCCGGCCGCAATCGGCGCACCTGTCGTGGTCTGCGGATCGCGGCGCGGCCGCCATGTGAAGCGGATTGATCAACCGCCAGTAAGATCAAAAGGACATGCTCAAGGTGCTGAAACCTGGCCTTGCCCAGCTGCTGACACCGGTGGGGCGGGCGCTCGCGCGCACCCCGCTGACCCCGAACATGCTGACGGTCACCGGGACCGTCGGCATGACGGCAGGCGCGCTGAGCCTGTACCCCACCGGACACCTTTTCGCCGGGACCCTGGTGTGCACCGGGTTCGTCGTCACCGACATGCTGGACGGAACGCTGGCCAGGATCACCGGGAGCACCGGGGTGTTCGGCGCGTTTCTCGACTCGACCATGGACCGGATCGCCGACTCGGCGGTGTTCGCCGGCATCGCGATCTGGCTGGCGACCGGAGGGCACGACAGGCTGCTTGCGGCGGTTGCGCTGTTCTGCCTGGTCACCGGCGGACTCGTGTCGTACGCCAAGGCGCGCGCCCAGGGCTTGGGGCTGCGCTGCGACGTCGGGATCGCCGAGCGAACCGAGCGGCTGATCATCGGCCTCGCCGCTATCGGACTGGCCGGACTCGGCGTACCGTATGTCCTCTCTATCGGGCTCTGGATTCTCGCCGTGCTGAGCGCCGTTACCTTCGGGCAGCGGGTCGACGCGGTCCGCAGGGCAGCGACGTCGCCTCGCTCGGCCGCCACCGGCGCTGACGCCTCCGGGGTGACGGAGGCATCCGGCAGCCCGGTCACCTAGCGCATGGTCTACGCAGCGGTCGAGGAGGTTTTTGTGCCTGGTGTGACTGCCGGTGCGCGGGCTAAGCCGGGCATGAAGGCCAGGCTGGTCGGCGCCGCTTACGCACTGGGCTGGTCGGCCATCTGCCGGCTGCCCGAGTCGTGGGCGGCGGCGGCCTTCCGTTTCGTCGCCGACATCGCCTGGCGCAGGCAGGGACCGGCGATCCGGGTACTCGAAGGCAACCTGCGGCGCGTGCTCGGGCCCGCCGCGACGGGCAAGGAACTGCGGGCGGCCTCCCGCGCCTCGATGCGGTCCTACGCCAGGTACTGGCTGGAGATCTTCCGGCTACCCGTGATGCCCGCCGAACGGCTGGTCGGCGGGATGGTGGAGACCGGCCAGGTCGACGTGCTGCTGGCGAACCTGGCCGGCGGCCGCGGCGTCGTGGTGCCGCTGCCGCACATGGGCAACTGGGATCAGGCCGGGGCATGGGTGATCGGCCGCGGGGCAGGCTCGTTCACGACCGTGATGGAGCATCTCGAGCCCGAGTCCGTCTACCAGCGGTTCCTGGCCTTCCGGGAGAACCTGGGAATGGAGGTGCTCCCGGCGAGCGGCGGGCCGAGCCCGTTCGGCGTGCTGGCGCAGCGGCTGCGGGCGGGTAAGCTCGTTGCGCTGCCGTGCGACCGCGACGTCACCGGCGGCGGCATCGAGGTCGACTTCTTCGGGGAAAAAGCGCTCATGATGGGCGGTCCGGCCGCCTTGGCGGTGCAGACTGGTGCCGCACTGATGCCCGCGACGCCGTGGTACGAAGGCGATCACTGGGGCGTCCGCATCTACGAGGAGATTCCCGTGCCTGAGGTCGGGGACCGGTGGCACAAGGCCGCTGCGATGACACAGGAGATCGCGCGCGTCTTCGAGCAGGGAATCAGGGAGCATCCCGCGGACTGGCACATGCTGCAACGGGTCTTCGTCGCCGATCTCGATCCGCAGCGGCTCGTGTCCGCGAGGGCGAAGGTCGCCGCCAGGGAGCGGGCGGCGCGGAAGAACGGCTCCCGCCCGGGCCCGGCGGCGAACGACCGGCCGTCGCCGACCGACACCGTGGCGGGCGGGCCATGAGTGTGGGCCGGGCCCTGAGGGTCGGCCTGGTCTGCCCGTACTCCTGGGACGTGCCTGGTGGCGTCCAGGAGCACATCAGGGACCTGGCCGAGGCCCTGATCGAGCTCGGGCACGAGGTCTCGGTGATCTCCCCGGCCGACGAGGACGCGACCCTGCCCGACTACGTGGTGCCGGCCGGCCGGGCTGTCGCGGTCCCGTACAACGGCTCGGTCGCCAGGCTGTCCTTCGGCCCGCTCTCCGCCAACCGGGTGCGCCGGTGGATCAAGGAAGGCAGCTTCGACGTCCTGCACGTGCACGAGCCCTACGCGCCCAGCCTGTCGCTGATCGCCTGCTGGGTGTTCGACGGGCCGATCGTGGCGACCGTGCACGGGGCCACGGCGCGCTCCCGGGTACTGCACGCGGCTGAGCCCGTGCTGCGCTCGGCGCTGGAGAAGGTCAGCGGCCGGATCGCCGTCTCCGAGGCGGCACGGACCACCCTGGTCCATCACCTCGGCGGCGACGCGGTCCTGATCCCCAACGGGGTCAACGTCTCCAGGTTCGAGAAGGCCGAGCCGCTGCCCGGCTGGCCGGGCTCGGGCGGCGCGATCGGTTTCCTCGGCCGGATGGACGAGCCGCGCAAGGGCCTGGCCGTGCTGCTGCGCGCGTTCGAGGTGATCGGCGCGCAGCGGCCCGGGCTGCGGCTGCTGGTCGCAGGACCGGGTGACGCGGAGGAGGTCACCGCCAGGGTCCCGGCCGCGCTCAGGGACCGGGTGGTGCTGCTCGGCCAGGTCAGTGAGGCCGTCAAGGTGCAGGTCTACCACTCGGTCGACGTGTTCTGCGCGCCCAACACCGGCGGCGAGAGCTTCGGCATCGTGCTGGCCGAGGCGATGGCGGCCGGCGCCCCGATCGTGGCGAGCGACCTCGACGCCTTCCGGCGGGTGCTGCGCGGCGGCCGGGCCGGGGAGCTGTTCGCCAACGGCGACTCGGGCGATCTCGCGGCGGCGATCGGCCGCCTGCTCGACGATCCGCAGCGGCGCGCCTCGCTGTCGGCCGCCGCGTCCGCGGCGGTGCGCGACTACGACTGGCCCACCATCGCGCGCGACGTGGTGAAGGTCTACGCGGCCGTGCTGCCGGCCGGTGCCGCGGACACCATCAGGAGCGCGTCATGACCCTGGCCGTCAGCCTGATCATCATCACCGTGCTGGCGATCAGCGGCGTCTACGTGTCCTGGCGGGCCGGCCGGCTCGACCGGCTGCACACCAGGGTGGAGACGGCCCGTGCCGCCCTGGACGCCGCGCTGGTCAGGCGGAGCTCGGTGGTGCTGGAGATCGCCTCGTCCGGGTTGCTCGACCCGGCGGCGAGCCTGCTGCTCGCCGACCTGGCGCACGACGCGCGCGCGGCGCAGAGCGGCCGCGAGCTGGCCGAGAGCTACCTGACCAGGGCCCTGCGGACCGTCTTCGGCCAGCCGGGTTCCCGTGCGTCGATCGAGCCGGTGGAGGGTGCCGCGGAACTGGTCGCCGAGCTCGAGTCGACCGCGCAGCAGGTATTCATCGCCAGGAAGTTCTACAACGGCGCCGTTTCCGTGACGGTGGCCGCGCGCCGCCACTGGCTGGCGCGGGTGCTCCGGCTGGCCGGGGGCGCGCCGATGCCCGAGTTCTTCGAGATCGACGACACGCTGGCGGCCACCGGCATGGGCGAGCAGGGCACGGATATGCAGCACCTGGCCGGCTGACGCGCGGCTGACCGGACGGCAGGGACTCATGGGGCTGGCCTGCCTTGGGCTGCCGGGGCCAACCCGGGCAGCGCCTACCATGGAGGTAGTACCAGCGTTGCTACGAAGCGAGGAATCCAGTGTCAGTCCATAGCGCCACAGATAGTCCCGGCCCCAGCACCACGGCTGCCCCCGCCACCGGCACGATGCGGGTCAAGCGGGGTATGGCGGACATGCTCAAGGGCGGCGTGATCATGGATGTGGTCACCCCCGAGCAGGCGAAGATCGCCGAGGACGCCGGCGCGGTTGCGGTGATGGCGCTGGAGCGGGTGCCGGCCGACATCAGGGTGCAGGGCGGCGTGGCCCGGATGAGCGACCCCGACATGATCGACGGGATCATCGCGGCGGTCTCGATCCCGGTGATGGCCAAGTGCCGGATCGGCCACTTCGTCGAGGCGCAGGTGCTCCAGGCGATCGGGGTCGACTATATCGACGAGTCCGAGGTGCTGACCCCGGCCGACGAGGCGCACCACGTCGACAAGCGGGCATACACGGTGCCGTTCGTCTGCGGTGCCACCAACCTGGGCGAGGCGCTGCGCCGGATCGCCGAGGGAGCCGCGATGATCAGGTCCAAGGGCGAGGCCGGGACCGGCAACGTCGTCGAGGCGACCCGGCACATGCGCGGCATCCGGGCCGGGATCCGCCGGCTGGCCGGGCTGTCCGCGGAGGAGCTGTACGCTGCCGCGAAGGACCTGCAGGCGCCGTACGACCTCGTCGCCGAGGTGGCGGAGGCCGGGAAGCTGCCGGTCGTGCTGTTCACCGCGGGCGGCCTGGCCACTCCCGCCGACGCCGCGATGATGATGCAGCTCGGCGCCGACGGCGTGTTCGTCGGCTCGGGGATCTTCAAGTCGGGCGACCCGGCCGCGCGCGCCGCGGCGATCGTGAAGGCGACCACGTTCCACGACGACCCCGACGTGATCGCCAAGGTGTCCCGCGGCCTGGGCGAGGCGATGGTCGGCTTGAACATCGACTCACTGCCGCCCGAGCAGCACTACGCAGGCCGCGGCTGGTAGAGCTCCTCACCCGGGTCGAGTTCCTGATCGGCTCCGCCGGCTCCGCCCGCTCCGCCGACTCCGCCGAGCACGGCCGCGACCAGCCCTGGCGTGTCGGTCAGGTCGGGCAGCGCGGCGTGCGGTCCCGCGGCCTCGAGTTCGGCCAGCGAGAACCGGCCGGTCGCGACGCCGACCGCCCTGGCGCCGGTGACCAGCGCCGCCTCGATGTCCAGCGGGGTATCGCCGATCAGCACCGTGGCCGCACCGCCGAAGCCGGCGTGGTACGCGGCGGCCGCCCGCTCCCTGGCCAGGTGCACGAGCTCGGCCCTGACCGCGTG
>Ga0137384_10002427_pt1 | contig 14789 bp, 13 predicted proteins | sample SagtaG_2_FD_104922 | JGI IMG/M metagenome (GOLD analysis project Ga0137384, IMG submission 104922) | Vadose zone soil microbial communities from Sagehorn Ranch, Mendocino, California, USA - Sage2_R_60_16 metaG | ecosystem: Environmental > Terrestrial > Soil > Vadose zone | place: USA... | reverse complement strand
GCGCCCTACCCGCGCTCTGCACGACGTAACTAAACTTATTGGTCGCGGTACTAGCGGCTGTCCGATCTGTTGGATGCCGGACAACCGCTGCGCTCGGGAGGGATCGCTCCAATGCCGATTGAAACCTGCGTTGCCTCGGCCTACACCGCAGCGGGGGCGGGTGTGCCCAGGCCAGGCAGCTTGGGCGGGGCTGGTTTGCCGGGCAGTTCGGGCAAGGGCGTGGCTGCGGGCGCGCCAAGCGGCGGCTCCACGTGCGGCGTAGGCGCATGGGGTGTAAACTTGCCGGTGCGCACGATTTCCGCAACCTGCGGTCCATCGAGTGTTTCGTAGTCCAACAAAGACTTGGCGATGAGCTCCAATTTATCAAGATTGTTCGTGATAATGCCCTTGGCGATCTTGTAGGACTCGTCGATGATGCGCTTGACTTCGCCGTCGATCTCCTGCGCGGTAAATTCGCTATAGACTTTGGCGCGGGCCATTTCGCGGCCCAAAAAGACGAACTCGTCATCATCGCCATATTGCACCATGCCAAGGCGATCGCTCATGCCCCACTGGGTGACCATCGCCCGCGCCATATTCGTAGCTTGCTGAATGTCCCCGGCAGCGCCGCTGGAAATGTCTCCTGAAATGATTTCCTCCGCGATACGACCGGCCATCATTACGGCGATCATGTCCAGCATTTCTTTGCGGCGCCGACTGAGGATGTCAGTTTTCGGCAGGGACATGGTCGAACCGAGGGACTGGCCGCGCGGAATGATCGTGACCTTGTGCAACGGATGGGTGTGCTGGAGCATGACGTTGACCAGGGCGTGACCTGCTTCGTGCCAAGCCGTGAATTTTTTGTCCTCGTCGGTCATGGCCAGGCTGCGGCGCTCGCGGCCCCAGCGCACCTTGTCGCGCGCTTCTTCCAATTCCTCCATTTCGACGGCTTTCTTGTTGGTGCTGGCAGCCAGCAGCGCCGCTTCGTTGAGCAAGTTTGCCAGTTCGGCCCCGGAATAGCCCGGTGTGCCGCGCGCGATGACAGAAAGGTCAACCGACCCGGCAAGCTTTACGTTCTTCGCGTGCACTTTCAAAATGGCTTCGCGACCGCGCACGTCAGGCAGATTGACAGTAATCTGGCGGTCGAAGCGGCCCGGGCGCAGCAGCGCCGGGTCCAGAACATCCGGGCGGTTGGTTGCCGCAATGATAATGATGCCCTCCTGGGTGTCGAAGCCGTCCATCTCAACGAGCAACGCGTTGAGGGTCTGCTCGCGTTCATCGTTGCCGCCACCCAGACCGTGCCCGCGGCTGCGGCCGACCGCGTCAATCTCGTCAATGAAAACCAGGCAGGGCGTATTCTTGCGCGCCTGATCGAACATGTCGCGCACGCGGCTGGCACCGACGCCAACAAACATCTCGACGAAGTCCGAACCGCTAATGCTGAAAAAGGCGGCATCGGCCTCACCGGCGATGGCCTTGGCCAAAAGCGTTTTGCCCGTGCCCGGTGGCCCGACCATCAGAATGCCCTTGGGAATGCGCCCGCCGAGGCGCTGAAATTTTTTCGGGTCTTTGAGGAATTCGACCAACTCGGAAACCTCTTCGATGGCTTCGTCAATACCGGCGACATCTTTGAAGGTGGTTTTGTTGCGTTCCTTGGCCAGCAAGCGGGCCTTGCTCTTGCCGAAACTTAACGCGCCTTTACCGGCCATCTTTATTTGGCGGATGAACAGGAACCAGATCAAGGCGGCGATCACGATAATCGGCAGCACGCTCCACACCACGCTCAGCAGCATGGTGTTGGCCTCGTGCGGTTCGAACATCGGCATATCCAGCAGCTTCTCTTCCATCTTGAGCGTCAGCCTGGCTTTGGTACGGAAGGTGACGGTCTCATCCTGATCGTTCTTCTTGATACGGTTGCCTGCGCTGTCGGTCTTGAAGTATTTGCCGATAATTTCGGTCAGGAACGGATTTTGAGGGCTGTAGTTGATGGTCGCTTGGGCGATCTGGTTGGAGTCCACCAGGCGTTGGAACTGGTGTTGGCTGAGTGTTTCGCCGGGCGATTCCATGCGCTCGCGGGCCAGCATCAGCAAAATGATGCCGCCAAAAATCGCAATCCAAACAATCCAAGTGCGCGGTGGCACTCGGAATTCGCCGCCTTTTTTGGGGCGCTTGTCGTCGTCGTTATGCTTGTTGTCGTTTGCCATTGTGTCCAACTCAGTTGGGCCAAGTTACCACGCTCGTCCCAATGTCGCAACCAGTCCCATTAAAGCCTATGCCAGCGCCATTGCAAGCGGCGATTCACCGGTTTTGTAAGCTTGAACCGCTCCGAAATCCGCAGCCCCTCAACCCAAAACACCTCACTTTGGGTTGTTGTAGCCACGATCAGGTCGTGACGACGAGCGCGGGGGACTTTCTCATTTGTGAAAAGGTCCTGCAACTTCACCGCATGTGCCATGCCAATCGGCTGAAAACGATCCCCTGGTTGCCAGTGTCGAAGCACAATCCGTGAACCAACTTTGCTGGCATCGAAAAACTCCTGCCTGGCCGCCGCCTTGCGCTGGGCGTTCTCGTTTCCTAATTCGATGCGCCAACGGATTCTTACTCCATCGAAAACGACTTCTCCTGCCCGCTCACCCAAGTCCACTGGCTTAGAACTCCATCTAAACTCCGCCGGTTTGCTCTGCCGAAGATGGATGGTGCCCTTGGTATCACGCAGGGCGGAAAAAAGGACCTGCGTCTCGCTTGTGGCGCGGGCGCCCCTGCCGCGCCGTGACTGGCCGCCTTCTGCACGACGACTTGCTTTCGCCTGGCCGACGATAATCGTCTTCTCTGGGCCGAGACGCAGTTGTTCCACGAGATCGTAGTCCACAGCGATGCCCTGCTCTAGCAACTGCAACTGGATACACCGCCGCTGCACAGCCAGGGGTAATTCTTCGAATGGTGGTTGGCCCTCGGACTTCGGAATTGAATCGAGGCCGATGCGGGATCTCTGCTGTTCAAGCCAATCACTGGCCAGCTCGGCGACGACCTCCGCTTCCGCGCCAATAATATCCATCACGCGGAGAATGGTTCTGTCCAGGCCAGGCTGATACCTTTTTCGCAGCAGCGGCAGCAATTCGTGCCGTATGCGGTTCCGCTGAATATCCAGGCAAAAATTACTGGCGTCCTGACGAAAGCGATGCTGGTTTTGGGCGGCGTACTCCCGCAGGGCTGACTTGGGCTGGTCGAGCAATGGTCGCACCAATTCAATTTCCGGGTTGCTGGGTGAAGGATTGCGCCACTTCATGCCAGACGAACCTTCGCCGCCGCTGCCGCGCAACAGCCGCAGGAAGAACAGCTCCAGTTGATCATCCGCATGGTGCGCCAGCGCGACGCTGGGAATGCCCATTTGCGCCGCCATGCGCGCCAGGAAATCGTGTCGCAACGTCCGGCCCGCCATTTCCAGCGATAGCCGATGCTTGCTGGCAAAGCCGCGCACGTCGGCTCGCTCCACCACAGCAGGGAGATCCAGTCGATCCGCGGTTTGCCGAACCAGCCGTTCATCCGCCTCGCTGTTCCGCCCACGAAGCTGGTGGTTGAGATGGGCGACGAAAAGCTGCCATCCATACTTTTCTGCCAGGTGATAAACTATGTGCAGCAAGACAATAGAATCCAGGCCGCCGGAGACCGCGACCAGGATCGATTGGCGCGCCCGAAACAGTTGGCGCCTCTGGACGTTTTGGCCGACCCTGTTCAGAAGCTCACTCATGGTATCAGGTTATTCCGGCGGCGCAGCGAAGCCAAGCAGAACGGCGGAACTGAAGGCAGCAGGAGGTAGTAGTGCCTTACCTGGTACGGCGAGAGAGGGACGGCGCTTGTGCGCCGCCGCCAGGCCTTTCTCAAAGTGGAGAAATGTTTTTGGTTTAAAATGTTTTTGATTTAATTAGGTTTAACTAGGTTTAACTGGGCTTAACTGGAGGGCCGACAAAGGTGGCAAGCAGCCTGTGGCAGGAGGGTGGGTTTCTCGATTTTGAGGATTGGCAGCATCGCGTTTGGACCATTATTTTTGGTTACCCTCACGCCGTCCACGATACGCGCGAGGGAGGCGGCTGTCCAAGACTCAGAACACTCAGTGTACAGAATGCACGAAAAAGACTCAGAAGACTCAGTGCACAAGATGCACAAAAGATGCACAAAAAAAAACTCAGAAAACTCAACAACAAGTTGAGAGGGGGAAGACGGGAGAGAGAAGAGGGGAGAGGGGAGCCGGCATAGCCTAACTTCCGGCTCCGCCCCCCCAAACCCTCAGATTTCCCAGGAAAACTACGTTTCGATATTTGCCACGGGTAGCCAGCGAATTCAATTCGTAAAGCACCTTGCCAACCAAAGCGTCGCTGTGGCCCTGCTCCTTCAGCCAGGCGCGAAAAAGCTCCGGCTCGAGATTGCGGTTGTTTTCCCGCTCCTCCCAGTTGCCGAGGTAGCGATAGGCGAGCGTGTCGCGGAACAGCTTCAGGACGCGCTGCTGGGTTTTCTTTTCCTTTTGGCCGACGCTGCTCATACGTTCTGACTTTTGTTGCCCGTTCTGGTCAGGTTGGTGAAGAGTTTTCAGGGGAAATGACGGAAGGGACGGATGGGACGGAACCGACGTGGCGGATGGAAGCCGCCTCAACTGTCAGGCAGCGACTCTGGCTGCGTGCTGACTTCCCCGGTAACTTCCCCCGTGACTTCCGCCGTGACTTCTCCTGTGGCCTTCCCTCCGACCGATTCGAATGCCCGTTTTGGCTTGCGCCGAATGGTCGCCACGAAACAGTCAGGCAACGTGAACTCAGGCTCCGCAAGGCCGGCGTTTCGGCGCCACGAGATCATGTCACCGGTGCCGGTCCACCGCCGACCGCTCACTGATTGGTGGTGGTAGATTCGGACGAAACGCCGGCAGGTTGTAGGCGGATTCGGCGGGCAAGATCAGACGATTCCCTGATGCTTTGTCCCTGGCCTCGATAGATTTCCAGAAATACTCGATAGATTCTCGATAATTCCACCAGCAGTTGCCGGGGCGGCATAAAACGATGGATTCGGCAATTTCATCGATAGATTTCGATAGATTAACCTTTTGCCGAGCCTGGTTGATATCGGGTGGCCCGTCCCTTGCCCACCTGGACGAGGAGCTTCAACTCAACCAGTTTCGAAAGATCAAGATAGGCGGTGTTGTAAGTGACCTCGAAGGCCTTCCGGCACTCGATCAGCGCCCGCGCTTCGGCGGAGCGGACCTCATCTTGGGCGCCCTTAAGAAACACAATGGTGTGGAGCTTCAATCGCTGTGCCAGCCGATATTCGTGGTGCGTTGCAGAGATCTCGCCATCGGGCCGGCCATACTCGTTGGCGATGATGAGCACGTAAATCGCGCAGCCACGCAGGGCTTCGAGGTAAGGCTTTTTTGCCGGTCGACAGTGCTGGAGGAGAAACGGATCGGTGGCAATCAGCCCGGCGACCGTTGCTCGCTCCAGCTCCAGCTCCTTTTGAACCGAACTGATGAAAACGCGCAACGGCTTCATACCAATCGCGTCCTCCCGGTCAGCAATTCCTGCATCATGCCCTGCTTGAGCGCGCGGGTCTTGTCAGGGCGCCGCTCCAACGCGGCAAGGTCCGCGTCCATGTCCGACAGAACCGCGGCGATGGCGGTTTGTTCGTCGTATCTTGGAAACGGAATCTGCAAGGCGCGAACGTCACGGCTGTTGATGGCGAGATAATTTGACCCTGTGAGCAGCGTGTCAATTTGCTGCGAAATACTATGACCGAACAGGTGAGAGAAAACGTATCCGGGGTGTGTGACACCTTCCTCACATCGCACGACGGCAAAGCCAGTCGAACAAACCCAGTGCGGGGCTTCCACGCGAGGGAGAGGCGCCGGTTTTCGTCCTCTTTGAGGCGCTGGAATTCCTTGATGAGGTAGAGCTTGAACTCGACGGAAATCCAGGAGGCGAATTCGAAGGCGATGTCCTTGTGGGCATAAGTGCCGCCGTAGCGCCCGGCTTGGGAAACGATGCCCACCGCACCGGTCTTCTCAATCCACTGCTTCGGAGTGAGCGTGAAACTGTTCAAGCCGGCCTCCATTCTAATCCTGTCGAATTCGACGGGATTAAAACCGGGGTGGTTGAGCCGTTCCCACAGGCCGAGGAATTCGACGGTATTGCAGTTTCTGAGCCAGTTTCGCACGAGGTCGTCCGTGCGCTCGGCGCTCTTGTAACGGGCGATGTCCGTGAGGCAGATGTAGTCCGCTTCATTCTGGGAAAGGATGGCGATGGCTGTGCCCCGGACTTCGATGGTGGATTTCTTTGGTTTGCTCATGGTTGGAATCCCATACGGTTGAGGTGTTGTTCCACACCGGCGGCGACCGGCGTGCCTCCGATATTGGGCTGTTCGGACGGGCCCTTTGCGGGATGCACGAGGAAGCAATGAATGCTTTGGAGTTCCATTTCTAATTCCTCAGATGGCCATTGGAAAGTTTCATCAATCTCCTGGCATCACAAAACAGTAGGCATCGTAACGCAGCTCGCTCCAGGCCAGCTCCGGCAGCGGCTGGCCGGGAAACAGAGGAATATCGACCGGCGTGAATTTGATGCGAATTCGGATCTCGGAACGGCCCTCGGTCAGGGTTCGTGGAACCAGGAATTCATCATCTCTAAACCTGCGGTTGGAAGTCTGCACGATGTGCTGCGCCGCGCCCAATTCGGCTTTGGGATTGGAATAGACGCAGGAATTGCCGCCCGCCAGATACCAGACACCGGCGCGCTTGAATTCTCCAGCCACCCTTCCGTCCTGCACTCCGGCCAAGAACACCTCCGCGCGCTGGTTCGGAAACTGATAATCCAGTTTGCGTCGGAGCAGGACGCCAAGATTTCTCGCAGTCAGCTTCAGATTGAATTCGGAGATGCCCGTTGTCTTTCGGCCCACGTCGGTGTGCGCGGGATAAACCTCTTTCCCATTCAAAGTGTCCACGCCCCATTCGTAGCGTGAGGTGATCTCGTACGGCGGCGAGGCCTCAGGCGACCAGAAATCGTGCGCCTTTTCGCTTTCTGCGCTGCCAATCTTCAACGTGTCCGTTTTGATGAGCGAGGGGCGGTTCACTCCGTACCAGTAAGTCACCGTTTGGTAATGTTCGGTGGACTCGTTTTGGCCGCCATGTTCGAGACGGATGAGAGCATTTTTCCCAAATGGCATCAAATCCGCCAATAGAAAACGGTAGGCGGATTCAATCTTGTCTTCTTGGTTTCTGGCGTCTTTGGCGCTGGGCGCGCCGGTCGGATGCCCGACAAAGGGAAGCGTCATGTTCTGGCCGCCCCAATAACCGCCGCCGCCGCCCCATTCTTCGGTGCCGGTGCCCTGGGCCTGGGGCGTCTGGCTGTCGTCGAAGAAAAAGCGCGGGTCGCCTTCGAGCGTGTCGAGCACTGCGCGGTCCGAGAAAATCCAGGATGTGCCGACGAGGTGGCCTGACCAATCGCCGCCGCCTTCGACCTGGCGCGTATCGAGAAGGATCAAGTCTTGACCGAGCGTTGGATCCGGATGATCGCGATAGGTCGCGTGGAAGTAACCGACATGGGCGGGCGGGTCCTTGTAAGGGGCATAGCGAAGGGACCAGCGAAATTCGCAAGGAGTTTCAGCCTCATTCAGCACTTCGATGCTGGCTGAACGGTAGAATGGCATCGGAAAATAACACGAGAGGTAAACGTTGCGATCGTCAAAGCGAATGTTTACCGGAAAGGCCTTCACCAGGTATTGGCGGTCGTCTCGATTGTAGAGCGTGCCGGCGCCGAAAAAGAGCGCGATGGGAGCATTGACCGAAGCGTGCGCAGAATCGTCCCAGGAGATGCGAAGGCGGGCCCTGCCCAGTTCAACAGCTCTGTCCCGTGACGTGGAAAATTCCAGGACGCGCAGCATTGACGGAGCATCGGTTATGTGGGCAAGCCTTGTGGAGCTTTTCGGCGGAATAGAACGGGCTCCCGTTCTTTCTTTAAGCTGGAGCCGGCGACCTGCCCCGGAATCAACTTTGGGAACGAGATCGCTCCCGGCTCGTGAAATCAAATCGAGAACGTCTTTTTCTGGTGGGGCGCGTGTATCCCACGACCGAATGGGCCGGGACAATTTCGCTCCTGGCATGTACTGGTGATAGATGTAGTAACCCGTTCCGTAATGCGTGCGCGAATATGCCATGCGGAAGGATTTTTCGAACGGGATCGGGACCCAAGACAAATCGGCACCCTTGGTGAGGGCCCAGGTCCAGGTGAGCGGACTGGGGAACATTTTTTCCGGCAAAAAAACCGAGTCCGCCGCCGGATGGTTCGGATCAGCCGTGCTGGTCTCCTGAACCAGGTGGTCCACGCCGTCCACCTCGTAGTGCCAAGGGCTACCGTGCCAATGGTTGTAGCGCGCGAAGTAGAGCACGCCCGGCCCTTGAATATCGAGAGTGAAGTTTCTGTCCTCGGCAAGTTGATAGAGAAAATGGCTTGCGTCTGCGCCCTCGTTGCCGCCGCGCCGGTCATAAGTGCTGCGCAAGTAAGCGCGCGCTCCGAGGCGCTGGTAGGACCAGCGTTCCCACTGGCGATATGCATCCAAACCAATGGGAATGGTTGGCGGCTCCTGCGCTGCACAAAGCAGGTTGGCGCTCACAAGGAACAACAGGGCGCGCGGAAGCATGCGTTGACTTAGCTCGGATATTTCGCAGCGCGGCCAGCCGCAACCGAGACTGACAGAATCATGGCAGGACAGAATCATAATGTTGTACACCGTTGTGCGTTGATGATTCTGTCCTGCCATGATTCTGTGGGTTTCCTGCGTTTGCAAGAGAATTCCTCGCAACCTGCAAGCGAATTGGAATACTGCAGTCCAGCGCGGCAAAGCCGGCAAAGCCGCAAACCAAAAATTTTTCAAAATAAGAAGAAGTTGAAAAAGAGTAGAAGAGTAGTACAGCCCGAACGCCGCGTGAGGGCGCACGGCGGGCTGTCGTGCTTTCAATCGGAGCGTGAAATGTGCGGGTTAGGACTTATCCACAACATTTTGTCGCGGGTCGAGTGTGGGAATTCGACACCGCCGCACCGAGGCGTGGATAGTCTTTTCCAACCACACGCGAGCTCAATTCAGTTTCGCCAATGTCTCCTTGACCTTGTCGAAATTTGGCAAGTCCTTTGGCGTAGGGGTCTGCTCGCTGTATCGGACGACGCCGTTCTTGTCAATGACGAAGGCGGCACGGGCGGCAGTATCCCCTACGCCGGCGAGCATCGGGAAAACAACATCGTATTTCTTGATGACCTCCTTGTTGAGGTCGCTGGCCAGGGTGAGCTTGATTTTTTCTTTCTGGGCCCAGGCTTCCTGAGCGAAAGGGGTGTCAACGCTCACGGCGATGACGTCGGCGTTGAGCGACGAATAGCCGTTCAGACCGGCGGTGAGATCGCACATTTCCTGGGTGCAAACGCCCGTGAACGCAGCGGGAAAAAAGAGCAGCACCGTGTTTTTCCTGCCGAAATTGTTGCTCAGTTTCACGTCCACCAGGCCGGACGCTTGTTTGGATTTCAAAGTAAAATCGGGCGCTTTAGCGCCGACGGAGATTGCCATAATCGTTATTGGTTAAATGGTTAAGACCTTAAATGATTAAATCGGTTCGCGCTGGCTGTCAAATGGCAATGTCGAGCATTCCAGGTCAGATCAGGGTAAGTTCATGAACGCTCGAAACCGGTTGGCGACGCGGTGGAAACCCTTGGAAAGGGTTGAGAGACCCGAGCCGTGTCCGACACCCCGATAAATCGGGGTGTTAATGGGATTGGTCGGAGTTTCTTGAACGCGCCCTGCAGGTCAGATCATTTAACAGCAGTTCGCAACGCCTGCAGCACTTCTTGTGCATGCTCCGCCGGCTTCACGTTAGGCCAGCTCTTTTTGATTTTGCCGTCCGGGCCGATCAGAAACGTAACGCGATGCGTGCCCATATATTTGCGGCCCACAAAACTCTTCTGGCCCCAGGCACCGTAAGCCTGGGCAATTTTCTTGTCCTCGTCGGCCAACAAACGGAACGGCAGTTTGAATTTATCCACGAACTTGTCGTGAGACTTGGCCGAGTCGGTGCTGACGCCGAGCACCACGGCGCCTTGCTTTTTGAACTGCGCGAACTCATCACGAAAGGCGCAGGCCTCCTTGGTGCAACCCGGCGTGTTGTCCCTGGGATAAAAGTAAAGAATGACGTGCTGCCCTTTGAAGTCGGACAACGAAACCTTCCCGCCGCCGCTGGTCACAGTGGTGAATTCAGGCGCTGGATCTCCTTGCTTTAGTTTCAGTTCGAGTAATTTAGGCATGGAGTAATAAGGGAATGGAGTGCTCGATGGCGAATTGTTCGGCAGCAAAATTCATTATGTGCGCCCCGCCGATTACCAATCGGCGAAACAGCCGACTGCCAGTCGGCGCTACAGGCGGATTTCCAAGGCAAAATGAGAATTGCTGATTATTCGGTTGACGATCCATTGCTTGGTCCGTGTCGCGTGATATCTGTTGGTGTTCCGTGTTCCTTAACCGCCCCCGACACACAACATTCTCACTTTATCTGGCTTCAGACTTCGGATATTACATTGTGGACTCCGACCTCGGGCTGGACGCCGGATGCGCGCTCAACTGTCGCACGCCGTCCCAAACGTAAAGCAGCCCCGAACTACCCGTACAGGCGGCAGCGCTGACGGTCCAGAACATTAGCCAACGTTGCGGCCACTTAAGCAATATCCAGAGCAGGATGGCCATTTGCAATACTGTCGCGACTTTGCCAAACATTCGCGGCCGGATGGCGACTTTTCCGACTGTCATCTGAATCACTGCCAGACCAAGCAGCAGCACGAGGTCGCGGCCGATAATCGTGCCGGTGAGCCAGAGCGGGATGGTTTCGAGGTAAGGACGGTGATCGAAGCTGAGCAACACGATACCTGAAACCAACAGCAGCTTGTCGGCCAGCGGATCCAGAATCGCTCCTAATTCACTGCGCTGATCGTAGCGCCTGGCGATATAGCCGTCCACTCCGTCACAAATGGCCGCTACTCCAAACGAGATTATGGCCAACAGCCGGTGCAGTTCGTGGCCGTTTTTCACATAGTACAGCACCTCGACCACGAAAAAGGGAACCAATAAGATTCGCAGGATGGTGATCTTGTTGGCTGTGGTCATCATGACGGAACTCGGCGAAGTTTTGCTTGGTTCGATTCCCTAGTCAACAATCGTCCGCGTTCTCGCCGGCGGGTGTCGAGAACTGCCGCGATGGCGGGGGGACGAATCTTCTCAGTACCACCGCTCGGAGAAAGGATGGCCCCTCACCCGGACCCTCTCCCCATCCCATGGGGAGAGGGGGAAAGACCCGCTGGCAACAGGGTCGCTCGCGGCCTCTCACCCTAGCCCTCTCTCCATCGGATGGAGAGAGGGACAAGAGGGATCGCGCGGCAGTTGGTGGTACTGACAAGGTGCGCCCATGCCTGGGAGATGGCGCATTGGCGCATTGGGCATTTGCATCGCGTCGTCTCAGGCGTACAATGCCGGACAAAGATTCTAGCGTGACGATGAAGAAAAAGCCATCCGCCGAACCGCTCGTTGGCATTATCATGGGCAGCGATTCGGATTGGCCGACAATGAAGGCCGCCGCCGAGACCTGCGTTGAATTCGGCATTCGGCACGAAGCACGGGTTATTTCCGCCCACCGCACGCCGCAGGACCTCGCCGAATATGCGGGCCAGGCTCACCAGCGCGGTTTGCAAGTGATCATCGCCGGTGCCGGCGGCGCGGCGCACCTGCCCGGCGTGACTGCGGCATTCACTCCCCTGCCCGTTATCGGCGTGCCCATAGAAAGCAAAGCCCTCAAGGGACTGGATTCTCTGCTGTCGATCGTCCAAATGCCCAGTGGCATCCCCGTCGCGACGGTGGCGATTAACGGTGCGCGCAACGCCGGTCTGCTGGCAGTCCAAATTCTCGCCTTAAGCGATCCAACATTGCACGAGAAGCTCATTGACTTTAAGCAACGCCTGGCCGAAGAGTCTCGCGCCAAGAATCGAAATCTGGCGCTGTGAGCGATGATGGCTGATTGATGATCGATGATTATGGTAACGGTGCTTGGATCCGATCACCAGTCACCAAGCTCACGGCATCCTTTCCAGCGCACGATCCAGTCGTTGGATCACCCTCTGCTTCCCCAGAATGCCCAGCAAATGATACAAACTCGGCCCTGCGGTGTTGCCGCAGCAGGCCAGACGGGTGGGATGCACCAGGACGCCGGTCTTGACGCCGAGTTCTTTTGCCGTTGCCCCTATTGTGGCGCCGATGTGGTCGTGATCGAACGGCTCAAGCTTCGCCAAGGCCTCGCGCAGTTTTGCCAGGCGCGGTTTGTTTTCCGCAATGAAATCTCTCTGCACCGCTTCGGGGTCATATTCTATCTTCTCTTTGAAATAAAAGCCCGCGTAGGCCGGCAGTTCGCCAAAAAGCTTGAACTTCCCCTTGCAGGTGTCGAGCGCGGCTTTCACGTACTCCAGCGGGTACTTGCTGGTGTCCAGGCCAGCGCGGGCCAGGGCCCGAATTGAGCGCTCGTAAAACTGTTCCTCGCTCATCTCGCGGATATATTCGCCATTCAACCAATTGAGCTTGGCCAGGTCGAAGCGCGCATTATGCCGCAGGATCTGGGGCAAATCGAAGAGCTCGATGATTTCTGCAAGCGCAATTTTCTCGCGGTTGCCCTTGGGCGACCAGCCCAGCAGAGAGAGATAATTGACAATGGCTTGTGGCGAGTAGCCTTCCTCGATGTAGGAATTGAGTGACGCGCCCTGGTCCCGCTTGCTCATCTTGGTCCCGTCAATGTTCAGGATGAGCGGCAGGTGCGCATACTTGGGCGGCTCAACCCCAAATGCGCGGAACAGCGCGACATGTTTGGCGGTGTTGCTCAAGTGATCTTCGCCCCGGATGACGTGCGTGATGTTCATCTCCAGGTCGTCCACGACGTTCACCAGATGAAACACGGGTTGGCCATCCGAACGCACGATGATGAAATCCGGGTCGAGCTGTTCGCGGTCGGTCAATTCACGTCTCACCTCGCCCACCACCAGATCGGAGATCAGGACCGGCTCTCGCGACATTCTGAATTTGATCGCCCCTTCCTGCTCATAAGCCAGGCCCCGCGAGAGCAGCGCCTCGACGCGCCGCCGATAGTTCTCCTTCCGCTGGCTCTGGAAGTAGGGCCCGAAATCCCCTTTGCTCGACCCCGTCGCATCGCTGCCGGCCGGGCCCTCGTCCCAATCCAGTCCCAGCCACCTCAGCCCGCTGAGGATGACCTCCACCGCCTCCTGCGTGTTGCGCGTGACATCAGTGTCTTCGATACGCAAAATGAACGCGCCGCCGGTATGCCGCGCATAGAGCCAGTTAAAGAGGGCTGTGCGCGCGCCGCCAATGTGCAGGTAGCCGGTTGGACTGGGAGCAAATCGGACGCGCACTTTCATATCAAGCGTCAAGACCCAGCGGCGCGCATCCGATCCAGTTCGGTCAGAATGGTGCAAAGAGCTTCGAGCCGCGGCGCCGGCACGCCGGCCTTCTGCGCCTGGTGCAACGGTTCCAGAAAAAGACCCTCCAACTCAAGCGCCTGGCCGCGCTCGAAATCAATCAGGGTCGAGGCCTTGTAAGCGCCCATGGCGCGGGTGCGCTCGATTTGCTTGTCGGCGAGGTTGTCCTCCAGGTCCAGACCCAGCGCGCGCGCCACAGCGATGACTTCGAGCATCAACTGGCGAACCAAGTCAGCCCATTTTGGATCCCCCAAGAGTCTGTCAGTAGTCAGGCACGGAACCAGAGAGGCAGCAGGGCGGAGCGCGAAATGTGGAACAGTTAGGGCGTCGTAGCCGGCGGCGCTGGCGACGCCAAGTCCGTTGAAGGGAATGTTCCACGTCAGCTTTTCCCAGTGCGCGCGCGCCAGGTTGTCGGTCACGCTGCAGGGCACTCCGGCACGGCAGAAGACCTCAGCGATTTCATGCGTGCGCGGCTCGGGCCAACGCTGGAATTCGCCTATGATAATTTGGCCGTGGGCCATGTGCTGGACTAGCCCGGGCTCAACGCGATTCAGACAAGTGAAGCAAAGTCCGCCTAGAATTTGCCCGACCGGAAACAAACGCGCGAGCTGCTCCTCATTGCCCAGCCCATTTTGCAGGGTGAGCACTGCCGTCGAAGGACTGACGAGCGGCGGCAGCAGGTTGGCGAATTGATCGTTGGCTGTGGTCTTGAGTGCTATGAGGACCAACTCGCTGGGGCCTACCTGCGCCCCGGTGCGCGCGCACTTGGGCCGGACCTGAAAGTCACCCTGCGGGCTGCGGATGAAAACCCCTTTGCGTCGCACAGTTTCGTAATCCGAGCGCAGCAGGAAATGTACATCATGCCCGTCACGGCTCAGCTTCGCTCCGTAAAAGCTTCCCACGGCCCCGCAGCCGACCACTGCGATTTTCATCGAAGGACTGGAGTGATGAATTGGCCGATCAGCCGGCACTCCAATACTCCATCACTTCGAACAGACGAAAACGGCACTCCGATCGCCTCAGAGTGCCTGGGCAGGAAAGATATGATTACCTGGCGCCGAGGATGGCGTCCTTGGCGGCTTTGGCGACGCGAAATTTCACCACTCGCTTGGCGGGGACTGTAATGAGCTCGCCCTTTCTCGGCCCAAACTGCATGGTCATCTGCCGGGACGGGACGTTTCTCAACACCAGCTTGCCCAGCCCCGGGAGCGTGAAAGTATTCTTGGCGTGTTTGTAGGCCAGTTGGGCGAGGTGGTCGAGGATTTCCACGGCCTG
>Ga0137384_10002418_pt1 | contig 14830 bp, 14 predicted proteins | sample SagtaG_2_FD_104922 | JGI IMG/M metagenome (GOLD analysis project Ga0137384, IMG submission 104922) | Vadose zone soil microbial communities from Sagehorn Ranch, Mendocino, California, USA - Sage2_R_60_16 metaG | ecosystem: Environmental > Terrestrial > Soil > Vadose zone | place: USA... | reverse complement strand
GGGCAGATTCATTCGATGGAACTCGAAAACGCGAGCGCAACCGCCAGGAACTCAGCGCTTCTTCCAAAGCCCGCACAAGCTTGTTAACTCCTTCTCCCGTGCGGGCTGAGATTGCGACACTACCTGGAAAACGTTTCGTGTATGACTCCGCCAACTCGCGATTCGGCAAATTATCGATCTTGTTGAAAACGATTAGCGTCTGCTTGCCGAAAGCGTCCAGCTCTTTGATCACCCCGTCCACCGCTTCCATCTGCTCGTCCACGCGTGGATGGCTAAGATCGACAATGTGAATGAGCAGATCGGCTTCGCTGACCTCCTCGAGCGTCGCCTTGAACGATTCGATCAGTGTATGGGGAAGTTTTCGTAAGAAACCGACCGTGTCGGTAAGCAGCACCCGCTGTTTATTAGGCAAAACAAAGCTGCGCGTGGTGGGATCGAGCGTCGCAAAGAGTTTGTTCTCGGTCACAACATCGGCGCCGGTAAGCAGATTCAACAGCGTCGATTTGCCAGCGTTTGTGTAGCCCACCACAGCGGCGACGGGCCATTGATGTCTTTTGCGACTTTCGCGCTGTATCGCGCGCGTTTTGCGCACGGCTTCCAGCTCGCGTTCGAGCCGCGCGATCCGTTCCTGCACGCGGCGGCGATCAACTTCCAATTGCGTTTCCCCCGGCCCGCGCGTCCCGATCCCGCCCGTCTGGCGCGACAAGTGATGCCACATTCGGGTGAGACGCGGCAAAAGGTACTGCAATTGCGCCAGCTCGATTTGCAATCGGCCCTCCCGGCTACGGGCGCGCTGCGCGAAAATATCCAGAATCAATTGTGTTCGATCCAGAACCTTGCGCGCGAATAAATTTTCCAGGTTGCGCCCCTGCGCGGGCGAAAGTTCATCATTAAAAATGACGGAGGTCACCCGTTGATTCTGACATGATTCTTTAATGGACTCCGCTTTGCCGCGACCGATGTAGTATGGAGCGGTCGGCTTCTGCAATTTCTGCGTCACGGTATCGACAACCTCGGCGCCCGCGGAGTTCGCGAGCTCGCGCAATTCTTCGAGGGAATCGTGCAAGTCCCACTTCGAGACGCCTTTCTTTTCCAGGCCAATCAGGAGCGCGCGCTCTTGTGTTTTTTGCGGACGCGTTTCAATCATCCCTTGTGCGAACCTCCGAAAGCATCCGGAGCAGGATCCATTTCACGGCTTCGTTGTGACTAAGAAGCGACAAGTTCAGCGGTAAAAAACTAGTTTGCCGCCGAAACCAGGTCAACTGTCTTTTGGCGTAACGGCGGGTCGCTTGCTGAATCTGAGCGATACATTGCAAGAGCGACATCCTTCCTTCGAGCAGTTCGCGAATCTCACGCAAACCGATCATCTGCGACGCAGTCGCGCTCGTTGCCCCGGCGGCGCGCACTTCTTCGATCACCCCATGTTCGAACATTGCTTCCACCCGCTGATTGATTCGGGCATAAAGCTCCTCGCGGCCGCGAAAAACAAACACACCTGTAGCCGGGATCGGCGATCCCGGCAGGCCGGGGTCATCCCGACGTCTCGGGACTACAACTTCCGAGGCAGGTTTCCCAGTGAGTAAACAAATTTCAAGAGCGCGCACGAGGCGACGGCGATTTTTTGTGTCGATCTTCCGCGCCGCTTCCGGATCGCGTTTCAGCAATTGCAAGCGCAATTCGTCCAAGCTCATCGCGTTCAATTTTTCGCGCAGCTTTGGATCAGCCCCGGGCAGAGGCGCCAGCCCGTGGGTGAGCGCCTTGATATAAAGTCCGCTTCCTCCAAGAATGATCGCGAGTCTGCCGCGTGAATTAATTTCATTAATGGCGTGTGTCGCGGCGCGGCGATATTTTTCCGCATTCACCTCTTCGTAGAGCGGCATCGTGCCGATCAGGTGATGCGGCGCGTTCGCAAGCGTTGAAGCATCCGGCTTTGCCGTCAGCAGATCGAGGCCGCAATAAATTTGAAACGCGTCCGCGCTGATAATTTCCGCGTTTACCTCGCGCGCAACGTCGGCCCCCAGCTCAGACTTCCCGGTTGCAGTTGGGCCGACGATAAAGAACGCACGCCTCATCAATTAGACCGAGCGGCGCCCTATCTTTCACGCGCGGCCTTGACGATTTGGACGAAGCTGCGCGGGTCCAGGCTGGCGCCGCCGACGAGTGCGCCGTCGATATCCGGCTGGCTCATAAGTTCGCGCGCGTTCTCTGGTTTCACGCTGCCGCCGTACTGAATGCGTACTCGCTCGGCGGTTGCGTCGTCGGCCACCTCGCCCAAAATGTGGCGCACAAAAGCGTGCGCTTCCTGCGCTTGATCAGGCGTGGCATTGCGCCCGGTGCCGATCGCCCAGACCGGCTCGTACGCGATCACCGTTTCCTGCAATTCTTTTGGACTCAGACCGGCGAGACTGCCGCGCATTTGGATTGCCAGTATTTTTTCCACATTCCCCTTGTCGCGCTGCTCGAGTGTTTCTCCGATGCAAACAATCGGACGCAGTGTTGCCTCGTGCGCGGCGCGCACTTTGCGATTGACGATTTCGTCAGTCTCGCCAAACAAAGTACGGCGTTCGCTATGTCCGAGCACGACGTAGTGCACAAATAAATCTCGCAACAGCGGACCGCTGATCTCGCCGGTAAAAGGGCCGTTCTTCTCCCAATACATGTTTTGCGCGCCCACCTTAATGTTCTGCGCTCTGCCAAGCGCTTCCATCACTTTCGCAATTGCTGTGAACGGCGGCACGATGACCACTTCCACATCGGTGATCTCATCCAGATCCAAGAGCATTGACTCGATGAATCGTGCCGCCTCGGCCTGAGTCATGTTCATTTTCCAATTGGCGGCTACGATTTTCTTTCTCATCTCATCCAATTGTCATTCCGAGCGAAGCGAGGAACCTCCCGACTTATCGAGGGCGTGGCAAATCTCTCACGACTTGTGAGATCCCTCGTTACACTCGGGATGACAAACTGCGCGGGTACGATTTTTTTGGCGCATCAATTTTTATCCGTTAGTGCGGCGACACCGGGCAATTCTTTGCCTTCCAGTAATTCGAGCGACGCGCCGCCGCCGGTGGAAATAAACGTCATTTTGCCGGCAAGCCCGGCCTGTTTGACCGCCGTCACTGAGTCGCCGCCGCCGATGATCGTCGTCGCTCCCGACTGCGCCAGTGCTTCCGCGATTGCGATCGTCCCTTCGCCGAACTCAGGAATTTCGAAGACACCCATTGGTCCGTTCCACAAAATTGTTTCAGCCTTGGCGATTTCCTCCTGGTAAAGCGCGATCGTCGCCGCGCCGATATCGACTGCCTGCCATCCATCACTGATTCCGTGCTGCGGCGAGAGGCGGCTCGTGTTTCGCATGGACGCGCCGGCTTGGATTTCATCCGCTTCCACGACGTCGATCGGGAGCAAAAATTTTACTCCGCGTTCCTTCGCCAAATCGAGAAGTTCGCGCGCAAGATCGACCTTGTCGGATTCGACCCGGCTTGCCCCGACGGGAATTCCCTGCGCTTTTAAGAAGGTGTTCGCCATGGCGCCACCGATCAGAATGACGTCCGCCTTTCCCATCAGCGCTTTTAGAACGCCGATCTTATCGGAGACCTTGGCTCCGCCTAAAATAACGACGAACGGCCTGGCCGGATTCTCAAGGCCCTCGCGCAAATGTTTCAGCTCTTTCTCCATCAAAAAACCCATCGCCGATTGCTCCACGAATTTCGTGATGCCCACGGTGGATACATGTGCCCGGTGCGCGGCGCCAAACGCGTCGTTAACGTAAAGATCGCCCAAATCGGCAAGTCCTTTGGCAAACTCCGGATCGTTTGCCTCTTCGCCCGGCTGAAAGCGGACGTTCTCCAGCAGAGCAGCGTCGCCGTTCTCCATGTGTTCAATAATTTTGGCGGGAACCTCTCCGATAGTGTCGTGACTGAAAATGACCGGTTGATGGATGAGCGAGTGCAAATACTCGCCGATCGGTCTAAGTGAATATTTTTCCACCGGCTTTCCTTTCGGCCGGCCAAAATGCGACATTAAAATGGTTTTCGCGCCGTGCTCGCGCAGGTAGTTGATCGTCGGCAAGCTCTCCCGGATTCGCGTGTCATCAGTAACGCGAGTTTTGCCGCCGCGCGCTTCTGTTGGCACATTGAAGTCCACCCGAACCAGAACGCGTTTCCCGCGCACGTCGAGATCGCGAAGTGAAAGTTTCACCATTGTCTACTCGTGCTCCTGCTCGTGATCGTAATCGTTACGAGCCCTATTCTCCCAGCAGTTCCATTAGTTCCACGCAGCGATTGCTGTAGCCCCACTCGTTATCGTACCAGCCCACGACTTTCACAAAGCGGTTACCAAGCATGAGCGTCAACTGGCTGTCGAAAATGCAGGAGTGCGGATTGCCAACGATGTCCGCGGACACAAGCGGTTCGTCACTGTATTCGAGGACGCCTTTATAGCTTTGGGCTGATGCAGCTTCCTTGAACGCAGCATTGACGGCGTCAACTGTCGCGTCTTTGTCGAGCACCGCGGTGAAATCCGTGACCGATCCATCCGGCGTCGGCACGCGGAAGGCGCCGCCGTTCAATTTCCCTTTCAATTCTGGAATCACTTCGCCGATCGCCTTGGCCGCGCCGGTTGTGGAAGGAATGATGTTGATCGCCGCGGCGCGCGCGCGCCTCAAATCTTTGTGCGGAAAATCGAGTATGCGCTGGTCGTTTGTATAACTGTGGATCGTGCTCATGAACCCGTGCGCGACGCCGAACTTGTCATTTAGCACCTTGGCCATGGGGGCAAGACAGTTCGTCGTGCAGCTCGCGTTGGAAACGATTTTGTGTTTCCCAGGGTCGAAGACGTTGTCGTTGACGCCGACGCAAATCGTCACGTCCGGATCTTTTGCAGGCGCGCTGATGAGCACACGCTTTGCGCCCGCCTTGCTCAGGTGCAACTCGGCTTTCTCGCGGCTGGTGAACAGCCCGGTCGATTCAAGCACCACATCAACGTCCAATTTTTTCCACGGCAGGTTCGCCGGATCGCGCTCCTTCAGGATTCTAATTCTGTGACCGCGCACGATGATGTTTTCCTCATCGTAACCGATCTCGCCGTCGAATTTGCCATGCACCGAATCCCATTTGAGGAGATGGGCCAGGGTGTGCGTGTCAGTGAGATCGTTGATCGCGAGAACGCGCTCGACTTGTTTTTGTGACATGGCGCGAAGGACATTGCGCCCGATGCGCCCGAAACCGTTGATAGCGTAATTTGCCATAGTAAGATCGAATAGTTTGAGAGTTGAATCGTTAAACCGAAAACGCCCAACGCTCAACGTTCAACTCAGAATCATTGAGCGTTGGACGTTCGGCGCTTGTCGCGCCGTAGCCTTGCGGAGGCGGATTGGGTGTTAGACGTTTTCTCAATGAAGCGCGCTATCGTAGCGTTCCTGGCCATCTCGTCGACCGTGCTCGCGCAAGTGGCCTCTGCTGTCGAAATGAAAACCATTCTCGTCTTCGGCGACAGTTTATCGGACGGCTTCATGCTCCAACGAACCGAAGCCTATCCGGCTTTACTTGCAAAGAAGCTGCACGCCGCCGGCCTGAACTTTCAAGTGACCAACGCGAGCGCAGCCGGCGGCACCACCGAAGGCGGCTTGGACCGGTTGCCTCCCCACTTGAAACACAGAATCGATATCTTCATTTTGGAACTTGGAATCAACGATGCCTTCCGTGGCCTGCCGGTCGATCAAATCCAAAACAATCTTCAGCAGATCATCGACAACGTGAAAGCGCGAAACCCGAATGTGCGCGTTGTGATCGCAGGAATGCAGTTGCCCAATTACGGAGCGGAGGACTATGTGTCGGCGTTTGGCAAAATGTTCAGTGATCTGGCGACGAAGAACAACACCGCTCTAATTCCGTACCTGCTGCAAGGTGTGGCAGGCGATCCCTCATTGAATTTACCGGATGGCATCCATCCCAACGCCGCCGGGCAAAAAATTCTTGCCGAAAACGTCTGGCGCGTGCTCGAACCAATCGCTCGCGAGCTTGCAGTCATCCCGAGCCCAAGCGAGGGACCTCACCGATGATCCTCGATCACACAGGTAAGCTTGTGTGATCCACAGTCGAGCGTGAGATCCTTCACTTTGTTCAGGATGACAGCATGCAACAGGCGACCGCTGCGCGTCTGTCGCACGTTAGATAAGTAAAATAAGAAACGATGGACCCCGCACGACCAAGCGATCCTGATCCAGCCGATCCCTTTTTCCCGGAACGCGCCGATCACGCGATCCTGGAAACCATCGAAATCGCTACCGAAGGCGAGAGTCACCATCAGGCTGTGCGAAAGCTGCGCGGGCCGCTCATGAAAATTAAAGGCGTGCACGATGTGAGAGTTGATCTTGTGCACGAGCGCGTGATTGTCACGTTCGATGCACGCAAAACGCATCCGCCCGATCTTCACGACGCAATATTGAAGAGCGGTTACAAACCCGGGCCGCGGGCGGAATGAAGAATGTGGGAGTGGCCTTGGCGCCGCGACAGTCGGGACACCAAGGTCCCTCCCACCTTTGTTACACAGCCGGTTGTTGCTGCGTCAGGCAATGAAATGTGCCTAGCCCCCAGATTAATTCGCGGCAATCGATCCCGATAACGCGGCGCTGCGGAAAGCATTCGCGCAGGATGGATAATGCAGCCTCGTCGGCAGGATCGGCGAATGTGGGCACAAGCACGCAAGTATTTGCGATGTAGAAGTTCGCGTAGCTCGCCGGTAACCGCAGCCCTTCGCGCACGATCTTCTTCGGCATCGGCAGCGTAATGATGTCGATCCCTTGCTCGCGACGACTGTCGGAGTTGCGACCAGCGATTTTGATCTCGCGCAGACGCACGAGATTTTCCTGGAGCGGCGCGTAATTTTCGTCGTCGCGATTTTCTTCAACGACAGTCACGACGGTTCGTTCTGAGACAAAACGCGCGAGATCGTCGATGTGGCCATCGGTGTCGTCGCCGGCAATGCCATCGCCGAGCCAGAGAATTTCGCGCACGCCGGGAAAATCCCGGAGCCGCTGTTCGATTTCCTCGCGGCGCAAATTCGGATTGCGATTGGGATTGAGCAGACACGATTCGGTCGTGAGCAGCGCGCCAGCGCCATTCACATCGATCGCGCCGCCTTCCAAAATCATGCGCGGATAAAAAATCGGGACATTGAGGATTTGCGCGAGATGCGTCGGCACAACTTCATCGAGATCGAACGGCGGATATTTGTTTCCCCAAGCGTTGTAATCCCAATCAACAATTGCGAGTTTCGGATCGATCCGCTCCGCGCCCGAAGGGCAGCCGGTTCCTTGAACCGGCTGGATCGCCCACCCCCTTCCGCGAGTATCGTTGCTCCTCTCGGGTGGCTGCACTTGAAGGGGCTGCCCGCCGGAGACGGGTGTGGCGAGAGCGCGTGTGAGAAAAACCGGTCCGTGATCGCGACACCACGGTTCGTTTGTGGGAATAGAATGAAACGAGATTCGTTCCATCGGTAACCCGCGCAGAACGTCCCGGGCCTCGGATTCATGCGCGTCATTGCAAACATTGATACAGACCTGTTCCGATTCGATCAGCGCTTCGATCATTGCCCGCAACGCCGGCATGACCCGGTCGAATGAATCGGGAAAACTGATCCCCTCGTGTCGCGGCCACGAGAGCCAAGTCGCGGAGTGCGGTTCCCATTCCGCTGGCATGCGATAGCCGAGCGCCGCTGGAGCTTGTGCGGTCATCGGACAAACGTCCAACGCCGAACGCTCAACGTCCAACGCCCAATTGCCAGATCTCGACCGCTAAGGCGTTCGGACAGACGCAGGTTTGTAGATTGCGCCGACAATTGCGCCCACGATTACCATTTCGATCAGGCCGCTCACGCTCCCGTAAAGGATCAACTTTCCGGGAAGCGGTTGCACTGCGTAAATGACCAGACGCATACCGATCGCTGCAATTTCAAGCAGGACACCAAGCCGAATGCCCGCCATCACGCCGCCGCCGGCGAAACCGCTCGCATAGATCATTACGAACGCAAGAATGATGAGTGCCTGGCCGATAATGATCCAGTGAAACAAGCTCTTCGTTTCATCTTTCGGTCGCCACAAATTTGGTGCTTGCGTGTAAACATCTTGAAGAACGCCGCCAAGCAGCCATCCCCATAAGAATATGAAAACGTACGCGGCGATGAATGCGAAGATGAATCGCTTCATAAATTTAAGTCTGAAGTTAGGATCTAACTAGTCGCCGGTGGGCTGGGCTTATAAATCGCGCCAACGAGTGCGCCGGCAATCGCGAATTGGATCACGCCGCCCACGATCCAGCCACAAAGGATTTTGGTCGTCAATGGCTCCACTGCGAACGAGATCACATGCGGCCCTGCATATACTAATCCCACTAGAATCCCCAGTGTTGCGCTGGCGCCTGCGCCGCCGGCGGGAATGAAGCGGACACAAAGCATGGTGAAAAAGAATGCCATGACGATATGACCCAAAATCAGCCATGGAAAATCAGGTTTGGTCCGAAAAAGCGCCTGCACTTCTTGATGCGCGCCGCTCATTAGCGTGCCGTACCAAAGGAAGCCAAACACGAACAGGAAAATGAAGGCTCCGATGAATGCGGTGAAGAATTTTTGCCAGTTCATAATTTCTTTCTGTTGAGGTTTTTGTTGAATTCCATCACACCCGGAAACTTTCGTCGCAAAACCGCCTTCCGTTGTCCATCTAAAAATTGTATTGCTAAAGACAGGGAACGCCGCCTTCTCATCCGTCGTGGCTTCCTGAGCGCTAACAAGTCGTCGCTCGCTGGTTTGCTTCAATGTGCAATCCAAGTTCGCGCAAGAGAGCAACATCGACATCAGCCGCGGGATTTTTTGCGGTAAGAAGTTTGTCGCCGTAAAAAATCGAATTCGCGCCGGCAAAAAAGCAGAGTGCCTGACCTTCGCGCGACAGCTTGGTGCGTCCTGCGGCGAGGCGAACGCGGGCCTTCGGCAGCGCGATGCGCGTGACGGCAATCAGCCGAACCAACTCGAAAATATCCACAGGTGGTCGATCGGCCAGCGGCGTGCCCAGCATCGGCATTAAACAATGCTGATGATACAGCGCGCTGAGTTCGGCAAACTTCATCGCAACGCGCGACGTTCAATCGCCAATCGAAAATCGGCAATCAAAAATTAATTAACCCACTTGCCGCCTTCGGAAATGAGGATCGGCAGCTCTTCCATCATGAACTGCGTTTTTCCGATTGCACCGATCATGTGCGTGCCGGTGGCACGATACCACTTCTTCGACATGCTCTCGCCGGTATGGCAGCCCCAGCTCCTCACGTAGGCGCCGTGCGCGAAATCGCGCCGGTCAATCCTGGTCAGCTCGTTTTCGTGCAGCCACGCTTTGCATGCGCTGTCGATGAAATTGCTGTAATCGAACATGAAACAGGCGCGATTCGAGTGCCCGAAATATTCAAAGCCGGTAATCTTCACCTGGTTTCGTGGTTGGCCGTTGTTCAGGTAGTTGAACACCTCCGAGCCGGCATTGAACCAAACAAGTTTCAGATTGAATTTTTCGCGCACCGTATCGATCAAGGCGATCAGATCCTGATTTTCTTGTTTTGCCCGATCGATGTAGCCCTGCTTATAAACCAGCCAGGTAATCTGCTGGTCTGGGCCAAGCTGTGTGCGCAACTGTTCCGTGCGCAAACGCGCGGCGCGCACAAAGTTCGCCCACCAATGATCGTGCGGATAAAGCTTGTATTTTTCCCATTGATACAAGGAAGGCCCGCCGACCACGACGATGTATTCGCCGTTGGCAGCGAGAGCGCTGCCCGCCACCACCAGCAACAGTAAAAGCAACAAAGAGAGCCGACGAATACCACCCATAAGCAGGAGCACTATTTACGCGCAGCGCGAAGCTGCGCAAGCGGCAGCCGCTTCGCTGTGCGAAGCGAACCCTGACGCTTCTAAACACGTCCGGTGTGCGCCGCCCACAGGGCGGCGGCTACAGCAGTTCGACTTCATCACGAAACAAGTCCTCCCAAGTTTGGCGTCTCCGAACCAACGAGACCTTGTCGCCGTGAACGAGTGCTTCCGCTGGCAAGGGACGCGAATTGTAATTGGACGCCATCACAAATCCGTAAGCACCCGCGCTCATAATCGCCAGCAAATCCTCTTCATGCAGTTCTGGCATCTCGCGATCGAGTGCGAAAAAATCGCCCGATTCGCACACCGGCCCAACGATGTCGATCTTCTCTGTCTTATTCCTACTGGTGCTCGCTTGGCTCGCCGTAGTGGCGCGAAGGCGGGTGCTCGTAATCGGCTCCTTCACCGGTACGATCTCGTGATAGCTGTGATAGAGCGCCGGCCGAATCAGATCGTTCATGCCAGCATCGACAATCGCGAATTTTTTCTCGGCGGTGTGTTTGATGTAACGGACTCGGGTGAGCAAAACGCCCGCGTTGCCGACAAGAAAACGACCAGGCTCAACCAGGATCCGAATGCCCAGGTCAGACAACGGTGGCACAATCGCCTCCGCGTAATCGCGGATACTAAACGCGGACGATTCGCCGCCGTGGTCGTGCCACCATTTGCCTGATCCACTCTCGAGTGCACGCCGGTAAATGATTCCCATGCCGCCGCCAATGCTGAAAAACTTGATTCCATAATTTGACTTTAGCTCGCGCACAATTGGCGCCGCCTTCTTGATGGCGCTGGCGAACGGCTCAGCCTCGGTGATTTGCGAGCCAATATGCATTTGCACGCCGACGATCTCGATGTTGCGCATTTTCGCTGCGCGTTCGTAAACGCCGGGAAGCTGGTCAAGCGCGATGCCGAACTTGTTCTCGCGTGAGCCGGTCGAAACGTACTCGTGCGTGTGTGGATCGACATCGGGGTTGGCACGTAATGCGATCGGCGCGCGCTGGCTTTTAGCGCTTGCGATCCGATCGATGTAATCCAGCTCCACTTCACTCTCGACATTGAAGCTGTAAACGCCTTGCTCGAGCGCGAACTCGATTTCCTCACGCGATTTGCCGACCCCGGCGAACGTGCAACGCGCTGGAGCGCCCCCGGCTGCTATCACGCGATAAAGCTCGCCGCCGGAAACGATGTCGAACCCCGCGTCCGCGTCTGCGAGCAACTTCAGGATTGCGCGATTCGAGTTCGCTTTGACCGCGTAACAAATCAGATGATCCAGCGGTGCGAGCGCCGCGTCGAGGCGCGTGTAGTGATCGAGGATGGTCTCGGTGCTGTAAACGTAAAGTGGCGTGCCAAATTTCTCCGCCACGCGCGCAAGATCGACATCTTCGCAGTGCAGCTTGCCGTCGCGATAACGAAAAAAATGCACCAGTGACTGTAGCCGCTTCGCTACGCGAAGCGCAACGCAACACGTTAGCCAAGGACTCTCAAGCCAATATTCAGAAGCGCGATCAATGCGACGCCCACCGAAAAACTTGTCAGGACAAGGTTTTTCCCATGCTTTAACATTTCTCCGAGGACCGCGTGCACGGCGAGATAGAAAAATCCACCGCCTACATGCGCCATGATCAAACCGAGCCAAAAGGTCGAAATGTTCGCCAGGAAAAAATAGCCGATCACCCCGCCGAGCAGCGTGGTCGCTTCAACCGCGGTAACCCACCCAAGCGCAGCGCTGCGATGCAATCCAGCGCCGATCAAAAGACTGCCAAGCGCAAGGCCTTCAGGAACCTTGTGAATGCAGAGAGCCGAGAACAGCGACCATTTCGTCGCGTCCGTTGCAGGAGCTTCCTGTTGAATTCCCAAGGCCAACCCGTCGGTCGTGCTGTGAATCGCTAACGCAACAATTAACGCTGTGGCGATTTCGCTAAAATGCCGTGTCGCATCCGCGTCAAAGTGGCTGGCGGCGCAAGCGGGGCAAACATGATGAACATGTTTGCTGATGAAGAAAAACAGCGCATATCCAGTGGCCAGCCCCAGTATGACACCCCACCACGGACAGGCGCCCAAACTTTCGGGCAAGATGGCAAAGAGCGTGACGCCCAGAAGCGTTCCGGCTGCGAAACTAATCAGCGCACAAAGCGGCTTGTGCTCCAACCGCAGAGACGTGCTGACGGCTCCGCCGGCAAGGGCGAAAACGTAAGCTGCGACGACCTGCCACAAAGTGATTTGGCCATTCATTATTTTGGTTTCGCTCAAGGCTTCCGGCGCTTTCGCAGATCAACGCCGCGCGCAGGCTAGACTTTGCTTCTCGCAGTAGAACGTAGCCCAGCCGTCAAGAAGGTCCGAGCGGTTGTTGGCGGAATAGCCGGGCGGAATTGAGAATGAAAGCTAACTCCGAGCCGACGTGAATGAGCGCCGCGAAGATTGGGGCGAGCATTCCGAAAAAGGCGAGCACGATCCCGGCTGTGTCCACGCCGATGGTGCCCCAGAAGTTGAACATGATCACGCGATAGCAGCGTTTGCTGATCGCGAGCACTTCCACCAGGCGCGAGAGGTCGCTCGTCATGAGCGTGACATCGGCGGTTTCCAGCGCCACATCTGTGCCCTGGCCCATTGCGACGCCGACCGTGGCCTCGGCCAGCGCGGGGGCGTCGTTCACCCCGTCGCCGACCATCGCCACTTTGCGACCAGCGCGCAGCAGCTCGCGAATCTTTTCCACTTTCTGCTCGGGCAAGAGATCGCCAATTGCTTCATCGACGCCGAGCTCACGACCGATTATTTTTGCCGTGTCGGAGCTGTCACCGGTGAGCAGGATGACGCGATAATTCTGCGCTTTGAGATCGTTCACTGCTTGCCTCGCTTCAGCGCGGAGCTGATCGGCGAGGGTAATCGCGCCGAGAACGCGGCGGTCGCGACCGACTAGCACCACGGTTTTTCCGGCGCCGTTACGACTGGCAATTTCGGAAATTGCATTCGCCGGAACCGCGACGCCATGCTCTTCGAACAGCGCGCGCGTGCCGACGAGGATGTGTGTCCCGGATTCCTCAACGAGGATTCCTTTGCCCGGCGAGTAACGCAGTTGCGAATACTCGCGCAACGGCAAATTGCGCTCACGGGCGCGACGCACGATGGCCTCGCCGAGCGGATGCTCGGAATGCTGCTCGGCGATGGCGGCGGTCTGGAGCACGTCGTTCTCGGTAGCGTCGTCGAGCGCGCGCACCGCGGTTACTTCTGGAATTCCGAGAGTGAGCGTGCCGGTCTTATCCAGAACGATCGTATCGATGCGGCTGAGCTGTTCGAGGTAGAGGCCGCCTTTAGTAATAATGCCGCGCCGAGCTGCGCTGCCAATTCCCGCAAGAATGGCGAGCGGCGTTCCCGCCGCCACACCGCAAGCGCCGGCGACAATAATCACCGCGATCGTGGAAGTGATGTTGCGCGTGATGATGAGTGTGAGCAGCGCCGCGCCGAACGCGAAATAGACAAGCCCAGCCGCGAGGCGATCGGCGATGCGCTGGACCGGCGCGCGAGATTTTTCAGCTTGTTCGACAATGTCGATGATTTTGCCGAAGGTCGTGTCGCGTCCGATTTTTTCCACAGTCACTTCGAGCACGCCGTCCTTGTTAATGGTGCCAGCGAAGACTTTGCTCTGCTCGACTTTCTCGATCGGTAACGACTCGCCGGTGATTGAAGATTGATCGACGAAGCTGCGGCCTTTGCTCACCACGCCGTCGGCGGGAATGCGCTCGCCCGGCCGGATGATAATGGTCTCCCCCGTCGCGACTTCGTTCGTCGCTAGCTCACGTTCCCGGCCGCCACGTCGCACCGTTACCTGACGCGGCAGAGTGTCGATCAAGCTCTGGATCGCGCGCCGCCCGCCGCCAACCGTGTATCCTTCGACCAGTTCGGCAAAGAGCACGAAAAACGCGATCACAAGCGCGGTTAAGAACTGTCCAATACAAAGCGCGGCGATGAGCGCAATGGTCATGGAGAGTTCCATTGTCATGCGCCGCTTGCGAAGGTTCTCCCACGCCTCTTCGAAAATGGGATAGCCGCCAATGAGCGTCGCCACGAATGTCAACCAGTCGCGGTTCATGAAGTGTTTCCACCAACCAATGAGACTGGCGACAATCACTGCCGCCATCAGAACGAGACGGACGTATTCGGCCAAACCGGCTTTGTGCTCTTCGGCGTCCACCTGCTCATTATGGTGGTCAGGATGGGAATCATTCGTCCGGCGCATCGCAGGAAGATACCGTGATTATCGCAAGTTCAGCTCAAAAAATCGTAGGCGACGGTGCCGCAAAAAACCGCGCCCCTGACCAAATTATGATGCGCCACACTACTGTTGTGAATCCTGCATTGTCCCAGAACAGGCTCGACGATGCTGCCACAAGGCGAAAAAAGAAATGAGGATCAGCAATGCGCCAAACGTGCAGACGATCGCTGCGCCTGACGGCAAGTCCCACCAAAAGGAGAGAAACAGACCAGCGATTCCGCCGAGCCACGCGATCATCCATCCGATGAGCAAGCGGTGACTGATTCTCGTCGCCAGATTGATTCCGCAAACCGCCGGAACAATCAGATAACTAAAAACAAGCAAAACGCCGGCGATGCGAACGAAACTGGTCACCACCAGGCCGAAGACGGCGTAGAAGAGAAAATCCCACCAGCGCACCCGCAAACCTTTTTGGTAAGCCCCATCGCGATCGAACGAGACGAGCAGGAACGAGCGGCGCAAAATGAAATGGAAGACGCCGACCGCGACGAAAAGCGCAAAGCATTTCCAAACTTCCAGCGGAGTCACAAGCAGAATGTTGCCCACCAACATTTGCTTGATTTGTTCGTCTCCTTCCGCCGCGCGGCTGAGCAGCAAGACCGCAGCAGCAGCCGCCACGACATAAGAAATTCCGATGACCGCTTCCTGCGGGAT
>Ga0137384_10002412_pt1 | contig 14850 bp, 14 predicted proteins | sample SagtaG_2_FD_104922 | JGI IMG/M metagenome (GOLD analysis project Ga0137384, IMG submission 104922) | Vadose zone soil microbial communities from Sagehorn Ranch, Mendocino, California, USA - Sage2_R_60_16 metaG | ecosystem: Environmental > Terrestrial > Soil > Vadose zone | place: USA... | reverse complement strand
GCGAAGTTGCGTGGGGCCGGGCTGATCATCGGAGTAGAAACGGTACCGCGCAGACAAGAACTTGCGCGCACCTATGGTGCCGATGAGATCGCTGATTTCTCCAAAGAGGACGTTGTCCAACGCATCCTCGATCTGACGGATGGACAGGGGGTGGACACAGCTATCGAGGCGCTGGGGGCGGATATCACCTTCCAGAATGCGATCAAAGTCACCAAAGCCGGCGGTACCATCTCCAATGTGGGCTATCACGGCCAAGGTGACTTCGTGCATATCCCTCGTGTCGAGTGGGGAGTCGGCATGGCGGAAAAGACCATTACGACCGGCCTGTGTCCTGGTGGCCGTTTGCGCATGGATCGCCTCCTGCGCGTGCTGGAGATGAAGCGCGTCGATCCCACGCTCATGACGACCCATACCTTCCCCTTTGACGAGATGGAGAGAGCCTTTGAGATTATGGACAAGAAACTCGATGGCGTCCTCAAGCCGCTCATCGTTTTCTAGGAGGGATTCTGCCGTCATGCATGTGTCCAGAAGGGCGATCCCACCGAAGCCTCCTTTGGAACACGGGTCATGACAAGATACCCCAAGGAAAAGGAGGAGCTAACGGAAAAGAACCCTCCAGAGTTCGACTGAAGGTGGAACACGTCGAGCTTTGAGGGGTTTTTCATGAAGGCACACTCTTGTTGTGGAGACCTCTTTTACCTCTTACCAGGAGATCATTCCTCGTCCTCTTATACTTTACTTGTCTCTACCCAGGACAGTAGGTGGCAGAGGCAGAGTCTGTTACTCATGAGGGTTAACCATAAAAGGAAGCTGCATTCCAGCTGCATAATGCCCCTGGGTGCCGCAAGCAAATTGCAAGCTTTGTCCTGCAGCGGACTGGGCAAAGGTGTAATCAAACATTCTGCTCTCACCGGGGGCAACACTATCGTACATGTAGAGTGCTGAATGGTGCATTTCATCCGCCGACATATGCTCCATACCCATTCCCATTGGTATCATCACGAATTGGTGAGCGACCTGTCCCGTATTCGTGACAACGAAGTGGTAGGGCATTCCGGCAGTAAAGGTGGTCAGAGAAGAAGCGACGTTGTTGTCAGAGAGTGTAACTTGTACTGTTTGAGACCCAGAGGGAGTTGTTTGACCCTGTTGAGAACCAGAAGTGGTTGCGCTGTTCCCACAGGCGGCCAGAACCAGCATGAACGTAACCAGGAAGAATCCTACAACGAAACGATATTTCACCATATACCTCCTTCATTCGTTTTGGATTTGACCTATTCCCGAGTATCACCCCCCATTATTGCACATGCATGTCACGTATCACGCACAATACGTGTCTGTGATATCACTATCACCTCACAAAAGCTCATCTTATCCTCACTGACCTCATTCGTTGTGAGAGCAAAGTGACATAGGAAGCAGCCCTGTGATAGTTTTGTGATTTCGTTTCATTAGAATGCACTCATGTTGCTCAACTAAGGATACTGTGTGTATTCGTCTAGATTTTCTCATTGTGAGGGCAATGTGATATGAATGAAGATGGCTGTGACAATGCTGTGATTTCTTCACCTTAGAATGCACATTTGAACAGAGTATTTCTCAACAGAGAAAGCACCTGGAGGAGGAAAGAGCAGATGCAGCGCATTCTGGTAATTGATGATGATCCCGCTGTCACGAGTTTGCTCAAACGCGGCCTCTCGTATGAAGGATTTGCAGTTGAGACGGCTCAATCCGGGGCTGAGGGACTTGCCATTGCACGCGAGCGTCCCTCAGACCTGGTGATCCTGGACGTGATGATGCCTGGACTGGGCGGTTTTGAAGTGCTGCAGCGCCTGCGGGCTGCTGACGAGCACCTGCCAGTGCTGATGCTCACAGCCAGGGACGCGCCAGCCGATCAGGTGCAGGGACTGGAGTCGGGTGCGGATGATTACGTCGTCAAACCGTTTACGTTTGAAGTCTTGCTGGCTCGGGTGCGTTCTCTACTGAGACGGCAACGGCTAGATCATCCTCAAGTGTTGCGTTTTGCTGATCTGACCATGGATACCGGTAGCCACAAGGTCTACCGGGGCCAGCGTGAAGTCCCCCTCACGAACCTCGAATTCAGGGTACTTCACGAGTTCCTCATCCATCCCCAGCATGTGCTTTCCAAGGAGGTCTTGCTCGACCGGGTGTGGGGCTATGATTTTGATGAGAATGTGGTAGAGGTCTACGTCAAGCAACTGCGCCAGAAACTGGCAGCCGGGGGGGAGCCGCGCCTGATCCACACCATCCGGGGCACAGGCTATGTGCTGCGCCAGGAAGAGAGTTAACTCGTGTCTATCCGCCTGCGCCTGGCATTATACTATGGGGCGCTTTTTGCCGTGATTCTGCTGCTGGTACTGCTGCTGGGTTATGCCATCCACGCCCGGGGACAATACGATGATCTCGACCGCACCCTGGTAGTGAGTGCTGGGCACGCGGCCGCCGAGGCTTCTGTCTCTCCTACTGGGCCTCACCTCGTTCAGGGAAGAGGTGACCTTGAGATTGCTCTCCGGCTCTACAACGCACATGGCGTTTTGCAGGAGAGTACGCTTGGTACCGATACCCTCCCACGCGTCAATCCTCAGGCAGTGCTGCGGGCACCAACCGGTCCAGCTTACGACCCGCTTGTCCAACTCATACCACCATTCATGTCGTCACCTGTGACTCCTGATCCCGGTGGCGTTTTTGGCCTCCTGACGACACCACAACAACGCTGGCGGGTGTATGTTCTCCCCATTCACCAGGAAGGGATCGTGAGTTACGTTGAGGCGCTGACTCCTCTTGGCCGACTGGATGCCTCAATACAGGCCTTTCGGGTCATATTACCAGTGCTGGGATTGACCAGCGTCGCAGTAGCACTCTTCGGGAGTTGGGCAATTGCTGGTAGAGCCTTGCGGCCAGTTGCCAGGATGACCCAGACGGCGCAAACGATTACCCTCTCGCAAGACCTGACACGCCGCATCGAGATGCCCACCCACCATGATGAACTCGGTCGACTGGCCAAGACATTCAACGAGATGCTGGAGAGCATCGAAGCGGCCTCCAGTGCTCAGCAGCGCTTCGTATCGGATGCCTCACACGAACTACGGGCCCCGCTCACAGCGATCCAGGGGAACCTGGAACTACTCAGCCGCCACCGGAGCATGCCAGAGGTCGAGCGCGAGGAGGCGCTGGCTGAAGTAACGCGAGAAGCCAACCGCCTGAGCCGACTGGTGGCTGACCTGCTGGCTCTTGCCCGGGCTGATGCCGGCGTACCTCTGAAGCATCGCCTGCTTGATCTTGATGAGGTGGTGCTCGATGGATACCATGAGGCACGCCAACTTTCCCAGGGGCAGACACTTACCTTAGAGCCGTTTGAACCCATCCAGGTCACCGGCGATGAGGATCGGCTCAAGCAACTGGTGCTGATCCTGCTGGACAATGCGCTCAAGTATACCCCTGCCAATGGACACGTCACACTCGGCTTACAGCGTCAGAAGACGGGGAGCAAGATCACCGTCCGCGATACGGGTGTCGGCATCCCGCCAGAGGATCTGCCACACGTCTTCGAACGGTTCTATCGTGCCGACCCTGCCCGTGGTCGCGATCCCGGTGGAACGGGTCTGGGACTGCCGATTGCACGCTGGATCGTCGCGCAACATGGAGGCAAGATCACGCTTGAGAGCCAGCCCGGGCAGGGTACGATCGCAACAGTGTACCTACCTCTTCCCGGTGGGCCTCCACTCACTCCCTTGTCCACTCCTCAGCAAACCCTCAGCCAGACCTCAGCCTGACTTCAGCAACGTATGCCATGCTGTAATTAGGAAAGAGGCAAGACAGGAAAGATGCCGTGTATGAATCCTGTTCTGCCCGGCGAGATTCACTCTCAGGATAGTTCTGCTGAAATGACAGAAGGAGAGCAAGATGAAGAACCAACGTATCACATTGCCTGTTTACGACTTGAGCTGCGGTGGCGGAGGGGTGCTCATTATCGAGCGTGCTCTGGCCCGGACGCCAGGGGTGGTGTATGTGTACGTCAATCCAGCAACCGAAATGGCATATGTTGAGTATGATTCCACCCTGTCTGATCCCAACAGCCTCGTCAAAGTCGTAGAACATGCTGGATTCCGCGCTGGTGTGCCGAGCCTGCGGTGAAGCCTGGACGAAAGGAACTTAAACATGTCACTTGCTTACCATAATCTCTTCCAAGACAAGGTGCGTTCGGCCCTCAGTATCGCTGGAGTGGGACTGGCCATCATGCTCATCCTGATCTTGAATGGTTTTCTGCTAGGAGTAGATCGGGTAGCTTCAACCTACCTCGATCATGCACCCGGCTCGGTGGTCGTCGCCCGCAAGGATGTGAAAAATTTCATTGCTTCCAGTTCGCTCCTTCCACCTGGTACGACTGAGGCAGTCCGCACTACGGCAGGAGTCGCACAGGTGGCCCCCATCCTCACGCAACCGGTCTACTTTGGGCTCCATGGACAGAAGCAATTTGTCGAGATGATCGGCTATGACTCCAGGTTTGGAGGCGGGCCGTGGAACCTGGTCGACGGGCGCGAACCCCGTGCAGATGATGAGATGGTCCTGGACAGGGTGCTGGCTCAGCAGCATGGGATTGTGCCTGGAGACACACTTCCTGTGCTGAATCGTACTTTCACTGTGGTCGGGTTATCCGCAGATACGAGCACCTGGATGATGAGTTTCATGTTCGTCCCTAAAACGGCGGCGGAGTCTCTCCTGCTCAGGCCTGGCGCCACCGGTTTTCTACTCGTCACCCCAGCGAATGGCACCCCTGCCTCGGCCGTGCGTGATCGTTTGAGTACTCTGCCTGGCACGCAAGTCTTGCTCAAAAGTGAGTTGATTGCCAATGATGTCACGCTGCTCTCCCGCACCTACAACGCACCCCTGCAATTGATGGTCACCATTGCTTTCCTCGTCGGCGTGCTCGTCGTCGGGTTGATTATCTACACCTCGACGATCGAACGGCAGCGCGAGTATGGCGTGCTCAAAGCAATTGGGGCACGCAATCGGATACTCTATCGTGTCGTGACTATCCAGGCGGGACTTGTTGCCATCGTAGGATCGATGATCGGCATAGGGCTGGCTTTGGCCGCGGCGCAACTGATCATGACACTGCGTCCACAATTCCTGATTGTGATTGAACCGAGGGCCTCCCTCGAGGCGCTGGCTACTGGATTGGTCATGGCCGGGCTTTCAGCGCTGTTCCCGGCTCGCCTGCTTGCCCCGGCAGATGTTTTCCGGAGGTAGTCCTTGCAGCCCTGCTGAGTGCGCAGCACTAGCTCTCCTTGCGTCTCGGCTGACCGCGTAGCGGTAGCGGCGCAGCAGCGTTGCCGAGACGGATAGGTGCCAGCGACAGCAGCGTTGCAGGGATGGATTTCAAGGAGAGAGAGTATGTTACGTTATGCTTTACGCAATCTCTTGCAAAACAAAATTCGACTAGTCATTTCCGTGGGTGGCGTCGCCCTGGCACTCACCCTGATCCTGGCGCTTGATGCCATCCTGACAGGCGTGGAGGGGCAACTTTCAGCCTACATTGATCACTCCGGTGCGGACGTCTTCGTCTCGCAGTCCGGGGTGCGCAACTTGCACATGGTCTCCTCCTCGCTGCCTGGGTCTGTCGTAGGCAAGGTGCAGGCGGTCCCTGGAGTTGCCTCGGTCACCCCCATCATGTATGTGACCGACACGATGGACGTGGGTCCCAACCAGGATCGGTATGTCGTCTATGTGATTGGCCTGCCACAAGGATCAACCATGGGAGGCCCGTGGCGTATTGCCCAGGGAGTCTCCATCCCGACAGATGGTCAAACGGTCATTGACAGAAGTTTGGCAGAGAAGTACGGCCTTGGGATCGGGGACAAAGTGAACATCCTGGGTCAGAAACTCACCATCGCAGGTCTGTCTAACGGCACCGCCAATTTACTCAACTCGGTGGCCTTCATCTCCCTGAACGACTTCGCGCGATTACGCGGAAACATGTCGATGGGCAATGCAACATCCACCAGCCCAACGATGCCCATCATCAGCTTTGTGCTCGTGAAAGTCAAACCGGGAGTTTCACCAGAAGCTGTGGCAACCCGGATCGAACAAGAGGTGACGGGTGTGACCGCCCAATCGCGAGGGGCATTTGCCACCCAGGAACGGAAAATCGTCAAGGATATGGTGACCGACTTACTCACCACCATGAACCTGGTGGGATTCCTGGTTGGGCTGGCGGTGATGGCGCTCACGGTGTATATTGCCACGCTGTCTCGCCGGGTGGAGTATGGCATCCTGAAAGCAGTAGGTGCTCGCAATCGCTACCTGTATGGCACGGTTCTGGCACTGACGATTACCTTCCTGCTCTCAGTCATCATACCGAACCTGGGCTCCAATCTGGCACTGCAAATCAGTAGCGCATCGCTACTCAAGGTTGGCATTGTGTCGCTAGTGATCGCTACACTTTCCGCGCTGCTGCCCATCCGGCAAATCGCCGGACTTGACCCGGCTCTGGTCTTCAAAGGAGTATGAATGTGACGAAGAACACAACATTGCAGGTGACACAGGTCACCAAACGCTACGGCTCTGGTGCCACCGAAGTACAGGCGATCCGTGATGTCTCGCTTGAGGTGACCTCGGGTGAGGTTGTCCTGATCATGGGACCATCCGGGTCTGGGAAAACGACACTGCTACAGATGATGGGGGCCTTGCTCAAACCGACGGAGGGGACTATTCAACTGAACGGCGAGATGCTCAGCACCCTGACAGAAAAACACTTACCCACCATCCGGCTGCATCAGATTGGCTTCATCTTCCAGAGTTTCAACCTGCTCTCGGCCCTCACCGTCCTGGACAATATCGCGCTCGTGGCAGAGCTCGTCGGCGCGAAGCGCCGTGAGGCGCGCAAGAAGGCTGCCAGTATCCTCACTGACCTGGGACTCAGAGAGCGGATGCACTTCCTTCCAGAGCAACTTTCTGGAGGCGAAAAACAGCGGGTAGCCATCGCCCGCGCCCTGGTGAATGACCCGGCCCTCATCCTGGCTGACGAGCCGACGGCTAATCTGGACTCGAAGATTGGACACGAGATCATGCGGCTGCTCCAGGGTATCGCGAAAGAACAGGGGAGAAGCGTGGTCATCGTTTCCCATGATCAACGCATCCAGGACATTGCCGACCGTGTGCTGTGGCTGGAGGATGGAGCATTCAAGGAGATGGCGACCATGGCAACCGATCCAGTCTGTAGGATGAAGGTCGAGCGCGAGAAGGCGGTCACGACAGAATGGAGGGGGCAGTCCTACTCCTTCTGCTCGCGAGGCTGCCGTAACGAGTTTTTAGAAGACCCACAGCAGTTTCTGAATGCTGTTCCCCAATAGAAGAGAGAATTCTACGCTGCAATACCTGGACAATGGAGGACACCATGGATATTCAAATCATTTTGAGCGTGCTAGCGGAGATGCGGCAGTTTCGCCTGCGAGATCATTGGACGCGCCAGCAATTAGAAACCCACCAGGCGGACGCTTTACGCAGCCTGCGCGACTACGCCTACGCACACTCGCCATTCTACCAGCAGTTGCATCAAGGACTGACGAATGCTCCGTTACAGGAGTTGCCAGTGCTCTCAAAAGCGATGATGATGGAACACTTCGATGAACTGGTGACAGACCGCACCATTCGCCTGGAAGAGGTGAAGACGCACATGAGGAACCTGACCGGTGATGAGCGTTATCTTGGGCGTTACTGGGTCAACGCCACGTCAGGCAGCAGTGGCCACCCCGGAATATTCCTCTTCAACCGTGCCGAGTGGATCACGGTGCTGGCCTCATTTGCCCGCGCGCGCGAATGGGGCGGAATCAAGCTAGACCTGACTCACCGCGTCAAAACAGCAACCATTGCCTCTACCACCCCGTTTCATATGTCGACGCGGGTCAACGCGACTGCTCATAGCTGGTGGATGCCGGAAATGCGCCTGGCGGCGAGCGAGCCGAAAGATTCCATTGTCGAGCGTCTCAATGCCTGGCAACCGGAAGTGCTGATTGCCTATGCCTCCATGATGCGTATCCTGGCCGATGAGCAGCTTGCCGGACGTCTGCAGATCAGACCACGTGCCGTGTTAACCAGTTCTGAGCTGCTGACGGAGGAAACCCGGCGGCGCATCGTACAAGCTTGGGGTGAGCGGCTCTTCAACCAATACGCCGCCACCGAAAGTGGCAGTCTTGCCGCCGAGTGTGACCACCACCAGGGCATGCATCTCATGGAAGACCTCGTGATCTTTGAGGTCGTAGACCAGGACAACCGCCCGGTGCCCCCAGGAGCCTACGGTGACAAACTCCTCATCACTGTACTCTTCAACCATTCCCAGCCGCTGATCCGCTACGAGTTGAGTGACAGTGCCCGCCTGGCGATTGATCCCTGCCCTTCCGGGCACCCCTTTGCGCTGATCGACGCTATTCAAGGGCGTGTGGAGGATGTCCTGTCCTTTCCTGGCACTGCCGGAAAGGTGGTGAACGTGCATCCATTGGTCTTCAGCCGCATCATGGATACGCTCCCCGTCAGTGGATGGCAGGTGATACAAGAGGTCGATGGCCTGCGTGTGCTGCTGAGTGGCGTACGCGGTGAGTTTGAGGATGAGATGCTCGCAGAGACCTTGCGGCAGGCGCTTTTGCAGCAAGGGGCCATCGTCCCACGCGTGGAGGTGCAACGGGTGGAGAGCATCCCGAAAACCGCAGCGGGCAAGGCTCCCCTGATCAAGTCCAATCTGTCCCAGTCCTCGCAAATGTCAGGCGCAACAGATTCTGGAGGGAATGTGAAGGAAGCTTGAGCACGAACGGATGAGCATTGAAACGACGCCCAGAAAAATACAGCGGTGAAAGTCGAATGCTTGAAAAGGAGGGAAAAATAGAACCATGAAACAAAGCTACTGGAAACAGTATTATGTTCTTGAAACAGACGCGGACGAGATTGAAAGGAATGTGCAACGAACTACTTTCCCTTCGTGCGGCAAGCAGTTTGAACTCATCTACTTTGAAGAGGGGAAGAACGCTCCCACTATCCTGATTTCTCAGGGATCGGGCGGTCATGCGTATGTCTTTGCCGAGCTGGGCTATCACATACACCTGAGAGGATATAATGTGTGCATTATGCCAAAACATGGTGGTGTTACGATTCGTGAGCTCATGCCTCGCCACAAGGACGCGCTGGACCACATCGCCATCTATTGGAATGACAGGATCGGGGTTTTCGCCGAAGGATTGGGCGGATATGTCGTTTTCTACCTGGCTTTGACGGAAAGCCCGATGAAAAGCGTCGTGTTCCAAAACGCCCCAGCAATACTGACCGAAGAAACGTTTCGAGCAGCCATTCTGCAAGGCAAAGGTGCCGCTCACCGGCGAAAAATCATCCTTCCTTTTGGAAAACTGCTCCTCAGAATAGCCCCGCATGTGAAGTTACCCATTTCATCATACCTGGATTGGAAAGAATTAATCGATACCAAGGAAGGAAATCGAGCGAGAGAAACCCGGCTCGTGGTAGAAGGATATCTCAACGATCCCGATTTCGATAGATGGTATCCACTTTCTGCGATCATGTCCCTGCTTTTGACGCCTGCCCCACAAGGGCTTACGGCATTACAGATTCCTACCATGTTCCTGGTGGCCCTTAGAGGATTTGGGGGAAATGCGTTCGTCGAGTATGTGAAAGATGTATACCAGCGTCTGCCCAATGTGAAGAAACAGCTGGTCGAAGTCGATGGCAGCGTGTATTGGATGCTTTCTCACCCAAGAGAAGCGGCTCAGGTGATAGGCGAATGGTTTGATGAAACGCTCTCATGATGAGAGATTGATGTTGATGATGCTCTAGTAAGCATGCCCAGGACAGAAAGACAGCCCTGATCACGGAAACCTCCAGCGGAATCGGCACGGCCCTTGCTCGCAGTGCTAGAAAGACCCTCTATGTCAAGAGTCAAAACGCGGAAAGGAGGAAGCAAGATGAAAGTGGCTGAAGCTGCCTCCCGTGTGGTGGTGCAAGTCGACCACACCGGTCACACTCATGGCAATCGAGGCAAGCTCTGCCTTTGCACCCAGCCCTACCCATCATCACTTCCACATTACCGCGAGCCAGGAGCGCGGGCGCTGCCGCCCTTGACAGGGGTGGGTGAGCGCTGCGCGCCGAGAGCGACCTGGTCCTGCATTGATGAACCGCTGAAGCCAGCAGGTCGCTCTCGCTCTGCGAGTCTACCCACCCCTGTCAAGGGTCAGGCCTGGCGGCAGCGCTTGCTCCGCGCTCCTGGCATGAGCAACATTCCTGCTACTCCACCGAGCCTCAAGCTCCCAGGGATGCTTGATGAGCCTCTCGGCTCGCTTCCCCTCCCTGGATTGGCAGGTCCGTCAACCAATGGCATGTCTTCAACTCGTCCGCTCTGGAAGCTGCAGCACCTTGCGGTGAGGAGGCGTATTTTTGAGCGGACGATACTCCCCATTGCGATGACGCTGGTGGAGTTCTGGATCATAGAGGATCGGGTCTGGTGGGGTCTCTCCGGGTGGGGTCTTGCTCAGGACCTCTGCGTCCTGTTTCAACAGGGCATAGATCATCTCGGTCATCTGGCCCGCAATGCGAACCAGGACCTTGAGTTTCCCGCGGTAGGTTCGCTTTCTCTCGTCATAACTGCACATCCTGGGAACCAGGCGCTCGTAGAGTTTGGCCCACTCGCACTCCTTTCTCTGGATTGCATTGGCGACGACCAAGAACATGGTCTGCTTCATCGTCCGCGTCCCCGTGTGAGCCAGCTGATCGCGGTCGAGGGTGGACCCGCTCTGCTCTCGCTTTGGAGCCCATCCAAAGTAGGCTTTGAGGGTGGCTCCATTCTCAAAGTTGAGGACATTCCCGATGGCTGCCATGATCGCGGCGGCCTGAATGGGTCCGATACCCGGCATCGAGGTGAGGATTTGGCCCTCGCGCGACTGCTCGACCAGTTTGACGATTTCCACATCCAGTTGCTGGACATGCTCTTGCAGCATGCGGAGCTCCCGAATCAATTGCTGCTGCTCCAGCACGAGGCCGCGTTGTCGCACGACATCCTTGGTTCCAATGGTCTGGCTCGCCAGCCGCTGCAGTTCCACCAACTGTTCCATGGAGGGATGACTGCTGACGCGGTGTTGCGCAAGAGCCGTGAGCGGGGTGGTGGCGATCGCATGCGGCGTTGGAAAGTGTTCGCGCAACTTCAGAGCTGCCGTCCCATTGGGATCCTTCAACACCCAGGTAAATTCGGGGAAAAGTTCATCACAAATGGCCGTCAGCTTGTTTTTCCGCTGCGTCGATTCGTGCATCAGCTCATAGCGGTGTCGTATCCATCCCTTGAGTTGGAGGGCTGTCTCACTCGCTGGGAGCAGGCGGCGAACCAAATGGGTCTTGTCGGCCAGCTGCACACCAAGTTCGAGTTGATTGTAGAGCTGGTTTGCCAGGCCAAGCGCATCGCGTTTGTCCGTCTTGATCAGCCCAACCGGACGTTTCTGCACCGGCATGATATACACGGGGATATCCAGCTCTTGCAGGTATTGCACCAACGCTCGATGATAGTGGCCAGTCGACTCCAACAGAAGATAGGCCTGCTCCAGCGGGACCAGCTCGCGAATACGGTCAATGAGGGTGCGAAAGCCTTCTCGCGATTGCTCAAAGGCCAACGCGGGACAGGCCTCAAAGCGTTCATATCGTTGCAACAACGTCTTCGAGACGAAACCTGCGACATGCCGCTGCTTGCCGACATCCACGCCGACGTAGAGCGACTCATGGAGCAGCATGGGGACTGCTTTGAGATGCGGTTGGGTTTGCTCTTTGCGAGCCATCGGATACTTCTCCTTCCACACCGAGCACGCTCTTTACGACACACCGTCCCTCTGCGTTGGTTCATCTCGCCCTCTTCTGACAAGAGGATCTCAAGAATGGGCAAGGGGCCGTGGATGCGTCATCCCATCGATCTACCAGAGGTTGGCACGCCAATGGGTCCTCACACACTCATGAAGGCTCAGTTCGCATCCCCCAGTGACTGGTCAAGGATCTGTTCCCACAAGGCCAAAAGGGGTCTGCGGCCTCTTCCTGATGAGAGCGACTCACCAGATGCCCATTCATGTGCATCCTATCTCAAGGAGCTCCTGAATGCAATCTCAGCAACAATGCTCAGTTTGCTGAACGAGCATCAACCGCCTTCCGTAGATCAAGGCCAAGACGAGCGCGCCCACCCCCGACCTTTCCACCTCCTGCGCGGCCTTGACTCGGCGTGGTCTCTTGTTCGCAACCCACACCGGGAGTCGGGAACGCGGTGGCGGGCTGCGGCAGACGTTGGACAGGCAGGCAGGTGGGCGGGAACGGCACACGGTCGAAAGATGGGACGCGTCGGGAACCGTTTGGGCGACTCCGTTGGAGCACAGGCTTCCTGCACTGGCGAAGGACTTCGCAGCGCTGAGCGTGCCCAACGGGGCGTGATGCAGAGGGCTGGCCTGGACTCAGGCGACACGTTGGCGGGGCGCGTGAGCCCGCTGCGCTGCTTCAAAGGTCGTGGTCTGATAGCTGGTCTTGTTCACCCACATGGCATAGATAATGCGCACCCAGACGTTGGCCAGGGCGCGCAGCGCCATACTGTGGGTCTTGCCCTGCGCCCGTTTACGCTGGTAATAGTCGCGTGCCCAAGCTTCTTGCCGGGTCGATTGCCAGGCAAACTGGTGCAAGGCGTTGCGCAGCGGCTTGGAGCAGGCGAAGCGTTTGTGCGCTTTGGCGTAATTGCCGCTTTCATAGGGCACGGGCGCGGTTCCGGAAAGCTGCTGGACGGAGTTTGCATCGACATAGCGGCTGCGATCATCACCCCACTCGGCCAACAGACGTGGAGCCAGGCGCTTGCCGGCACGTGGCAGCGAACGCCACAACTCCTGGTCAGGATGACTCAAAAAAAGGGGGCGGATAGCCTTGTCATAGCTTTCGATCTCCTGGATCACCACCAGCAGTTGCTTGACCAGCGAGAGCATCAGGCGCGATTTGGCGCGCACGATGACCTCGCTTGCCACCAGTTGGGGACGGTGCAGCTCCTCGACAATCTTGGGAGCCACGCGCCTGGGGTTGGTGTGTTTGCCTGCGCGCAAGGTGGCCGTGATTTCCTCCACCGAGGCGGCCAGCGCGGCTTGCGGGGTGGGATAGGCCTGCAAAAACAGCAGGGTGGAGCGCTGCTGCAGCTTGGCAAACAGCTGCAAGGCCGCCGGATAGTATTCCTTGAGGCAAGCCGTCAACTGGTTGACCAGGCGCGTTTGCGTCTGGATCAGCGCATCCTGATCGCGGGTGAGCGTTTTCAACTCAGCCACGCTGGGGCTATCCGGGGCCATTCGGCGCAGTTCCGCCAGGTCAAAGCGGCCCGTTTTGGCCAGCAAATGTGCGTCAATGCGGTCGGTCTTGGCTCCGGCCGCTTTGCGCAACCGATGTGTGGTCTTCGGGTTCACGGGATAGACCGGGATCCCGGCCTCCAGCAGGAAGGCAATCAGCAAGCCATGGTTGGTTTCGACAATGCACGCCAGCTCTTCGGGCGAGGCCGCAATGCCGAGCAGAAAGGCTTGCAACTCGTGCAAGCCCTCATGGCTATGGGCAAAGCGTCGTGCTCCTATACGCTTGCCAGCCTCATCCTGCACCTCCACGTCATGATGGGTGTCGGCCCAGTCCAGTCCAACATACCACATGTTCGTCTTTCCTTCTCTAGCGCAACTCCTGGGGGTCTCGGGTCCTTATATATCGGGTGCTCGAAGCACGTCCCTCCAATCATCGATTGGCCCAGGAAAGCTGCCAGGGGAAGAGCGATCTTTCAATATCGGTCAAGCCGTGTGGAGAAACAAGTCTTTCCCCGGCAGTGCTGATCAAGCAGGGAGACCCCTGCTAGCCCTTGATCGAGAGGGCTTGTAAAAATAGTAACATATAAGGAGAAACGGTTATGAAGGGCTTTTTTAAGCCAAAACTGATCTTTGCCATTGTGACTGTGCTCATGCTAGCGGTGGCTGCCGCTGTACCACTGGCAAGCTCTCTCGGTCAATCGCATGCGGCCTCAGCAACACAGAATGCCGCACAAAGCAGCTCTACAAACACGCCCAAGTGCGTAGTCCACTCGAACCCGTCGATGGTCGAGATGGGCGAGTTCGCGACCGAGTCGAGCATCGCCGATATCATCCAGGTCGAGTGCTTGCCCAAGTTTAGCCAACAGACCGTGACGATCACCTCGGCGCAGTTCTTCAACCATTGCCAAGGCCGGCTGTCGTGGTCCTCCCCCTTCCCTCTGCATTTTATCGAAGGCCCGGAGTTCACGGTGACTCTCGATAATGAAGGCAACGCCACCGCCGCTGTGTGGGGTGGACCGTCCTGCGCGGCCGGCAGAGTCCTGATTACTGCCAGCCTGAATGCTCCGCCATTCACCACGGTGTCGACCCACTTCACCATCCTGCCCCCTATAAACACCACACCGGGCGTGACCGCCCACCCGTCTAGTGAGGTGGAGGACGCCGTGTTCTCTAGCGTCGCCACTGTTATCCAGGTGGAGTTCCCCTCCGTCCAAGCCGAGAAGGTGGTCAACATCAGGTCGCAAGAGCTGTTCACTCGCTGCGCAGTGGCTCCCCACCTCACGTGGGTTGGCCCGGACCAGGTGCTCCTGGGTGCGGGCGTGAACAACGTCAACGTGACGCTTGATAACAACGGCAACGCCTTCGTGGTGGTGCTAGGCGGGCCGTCCTGCGCGAGTGGACCGTCCACGATTGTGGCCGAGCTCACGACCGTCCCCTTCACGACTTACACCACCCACTTCAGAATTCTGTCGCCGCGGCCGACGTGCTGCTGATG
>Ga0137384_10002348_pt1 | contig 14998 bp, 10 predicted proteins | sample SagtaG_2_FD_104922 | JGI IMG/M metagenome (GOLD analysis project Ga0137384, IMG submission 104922) | Vadose zone soil microbial communities from Sagehorn Ranch, Mendocino, California, USA - Sage2_R_60_16 metaG | ecosystem: Environmental > Terrestrial > Soil > Vadose zone | place: USA... | reverse complement strand
GCCGTTAACAGCTCGCACCGTGGAAAGCGAATCCTTTTCCTCAAAGAGGCTTGGCAACCCATCTACGACGATACTCTTCCATCGCCTCAGTTGTGTCGGATGCACCTCGTACTCCGCAGCAATCTGAGCAATCGTTTTCTCTTCTTTTAGTAACTCTTGGATGACTTGGGATTTAAAGCTCGCTGTATGTTGTCTTTTCATACGTTCAGTGTATCTTGCCCACCCTCTTTTTTTGGTCTCTTTCTATGGTTCTTGCCCACTTGTCGTGCTGGTTTGCAACCCGTATTCGTAGAAAAAAGAGAAGAGAAATATTCTCGGTAGTGAATCCAATCAGTTCAAAAGGTCCTTCTTGTCGCCATGCTCCCATTTTCCTTGCCAGGTTTTGAAATTCATCAGGTGGTAAGTGCTCTTGCAAAACTGAGTATAACCGCTGCTGCTAGCAGCCCAACAGCGGTGTGCCCAGCTTGCCAGCAGGCTTCGCGCCGTGTTCATAGTTATTATGTTCGTTCTCCCCGGGATCTTCCGGTCAGTGGCCAGCCAGTTCAACTGATCTTACGAGTGCGCCGCTTTCGGTGCCAGAATCGCTGGTGTGCGCAACAAACGTTTGTTGAGCGGTTACCAGAAGTCGTTCCTTTCTACGCTCGGCGGACCACACGTTTGCTCACGCTCCATACATTAGTCGCCTCCGCCTTGGGTGGCCAAACAGGAGAGCGCCTCTTAGAGCCACTGGGGATGGGTGCCAGTGCAGAGACGCTTTTACGAGACGCCAAAAAAGCTGTCTTACCAACCAGAGCCACACCATCCGTGCTTGGCGTCGATGACGTTGCATTCCGACGAAGGAGAACCTACGGAACGATTTTGGTCGATTTAGAACAACATCATCCTGTCGACTTGCTCGCAGACCGCACAGCAGAAACGTTTGCCAAATGGTTACGGGAACATCCCGGAGTGAAGATTATCAGCCGGGATCGATCCACAGAATACGCTCGCGGAGAAAGCTGTGGAGCGCCGCAGGCACAACAGGTGGCCGATCGGCAGACATATCTTAAAGAATTTACGAGAGGCAGCAGAACGCGCGCTCAAACGCGTCCATGCAGATCTCGTTGAGCAACAAATGGCTGGGAACCTTCCCCTAGCTTCTCGTTACAAACGGAGACGCAGCCAAACGGAAATTGCTGCTGCCAAAGTAGCACGTTTGCGGAGACAAGCGCACGACGAAGAAGTGATAGCGTTGTACAAACAAGGGATGAGCATCCTGAGCGAGGCTTCGCAACTGCGGATGAGTCGAAGCACGGTTCGCAATTTTGTGTACGCCGGAGCTTTCCCAGAGCGAGCCAATGTCCTGCGGACAAAAAGTCTCCTCGATCCGTATGTTCCCTATCTCGAAAAACGATGGCGGCAAGGATGTCGCAATGCCACTCAACTGTGGAAAGAGCTTCAAGAGCAAGGGTTTTCTGGTGGCTACAAAATCGTGAGTCACTGGCTTGAGCCACGCCGTGAGAAACCCGGTCGGAAACATGCTCTGCGAGAAAAGGAACTGTTAGGTCTCTGGGCTGAGGAAGGACCTGGTACTCATTCTCCCTCCCAGCAATGCGCGTCTCAGGCTATCGAAGGGGCGGAACAGACCCCAGCAACCATTGCCCTTGAGGCTCCTCGTCATCTTGTCTGGTTGCTGATCCGCAACGTATCAGAGTTGAATGAACAGGAACAACGAACGCTTGATTTCATTCGCAAGCAGTCGACGATCGAGGATCTCTATGACTTGGTCCAAAGCTACTTCAAGCTCGTGAGGAAGCGGGATGCTCAAGCACTTGATCCCTGGATAGAGAAGTGTTTGGCATGTGGAATTCCTGATTTAGTGACATTCGCTCAAGGTCTTCAAAAAGATTACTCGGCCATCAAAGCGGCATTAACTCTTCCTTACAGCAATGGACAAGTTGAAGGGCAAGTCAATAAATTGAAGTATATTAAGCGTAGTATGTACGGTCGAGGGAGCTTTGAGCTCTTACGTCAACGAGTATTACAAGCTGTTTAACAAGAGCACGACAAGTGGGCAAGAACCGGTCACTTGGGATCACTCCACCTCTCAATTCCAACCTCCGTCAATGACGTGCTATATTAACTTCTTTCTTGTCTACACTGCTTGTGACAATTTCACTTAGTTGAAGCAGTGACATCACCTTCATCGAAAGGCTGGGTCTATTCGGTGAGACGAGGCGAGGCCTGCACATCGGGCAGGTCGCTTGAGCCACAGTGGTGGTCACGATGACACATAGCAACGTTGTTTGTTCTTCTGGCTATCCTTCTTAATACTTTCAAATCGTACTAGCGTCAGTACACGTGTTGCACTATCAAACGCGATAGCTACTAGCAGTAAATTATGCCTAAAAAGGCAGAACTATTACAAAAATGTCATACTATCTCGAAAATATTGCCGATGTAATGTTTCTCATATAAAATAAGGAAATATATATAAGGCTTCTTCTCATAAGATGTGTGAGGAATAATAAGGGATGACGAACAGCTCACGGAGCGTATTGAAGATGCATATCAGAAGAATAGGGGCAACTATGGCAGTACTCGTATCCATACCGCACTGAAAGCGCAAGGGATTCACTGCGGAAGAAAACGCATTGCACGGCTGATGCGAGAGACAACCTGTATGCCAGAAGAAAAAGGCGCAAAGCACGAACAACGAACAGCCAGCATCGTTTTTCCATCGCTTCCAATCTACTCAAACGTGATTTCACCGCTGATGCCCCCAATAAAAAATGGGTGGCCGACATGACGTTTATTGAAACACGAGAAGGGTGGCTCTATCTTTCAGGTGTGCTTGATAGCTATTTCCGCAAAATTGTTGGGTGGTAATAACGGCGGTGTTGGTGTGCTAATCCTCTTGCTCTATTTCCCATCTTCGATTGCGCCAAGCGTTTTGAGCGAATCCCTCTGCGCTTCTGTGATTCCCGTGACACCGTAGATATTCATACGCTCGTAAGGCTGGTCACTGCGTAAAGTGTCGAGGCAACGACCGGTTTGTACCTCCCAGAGGAGAATAGAGCCATCATCAACTCCGCTGGCGATAAGACGTTCACCGGGATTAAACGCGACCGACCAGACCAGACCGCTATGCCCGGAGAGCGTTCTGAAGAGATGCGCACTACCTTCTTCTCCCACTTTCCAGATCTCCACAGTCTTCTCATTACTGCCAAGAGCCAGCCAACTTCCATCCTGGTTGAAGGTCACAGAGCGAATCCAATTGGCATAGCTAGGACCGCACACCGTCCCGATGCACTCTCCACTGTTCACCTCCCAGACCTTTACCATCTCCTCCTGGCTGCTGCTGATCAGCCTTTTCCCATCATGAGTAAAGGTCAATGCTGTTATTGGACGAGCACCGTTTCGCAAGGTCCTGAGACAATACCCAGTGGCAACCTGCCACACCTTCACCTCGTCATCGGAGCTACCGCTTGCCAGCAATGCTCCGTTGGGACTGAAGGTCACCGACCAGACCCAGTTGGTATGCCCGTGTAGTAGATGAAGGCAACGCCCACTTTCCACTTCCCAAAGCCTGACAGTTCGATCTTCGCCGCTGCTGGCAAGGAGCGTTCCATCGGGGCTAAACACTACCGACCAGATGCTACCATTGTGGCCTCGCAGAGTCCTGAGGCTTTGCCCACTCCTCACATCCCACATCGTCACGTCACCGTCATCTGCGCTGCTAGCAAGGATATTTCCCCCAGGACTGAACACTACCGAGTGAACTCGGTGTACATGCCCCTGTAAGGTTCTGAGGCAGCGCCCCTGATCCTTTCCTTGCATTGCCCACAAGCGTATTGTACCGTTATCATCGCCACTGACAAGGATGCTTCCATCAGGGCTGAATGCTAGCGCGCTTACTAAGCTGGAATATCCTTGCAGCGTTCTCAGATACTGTCCGCTTGCTCCTCCGTTGTCTACCTGCCACATCTTCACTAGACTGTCGTGGCCCCCACTTACCAGGATACCGGCGGGATTGAGATCGATGGACCAGATCATGTTGTTGTGCCCATGCAGGGTAGTAAGACAGCGACCACTGCTGACCTCCCATAACTTCACCGTCGCGTCATGGCTGCCACTGGCCAGAATGTCAGCAGAGCCGAAGACGACCGAAGTAACTGTCTTGGTGTGTCCCCGCAATATTTTAAGACACTGCCCGCTATTTACCTCCCATACTTTGACTTCACCATCTGCTCCCGCACTGGCAAATATGTTCCCTTCATGATGAAAAGCAATGGAAAAGACCCCCCCACCTGGATGAGCAGTAATGCGTTGTAAGCACTGACCAGTGGCAATCTCCCATAACCTCACCTCACCGTCCTCACTGCCGCTTGCCAGCAACCCATTTGGGCTAAAGGCCACCGAGTAAATTGCGCCCCTCTTGTCACTCCACATCTTCAGGCCTGTCCCATCTCTAACCTCCCATAATCGTATCGAGCCGTCTTTACCACAGGTTACCAGGGTATGCCCATCGGAGCTAAACGCAACCGACATTGCCCAGTTCGTGTGACCATCCAGAACCCTGAGACACTGTCCGCTGTTGACCTCCCACAACTTTACATGTCCGTCATAGCCGCTGCTAGCAAGCAGTTTACCATCAGGACTGAATGCCAGCGACCAGACCATCCTGATATGGCCCGGTTGGGTGAGCAGGAGTTTGCCATCTGCCAGCATCCAGAGACGAATTTGTCCATTGAACCCGCCCGTCGCGACATATTTTCCATCACGACTGAGGGCCACCGACGAGATACCACCGAAGGTTTCCGTAAATACTGACCCGATCAGGTCGGAGCCAACAAAGTCGGCATCCTGCGCCTCTACTCCCTGGAGATAGGCTTGCCGGATGACGAGGTGGGAGAAGTTCTGCCCCCTCACATTGCCATTCAGGGAAACCAGGAGATTGACCATATTTCCTCCACCATAGCCCTGTTCCGCAAAAGGCTGCTCCCGGAGCCAGTCCGCCAGATCCATCAACCCCTGTTCAATGCGCTGTTTACTCCCAAATCTGGTCATCAATTTGTCAAGTATCGGCTGCACGATCAGGCGCACCTGGCTGTTCTGAATATATTCTTTCACCTGACTCTTCATCAGTGCAAAGCCGAGTAGCAACGCAGGCTTCTTACTGATAATCTCTTCACCGATATGCTCAGTTAGCCGTTCGGTCACATATTCAAGCACCACTGGCTGGAGTGTAAATACGGCTCCCTGCTCCCCGCGCTCCAATAGACTGCGCCACCGTAACGAAGTCAAGGCTTCGAGCAGCTCTCCTCTTGGTACAGCATGCATGAAATTGGCGCTCAAGGTATCGAGCGGAACTAGATCGCGCTCAATCGCCAGCCAGTACATCATATTCTGCTCCAGTACCGAGAGCCTCTCGAACTGCTGATCCAGGAAGAGGCGAATGCTCTTAAAGGTAACATGCTCCTCACGTAAAAAGGCTGTGATATCGCCACCGAATACCTCTCGCACCACCTCCGCCACAATTTTGAGTGCCAGGGGATTGCCTCCATAGCGACGGACAAGCGCTAACCAGATTTCTTCTTCTCCAAAGAGCAATTTCTCCTTGAGCATTGTCCTGCTTGCTGAGAGGTCCAGGCTGGCTATCTTCAGCACACGCACGGGGGCTTGCATCCCTTCCAGATGCTCTAGCCCTTGAAGCATCTCCCGGCTGGTGAGCAGCAGGCAACTCCGATGCTCTACCTCTGCTAGGCGTTGGAAGAGCGCTTCATACCCTTCATAGCCTTCACGATAGCGGCCCGCCAGGTTTCCTCCTTGCAGCACGGTCTCCACGTTGTCGAGGATCAGCAGACAATGATGCTGACGCAAGAGTTCGACCAACATCGAGATGAGTTTTTCTGGGTCGTGCGGAAGATCTGTATATTGCTGGTCCGAAAGGAGCAGAACGCAGTCAACTAAGATCTCTCTGAGCGAGGGCGCATTGTGCAAAGATCGCCAGAAGATGAAATCAAAGTGGGATGCCGCCTGTCGAGCGAACTTGACGGAGAGGACGGTCTTCCCAATGCCGCCCATTCCTAGCAAGACGACAAGCCGACATTTGTCTATGAGCAACCAGCGCTCCAGTTCTGCAATTTCCTGCTCACGCCCATAAAATGAGGACACATCTATCGCTTCGCCCCAATCTTCCCGCCGAGGCTGAATGGGAGAGGGGAGAGACGGGGGCTGATCCGGACTTTGTTGTTTGTATACGGCTGTAAACCAGTCCCCATCAAAATACTCATTGAAGCGGGCGGAATGTTCATAAGCCTGTTCCCAGAGTGCTTTTGCTTCTGCCTGCTCTTGTCCAGGAAGAAATGCTCCTCTGTGCAGATAGATTTCGACAAGCTTCTTCAGATTAACGGGGGTAGGATAACTCATGCCACTCTCCCAGTTCCGCACAGCCTTCTCTGACACTCCTACAACCCCTGCAACCTCTTCCTGAGTCAGACCCACTTTTTTTCGTAGTGTCACCAACCACCGACTAAAACGATAGTCTCTCAGTTTATAGTGATGAGCGTAATTCATACCTCTAACTTCTCTACCAATCTGGTCTCAATGGGTTTAACGTAAGAGCCATCTTATGCGCTCAAGCACCTCACCAGGCTGAATGAATGGAAACGTAAACTCACCCCTCGTACAGCAAATGTTTTCAAAGCACCAGGAGGACTCAAAGAACCGGAACAATCGGAAGCGAAAAGCGGAAGTAAAAAGAACTGACATCTCGTTCCTCCTCTTATAGACTTGAGTTATAGACATAAGAGGGGAGGCAAAGGAATACTCATAACTGCACATACCTGAGCAAGCAGTCAACATGGCATGCAAGGATATAACTAAGGATGGGTTTCCCGCACAATCTGCTGCTATTCAGGATATTCCCTGGCCTACCCAGATTTTCAGCTTGCTAGTCGTCTTGAGAAGCGGCCTCATAGTAACATATTGTGCGCGTATCGTCAACGGTATGCGCTCGCTTCCTTTTTCCTAGAAAGGATTGTCCGTATGACAAATATCGACACATAAAAGAAAATCATAGCGATCATTAACATCTTCACCATGGAACTTGAATTGTAAAAGAGGGATAACGACATGTCTGAAACCTTAGTCTCTGGTTCGACTGAGCAAACAAAGGCAGAGATACACTCGGAAACTGTTCGCTCTGTCTCTTTCGCCTTCCGGCTCCTATTTGGTCTGGCGAATATGATCACCGGGTTATGCAATCTTACCATCTACCAGGCCTTGCTACCAGGCCAGGTCGCTGCCTTAGACCCTGCCAACAAAGTCACGATTATTACTGTAGTTTCAGCACTGGGTGCGCTTGGAGCCGCTATCGCCAATCCACTGGCAGGAGCTTTATCGGACCATACCACGTCGCGATTGGGACGACGGCGTCCGTGGTTGATCGGTGCAACGCTGCTTGCGTTCATTGTACTTATCTTGATGGCTCAGGCGAGAAACGTTCTCTGGCTGGGGATAGGGGCAGTGTGCACTCAAATTCTGATGAACATCGTCCTGGCTGCCCTGACAGCTATCATTCCCGATCAGGTGCCTCTACAACAGCGTGCCACCGTCTCGGCTTTTGCTGGGATGGCTCCCCTGGTTGGTGGCGTGATCGGGCTGGCGCTGATTACTCAGGTAGTGCGGGGAACACAAGCCGCCTATTACGCTATTGCGGTCCTCTCGCTGCTTTTTCTCGGGCTCTTTTTGCTCATATTGCGCGATAAGCCCTTGCCGAAGAATGCAGCTCCGGCACTGAGCCTCAAGATATTCCTTGCCAACTTCTGGGTCAATCCGCTCAAGCATCCCGATTTTGGCTATACCTTCCTGGCTCGCTTCTTCGTCTTTATGGGCTACAGTGTCACCGTCATGTTCACCTTTTATTTCTTACAAGATGCCGTGAAGTATGGTGTTGTATCGCCTGGACAGGCCGCAAACCCGGCTGTTATCACTCAGGGAGTCGCGATCTTTCAAACTATTGTGGTTGGGGCCCTGTTTGTCACCTCTATCATTGGTGGCATCATTTCCGACAGGCTTCAGCGGCGTAAGCCCTTTGTCGTCGGAGCAAGCATGGTGATGACTGTAGCACTGCTCCTACTTGCGTTCTTCCCTATATGGTCTTTTGTGCTGGTAGCAGCAGCGATCCTCGGCTTTGGCTTTGGGATCTACCTCTCCGTTGACCTGGCCCTGGCCACCCAGGTTTCACCGACAGAGAGTGAGCATGGGAAATACCTTGGTATCATGAATGCTGCGATTTTCGTTCCGTTGATCGTTGCTCCAGCCCTGGCAGGTTTCACGCTCGGCATGTTCCACAGCTATACTGCACTCTTCCTGGTAGCAGCGTTCTGTACCATGCTCGCATCAGCACTCATCCTGCCGATCAAAAGCGTTCGCTGAGCTGCCTGTAGCAGAGTAGGATAAAGGAGGAATTCTATGAAGTATGAAACGGTCCCGGTCTTGATTGTTGGTGGTGGTCCGGTAGGGTTATCTCTCTCTCTCTTTCTGGCGTGTGCGGGTATCTCTTCACTACTAGTTGAACGTCATAGCGGAACCGCTATTCAACCACGCGCTCGCAATAGCAGCATCCGTACAATGGAGATCTTCCGGCAAATGGGACTGGAGGAGGACTTTCGGGCCGCAGGGATGGATCTCAGTCTCTGTCGTGATCTAATTGAGGTGGACACACTTGCCGGAACCGAGTTTCGGCGAGTTCCACTTCCTGGTTTTGGTGATGAGCGCATCAGCCATCTGAGTCCAATAACCATGTGTGAGTGCGGCCAGGACCAATTCGAACCGTTGCTGGTCACGGCGGCTCGCAAATATGGCGCTGACCTGCGGTTCAGTACAGAACTTGTTTCCTTTGAGCAGGATGCTTCCGGGGTGACGGCTTCTGTGGTAGAGCGTCAAACTGGGGCACAACGCATTGTTCATGCTAACTATCTGATTGCTGCTGATGGAGCCAGCAGTATGGTGAGGCAAATGCTGGGCGTGTCGATGATAGGACAAGGAACGCTTGGGCACTTCATCAGTATGTACTTCCGTGCTGATTTGAGTGATTTGGTCCGCAATCGCTGGTTCATTGCATGTATGGTAGGAGACGACAATCCTGATGCATCGTTGCTTCCGCAAAAGGTGTTGCTTCCGGTAAATAACCGCGATGTGTGGCAATACAATGTCACCTATGCTCCTGAAGATGGAGAGACGCCTGCAGACTTCACAGACAAACGCTGCGGTGACCTGATTCGCCAAATGGTCGGTTGGCCTCACTCGGAGGTGGATATCATAAGCGTTCTCCCTTGGGAAGCTGCTGTTGGTGTCGCGGAGCGCTTCCGTGTTGACCGGGTGTTTCTGGTAGGAGATGCGGCTCATGTGATGCCGCCCACCGGAGCATTTGGGATGAATACTGGTGTTCAGGATGCCCATAACCTGGCCTGGAAATTGGCGGCGGTACTTCGTGGTACCGCCAGTCCTGCTCTGCTAGCAACATATGAGGAAGAGAGACGTCCGGTAGCACAACTCACGGTGGAACAAGCGGCACTCAGATATACTGAAGGTATGGTACCTTTGGCATCTCGCGCAGCTAGTGAAGAGTGCATAGGTTTCGTTGATGATCTCACAGTGATCATGGGATACCGATATGCCTCTTCTGCTGTACTCGCGCAGGAAAATGATCTGTTAGCTATGGATGCTAGCTCCTTCTTGGAAGGTGGAATGCCTGGTACACGAGCACCCCATGTCTGGCTAGAGCAGCAGGGGAAACGCCTTTCCACTCTGGATCTGTTTGGCGGTCGTTTTGTGTTGCTTGCTGGGAAGGATGGTAAGGCCTGGTGTGATGCTGCTCGGGCGGCAGCCGCTCATATGAGGTTGGACCTGGTGGCTTATTGCGTTGACTCGAAGGATGATCTGATTGATCTGGAGGAGCGTTGGTGCTCTGCCTATGGGATCACATCGCAAGGGGCGGTGCTCGTCCGACCAGATGGCTTTGTTGGGTGGCGATCCACAGATTGTGAAGAGTCCCCGCAGAGGAAGCTTGAGTTGGTATTGGAACGTCTACTCAGTCTGCAGCCCTCCCTACAACAACGTTAGAGGATCACAAGATCCTTACAGACTCCATTCGTTATCCCGATAGTGGCTAAAAAGGGAATAGCGCCCTTATTCTACCAGGTCATTCCCTTTTTAGCCACTACCTATCACCTTTCTGTTGTGCTTGATCTGTTTTCTCGTATGAAAGAAATGAACCTACCTCTATGGAACAGCAGCATTCATCGGCGCACCGGTTGCGCCTGACAGGAGCGAGGCTGCATCGGCAGTGGTCGCAGGCGGAACTGGCTGAGCAGCTTGGCACGACCCAGGTCAACGTCAGTCGCTGGGAGCGGGGCATTACCTCCCCTTCACGCTATTTTCGCGAGAAGTTGTGCCAGCTCTTTGGCAAGAGCACCCAGGAACTGGATCTCGAAGCCTCTGCCCCTGCTGCATCGGAGATTGTTATCTATGATCCAGCTATCCCGCCTCGCCTGCCTATTCTGGTAGGGCGTAACGAGCAACTCAGCTATCTCAAACAGCAATTACAAAACAGCCAGGGTATCAGTCCTACGGTGCTCTATGGGTTACCGGGCGTCGGGAAAACTACGGTGGCGATCAGCCTGGCGCACGACCAGGAACTGCGCAGCCATTTTCGTGATGGGATCTTGTGGGTCGGGCTGGGACCCACACCCAATGTTGCTAGCCTCTTAGCCCGTTGGGGGACATTGCTGGGTCTTGCTGTGCCCGAGAAGAGCAGTAGAAGCAGTAGTACTGCCTGGATTGGTCAACTTCGGGCGACACTAACCACGCGTGCGATGCTCCTGATCATCGATGATGCCTGGCAAGAAGAGGACGCCAGAGCTTTCCTGCTGGGAGGGCCCATGTGTGCCTGCTTGGTGACAACGCGCTTTCCGCTCATCGCCAACCAGTTGGTGGTAGAAGAGCGCATTGCGCTGCCAGAATTGACGCTGGAGCAGGGCCTACATCTGTTACAGCGGCTAGCCCCCAGCGCAGTGACGCGCGAACGGCAGCGTGCACAGGATCTGGTCCAGGCTGTCGGTGGGCTACCCCTGGCGCTTACATTAATGGGCAACTATCTGCGCACTCAGTCCTACAGCGGTCAACCCCGCCGCATCCAGGCAGCGCTCGACCGGCTGCGCGATGCCAACACCCGCCTACTACTGAGTGAACCTCCCATAACGCGAGAGGCGCATCCAGGCCTTAACAGCTCGCTCACCCTCTCCTTGCAATCGGTGATCGCTGTCACCGATCAGCAATTGCCACCGGCGCTTCGCCAGGCGCTCTACGCCCTGGCCGTCTTTCCTGCCAAACCTCACAGTTTCTCAGAAGCGGCAGCACTGGCGGTAGCGGTCTGCCCGGTGGACACGCTGGATGTCCTCACTGATACGGGGCTAGTGGAAAGCCAGGAGGCCGGGCGCTACAGCTTGCATCAGACCATTGCTGATTATGCGCGCTTGCAGCAGCAGGATAGTTCGGCGGACGAGCGGCTCATTGCCTACACGCAAATCTATGTACATAGGTACAAAGCCGACTACGAACAGCTTGAGGCAGAGAGCAGCATGATCATGTCAGCCATCGAGGCGGCGCAGACGCTGGGGCAACAGCGAGAACTGGTGCAACTTGTATCCGCCTTTGTCCCTTTTCTCCTCCTGCGCGGCAACTATACGCTGGCGGCGCACTACGCGCAGTATGCCTATAGCGCGGCCCACGCCCTCAATGATGAGCCGGGCATGACCAGCGCGCTCATGTATCAGGGCGAGGCCGCTTATAAGCAGGGAGAAAACGCGCAGGCCCAAAGTTACTACCAGCAAGCGTTGACGTTGGCACGTCGTACGGGCCATCAGCCCCATCTGAGCGATCTCTTGCAACGGCTGGGGCGCCTGTACTGGAAACAGGGGCAGTATGCCCAGGCGGAAGCGCACTTTCAGGAAGGACTGAGCATCGCACGGCAGATCGATTATTATGAATGTGTCATGGACCTGCTCTCTGGTTTAGGCGCAATGGTCGCAGATCAAGGTGTATTTACGCAAGCCAATGCCTATCTACGTGAAGGGCTGGCGCTAGCCCGTATGGCCGAGGATCGCGAACGGATCTGCGACCTGCTCATAAATCTGGGAGTGGTGGCTACCCAATTCGGCAAATTCCTGGAGGGAGAAAGCTACCTGCAGGAGGCGTTGGTGCTGGCTCGACATCTGCAACTTCATGAATGGATCAGCCTTATCTTGCTCAATTTAGGCTCATGGGCTATGGAGAGGCCGGAGTATCTGCTGGCAGAAGAGTACTTACAGGAGGGCTTGCAGGTCGCGCGCCGAATTGGGAACATGGAATGGTTGTGTGTTCTCCTTATCAGCTATGCGGAACTGGCCAACCGTCAGCGTCACAACGCTGTTGCAGAAGCCTATCTACAGGAAAGTGCCCCTCTTATACAACAGCTCAATATGCCACGGATTACCAGCTACTACCTTGATGAATGTGGCTATCTTGCTCTCCATCAACAGCGCTGGTCTGCCGCTCAGGACGCTTTTCAGCAGATGCTGTCAGTAGGTCCAGAAGGTAATCCTGAGATGCAAGCCCGCGCGTTATATGGCCTGGCACAGGTTGCGCGGGCGCAAGGGCAGCAGCAGCAAGCCGTGCAGTTTGGGGAACAGAGCGTGGCGATCATGCAAACGATAAAATTCTACCTCTTGCCGAAAGTGCAGGACTGGCTCGCTTCCATCACAGAATAAGTCTGTGCCTGGCACGGTACAAAACATGCATCTTCCAAGGCCGAGGCATGTTCTCTACTCTGGTAACATTACCACAAGCGCCGTAACGTTATCGCGTCCACCGCCATCAAGGGCCGCCTGGATGAGACGAGACGTAGAATGAAAATGTCAAGGTAAGAGCAAAGCGGTCCTTGACATCTTCATTCAATGTGATACACTAAGTGCCGCTATTGCTGCATCTGTTTGCACTGAAACGAGATTTACACTCGTCATCAGTCGTATGACCTCTGAACGCGGAAGCCCGTGATGTGGCCTTATTTGATTGTAAAAGTTGATCCAATCTTCTGCTGCCTGAAGAGATTCTCCAAATGTCTTGTAACGTCTTCCTTTGGCGCTCCAGCTCGACTCATCGAACGAATGAAGCCTTTTCCAGGAGCACCGCTTGTGTCTGCTCTGCACCCTAATGTGTCTGGTACGTTTCATCAGGGCAAAACACCCATGTACTTTCGTTTTGTCTGCTAAAGAGATCTCAAACGGGTCGGGAAAAAACAGGATGTCTTGCATCTTTTGCTTTTCTTGTGCCTTCGTTTCTCGCAGCAGATTCGGTACAATGCTACTGGCTTTTCCTGGATAGACATACTTTTTCCGTTTCTGTTTGCATGTCTATTATAGCAGATACCTAACAGGTCTTGTAAGGATCAATTTTTAACTGATAAATGACACTGAACCTGGAGTAAAGCTGCAAACCATTCTTCGTCAAAACTCTTTCCGTGGGTTCTTGATACCGGAAGTAACGAAAAAAAAGCTAGGATGGCAAGCCTATCTTGACGGAAGGAGGATACTAAGAGGAAGAAACCTGGCTGGTCGGTAAGAGAGAGGGTCATATGACGGATACTGAGCATGCCGAGACCTATGAGCAGCGGGTGCAAGCGATTGAACGAGCGAACCAGCCAATCCTGGAGGGCTTTGAGCACTGGCTGAGGCAATCCGGGCTCCGTGAGCAAACCATCAGAGATCACATCGACAATCTCCGGCTGTTCGCGCATTATCTGCTCTTGTATGCCCATTCCCTGCGCCGCCTCGATGAAGCCACCGAGGCGGCAGTCTACGATTTTTTAGCAGATTGGTTCCCTCGCAAAGCCCTGTGGGCCTCCGTTTCCAGTATGAAGGTCTACCTGGCCTCGTTCAAGAAATTCTTCAAATGGATGGGAGAAACGGGCCTCGTGTCTCCCGAAACGATGGCGGATGTGCTCTCGACGCTCAAAGAAGAGCGCCCCTTTTTCCTCAGAAATGTGGAAGAGTAGAGTCCGCATGGAGGAAAAAGCGAGATGGCTCGACGAGAAGCTCGTCCCCAGCAGAGCGTGAAGTGCGCCTGGTCCCGAAACGCATCCACTGTGTCAGTTGTGAGCAACGGCTCTGGGTCGCCTATCACGCCCAGCGCACCCTGATGACGTTTCGAGGATTGGTTCGCCTGAGATTGGTGGTATGGCGCTGTCGCAACCAGGGGTGTGACTTGTACCATCTGCCCTATCGCGCGGAGGAAGAAGGGGCCTGGGCCTTGCCCCATGGGGAATTTGGCCTGGATATCATCACGGTAGTCGGTCAATTGCGCTATGGGGAGCATCGCTCGATCCCTGAAATCCATCAGCGGTTGGTCGAGCGCGGAGTAAGCATCGCAGAGCGTACCGTCACCGATCTGCTGGAACGCTATGAAGAGTTGGTGGCTCTGCACCTGGCGGATGAAGAGCGGGTCAAGGCCCGACTCAAGCAGCAGGGGCAGGTCCTTCTGGCGATTGATGGGATGCAGCCAGATGTCGGCCACGCGCGTGCTCTGGATGCTCCGCGACTGTTTGTCCGGCGCGGTGCTGCTGGCACGCACTTTGCTCAGTAGTACCCGAGGGGATCTTGCTGCCCTCCTAGATGAGGTGAAGGAGGTTGTTCCTGTGCCGATCTGCGGGGTGATTTCCGACGGCCAGCAGACGATCCGCCAGGCCGTGGAGCGGATTTTGCCCGACGTGCCGCATCAGCTCTGCCACTTTCATTATTTGGATGAAGCGGCTGGACCCATCTTCGAAGCGGATCGGCACGCCAAGACCGAACTGAAAAAGCTGGTTCGCGGGGTGCGGCCCATTGAGCGGGCATTGGAAGGAAGGGAGGACGAACAAAGCGATGCCATGCGCAGTTACTGTCTGGCCATACGCAGCGCGCTGACCGATGATGGCCAT
>Ga0137384_10002317_pt1 | contig 15109 bp, 16 predicted proteins | sample SagtaG_2_FD_104922 | JGI IMG/M metagenome (GOLD analysis project Ga0137384, IMG submission 104922) | Vadose zone soil microbial communities from Sagehorn Ranch, Mendocino, California, USA - Sage2_R_60_16 metaG | ecosystem: Environmental > Terrestrial > Soil > Vadose zone | place: USA... | reverse complement strand
CTTCGAGCGATGCCAAGGGCGCTGTGGTCACCCGAGACCAACACTACGACTGGATTTGAGTTGTCGCCGATGTGCATTCTGGCTATGTCCGGCTTTGGACCTTTTTGGCTCCGAAAACGGCGGCCATTAATACACCTGTTTCATTCTCCAGTGGGGTATTTTGAACTTAGTTCCATCTGAGCCGCTCCCAACGGTCTACGCGGCTCGGATCTTCCAGGTTCTCGTCTCTTAGCTCAGCACCTCGGTCTCGAACCAATGGAGGCGCGAAGGCAAGGCTGCCCTGCGTTCCCAGATCTTCTCGGAGCCGATCAAGCGGAAGGTCGGATCTTGCGACAGCCGCTCGGCGTCGTTCACACTCGTATCCGGCTGTAGATGGATTGTCGCGGCAAGATCCGGGAGCGGCAACTGAGTGTTCTTTCCCCGCCGGTCGTCCATGATGTTTTCGCCGATGAGCGCACTCAATCCCAGACGTTCATCCAATTCCCGCACCAACAGCAAACCGTCGGAAGTGACGCGAGAACCTTGGAAATCAACTTTCAAAGAGGGGTTGAACGAGAGCTGAAAGGACTGATTTTGTGTTTTCACCCACTGGGTCGAAGCCTCCGCGAACCTCGTTTTGCTCTCAAAGTCGCATGAATACTGGCCATTGGCTCGATCATACGGCCACTTATGCCCACTTCAAAAAGGAAATGTGGGTTAACATGTTCATGGCGGACTGCCATAAACCGAAAGCATGACAGATATTTTCGCTTAACGACCCGTCGTCCATGATCGAGAACCTGGGTAGATAGTAGGGATTGTCAGCCAAAGTAATCGGATGGTATTCAGTTGTAAAGCCAAGTGAGTACCCTGCCTCGGCCAATAGGCGCGCTGTTCGATGGTCAAAATCTCCGTTTGGATAGGAAAATACGCGTACCGGACGACTCGTCCACTGCTCAAGATCACGCTTGGAGTCGGTGATCTCTTTTCGAAGTTCTTCTTCTGTGCAGTTCGGCATGAGGGCGTGATTTACCGAATGGCTGCCGATCGTGACCTGCGGTATCTGTGCAATTGCAGCAATCTCAGCAACAGACATTACATCACGCGGAGCAGAAGGACATATTTCAAACAGACGGCTTATGACTTGCCGTCTCGTAGATTCTGGAACATGCCACAGTTGCCGAACGTGACTTCGGAACGGCTCAGGCAATGCCGCAGCATTCCTGAGCGCGTGGGTGAACCAGAAGGTCCCGCAACGCACCTCTTGAGTCGGGACAAATATCGTTACCGGGAGATTCCAGTCTTGAATTATCGGAATTACCTCGGTAAGGTTGCGCCTCCATGCATCGTCGAAGGAAATCCAAACCGAACGTTGTGGCAAGGGCGTCTTCGTTCTGAAGCACCACTCCAGCTCATCTACTGACAAGAAGCGGTGATGGCGCTCCTGAAACCACCTTACGATGCGCGCGAACAGATCTCCTGAAGGGTTGTGGAAGTATAAGGCTAAAGTGCAATTGGTCTGTACTGCCGTCTGATGAGTACGGCGGACCGCACCCGCTAAGTGTAGAGTGCTAGCAACCATCCAACCAGCGGTGTTTCGAAGTAATCGATTATTCATGAGCTTGCTTCAGCGGAGCGGTGCGTAATACCAAAACGTGCTTTCGTGTATTGATCGGCGCCGGAACCTGAAGAATGGATTAGAGTTGAACTTTCTAAGCGGGCACTCTCGTTCCTCAAAAAGCCGCAGCCGAGTCGGGCAGGACGCTTCTTCCAGACAGGGGACAGACGCGTCTCTGAGTAGGTCGAATACCTGCGCGGCACACCGCACTTACCGGCGTCAGCACCTAAAGGCTGCGCATGAAGCGGAGCGGTCCCCTCCGAATGAGCTCGAACCTGGCAAAATCGAATCGGGTCATGATTTCCGCCAGCTCAGGTTCGGAAAACACGCGGTAGAACGGGTAGCGCTTTACCTTTCGATAGACGAAATGAATCCCATTGAAAAGCGTGGCTTCTCTCGGATGATAATCGAACAGAAAAGGCTTGCCCTGGCAAATGGCAGAAAGTTTTTCAAAGCCTGGATCCGTCAAGTAAGGCACTAAGCCCAAACCGACGACGACGTCGAAATCGCGGAATGCGGCGGGATCTAAATCTTCCACTGAGCTGACTTGAACCTTGACGTCCGCGCTGTCCTGAGCAATCTGGCGCACCCGCTCCCGGGCCTTGGCGACTGCAGATTCCGCGATGTCAAAGGCAAAGTAACGCCGGACCGTCGGGGAAGCTTGCAGAAACGACGCCGCGAATCCTCCGGTGCCACATCCCAATTCCACTACCGCAGCAGGCGCCCACTTCAAGAGGATGTCCACCGCCATGACCTGTCGCTCTCTCAGGTGTTTGCGCCACGGCTGTGCAATTTTCTCGATGAACGGCAGCTTCTCACTCTTCTCGTAGGCGCTGGTGGACCATTCCGTGATATGTCGGTCCCAGAACCTGCGCTGCTCACCTGAATCCATCATGCCTTCCTAGAGTGTGCGTCACCAACGAGACGCCGAATTCCTTCTCAAACTGTTGCTTGGTATGAGTAGTTACTGCGCGAAGATCTCCCGCGTAGTCATATCCCGTCCAAAATCCGGGCGCCTCATCGTTCGAGACGCCAACATGCACCATCAGCTCTGAGACGCCTGGCGGCGAAGACTTTGCCACCTGCCGGACGACCGACTGGGTCATGCGCCCGCCATGGGAAAACCCGTAAAATGAGCGCGGGAATTGTATCCGGCCTCTCCAAGTCGTCAGGGTGATCTGGACCGCGCTCCACAAAACGACTTTTTCCCCCAAGCGAGCCAGCCCTATTTCTCCCGACCTCCACAAGATTGGCTCGGCGGGCACGCGAACGTGACCGATCCCATATCGCTCAGCCAACTGGAGCACGACGCCGGCAGCCGCCGGGTGCGCATGGCAATGTCCGTGGCCGTCGATGTGGGTCAACTTGATTCCAGCTTTCACTATTTTCGAAATCTGCGCGTCCCACTCCCGCAGCAGATCACCCCGGATGCGCGGATCCAAAGCCATCCGCAGGAACTGCCGACTGCGGGGATAGAAGCGGCGTTCCGAAGTGACAAGCTTTAGAGAAAAAAGTGATGAGACTCGGTCGCTATGCCACCGAACATCTCGTGCACTGTAAACTACGACGTCGATCGACCTTAGGCAGCCTTATTCGAGCAATGATCTGTTCAAGAAAGCTCGGATGATTCTAAAAATAGCCTCAACAGCTCTGATAGAGAGACTCCGTCGAAGTCGGGCACTACTTGGTCAGCCCCTTCCTGGTACAACCTGGAACCAAGCGCTCCGGTGCCAATGCCCAGGCATCTCATACCGGCTGATTTTGCGGCGCGGACGCCGGCTACAGAATCTTCCGCCACAAGCGACTGCTGCGGCTTCACCTGTAGGACGCTGGCGGCTAGATGAAAACCCGAAGGATCGGGTTTGGCCGCAACAACGTCATCGTGTGTCAGAATTGGGTGGAACTGGTCCGACAAACCGAGCAGCTGCAGTACATAGTGGGCCCGACGTTTGCCGGCTGATGTCGTCACTGCCTTGTGGACTCCCGCGCTCTCCAGTTGATGAAGAAAATCGATCACGCCAGGGATCGCGCGGAGTCCTGTGGCAAACTCATAAAACAGTTTGTCTTTCCGTCTTCCGTAATGGGAAATGTCGGAAGCGGACAATCTACCCAGAAAATGACGTAAGATCTCTTGACGCGTGCAGCCCTCGAGAACGAAACCCAGCTGCTCTTCCGAAACCTGCTGTCCTTGCTCCAGCAGGAGCTGCCTCCAAGCCTGTTTGTGGATCGGATGGGTGTCGGCGATAACCCCGTCAAGATCAAAAATCATTGCAGCGAACACTCGGGTACCTTATGAAAGCCCGGGCCACGTGGCTTGGGCTTGCCTGTAGTTTGAAACGGTTCCTATGTCCAGCAGATAATCGCTCACTTCATAAGCCGACATCTTGTTGACCATCCGGGACAGAACGTCAAAACCGAAATCTGCTGGTACACTGTTGGGAATCTCCTCGAGTAGTTGATGCGTTCCTATCAACACCCCGGCAAACGCCAAATTACTTGACGGCATCGGCGGTTTCTCCACGAAGCTTGTCACCAGTCCCTGCTGGTTCAGGGTGACTATTCCGCACCGACTTGGATCTGGTACACGATAAACCGCAAGCGTCGCGGCTGTCTGTCGTGCCATGTGGAAGTCAAGCAGTGCTCGTAAATTCATGTTCGTCAACACATCAGCATAGAGAATCCAGAACAGCTTTTCTTGCGACAGCCAGTCGCGATTGGCCGCAACCGTCCCAGCACTTCCTAACAATACGCGCTCTTCAAAAGTCTTGACCCGAATACCCTTCTGAGCGGTTATGAGGTACTTGCGAACCGCCTCGGGATGTGCGTGCACATTAATAAGCACTTCATCGATGCCATGACGCAGGCACAGTTCTAGCCATATGCTGAGCAATGGCATTCCTCGAATCGGCAACAAACACTTGGGCGTATTTTCCGTAAGTGGCTTCAGGCGTGCACCTTTGCCCGCAGCGAGAAGAAATGCCTTCATAGGATTTATTGTGTTTGGTCACGCCACTGTGGAAAGGGCAGCTGTTGCAGAGATGTCCTGTGACGTGAACGCCTCATCCCATACCAGGTTCCAACGCAGCCCGCACTTATCATCCCCATCCAAAAAGGGGTCATTGATAATGACCTGCGCGCCGTCAGACTCAAATTCGAACCGCATCTCCGGCGCATTATGAGCTGCTAACACCTGGCGAACCGATTGCTGGTGGGTCTGTTCGCAGTAGAGCAGTAAAAATCCGCCACCCCCGGCACCGGTAATTTTCCCTCCCAAAGCTCCTCTTTGTTTTGCAAGCTGATAGAGGCTGTCAATCCCAGAATTGGAGATCTTGCCGCAAACCTGCCGTTTCGCCGCCCACGCCTGGTCCAGCAGGTGTCCGAACCGATTCAATTCGCCACCGATCAGTGCTCCGCGCATCTCTTCGGCAAGCCACCTAATTTCGTGTAGTGCCGTAACCGTCTGGCTTTGGGAATTTTGGCTGCATCCCTCTTGCTCGCGCAAAATGTCGCTCGAATCGCGAGCTGTTCCAGTAAAGAACAGCATCAAATTCTGCTGCAGCTCGCGTTTCACATCCTGGGGAATGTCCAGGGCCTCGACGTGAGTTTTACCATCGCGCTCGATACGGAGGAAATTCAGGCCTCCGAATGCAGCCGCGTATTCGTCCTGCTTCCCGACAGGCTTGCCCAGCAGATTCCTTGCGATTGCGAAGGCCCTCTCAGCGATTTCGTATTTCGAAGCTGGAATGCGCAAATAGGTAGTCAGTGCCTTCAGGAGATTCACACAAACTGTGGCGGATGAACCCAGACCAGTGCCAGGCGGAATCTCCGAAGCCAAAAACAGGTTTACGCCGACATGGTAGCCCAGAGATTTCAGGACAGCAAGAGGCAATTCCAGTTTGTTGCCTTTCACGGTCATTTGCGCGATATTCTCCCATTGCTCCATGGCACGAAGGTCAGAAGAAATTATCTGAACGTAATTGTCGTCACGCCGGGACAGGATGGTGTAGAAATACTTGTTGATGCTCGTACTAAGAATAGCGCCCCCGTACTTCTCATAGTAGGCCGGGAGATCAGTCCCACCGCCGCCAAAGCTGACGCGCACTGGGCTACGCACGATCAGCATGTTTCACCGGTGAAATTCGCGTTACGAGGTTTGCAGAGAGCTGGAACACATCTGCTACGGCTCTTGAGGCGATGGAAAGAATATGTCATTGTAGAATTTACCATCCGGCGTCGAAGCAACGCATGACTTTACCTTGTTTGACCTAAAATTGCGGAATCTTTGTCCTCGCCCACCATATTCCTGCAGACAAGCCAGGGCAAAGGATCCGTTTTGGCACCCGACGGATGCTCTCGTCCATGAAACTTCGCGAATTGCCTCTCCGCACTCTCGCTCGGCAGCAAGCACCGTTTAGCCAACGTGGCAATCGTCTGGAGAATTAGTACCAAGTCGTTGAATGGACTCCATTCGAGGAGATACTGTAGATCATAATGAGTCTTCTCTTCAGAACCGTGGTGCTCCCGCAAACCATTAACCTGCGCCAACCCTGTCAACCCGGGCTTGGCGTTCAGGCGCTGCTTCTGCCAGTCGGAGTAGTGCTTCACTCGCTCTGGATCTTCCGGCCTAGGTCCCACAAGACTCATGTCGCCAGCCAACACATTCCAGAGCTGGGGTATTTCCGAAATGCTCAGATCTCGCATGAGTCGCTCGTAGGTCGGGCCGTCCTCTGACGTTCGATCGATATCCAATCGATACATCCAGAACGGACGGCCATCTTTCCCGATGCGCACCTCTCGCCGCAAGACCCTTCGCCTATTCCACAGCAGAATTGCCGCGCCTCCGATGAAAATGCAGATCGCCAACGGCAGCAGCAGCGTAGCGATGAAAACATCCATCACGCGCTTTATAGCAGCTGCACCCAGGACGACCGATGGGCTCTCTAGGGAGATTAACGGCAAACCATCAATTTCAATAAGTTTTGGTTTCGAAGTGTAAAGTTCGTAGCCGCGTGGCAGCACGTTAACCCGTATGCCCTGGGCACGGCATCGCGCAACGAAGCTCTGGAATTCCAATCCTGGCGGTTCATCCTGCAGCACGATTAATTCGTCAACTCGTCGTTCTGAAAATGCCTTGAGGACATCGAAAGAACTGAGGGGCGAACTGGCGCGCATCCCACCGTTCAAAACCCTGCCATCCGCAACGGGATACAACATACCAACTACCTGGTAGAGCAGTTCGGGGTGCCGTCCAATCTTGAAAGCAAACTCACGAGTGAACCGTTCGTTACCAACCAGAACAACGTTCCTGACGTGCCCCATTCTGTATTGGGCTCGGAGAAAAACATAGAAGGTCACTCGGATCATGATAAAGCCCAGGAGGAGCAGTGCCCCGAAGTACATCAGGAGAAGGCGCGAGTAGTAGAGCTTCGCCAAATAGGCACACACAATGATCAGAATCATCAGTAGGCTTGTGGCACGGACCATCTTGCCCACTGTGACAGAGAAACGCCAACCCCCATCGAAACAGTCGAGTGACATCGCGGCAAAGAGCAGCGCCCAGGCTATACCCCCCATGAATATCAGGAAACCGTAGAACGGGTTTGGCGGATCCAACTGGCTATAACGCAGGCCATAACTCACACCTAAAGCTGCCGCCAGCCAGATAACATCAGAGCCCAGGATGTAAAACCGTAGACGTGAGTTCATATTCGGCCGCCTCAGTAGCAGGATAACTTCGGGCGCGTCTACTGTTCGCACCCTCCAAATCGCTGTGCAAAAGAGTCAGAGTCAGTCGGCGGAGTAAGCCAAGGTAGGGCACGCGACCGGGACCGCCTGCACAATTTCTGTCTTAGCAAGCTGATGTCGCATTGCAGTAAAGACCGAATGGCTGATGCAGACGTGTAAATCTTCAATAAACTGCATGTTGTCAGAGGGGACGACTAAGCAGAGATCGCAAAGGGCTTTCATTCCCCCCCCCTGATATCCGGTAAGTCCAATTTTGTAAGCCCCTGCTTCGCCGGCTACTCTCAGACCTTTCAGGACATTGGGGGAATTGCCGCTCCCACTGATTGCAAGGACGACATCGCCTTTCTCGACAAAATGGCGGAGTTGTTCCGCGAATATGTCATCGTAGCAGGCATCATTGGCCCAGGCGGTCATCACCGCAACATTATCAGTCAGCGACAGTACTCGGAACCTGCGACCACCGTTAACGACAGTGCCCTTCCCTAGGTCGCAAGCCCAGTGGGAAGCAAGAGCGGCACTTCCGCCATTACCAAACAGGTAGACAGTCCGATTATCCTTATACGCTTGCACTAGTACTTCGGTGATTTGATCGACTACGTGGTAGGACAGGGAGTGCAACACCCGATCTAGTTCAGTAAAATAGCCGGCCGCCGCGTGGAGCGCAAGTGTACGGCAGTCGTCCAGTGGAGACTTGTGGTGCTGCAAAAGGCTGTTCATGAGTGTCATCTCCTTTTCGGTCTAAAGGTGCGTTCTGGGGGTCTTTCAGCGAAAGGTCACAAGCCTGAATCGATGATGGCTGATTACTGCAATATGGAAGGATTGTGTAATGTCTAACAAACCGCCTGAATCACACCTCGGTCACGCATTTCGTGGTAGGCATCCGGAATTGTAGAGGGGATGCCACCAATCTCATCTACCCACGCCAGGAAGTCGTCTAAGATTTGCGGAAGACCGCGTTGCGGCCTCCAACCAAGCTTCATCAGTTTGGCTACGCTGGAGACGCTGTGGCGGTTGTCCCCGACCCGGTATTGACCCGGAACGATACTTCGTACTTTATTCCCTAATTTGTGAGTCAGCAGCTCAGCGTAGTTCATGATCGTGGTCGGCCTGCCACTTCCTACGTTAAATACCTCAAAATTGGCGCGGTCGTCGTCGAGCACGCAAAAATTCGCATCTACCACATCATCAATATGTACAAAATCTCTTGTTTGCAGGCCATCTTCATAGATGATCACCGGCTCTCCAGCAAGCGCCCGTGCAGTGAAAATTCGTAAAATCCCGGAATATTGGTTAAACAGAGACTGGCGCGGGCCTTGGGTAATGGAGTAACGGAGGGCTACTGTCGGAATCTGATGAATAGTCCCTAGTCCAAGCGCCATTTTTTCGCCGGACAGCTTGGAGACAGCATACTGGTTGTAAGGGTTAGGTTGAGCTTCTTCCAGGAGCCTCGGGGAGCAGACCTCGCCGCATTGGGGACAGTGCACCTCCCAGTCTGCATGCCGGAGTTGTTCCTGATTGCGGCTGTTGGCCAGCAAAAAGCCATGCGTGCGGCAGGTGTATTGGCCCTCACCATAAACCGACTGGCTGGAGGCGATGATCACCTTTCGCGGCCGCCAGCGACGCTCCACCAGCACTTCGTATAGGAGGGCAGTGCTGACCGCATTAACCATCAGGAACCGAGAAAAATCTAACATGTAGTCCTGGTATGCAGCCTGGTGCGACACAATGTCCACTCCCTGCAGAGCGTGCTCCCAAGTGGAGCGATCGGTAACACTGCCCCTGATGAATTCGGCGGCTTGTGCAATATACTTCGGCATTCCGTTTCTATGAACCCGAACGTCCAAGTCGTCCACAATTCGCACGTCATACCCGTCCTTCAAAAAACGGGCCACCAAGTGTGAGCCGATGAATCCGGCTCCGCCCGTCACTAATGCGCGCACGGTTCACCTCTCTCTCGAAAGAGCCATATCAAAGAGCAGCTTACTTGCATCCCAACCATCTAGTACGCGCCCTTTCCTCGCAACACGACGAGGACTGTTCGGAGCAAGATCTTGAAATCGAGCATCAGCGACCAATGATCGATATAATCGAGATCCATACAAACCCAATCATCAAAATGCTTAATATCGGCGCGACCCTGCACCTGCCACAAGCAAGTAAGGCCGGGAGGGACGGATAGCTTTCTCCTCTGCCAAGGCTCGAACTGAGCGTATTCGGTGACGAGCGGCGGCCGCGGTCCCACCAGGCTCATGTCGCCTAAAACTACCGACCACAGTTGCGGAAGTTCATCAAGGCTGTACCTTCGCAGAAAACGACCGCTGTCGGTAATGCGCGGATCATCGCGCATTTTAAAGACAGGCCCTTGCATTTCATTGTGCTCCAGCAAATGCTGTTTACGTTGGTCTGCATCTCGCGTCATCGTACGGAATTTCCAGCTCACGAAGGGTCGCGCACGCTGTCCCACCACATTCCACCGGTATAGAATGGGCCGGCCCTCAAAAATCCAAATCACTGCTGCAATGATCAGCATCAGGGGACTTACAGCAATCAGCAGCGTTGTGCCGAGGATCAGATCAACGCCGCGCTTGATTCGGCGTTGCAGTGGATGGAGCGAAATCCGACTGACTTGTTGTTCCGTCGTTATCACTTTGGACATCAGACCGTTCATTGCTCGTCCTCCGAATTGCTCGGTTGCAAATGCCTTACTTGTTAGATCGGCCATTATGAGGTGCCTCTCGGGAGAGTCGTTCGGCCCGTTCGGTAGTCTCTCGTGCGACTTTACTTTTCGACTGCGGGCAGCAAGCAAGGCTTACGCCCGCAAATTCGCTCCACTATCACCCTGCCAATGAACCACGGTATCGTTGTTAGATAGCGCCTCCACAGATTGCGAGGATCCTGCACCAGTCGAAATAGCCACTCCAGGGCAAAGCGCCTGATCCACGCCGGCGCGTCCTTCTTAAGGCCGGCAATCACATCGAACGTGCCGCCCACTCCGATGTAAACCGGCACGCCGAGTTCGTGGAAATGATCTCGAATCCAGTACTCCTGCCGCGGCGTTCCCATTGCGACCAGGAGCACGTCAGGTTTGCTGTGGCGAATCCGCTCGAGCAGAGCGGGTTCTTCCTGTGGCATGAAGTAACCGTCATTGTACCCGGCGATTCTCAAGCTCGGATGGTCTCGGTGGAGCTTGTTGAGCATCGCCTGGAGAATCGCCGGTTGCGCACCCAGAAAGAAAATGCTGTGGCCTTGCTTCTCGGCATGTGGGAGAAGCGCCATCGCAAGCATGATTCCACCCACGTGCTCCTTTAGCGGCGTGCCTAAAAATGCCGCCGCCATGACTACAGCCTTTTCCGGCACCACCAGTTCAGCGGCGCGGGTGATCTGCAGCAGGCGCTTGTCGGAGCGGATTTGCGATAGCTTGTTTGCATTCATTACCAGTATCTGGTGGGGGCTTCCTAACGCGACGAAATCGTCAATCTTCTGCAGTGTGTCCTGCATGCTTACGCTATCGACCGGGGACCCGAGAAAATCAATACGCCTCATGCATTTGCGCCCTTTTTATCACGATTATTTACTTGACACGTGTTAGACATTGATATACACTCATCCCGTGATGAGGTTAAGTTCTAATCCTGCTTTGATTTATCGCCACCTTCGGACATGGACAGCCTTATCCGTTCGTGAAGTTCATCCTTCACGCGCTTTACTAACCTTCGCATCGGCACGCCTTCAAGCGGCCTGCTTGTTCTGCGCTTTTTCTTCTTCCGAGGTTCTGCCATGACACTCCCTGAACTGAATCGGCTGTTCTCTACTGACGATGATTGCCGTGAGATTCTTACTCGGCTCCGCTGGCCCGCTGGCGTTGAATGCCCGCGTTGCCGTAACAGAAACGTTTGGTGGGTGGATTCGCGCAAGCAATTCACTTGCAGCGAGTGCAGCTATCAGTTTTCCGTGACTACGGGCACGATCTTTAACGACTCTCACTTGCCACTGCCTAGCTGGTTTATGGCCGTCCTGCTTTTGGTGGAAGCTCGCAAGGGCATGTCCGCGAATCAGATCAAGCGTACCCTCGGAGTGAGTTACAAGACTGCGTGGTATCTCTGCCATCGTATTCGTGCTGCTATGAAAGAAGTAGAGCTGCCCATGCTGGACGGTACTGTCGCGATGGATGAAACCTATGTGGGCGGAAAACAACGTAATCCCGGACGGGGGATGGCCACTACGAACAAAGAAGTAGTAATCGGTATTCGCAAGCGGAATGGGGAACTGCGATTCTTTCATGCTGAAGATGCTAAGTCCGGCACACTGGCGAAGTACATCAGTGACAATATCAGCACAGACGTGGATGTAATCATCACTGACAGCTTGCAAGCCTACAAGCACGCAGTTGGCGAAGCGAAGCATGAGACCGTCAATCACACTGCGAGGGAATATGTTCGTGGGGACATCCACACGAATACTGTCGAGAATGCATTCTCGCTTTTGAAGCGCGGCATTATGGGAACGTGGCACAAGATCAGCGCAAAGCATCTCCCGGCCTATTTGGATGAAATGCAGTTCCGTTTCAATCGCCGGAAGAACACCAATCTGTTTTTGGACACTCTGCGTCATATGGTCACTGCTGATCCTTTAACTTTCGCAAAGCTAACCGCTTAAGGGCACGCGCTCCGCGTGGGACTGGCAAAAATTCAATCCTTGATTCTTTGATCACTTCCACGGCTTGCTCGTTGGTTTTTGGGCGCCCTTTCTCTTTCCAAATTACTCTCACCTTTTCCTGCATATTGGGCTTATGGGCGATGGCACTGCATCCCTGCTTCTGAATAAACAGCCACGTTTCCTCGCCTACGTCAGATGCTCCTTCCGAGATGTATTTCGCTGCAAGCACGTTATAGATCGTTTCGTGCATCGAATTCCGGTGGGGATGTTGCCCCAGTGCTGCCAGCATGCTTATGGCGGCTGTCTTGCCAGCACCAATCGCCCAAAATCCCGGCTTATCGTAGACCCTTTCCTTGCCAGGATTCGAAACCGTAAAGATGTGCGGTTCCCCATCATCGTCAAATCCATAAACCAGAAACGTGCAGCCGAGATCAAAGTTTTTTATTTGGAAGGAGATGTCAGCATGGATTTCGGGGTTCATCTGCTTCCTTCCTTTCCGGTTGAATTCTGCCAAGGTCATGTCGAATGAACTGAGAAGGGCATCTGTCATAACCTCTCGCCGGTATTCTGCATAGGCTCTTTTGAATCCGCGTCGAACAATCTTTGCTTTGCCACTTCGACCGCGCAACAGCTCTGTGGCAGCTTCGACAACCGGAAGGGATTGGCTAATATCGTTGCCAGCAATCAAGGCCGACCAATCGCGGTGAAACCCTTGGCTTTTGATGATGCCTTGCGATGAGGACAGACCACTGAAGGACACCTTGGTATCGGATGCAACGACCACGAGCGGGCCAGTATTTGAAGGCCAGAATGGATTAACGATTGCTGCAATACAGGTGGTCAACCCATAACCCCAATCCGACGGTTTCGGTTCTCCGTCATCATCAGGGAAAATATAACGTGCGTCAAGTAAATAATCGTCCTTTTTATCGCTGCCACAAGAACTCTATGCTCGCTGACGAATCTGGAGCGCGCAACATTCCACGAGCGCTCGGAACATCCACGCCTGGCCCCAGCGAATATATGGAATGCGGTTGCGGCAATAACGACCGATCTGGTAATGAAAATAGCCTTTTGGATCCTGCAGGTTCGCCGTCGCCCAGCGCGCCAGTTGAAGACCTCGTTCCACTGCGGTTTTGTCCCGATCGGCGAAAGCGAGCAACGTGAGCACGCCCTGCGCTACGCAGTGCACGTCGATGGGATAGAGTTGCTGGCGGTAAAATTTCGGTATGCCACCCGCGGTAAACAACTCGGACTTCCAGAACTGATACCCGGCTTGGAGTGCGCCTTCGAACTCGCGTTCCCCTGTATAGCGGATATAGTGAAGTAGCGAGACGAGCACGAAACCCGTATGAAAGTTATCGACCCAGGATTCGGAACCGCCCACTCCGTAGGGCCACGAACCGTCAGCGTTCTGCCGCGATACCGTGAAGATGACCGCCCGACGGGCAGCGTCCCGATACTCCTCGTCATCGGTGACTGCAGCCACGCGGGCCAGTAGGGACGCGGCAAGCATGTTCGCGTTGTGGACGCGACGACGGTCGATGGGCGTGTAGCTGAAGCAGAACCCCAAAGGCTCGGTCGCCCTCGGCAAATCACGCATGATGAACTCGCACGCACTGCGGGCCAGGTCGAGGTCTTCGGCCCTCGCGAATGCCTCGTATAAGTCGAGAAACGCGTGCGCGACGAACGAGGTATTTACGACGGTTGGCGTTCCTGCAGGAGCAAAAAATGAGCGGTTCGGCCAGTCGAAGTTGTAGCCCCAGCAGGCACCGCTATATCCGCTCGATTGGCTATTCCGCAGCCAGTCGGCGAAGTACTGAATCTGCGCGCGATCGCTGTTGTCGCCCGTAACTTTGTAGCGTCGCAAATACCCGGCCAAGAACAGTCCCATTCCTTTAGGGTTGTGGCCGGGCTCTACCTGCAGTATGCGACGAAAATTCAGCGGTGACCGGCGCAGAAATTGCACCCATGCGATTCCCAGGAGGCGATTGTGGAACGTGAGTGTACGCACGATTCTGCTGCGCAAAGCGTCATGCGGATCGAAGCCCTTGAAATTCCGCTCGATCAGCCAGCGTTCCAGCCGAGAAAGAGACGGTCGCAGATCAGCAGGTGCCATCATCAACGGGGATCGGGACGCCTAATCGCAATGAGTTCACGATTTCGAGGGTCGCCAGCGTGGAACCAAATATCTCATGCACAGGGATCGGTGGGGGCCCCTGATTTATCACTGCACTTACGAACTGCTGAAGTTCACCACGATGACCCTTGTTGTGCGCGAACCGGCTCATGATCTGTCGCTTGCTTCCGCTGCGGGTCAGCACCAGCGAGCGGAAGTCGTCGAGAATGCCTACGGAGCCGCCGCCAAACACCTCGATCCGCTCCTTCGGGACGGATTTGTCTCCGGCCGCGGTGTACACAATTGTTACAACAGAACCATTCGCGAAAGTTAGAGTCACAGCGACGTTGTCATTGCAGTAACGATTGCCGTTCGGCAGCGCCTCTGCTGCCACCTTCACGATCTCGGAGCCTGCAAGATGCTGCGCTAGATCCACAAAGTGACACACCTCGCCAACGATGCGGCCACCTTGTGATGCGTGCTGCACCCAGTGCGAACGGGGCTGGAAGCCCGCATTCACACGGCAGAGAATCATCAGCGGCTCAGAAATGGGCGCGAAGAATTTCTTCAACTCCGACATGAGCGGCGCGAACCGGCGATTAAAGCCGACCATTAGCAGTGGGCGACTGCCGTCTTCGCGTGCCGCGTCGTGGTAGACCTGCTCGATATGCCGCAATTCTTCAAGGCTGAGGCAGAGCGGCTTTTCGACGAAGATGTGCTTACCTTGCTGAATGGCTGTATTGACCAGCGCAGCATGTGTGTCATGACGAGAGGCGACCACTACGGCATTAATGTGCGAGTCCCCAAAAATGTGCTGCGGATCACTGGTGCAGTACGCAAACCCGAATTTTTCAGCAGTGCTGCGCGCGCTTAGCCCGCTGGCGCTGCAAACGCCTCGGAGTTCCACGTTATCGTCGTCTCGCAGGTTTGGCAGCAACGAATCATTGGCGAAGTTGCCGGCCCCGATCACACCGAGCCGAACCGGGCGCGTG
>Ga0137384_10002313_pt1 | contig 15112 bp, 13 predicted proteins | sample SagtaG_2_FD_104922 | JGI IMG/M metagenome (GOLD analysis project Ga0137384, IMG submission 104922) | Vadose zone soil microbial communities from Sagehorn Ranch, Mendocino, California, USA - Sage2_R_60_16 metaG | ecosystem: Environmental > Terrestrial > Soil > Vadose zone | place: USA... | reverse complement strand
GGTTCAGCCGCCCGCCGTCGCGGTCAGCCGGCCGAGGGTCGTCATCGTGTCGCGGTGGTCGGCCGGGACGACGGCCGAGTAGAGCGCCGTCCAGCACTTCGGGCAGCAGTACTGGCGGAACACGACGGGCGCGTCCACGTAGTCAGCCGGGTTGGCGATGATCTGCGGCCCGGCCTCGGTGGAGGGGCCCTCGTGGAGGGCGAGCGCGAGTTCAGCGTCCGCCGCGGTCCCGCCGAGGATCTCGGCGCAGTGCCGGCAGGCCACGACGGTCCCGGCCCCGCTGGGGGCCGCGGTCTCGACGAGGTTGTCGTCGAGCCGCCTGGCCGTCGCAAGATCGGCCTTGCCGCCGGTGTCGCCCAGGATCCGGGACCGTTCCCGGCGACGTGTACGCTGATGGTCGCGCTCGGCCGCGGTGGCTGCGGCGTTGACCGCGCCGTTCTCGATGACGACGCCGTACACGGCACGCGCTGCTTCCGCGGTTACCTTCTGCTCCCGCAGATCCCGTGCGACCGCGTGGGGCTCGCGGCTCAGCGGGTCGCCGTAGCCGCCCCCGCCCTGCCAGGTCATCGAGAACACCTCGCCCGGGGCCAGGTAGCTCGATGCGTAATTCTGGCCCGGCTCGAGCGTGTCACTGATCTCCGGCAGCGTGCTCGGCATCCGGCCGGCGACGAGCATCTCGGCGAGGCGGCTGCGCCGGGCGATGACATCGAGGCCGGTGTTGCCGGGATGACCGCCGGAAAGCCCGGCGTTCTGCGCGACCGCCTTGCCCGCAGAGGCGAGGACGAGGCCCATCGGCACGCTGGTCCCGTGCGGGGTGATCGCCACCGACGCTCCGACGCCGCCGCGGTGGCGGCCGGGTCCGCCGGAGTCAGGGACCTCACGCCGCCACAGGGTGAGGACGGGGTAGAGGAACTCGGTCATCTCGACGTCGGGGATGCGGCCCATCGGGATGCAGAACAGCCCGCCGGTGTCGATGCCGTCGGCGTGCGGGCGGGCGCCGTACCCGCCGGCCATCGGCTCCATGATGATGTTGAGGAACGGTGCGGGTTGTTCGCCGCGTTCGTCGAGGCCGGCGATGACCGCGGTGTCCCAGGTGCCGCAGCAGGTGGCCTGGACGTTCTTGCCCAGTTCGAGCGACCGGTCGAGCATCTGGGACAGGCACTCCGCGACGAGGCTTCCGGTGAGCCAGGCCGGGCCGATCGGGCCGCGGCTCACCGCAGCCGGGAACGTGGCGTTGTTGAGCGTGCCCTCCTCGGTGATCAGGTCGAAGCAGCGCATAAGCCCGCCCGCCGACCACGGGATATCACCGGCGAGGATGGGTAGCAGCGCGAGCATCACGCCGCCGCGCATGCCGGCGTAGGTGCAGTTGATGACGCCGGCCTGGGGATCGGTGCCGGTGAAGTCGAACGTCAGGTGGTCGCCGGCCTTGGTGGCGGTGACCGTGATCTTGTGCAGGCCGCGGTCGCCTTCGTGGGACTGGTCCTGGTACCCGGTTGCGGACCAGTTGCCGTCGGGCAGGCTCGCGAGCTTGCCGCGCAGCCGGGCCTCGGCGTCGCTCATCATGCGTTTCATGACGGCCTTGACGGTGTCGGCGCCGTACTGACTGATCAGCGCGAGCAGCCGTTCCCGGCCGACGTTGTTGGCCCCGATCTTGGCGCGGAGGTCAAGCCCGACGAGCATCGGGACGCGTGAGCGGCGCACCCACAGGTCGGCGACATCGCGCTGGAGCTGCCCGTCACGGACGACCTTGACCGGCGGCGTGGGCAGCGACTCAGAGAACACGTCCTGGGCGGCGGGCGAGAACGACCCGAGCCCGACGCCGCCGAGGTCGGGCTGGTGGGCGATCGCGCTGGTCCAGGCGAACAGCTTCCCGTCGTGGAAGACCGGCTGGTAGACGATCACGTCGTTCTGGTGCAGGCCACCGCCGACCCAGGGGTCATTGCACAGGAACATGTCGCCCTCGGTGATGCCCGGGTTGACGGCCCGGTTGCGCAGCGTCCAGTAGATCGCGAGGTCGACGGCGCCGACGAGCATCGTGTTGTAGAGCCCGACCTGCACCTCCTGGCCGAGTTCGTCGGAGATGGCGAAGTCGAAGTCGTTGGCGTCGGTGACGATCGGCGAGCCGGACATGCGCTTGAGCGCCTCGCCCATCTCGTCGGTGACCGACCACAGCCGGTGCCGGACGACCTCATAGGTCAGCGGGTCGAGCCCGTCGACCTGTTCCTGGCTGACGGTGTGGGTCTGCAGCATCGATGGCAGCGAGCGCTGCAGCTCGTCCGGGTCGACGGGTCGGCTCGAGAAGACCTCGGAGCCGGGGATCGGCATGGTCATGACGCGCTCCCAGCGGTGACGGCGGTGACAAGGGCGGCGGCGATGCCGGCGGCGACCGAGGCGGGGCGGATGGTCAGGTTGCCGAGCGCGTCCACCGTGCCGGTGGTGCCGCCCGGGACGACCACGGTCGTGGTCGGGACCTCGATGATCGCGGGCCCGTCGATCACATGCCCGGCCCGCAGCTCGCGGTAGTCGTAGACCGGCGTGCCGACATAGCCCTTCGCGGCGTCGAGGCAGACCGGGCGGCTGCCGGTCTGCGCGGCCGCCGGATCCGGCGAGGAAGCGGCCCGGACCTGGGGCAGTGCCGGGGAGAACGGCAGCACGCCGATCCCGCGGACCCGGAAGGTAATGGCCTGGATGCCGGCCTCGCGGAAGCCCGCGTCCGTGCCGTAGAGGGTGGCGTAGCGCTGTTCGAAGGCGGCCGCGGCGGCCTCGATCGCCGTGGTATCAAGCGGTCCGCCCGCCACCGGGGCGGTGACCTCGGCCAGCTGCATCGTGTACCGCATGTCGATCTCACGGTGCAGCTGGACGGCCTCGAATCGGACGCCCTGGCGATCCAGCCCCTCGCGGACCAGCTTTTCCAAGTCGGCGAAGTTCTGCTCGGCGCGCGCGGGGTCGAACGGGACGATCGCCGGGTCGGAGAGTTCCGCGGCCAGCACGATGTCCGACGACGCCAGGCCGAAGGCCGAGAACGCCGAGGCGACCGGGCCGAGCGGGACCACCACCTCGCTGACCCCGACCTCCGCGGCGTAGCCGGCGCAGTGCGCGGGACCGGCTCCGCCGAAGGCGTACAGCACGAACTCGCGCGGGTCGTGGCCGGCCTCCACGATGGTCTTGCGCAGCAGGTCGCCGGTCTGGGCGTTCTGCACGGTATAGATCGCGGCCGCAGCCTGCTCGACGGACAGCCCGAGCGGCTTGGCGATCTGCGTGTCGATGGCCTCGCGGGCCAGCTCCCGCGACAGCGGCTTGCGCCCGCCGAGCAGGCCCCGCTCGGTGAGGATCCCCAGGACGAGGTTGGCATCGGTGTTGGTCGGCTCGGTGCCGCCGTTGCCATAGCAGGCGGGGCCGGGGACGGCCTGCGCGCTGCGCGGGCCGATCCGCAGGTTGCCGCCGGCGTCGAGCCAGGTGATCGCGCCGCCGCCGGAACCGATCGCGGCGACCCGCAGCGTGGGCACGTTGATCGGGTGATGGTTGATCACGGTCGTGGTGTCGCGGACGGGCTCGCCGTCGACCACAAGGCCGACGAGGAACGTCGTGCCGCCCACGTCGGTGGAGATTATGTTGCGGTGGCCGAGCTGGCGGCCGAGGGCGACCGAGCCGACGACGCCGCCGGTGAGCACCGAGCCGACCGTGCTGATCGCCGTCGCCGGCGCCTCCCTCGCGACCACGGCGCCGCCGTTGCTCTGCATGACCAGCAGCGGCCCGGCGAGCCGGTTCTCCCGCAGGGTGTCCTCGAGCGTGGTCAGGTAGTCCCGAAGCCCCGGCCCGATCTGGGTGCTCATGATGGTGGTGGCGTTGCGCGAGAACTCCCGGATGCGCGGGCTGACCTCGCTGGACAGCGCGACGAACACCGCCGGGTCCTGCTCGGCGACCAGCTCGCGCAGCCGCTGTTCGTGCACCGGGTTGCGGAAGGACCACAGCAGCGACACCGCGATCGCGCTAATCCCGTCGTCGAGCAGCGACCGGATGGCGGCGCGGGCCTCATCCTCGTCCAGTCCGACGACGATGGTGCCGTCCCGGTCGATCCGTTCGGTGACCTCCAGGGCGTGGCGCTTGGGGAGCAGGCCGTGATCCTTGGCCTGCCCGAGGACGTTCTGCAGCTCGTGCGGAGAACGGCCCAGGTAGCGGCCCTCGACATTCATGATGAAGATCGAGTCGCGGTGGCCCTTGGTGGTAAGGAACCCGACCGGCGGCACGTTGCCCATCACCAGGGCGTTCAGCGACGACGTGGTGCCGTGGGCGATGTGGTGGGTGTCGGCGAGCATGTCCTGCATACAGACGCCCAGCTGCTCGGCCAGCAGAACGAGGACGTCGAGGACCCCGCGGGAATAGTCCGGCGGGGTGGACGGGGACTTCGCGGCGAGTACGGTCCCGGCGTCGTCGTCCAGGACGGCATCGGTGAACGTGCCGCCCACGTCCACGCCGATGACGTAGGCCATGGCGCAGCTCCTTCCCGCGATCGGCAGGCCGCAGCGTTCGGCCAGAGATTCCGGCCGTAACCTGCGCTGCGGTGATTACGAGAGAGTAGACTATTTGACGACTCTGCTGAAAGTCAACATTCCCACCGGGGCTTGACGATATCGTCTTTAATGTCAAATAATCTACGAGTTAGTCAAACCTGATGGTGAGCGTCACCGGGGCCGGGAGGTCGGGATGCAACTACGGCGAGTCGCGGTGCTCGGCGGGGGGCCAGGCGGGCTCTACGCCGCGCGTCTGCTAAAGCTCGCGCACCCGTCGTGCGAGGTGGTCGTGCACGAACAGGGCGAACCGGACGCCACGTTCGGCTTCGGGGTCGGACTTGCGGCCGGCACCCAGCGCAACCTTGAGCTCGCGGACCCGGAAACGTTGCGCGACATCCTGACCGCGGGATGCCGGCATGACATGACGATGCAGGTCGGGGACCAGATCGTCCGGGTACACAACGACCGGCTGATCGGCATCGCGCGCACCGAGTTGCTGGCCGTGCTGCAGCGGCACGCGGACAAGGCCGGTGTGCGGCTCGAGTACGGCGCGCGCCGCAGGGCCGAGGACCTGGACGCGGACATCGTCGTCGCCGCGGACGGCATCAGCAGCGCCACCCGGGAAAGCGCGCAGATCGGCGGGAAGGTCGAGGTCGGGCGCGGCCTGTACCTGTGGTGCGGGACGGACTTCGCCCTCGGCGACGCCGTGTTCGCGCCGGTCGAGACGGAGCACGGCACGTTCGTCACGCACGCCTACCCGTACTCGGGCGGCCGGAGCACGTTTCTCATCGAGACCGACGAGCAGACCTGGCGCCGGGCCGGGTTCGAGGCCTCGACCGAGCAGACCCCGTCCGACGGCTCCGACCTCACCTCCCTGCGCTACCTGCAGGAGGCGTTCGCCGGGCAATTGCAGGGCCACTCTCTGATCGGCAACCGGACCCGTTGGCTACGCTTTCGCACCGTGCGCTGTGAGCACTGGTCCTGCGGCCGGACCGTGCTGCTCGGCGACGCCGCGCACACCGCCCACTTCTCGATCGGCTCGGGCACCAAGCTCGCGATGGAGGATGCGATCGGCCTGGTGAAGGCGCTGGGCGCGGAGCCGGACGCCGCCCGCGCGTTCGACCGGTACGAGGCCACCCGCCGCCCGGCCGTCGAGCGGCTGCAGGAACTCGCCCGGCGCAGCCAGCTGTGGTGGGAGTCGTTCCCCCTGCGCCTGCACGTCCCGGCAGGACAGCTGATGATCGCCTACATGACCCGGGCCGGCAACGTGCCGCTCGATCGGCTCGTGACCACCAATCCCAGCGTCGTCTCGAGCGCGCTCGGCCAATATGCCGGCCTGAACCCGAAGACCCGCAGATCCCCGCAGATCCCCGCGGACGTCACCAGCTGGATCCTGGATCGGCCGCTGCGCTACCAAGGCAGGCAGTTCCCGCACCGGGTCCTCGCGGCCGGCCCAGACGGCGTCGACCTGCCCACGATCACCGACGTGGTCGCCGACCCGTGGGGCGAGGCCGCGGACGCCGTCGTCCTGCGGGCCCGCCGCGCCCGCGAGGCCAGTGCGGGCGGCTTCCGCTTCACCGGCCCGGCCGACCGCCCTTCGGTGCTGACCAGGATGGACCTGGCAGAACGGGTACGGACCGAGGTCGGCGGGCTCATCGTCGTGGACGGCCCGGCCGAGCTGCGCGACGACCTCGCCGCCGGGCTGGTCAGCGCGCGCGCCGACCTGGTCTGCCTCACCGAGGAGGCGGCATGAGCACGAGCAGATGGGGCGGACGTCTGGTGCGCTATCCCGCTGACCAGGCGCACCGCTACCGGCAGGCGGGCCTGTGGGGCACTCGCACAATCGCCGATGAGCTGCACGCCGTCGCGGCCACGCATCCGCAGCGCGACGCTGTCGCCGCGATCGATGGCCGGCTGACCTACCACGAACTCGACGAGCGCACCGACGTCCTCGCCGCAGGACTGGCCGGCCAGGGGCTGGCGCCAGGTGATCCGGTGCTGTTCCAGGTCAGCAACCGGCTGGGTGCGATCCTGGCCTGGTACGGGGTGCTCAAGGCAGGACTAGTGCCGGTGTGCACGCTCGCCGCGCACCGCGGCCACGAGATCAGCGAGATCAGCCGCCGGGTCGGAGCTGTCGCCCACCTCGTCGAGGCCGGGACGCCTGGCATCGATCTCGTCAGCTTCGCCGCCGAGCAGCAGCGGGATCACCCGACCCTGCGCCACGTCCTGGTCCTCGGCGGCACCGGCGATGCTGCCGGAGCCGCGATCGAGTCGCTGGGCGCCGGCACCGATCCGCAGACCGCCCGCAAGACCGTCGAGGAGATCCAGCGCGGGATCGACCCCGACGACGTGGCGGTCTTCCAGCTCTCCGGCGGCACGACCGGCGTGCCCAAGGTGATCCCCAGGCTGCACGCCGAATACTGGTACAACGCCGCAGCCTACGCGCGCTCGTGGGGCTGGTCACCGGACACCCGCGTCGCCCACCTGATCCCGATCATCCACAATGCAGGCATCGTGTGCGCGGTCCACGGACCGCACAGCGTGGGCGCCTGCCTGGTGCTCGGGACCGCCGACCTCGATATCTCCCTGCCGCTGATGGCCAGCGAGCGAGCCACCCACGTCCTGCTCGGACACGGACACTTCAAGGCCGTCGCCGAGGCCGGGTTCGCGGCCGCGACCGCGTCGGTGACGCAAGTGGTCCTCTCGGGCACGAAGGTGCCGCCGGCGCTGTTCGACGACCTGGAACGACGCGGACTGTGGTCCGGGCAGCTGTTCGGCATGGGCGAGGGGCTGTTCCTCAGCACCCGTCCCGGCGCCCCCCGCGAGGTCCGGGCCACCACGGTCGGCACCCCCCTTTCACCGATGGACGAGATTACGGTCCTCGAACCAGGTACCGACACCGAGCTCCCCGATGGACGGGTCGGCGAGCTGTGCTGCCGCGGCCCGTACACGTTGCGCGGTTATTTCGATGCCGCCGCGCACAACGCCCGGGCATTCACGCCCGACGGCTTCTACCGCACCGGCGACCTGGCATCGATCCGCGAGATCGACGGCCAGCGGTACGTCGCCATCGAGGGCCGGATCAAAGACCTCATCAACCGCGGTGGCGAGAAGATCAACGCCGAGGAGGTGGAACTGCTGCTGCTCCACCACCCGCGCATCAGTGCGGCCGCCGTCGTCGCCATGCCGGACCCGCGGCTCGGGGAGCGCACCTGCGCCTACATCGTGGTGCGGGGCGAACCGCTCACCATGGCCGAGGTCCAGCAGCACTTCGCCGAGCTGCAGGTGGCGAAGTTCAAGTGGCCCGAACGCGTCGAGCACCTCGCCGAGATCCCCCGCACTCTGGTCGGGAAGACGGACAAAAAGCGCCTGCAGGCCGAGATCGCCGGGAAGATCGCAGCCGAGCTCGCCGAGAACCAGCCCGCCCGCAGCGGCCCGCCGGGCGCAGCCGGGGCTGCCGGGTCCCCTCTACAATCGCGGTCATGACCAGCAGCTCACCGCGAGGCGCGGCGCGCAGGAAAGCCGGCCAGGCACCGCGCCCGCCGGAGAGGAACGGCGGCAAGCCTGCGGGTGCCCCGACGGCTCGCCGCGAGCTCGTCGAGAACGAGATATACGAGCATGCGATCCGGCTGTTCGCCGAACGCGGTTTCGCCGGGACGAGCCTGCAGGATATAGCCGACGCGCTCGGCATCACCCGTCCCGCGCTGTACTACTACGTCAAGAGCAAGGATGAGCTGCTGGCCAAGCTGGCGGCGGACGTCGCAGGCGGCTCCGCGGCCCAGATCACCGAACTCGCTGCACGTCCCGATTTCGATGCCGTCGGCAAGCTCCGCGAGATCGCCCGGCTGACTGTCGTCCGGCAGGCGACTCAGCCCGAGCGGTTCCGCCTGCTCATCCGCTCCGAGGCAGAACTACCGGCGGAACTCTCGGACGCCTACGACGCCAGCCGCCGGGCGGTGCTTAAGACGGTCACCGGTGTCATCGAGGAAGGGATCCGCGCGGGCCGGTTCCGGCCCGTCGACGCCCGGGTCGCGGCGCTAGCCGTGATGGGCATGTGCAACTGGGTCGCGTGGTGGTTCCGGCCCGGCCGCAACAGCGTCGAGGCCGTCGCCGATCAGCTGGCCGACATGGCCATCGGGGCACTGCAGCGGGCTGGCCACCGGACTCCCGAAGGCGAGGGGCCCGCTGCGGCGCTGAAGATGCTCCGCCAGGATCTCGACCACCTCGAACGCATCCTCGACGTCTGAAAACCCCAGCTCATCTCGCCAAGCTCATCCGGCACCGCCGGTCCAACGCCTGCGCGTCCACGCCCTTAAACACATTCGTCAAACTATTGACTCAGCCGTAAATAGACGCATAGTGTCGTGGGTAGGAGCATGACGTGGTTGGCAGGAGGCTGGACATGACCGAGCTGGACCACCGGGTGAAAGGCGTGGACCACGCCGCGTTCCCCACCTTCGACCCGGCCGGGACGGTGCACTTCTACCGGGACGTCCTCGGGTTCCCTGTGGTGCACTCGATCTGCGCTGTGGGCTGGGGGCCGGAGGATCACCCCGACTTCATCCACTTCTTCTTCGACATCGGCAACGACGACCGGATCGCGTTCTTCTACTACTTCGGTTTCGAGCCGGTGCACTCTCGTGAGCGCGGCGACGCCTACGCTGGCTTCGGGCCGGAAGTCCCGGAGTTCTTCGTGCGGTCGCGGCACCTGGCGATTCATGTCGAGAACACCGATGACCTGCTCGAGTACCGGCGCCGGCTCGACAGCAGCGCCTGGCCGGTCGAGATGCAGATCAAGCACGAGACCATCGAGTCGATTTACACCCACGACCCGAACGGCTACCTCATCGAGATCACCATGCCGCTGCGGCCGGTCACGCCGCAGGAGGACCTGGACGCCAACCTCACCATCGACGCCCTGCTCGACGTCGTCGCCGAGCCCGACCCGACGTTCGGCAAGCTCCTGGCCCGTAAGGCCGAGCTGATCGTCGACCGCGCGGCGGCCTGGGAGCTGGCGCGAGCCGGGCAGGCGGCCGGGCGGTGACCACGCTGTACGTCCTCGACGTCCCGGAGAACACGCCGCTGGCTAAGGTGGCCGCCGAGGTCTCCGGGGTGACGGTCGGCCGGATCGGCCCGTACTTCGAGATCACCGCGAGCGGCGCGATCATGATCGACCGCCGCGCCACCGGGTGCCGGCACGCGGTCTGGTACAGCGCTGTCGGCGGCGTCGCGCGAGACAGCCGCATCATCCAGCACGACAAGGACGCCCTTCGCGTGGAGCCCGCGTGAGCACGACCTCGACGGAGCGCCTCGGCGCGGGCAGGTACCTCGCCGCCGGGAGCCGGCCGGAGTCCGCCGTCACCTCGGTGCACGAGCTGACCACCGCGGACGGGGCGACCGTCCGCGGCGTGCTGACCATGGTGCCGGGAGCCAGAACGGTCGTGGGCCTGATGCACCCGCGCCAGGACCTCACGCACCATCCGCTGGTCCCGGCGCTGCTGCAGGCCGGGGCCGCGGTGTGGACCCAGCACACGCGCTCGGTCAACAACGACCTCACCCTCGTCCACGAGCAGGCGCTCCTCGACGTCGCCGCCGGGCTCGTGTTCCTTCGTGAGCGGGAGTTCACCTCGATCATCACCCTCGGGCACTCCGGGGGCGGCTCTCTCTACGCGTTCTACCTCGAACAAGCCGGACTGGCGCCGGCCGGCCGCATCGCGGCCACCCCGGGCGGCCGCCCGACGAGGCTGGCCGACGCCGAGATGCCACTGGCCGACGGCGTGATCTTCCTGGCTCCGCACCCCGGGCCGGGCCGGCTGCTGCTCGCCTGCATCGACCCGTCGGTGGCCGACGAGCAGGACCCGATGTCGGTGGTGCCGGAACTCGACCCGTTCAGTCCGGCCAACGGGTTCGCCGAGCCGCCCGCGAGCTCGGCCTACGCCGGGGAATTCCTCGGCCGCTACCGCGCGGCGCAGCGTGACCGCATCGCACGGATCGACGCCGTCGCGCGTCAGCACCTGACCCGGACGGGGGAAGCGCGCGCCGCCTTCAACAACAGCGGCAACGCGCTCGACCGCCGTCAGTCGCTGGCTCCGCGGATCATGACCGTCTTCCGTACCGACGCCGACCCGCGCAACGTCGACCTGTCGCTCGACCCAAGCGACCGGCCCTACGGCTCGCTGTTCGGCAAGCGCCCCGACCTCATCAACTACGGCCTGACCGGATTCGGCCGGCTGACCACCCCGGAAGCCTGGCTGTCGACCTGGTCCGGACTCAGCTCCAACGCAGGCTTCATGCGATGCGCGCCCGGGGTCACTGCTCCGACCCTGTTCATAGAACTCACCGGCGACCAGGCAGCCTTCCACGGCGACTCACGCCGGATGATCGACGCGCTAGGCGCGGAGGATCTCACCACCGCCACCGTGCGGGGCCTGCATTTCGGCGGACCCATCGCCCAGGGGGAGCCCACGGGCAACGAAATGGCCGCCACCGAGATCATCGACTGGCTGTCTAAACGGCACGAACTCACCCCGCCGGCCTGACCGGCTTCAACCCGCGCGATCCCGGGACGCCCGAATCTGCCGTTGTGGCGCAGGCGTTCCGCTGCACTGCGCCGCTCAGTTGCCTTTCGGGCGGTACTGAAGCCGCTGCCGCGCCATCGCGCAGACGCCACTGCGTTCGTTTTCCGCCGCGGCCTGCCTGGCCTCATCAAGATCGGCCGGGGTCAGCAGGCCATTGGCGAGCAGGAAATCGGCGAGATCACGCGCGTGACCGCGTTCTTTCCAGATGAAGCCCTGAAGCAGCTTCTTATAGTCGGATACCGCGCCCTCTCCGCTCAGGTCCAGGGCGATGACCACATTCATCATCGGCACTGTCTGCGGGGCGGCCAGGCCGAGGATGAACTCCTGGTAGTAGTAGGCCATCGTCAGACGCGCCGTTGCGTTGCGCTCGAAGTAACCGCGCACGCGGGCCACCGCGTCTTCACCGGGCTCGCCGCTCCGCCGCACGATTGTCCCGGCCCGGGTGGTCAACTGCTTGCCGCCGTCCGGGACGGCCGGATCGGCGCGCGGGCGTGCCGGCGCGTCGAGCCGCAGTCGCAGCACCCAGGTGGCGACGCTTACCAGCCACGCGCCCTCCGAGAGAATTACCGGCAGCGCCTCGTAGCGGGCCGGGGCAACCGGCAGCACATGGCGCGCCGTCCGCTGCACGGCCTCAGCGCGCAGCGGTGTCTGCGCTGCTTCCGGCGCTAGATAAACCCGGTAGGTCGTGTCACGGCTGAACAACTCCCAGCGGTGGTGGACGTAGCGAAGACCCGCGCAACGCGGGGCGCGGTGCAGCGTGAGATCCTCGTCGCCGCTGAGCGTGCGCCTGTCCAGCCAGGTAATTTCATCGCGCGGACAGCTCACCCACTCACCGCGCGCCGCTGACCACACGAAAAGCCGACCCGTCGCCACTGCGTCGCTACTCCCGAACGACGGCGCGCCACCGGCGCGGCCATCCAGTCTTGCCATGTCTGGGATGACAATTGTCGCACTTCCGGGGGCGTCAGCTGATCTCAACGCGGGACAGCAGCGCATCAGGCCTTGTCCCCCAGCGGATCGCATCGCCATCACTGAGCGGCTGCTCACCCACCACGGAGGCACCGTTGAGGGTGAGCCCGTTCCTGCCCTGGTTCGTCATCCACCAGCGACCGTCGGAGAACGTAAATTTCGCATGCTCCCTGGACACCGTAGGCACGTCGGGGAGCACCAGCTCGACGGACCCACGCCCGGCACTGGCGCCGGACATCCGCGTTTCCGCCACCGAGGAGCCCGTGACCAGCCGCAGCACAGGGACGGCAGGAAGGCTCGGTTCCATCATCGTGACCATGCCGCTGCGGACCGTCAGATCCGGGTCATGTCCGTGCCATACGTGGCCGCGCGGCTCTGGGTTGGCATGCTTCGGGGCGGCGTACGCGAACTCTGGCGCGGCGCCCGCGTACTGGATATCGGGCATGTCGGGCTGGGCATCGACACTTACCTGATCTCCCTGCCGCAAGCGATAGCGGCCCGGCGGGACGGACCCGGCGGTGACGTAGACATCGGCCCGGCCCGACCCGGCGAAGCGGGCCCCGTACGCGGCTACCTGCTCTTCGTAGACCTCGGTCATGCTCGCGCTGATCACGCCTAGTTCCATCTGCTCGCACAAGGAGATGAGATCATCGTGGTTCAGCTGCAGTTCGACGACATTCGGCGCGAGCAGCGACCCACCGGGCGTGACCACGAACACGTCAGGCAGGTGCCGCATGGCGACCTTCAGCACGTCCTGTCCGTCGCGCCACGGCCGGGAGGCCATCTTCCGTATCCACGGATGATCCCTCGTGATGCCCAAGGCCCGGAGGCCGCCCACGCTCGCGGCACCGAGTCCCGCGATAACCACCAGCAGCACGGTGGCGGAGAGGACCGAACCCGTCACGACCTCCAGAACCAGCCAGCACGCCGCGATGCCGCCCGTGATCGCCCACCGCCTGCGGCTTCGCTGCCGCAGCGGGGCGCGCGCCCGCCGACGCGCCGCTTCCCTGTCTCCAGTCATCGAGCACCGTCCATTGACCTGTCCTTGACTCCTCCGTCGCACGTCCGATGGCCGATTCGTCGGTCCCCGTCACCGAGGATGCAGGCCAGCGCACCCGGCAGTCAACGAATCACCGGCAGCTTCCAGACATCTGGAAGTTGCCGACTTGAACGACCGCATGGCCGGCATGCTCGTAAGCGCGCGTTGCGCTAGCCCCGAGAGCAGTTTGGCCTGGGGTCTATCCAGCGATCAGGTCGAACTCGTTGCCTTCGATGTCGGCGAAGGTCGTCCAGCGGACCTTGTCTCCCTGCAAGTCGCGGAGCCTGCGGGCGCCCAGGCTCAGCAGGCGCTCGGTCTCGAGGTCGAAGGTATCGCTGATGAGGTCGAGGTGGAGACGGTTCTTGACGACCTTCGCCTCTGGCACCTGGTGGAAGGCCAGGCGTGGTCCGCTGATCGCCTCGTCGGCGGCGAGCAGGACGGCGTTTTCGGCGGTGGCATCGGCTGCCACCTGCCGGCCCAGGACGGCGCCCCAGAACCGGGCCAGTGCGGCCGCATCGGCGCAGTCGATGGCGATGCCGAAGAGGGAGTTACTCATGGTCGATGTCCCCTAATGAGATCTCGTGCGGGAGCGTGTGCCCGGCGCGGGCTACCCGCCCGTCGGCCGTGGCACGTTAGACGGCGGTGCGGCCGCCGTCGGCGGCGAAGACAGCGCCGGTGGCGTAGCTGGCCTTGGGGGAGGCGAGGAAGGCGATCACGTTGGCGAGCTCGCCAGGCTGGGCGGCCCGGGCCAGCAGGGTGGTGGCGCCGAGGGCCTCGATGCGGTCGGGCGCGGCCCCGTTGGTCAGCACTGGCCCGGGAGCGATGGCATTGACCCGGACCCCTGAGGGACTGAACTCGGCCGCCCAGGACCGGGTCATCGCCGCCAGTGTGGCCTTGGTCGCGCTGTAGGCCGCGCCGCCGGCCAGGCCGATCTGGCCGGCCATGCTCCCGAGGTTGATGATGCTGCCGCTTCCCCGGGCGGCCATCTTCGGGGCCAGCGCAGCGACGAGGAAGTACGCCGCCCGGACGTTGGCGGCGAAGAGCCGGTCGAAGGTCGCCACGTCCAGGTCCGCGGTCGGCCCGAACCAGGAGAAGCCGGCGTTGTTGACCAGCACGTCGACCGCGCCCACTTGGTCGACGAGGTGGTCCAGCCGGGCCGGGTCGCTGAGGTCGGCAGCGACGAAGCGGGCCTTACCGCCCTCTGCGGTGATGGTGTCGACCACCGCCCCGCCGCGGTCGGCGTTGCGTCCGTGCACGACGACTTCGGCGCCGTGCCGGCCAAGCTCTTCGGCCGCTGCTTTGCCGATGCCCGAGGTGGCCCCGGTAACCAGGGCACTGACGCCCTCAAGGTCTCGCTTTTCTGTCATGTCTTGTCCTTCCCGGCTGGGTTACCTCAACCATGGACGACGCCGGGCCTGCCTGGGTATCCGCAGCATGACTGCACATTGCGGGTGGGCACCCTGGATGACTACGACCCGGCGCTGAGCGACGCCTTCGCCAGCGACCGCGAGGTCATTACGTCGAGCGCATCGTCGCCCGCGCCGACCGCGACGCGCCCGTCTCGGACCAGTCCATCGCCGCCCAGCGCGCGGCGCTCGCGGCGTACGGCGCCGCCAAGGACCCCAGCTACGCCCACCTCAAGGGCCTTGAGCTTCCCGTCCTCGTCGTCAACGGCACCGACGACATCGTGGTCCCGACGATCAACTCCTACATCCTGCAGCAGTTCCTCCCCAGTGCCGAGCTCATTCTGTACCCGGACGCCAACCACGGCGCGCATTTCCAGTACCCCGGACTATTCGTCCGCCACGCGCGCATCTTCCTCGACGATTAGTTCGGCCCAGGATTTGGCACGCAGTCGCGTCTGGCAGGTTGTGGGCGACTACATCAGCGCCGCCTCACCGTGGCGGCTAATCGGCGCCGACGACCTTGAAGTCCTGGTTGACGAAGATGTGGTGCGGCCAGTTGACGCCGATGTTGTGGACCTCGTACTCGCCGTTGCTCAGCTTCACAACACG
>Ga0137384_10002308_pt1 | contig 15124 bp, 15 predicted proteins | sample SagtaG_2_FD_104922 | JGI IMG/M metagenome (GOLD analysis project Ga0137384, IMG submission 104922) | Vadose zone soil microbial communities from Sagehorn Ranch, Mendocino, California, USA - Sage2_R_60_16 metaG | ecosystem: Environmental > Terrestrial > Soil > Vadose zone | place: USA... | reverse complement strand
CGTTCGGGCTTTGGCGTACAAATGGATCCGGATCTTATTCCGATGTTGGAAAGATCGCATACCGTATCGAGACGAGATCTATTCCAAATCCCTGCTTCACCATCAGTCCCCGATCGCCGGGATGATGGCGCCGGCAGTGGGACAAACGGAGAAGGGCGTCAGGGTCGCCGTGACGCGTTAACGATCGAAGATTGTGTAGGAGATCTAACCGATGTTGTGCGATTGTGTGTCACAAACCCAACGCGCTGAGTTGTGGAAAAACAGTGGAGAACTTGTGAATTCGGGTATTGACAATCAACCTCAGATGTCTCCTTGGCAAAGGAGGAGTGGACGCGCCATCAAGAAATATCCCCGTTCCTTTGAAAGGCGCGGCGCGAAGCGTGAGCCCGGTAGGGCGAAACATCAAGAACGGGGTGGTTCGTTCGAACTCCAAAACAATTTCTTTTGAACGAACCACCCCGTCTGCGCCCGTTAAGGTGGCTTCGCGAAATTTTCTTAATGGGCGCAGCCACCCCTCCTTTCCCGAGGAGGGGAATTCGCTTCAAACCCTCCACTTCGGCAACAATCAAATGCGTATCCTTCCCAGGGCTTTATTCCTGCGTCCTTAGAATTTTACCAATTTGTGAACTTTCTTGTCGCCAAGACGGACCCAGATCCTACGATAACGCATCCTGACAAATTCTGCTTCATCGCGGAACGCTTTGGATCATGTTTTCTCCAACATGAGCCATGCCGCTGTTGCAGCGGCGCGTTCATCCGCGCGCCATGGTTTTCCCGCTACACGTCCGATCGCCGTCAACGCCTCTTTGACTTCTTGCGGGTTCCGGCGCAGTTCTGTAGCTATGATTTCTTCAAAACGCCTGTCTGAGAAACTACGCCCTTCTAGCTTGTGCTGACTAGCTGCAACTTCAAGAACGCGCCGAAATAATATTCCTTCGGCCGCATGCGCGCGAATGTGCGGATTGCCGATCTTTTCGAGCGCGCGATCTGGCGAACCGACCACACCTACACGGGACACACGGAATCCCTTCGACTGCAGCTCAGCTAGAAGCTTCGCCAGCGCCTCGCTCGCTACACTTTCGATTCGACGCTCGAATTGCCGGACGGCGGATTGCGCAGCAGCCCAGGGGCAACTCCATGACTTCGTGGTGAGGCTGACTCGTAGCCGGAAGATGAGGATCATGCAACGCAACTTCCCACCGTGCGAGATAGATCGGCGTCGAGCTGCCCCGCGTAAGTGCGACGGCGATCGCCTTTGCCGTTTTAGCTCGAAATCCTATGCTCGCGATCTGCATGGCCGAACGCCTGACGGCGGTGGAGGAGCAAGCCCACCTAGGCGCCAAGCCTCACTCGATCACCACGGCGAATCGTTCCACCCCGCTCGACCGCCGCATACACGCCAACCTGGCCCTGATTTTGCTGGACCGCCGTGCGCAAAATCTCGCTATCCTTCGGGAGGTCTCCCTGGGCTAAGGTGGTCATCACGCAGCGGCCGCAGGGGCCCGTGATGCGCAGTTGCACGTCGCCGCCTAGGGCCAGGGTATGACCGATCCACGCATTTTCAACAAAACTCGGAGCCGCCGCCACAGGCTCCACCACGATGTTGGGACGAAAGCGCTGGACCTCGAACCGCCCTTGCGGATGGAAGTCGCGAAGCCGGTTGAGTGTGGCGGTGGTCAGGAGAAGGATCGTCGCACAATCGAAAAACGTCCCCGCTGGGAGCGCAAAATCGGTGACGGTGTCCCGGTGGTCGAGGCCTTCCATATCGGGCCAGTACTCTTCGGACTGCGACACAGAACCGCGCGCGGTTGCAGCAAGCGTGACCTCACGTTTGAGAGCCTTCGACAGCGTCTGGTTGCAATCGCTTTGTTCACTAGTAATGATGCCGCCATCAGGCAGCGTAATCCGCACCGGAGGTACCTGCGCGGTGTTAGCTGATGGCTCGAGAAAGGTGGCCCCAAAAGCGAAGAGATTCGGCCATTTTCTGGGGTTCTTGGCGGTCGCAACTTTCCCATCGGTACGGTCCACTAAGCCATAGGCGCGATCTCCGAGCAGCCCCTGATCCCTCACCTGGGCCACATGCAGCTCTTCCCCCAACATCGATTTGACGGGGTATCGCCGCAGAGAAACTACCGTACCAATCTCAGTCTGCATTGTGTTTGACATGTTGCAACCGCCTCTGTTTGTCTATTGGTTCCCCGTTTACTGGCGCGTTTTACATTAGTACGCCATCGCGTAACAGTCTCGACGCGGATCGGCGCCGGCGATCCGATTGCCGCTGGCTGGGTCGATGAGGACCGCTGTCGCGCAACTGGAGATGCTTAACGGCCGAACCTTACTCACGTCATGGCCACGCATCTGCAGATCTTTGAACACGGCATCGGGAATCGCCGACTCCACGTTCAGTTTGTTGAAACCCGCGCTGTGGGGCCAGAACGAGCCGTAGAAATGCAGCGTCTGGACACGTGGCCACTCAAATGCCCCGTGGAGGTTCGGGTACCAATCGGGCCAGAACTCCACAACGTTGAGGAATGCTTGAAGGATCGTCTGGTCCTGGTTGTCGCCTCCCGGCGTGCCAAGTGCCATGAACGGTTGGCCGTTCCGCAGCACGATGCTGGGCGTGAGCGTGTAACGCGGCCGCGCCCGCGGCCGGAGCTGAGCGGCCCGCGTTTTATCCAGCCAGAACTGCTCGCCCCGGACGCTCATTCCGATACCCGTTTCCCCAAGAATGACGGCGCCACCGATCCAGCCGCCGCTCGGCGTGCTGTCAAACATGTTGCCATTTTTGTCGATAACTGAAATGTGGGTCGTGTCCTTGATAGTGCCGCGTATCGGCTCGGCATTGGGTACCGGCTGCCCGGGTCTGGCGCCGTCCGCGATGTTTGCTACCCAGTACTTCCATTCCTTCACCTTCGAATCGAACGGCAGCGGGTTGCCGGCAATAAACGCGCGTGATGCGTGCTTGGGATCAATCAGCTTCGCGCGTTCTTTGGCGTAAGCCTTCGATAACAACCCCTCCGCTGGCACCTGCACGAACTCGGGATCGGCATAATAGCTGTCGCGGTCCGCGTAGGCGAGCTTGAGCGCTTCGACGACGGTGTGAATGTAATCGGCGCTGTTGTGTTTCATCGATCGCAGATCGAACTGCTACAGGATATTGAGCGCCTCCAGCAGTACCGGTCCCTGGCTGCCGAATGAGTGCTTGTAGACCTCGTAGCCGCGGTAGGTCGTCATGGCCGGCTCTTCGACCTTCGCAAAAAAATCGGCGAAGTCGCCCAACTCAAACGGCGCCTGGTGCTGCTGCAGAAATGCAACCATTTCGCGCGCAATGTCACCTTTGTAGAACCGGTCGCGTGCCGCGTTAATGCCCGCCACGCGGCCTTTGCTTTTGTTCGCGCGCTCGGCCTCGACCATTCGCGTCAGAGTACGCGCAAGCGTGGGAAGCTTAATTGTCTCGCCGGGCTTGTACATCGATCCATCCGGCTTCAGCCAATAGCGCTGGTTATCGGGCCAGCCCTGGAAGAACTTCAGATTACCCTCGATGGCTCTCGCGGTGAGCGGCCGCATTGGAAAGCCCTGCGCTGCATAGTCGATGGCCCGGGCCGACACGTCCTCGAAGCTCATGGTGCCCCATCGCTCGAGTACGGTAAGAGCTGCATGGAGGGCGCCGGGGATCACGGCCGGATCGAGACCTGCGCCGTCCAGGTTCTTGCCGCGTGATGCATACCAGTCGATGGTGGCTCCCTTCGGCGCCCAGCCCTGACCGACTACCGAGACCACCTTGCCAGTGCTGCGAGGATAAACAAGGACCAGACCTTCGCCGCCCAGACTGAAGAGGTCCTGTTCCACGACACCACCGACGAGGAGGGCCGCAACACCAGCGTCAAACGCGTTGCCACCGCGCGTCAGGACCTCGAATGCGGCCGCCGTCGTCAATGGATGACCCGCCGAAACCCCGCCGTTCGGTCCCATCACCGGCGGCCGCTCGGCCGCCCGGCCGGTAAGCCCCAGAACGGAAGCTGTCAGCAGTACGGCCAGGACGCCGCCAAGAACCGCCCTCCGGCACGCCGCGGATCGAAATTGAAGCGATACTCTGAGGAATATTCGTAAAATCATGTGACCCCCGTGTGTAAACTCGCACATGCTACTCCAAGTTTTGCCATATGTACTACTATCGCGGGGTTTCTTCGATTTTTGCGAAAGTTTGAGCCGCGAATTGCGCGAAGGACGCGAATGGGCCGCACGCCATTAATGCCGTTGGTAACGACAGGAATTCTGTGCGGCCCATTCGCGTCCTTCGCGCAATTCGCGGCTCAAAGTTTACACAGTCCCCTGTTCTGTCCGCCGTATCGGAGATAGTGCGAATCCATGGCGATAACCGTATCTGTCCTGGGAAGCGGCAGCCGTGGGAATGCGACGTTCATACGAACGGAGCGGCTTCGGCTGCTTATTGATGCCGGTATGAGCCGGAAGGAAATCGCGAAGCGGCTGGAGATGATCGGCGAAGAGCCGGATGGCATCGATGCCGTGCTGATCACCCATGAGCACAACGACCACGCATCCGGACTAAGGACCTTAGTCAAGGAATTACCTGTCCAGGTGTTTCTCACTTGGGGGACGATCAGCGCGTTGCATGCGGAAGAATATGAGCTCAATGGAGCCCAGATCGTACCGGTCCAACCCGGTGTTGGGTTCATCGTCGGGGATGCGCAGATCCTGCCGTTCAGTGTGCCGCATGATGCGGCGGAGCCGGTAGCGTTCAGTATCACGTGTGGAGCAGTGAAGGTCACGCAGCTCACAGATATCGGATTCATGCCCGATCTTGTCGCAGAGCGGCTTCGCGGCTCGCATATGTTGATACTTGAATCGAACCACGATCTCGAGATGCTTCGAGTGGGGCCCTATCCCTGGAATCTGAAACAGCGGCTGATGGGACGATTTGGTCACCTTTCGAACATGGCTGTCGGCCGCTTCATCCGCGAACAACATGACGGACTCGCGGAACACTTTGTCCTCGCACATCTGAGCTCGAAGAACAATCATCCGGAGCTTGCCCGGCAAGAAGCGGCGCGCGCGCTTGGCCACCGGGGCTGGAGTGCGGATCGTCTTCAAGTCACATCACAGGACCAACCGATGGCCCCAGTTCAGTTATAGTTGAAAAATGATTCCCCGCTACACCCGCGCGGAAATGGGCAGGATCTGGGAAGACCATAACAAATTTCAACGCTGGCTCGATGTGGAGTTGGCGGTGATTGAGACGCTTTCGGAGGAAGGAATCATTCCGATAGATGCCGCCGCGGAGATCAAAGCCAAGGCGGCGTTTTCGGTTGATCGGATCAATGAGATCGAAGCCGAAGCGAAGCACGACGTGATTGCGTTCACAACATCGGTTGCCGAACATGTGGGACCGGCATCGCGATATTTTCATTTTGGCCTGACATCGTCGGACGTGCTGGACACGGCCATGGCGCTTCAGGTTGCCGAAGCGTCATCGATCATCCGCCAGGATCTGCAGCGCCTGCTCGATGTTCTGAAAAGACGCGCTTACGAATTCAAAACGACGGTGATCGTCGGGCGTACTCACGGAATACACGCCGAACCTACAACGTTTGGTTTGAAGCTCGCTTTATGGCATGACGAAGTCCGCCGGCAGCAGGCGCGCTTCAAGGAAGCCGCCGAGACGATGCGAGTCGGCAAACTCTCGGGCGCGGTCGGCACTTTCGCGCATCTTTCGCCAGGCATCGAAAAGAAAGTCATGTCCAAGCTGAATCTGCTGCCTGCGCCGGTTGCATCGCAAGTGATCCAGCGTGATCGTCATGCTCATTACATTTCGACACTCGCACTAATTGGCGCCACTCTGGAGAAAATCGCCGTGGAAGTCAGACACCTCCAGCGCACGGAAGTACGGGAGGCTGAGGAATACTTCTCCCCCGGGCAAAAGGGATCATCGGCAATGCCACATAAGCGGAATCCGATTACGTCCGAGCAGATCGCCGGTATGGCGCGTGTGCTCCGAAGTAATGCCGTGGCGGCTATGGAAAATGTCGCGCTGTGGCATGAGCGGGACATCTCGCATTCTTCTGTGGAACGCATCATCTTCCCGGACTCGACGATCCTGACCGATTACCTGCTCCATCGCACGGCGACGCTGATCGAACGGCTTGTCGTGTATCCGGACCGCATGAAACAAAACCTCGAACTGACTTACGGTCTGATCTACTCGGGTGAGCTGCTGCTCGAGCTGGTGGCAAAGGGCGTCACCCGTGAAGACGCCTATCGTTGGGTCCAACGGAATGCCATGCGCGTCTGGGACGAGGGGGGCAACTTTAAAGAAAAGGTTTTGAGCGATCCGGAGATCCAGAAGAAGCTGAGCGCTGCGGACGTCGACAAAGTCTTCGATTCAGGCAGAATGCTCGCCAACGTCGACAAAATTTTTGAAAGAGTTTTCGCGCAATTGACGTAATTCGCGGCCGCCGATTTCGCGAATCGCGCGAACCGACCCATGTGGCGAAAAACGGCAAATCCGGTAGATATCGGGATTGGGCTTCTGGTCATCGCATTGGCCATCGTCTTGTTCCGTGACGGCCCTCACGTTTACTCCCTGGAACAGCCGTCGTTGGACGTTTCGCTGCGATACCTCCCGTTCTACACGATGGCGTCGGTCGCACGGATGATCGTGGCGATGATTCTGTCGCTGATTATCGGGCTGCTGGCGGGTTACCTCGCTGCGGCTCACAAGCGATGGGCTGATCTCATCCTTCCGGCGTCGGACATCCTTCAATCCGTGCCCGTACTGGGTTTTTTCCCGGCAGCCGTGTTCTTCTTCATCCGGATTTTCGGCAGCGGCGCCATCGGAGTTGAGCTGGCTGCAGTTTTTCTGATCATCACGAGCGCGCTTTGGAATTTGATCTTCGCGGTGTACGAATCGATCACGACAATTCCGGAAGACCTCCAGTTAGCCAGCCGCCAGCTCGGACTCCGGGGCTACATTCAATGGACCCGGCTGGTGCTTCCCGCGGTTCTCCACAAGCTGGCTTACAACAGCATGATCTCATGGGCAAACGGATGGTACTTTCTCATCGCGAGTGAAATTATCATCATCGGTCCGATCCACTACCGGCTCCCCGGCCTTGGCAGCTATCTGGCGCAGACGATGTCAACGGGGAATTACCGTCATGCCGTCTATGGTCTCATCGTGCTGACCGTGGTGATCGTTGCATTCCATCTGGTCGTCTGGAGTCCGCTCAATCACTGGTCGGTCCGATTCATGGTCGACACGGCCGAAACGCAAGTGGCGCCGCAACCCCGGCGTCGAAGCGTGCTTCTGTTTTACATGACTCGGTCGCGATTTCTGCGCGCAATCTGGGATGTCGCGGTAAGGCCGACAATCGAGGGAATTCTCTGGCTCATTCGACCACTTCTGGAACGCGAGCGCACACGGCGCGGCAGCGTTATCGCGTGGTTTATTTTCGCTGCATTCCTGGGCGCAATCGCGTGGGGAGTTTCTGGTTCAATCATGCAGCTTACCCGGCCTGCGCCGCTGACGTACGACATACCGAGCGCGCTGATTTTGAGCTTTCTGCGTTTGATTGCGGCTTATGTCATCGCGCTGGGGTGGACGCTGCCTGTGGCGATATGGATCGGCAGGAATGAAGAGATCTCGCGGCGGGTGCTCCCGGTCATCGAAATCATCGCCAGCATTCCCGCGACGGCTTTCTTTCCCTTGATTGTGCTTTTCATTCTGCGCTGGGGTGGTGACATGAATCTAACCTCGATTCTGCTCGTCACGACAGGCATGCAGTGGTACCTGCTCTTCAATCTAATCGCGGGGGTTCGCGCGATCCCGGAGGATCTTCAGCAAATTTCCGATTCACTAGGTCTCGCTGGATTTACCAAATGGAAGCGTCTAGTGCTACCGGCAATTTATCCGAGCCTCGTTACCGGCAGCTTGACGGCGATTGGCGGCGGCTGGAATGCGCTGGTGTTGAGCGAATATGTGGTCGCCGAAGGCCGGGTATATTCGGTGCATGGAATTGGCGCGCTCTTGGACTACGGAACATACGAATCGGGCAACCTCCAGCTCATAGTGATGTCGATCACCGCTATGGTATTATTCATACTCATTGTTAATAGATTTTTTTGGCAGCCCGCGTATCACTTGGCGCAACGCCGGTTCGCACTCAACTATTAAGCGTAGGGACCTCGGCCGGCCAGTGGGCCCCGCGCTAATACCGCGTGGGGGGACCGGCCAATGTAATAACGATGACAACGCCGGTTGAGGAAAAGGCATCGGCTCAGGAGTTAACGGTCGAGCCTTCGCCCCCGCTTCTTGAGCTCCGAGACGTCACAAAATCATTTTCGAATCGAATTCATATTCTGGGTCCGATCCGGTTGACCGTCGAAAAAGGCGAATTTGTGGTCATCATCGGGCCTTCGGGCAGCGGCAAATCGACGTTGCTGCGCGTTATCACTGGTCTCACGGACGCTACCAGTGGCGAGGTCATCTACAAAGGCAAGCGGCAGTGGGGCGTCAATCGCAAGGCCGCGCTTGTATTCCAAAGTTTCGCTCTATTCCCCTGGTTAACGGTGATGGAAAACGTCGCGCTTGGTCTCGAAGCCCAGGGTTTCAACAAGCCCGAACGTTATGCCCGAGCGCGGCGCTATATCGATCTGGTCGGGCTCGACGGATACGAGCGCGCTTACCCACGCGAGCTATCCGGCGGCATGAAGCAGCGCGTCGGGCTTGCGCGTGCACTGACGGTCGAACCTGAATTGCTGTGCATGGATGAACCCTTTTCTGCACTCGACGCTCTGACCGCATCGAACTTGCGCGAGCAGGTTCTGGACATCTGGTTGTCGAAGCAGATCGTGACCAAAGCGATCATCCTCGTGACACATAGCGTTGAGGAAGCCGTGCTCATGGGCGATCGGGCGCTCGTCTTGGCAAGCAAGCCCGGGCGCATTCTGGCTGATCGGCCGATCGCTCTTCCCAGGCCGCGGCGCCTGAAGTCGCCCCAGTTTGATGAGCAGGTAGACCAACTTTATTCGTTAATCGTATGAAGAGTGAAGGAAGCCAGAAGCCAGGAGTCAGAAGCCAGAATGAGCCGGTTCCGGGGGCGAGCCGTTTTCCCCATTCCGGCTTCGGGCTTCTGGCTTCCGGCCTCCCAAAAAGCTTATGACTATACCCGCAATACCTCATGCCAGGATCGGCATGATTGTTGGGCTGTTGGAACAGTTAAACGACCATGGAGGCAAAGTGGACGTCTACAAGCTCAGTCAGGCTCTCCATTTCGAGCTCGACGACTTGATGCCGATCACTGAAGCCGCCGAACTGCTTGGCTTTGTGAAGATCGAAAGCGGTGATCTGGAATTCAGAGATCTGGGCAGGAGCGTGATCGACGGTGACGAGAACGCCAAAAAGTCGATCTTCCGGCGGCAGATTATGGCCAATGTCCCGCTGGTGAATCGGATCACCGCGGAGCTTGAAAAGGAAGACGACCACCGTATCGGGCGAGAGCGCATTTTGAAATTTCTCGAATACTCTTTCAGTCCAGCGGAATCCGAGCGCCAGTTGAACACAGTTGTGGACTGGGCCCGATATGCCGAGCTTTTCGACTACGATCATGATGCCGACGAATTTTTTCTTCCCGAAACCGCGGAGACCGCATGAAAGCTACCGTCATTGTGACCTTAAAGCCGACCGTTCTTGACCCTCAAGGAATGACGATTCATCGCAGCCTGGCTTCCCTGGGTCTTTCCGATATTACTGACGTGCGCCAAGGAAAGATCTTTCATATGCGCCTCAAGGACGGGCTTCCGCCTGAACGCACACGCGAACAGGTGGAACGTTTGGCAAAGGAAGTTTTGACGAATCCTGTAATCGAGGAATATCGGGTCCTTTGGGAGTGAGTTGAAGCGTGAGGGGGACCGGCCAATGGCATTTCAAGGAGGCCGCCGAAGGCGGTGTACCAACTACGCCTGGCCGGTGGGCCCGACGCTAAGGAGATGACCTTATGAAATTTGGTGTCGTCATTTTCCCTGGCTCGAATTGTGAACACGATTGTTATTACGCCATCGAATCCGTGATTGGACAGCCGGTTGAATTCATCTGGCATCAAGACACCTCGTTGAAGGGATTCGATGCCGTGATCCTGCCCGGTGGATTTGCGTATGGTGATTACCTGCGCACGGGCGCCCTGGCGAAATTCTCGCCGGTCATGAAGGCCGTAGCCGATTTTGCCAGAAAGGGTGGCCTCGTCTTTGGCATTTGTAATGGGTTCCAGATCCTTACGGAGGCTGGACTGTTGCCTGGCGCGCTGCTTCGCAATGTTGGACTGAAGTATTTGTGTAAGTTTCTTTATCTGCGTACGGAGACGACGGATACACCGTACACCAATCTCATGTCGAAGGGTCAATTGCTTCGCATCCCGATCGGACACGGCGACGGAAACTTTTTCGCTGAAGCGGAGCAGTTGAAGCGCATCGAAAACAACGGTCAGGTGGTATTCCGGTACGCCACAGCGGACGGCCAGATCATGCCGGAAGCGAATCCCAATGGATCTCTAAACAACATCGCCGGAATCGTCAGTGAACAGCGAAACGTGCTCGGGATGATGCCGCATCCGGACCGATCCAGTGAGGACCTGCTTGGCAGCGCAGACGGCAAATTGATATTTGAATCGATGGTTAATGCATCGGTGCTTAGTCGCCAGTAATCGTATGGTATCTGAAGAACTTCTGACACAGCACAACCTGACGGAAAGCGAATACCGGAAAATCGTCGAGATCCTCAAGCGCGAGCCCACGACCACGGAGTTGGGCATCTTCAGCGTGATGTGGAGCGAGCACTGCAGCTACAAAAGCTCGCGCGTGCACTTACGCCGGTTACCCACGAAAGGTCCGGCCGTGATCCAGGGTCCGGGCGAAAACGCCGGAATCATCGACATCGGTGATGATCTTGCGGTTGCTTTCAAGATCGAGTCGCACAATCACCCATCATTCATCGAGCCGTTTCAGGGCGCGGCCACAGGCGTGGGCGGCATTCTGCGAGACATCTTCACGATGGGCGCCCGGCCGATCGCGGCAATGAACAGCCTTCGATTCGGCCCACTTCATAGGCAGCAGAACAGACGCATTCTTGAAGGCGTCGTTGGCGGTATCGCCTTTTATGGAAATTGTTTCGGAGTACCGACGGTCGGCGGCGAAGTGTATTTCGCGGATTGTTATTCGCAAAACCCGCTGGTAAATGCGTTCGCGTTAGGAATTTTTGAAAGGGATAAGATCTTCTACGGGCGCGCGCACGGAGTCGGCAATCCCGTTATTTATGTCGGCGCAAAAACGGGTCGTGACGGCATTCACGGAGCCACCATGGCATCCGCGGGTTTTGGTGAGGACGCAGGAGCGAAGCGGCCCAACGTCCAGATTGGCGACCCCTTCATGGAGAAGCTACTGCTTGAAGCCTGTCTCGAGGCGATGCAGAAAGGCCTGATTGTCGGCATTCAGGATATGGGCGCCGCCGGCCTGACCTGCTCCAGTTGCGAAATGGGAGCGCGTGCCGGTACCGGCGTGGAGCTGGATCTGGACGATGTTCCGCAACGTGAATCCGGCATGACGGCATACGAAATCATGCTCAGCGAGTCGCAGGAGCGCATGCTGCTGGTCGCGGACAGGAACAAAGAAATGGAAGTCTTCGAGGTTTTCCACAAGTGGGGGCTCGATGTCGTCAAAGTCGGCCGCGTTACAAACGATGGCCAGCTTCGCGTCCGGCAAAACGGGAAACTTGTTGCCGAGATTCCGAATGATGCGCTGGCCGACCAGGCGCCGCTCTATCAGCGGCCGCTGCTGCCGCCCAAATCCACTCTTTCTTCACGGCTCGACGACTACAGTTTCCTTGATGGCTGCGAACCCGCTGTTATTGAAAGCTTCTTCGCCGCCAGTCCGGATTGCAATCACCTTCTGAAACTCGCCGTTGCATCTCCAAACCTCGCTTGCCGCCAGTGGGTCTGGGAACAATACGATCACATGGTGCAATCGAACACGATGGTGGGACCTGGTTCGGACGCGGCTGTTGTCAGGATCAAAGGCACGAAGAAGGCATTGGCTATGACGCTCGATGGTCCTGGCTACCGCACTGCGCGAAATCCGCGGGAAGGCGCCAAAATGGCGGTCGCGGAGGCTTGCCGGAATATCGTATGCGCCGGCGGGCGGCCGTTGGCGGCAACGAATTGTTTGAATTTCGGCAATCCGGAGCACCCCGAAGTCATGTGGCAATTCAGTGAAGTGGTGGACGGTATGAGCGAGGCATGCACGTTTTTCAATACGCCCATCACGGGCGGCAACGTGAGTTTTTACAACGAGACGTTCGGCAAAGACATTTACCCGACGCCCGTGCTGGGAATGGTGGGCTTGATCGAGGACATTTCTCTCGTGACGAAATCCTCGTTTCGCGGCGCGGGCGACTCCATTGTTCTAGTCGAAACCATCAACCGTCTCGTTGGCAGAGTAGACCTGGACGAGGAGCGGGCGATCCAGAATTTTGTCTCAGCGGCGATTCGCGACGGGCTAGTCCAATCCGCTCATGACGTAAGCGAAGGCGGCCTTGTTGTCGCATTGGCCGAATGTTGTTATTCCACGTTCCATCGCGCGCCGATCGGCGCGGAGGTGCAGGTCCCTTCGCACCTGGAGCTCGTGAAGGATTTGTTCGGGGAAGTCACAACCCGGGTTATCTTGAGCACAACAGATGCTCTGGAACTCCGGAAGCGTGCCGGACAGATGGGATTGAATTTTTACGATCTTGGAAGAGTTGGCGGCAAGTGGTTGATCTTGCACTATGAAGGTGAGCGTATCGTCAATATGGGAATGGATGAGCTGGAGTCCACCTGGCGACAGGGTCTCGCTAAGCTGCTATCATAAAAAGACCGTTAAGGTAAGACCATGTGTGGAATCTTTGGGATCGCGAATCATTCTGATCCGGCTCGAATGACTTACCTGGGTCTGTACGCCTTGCAGCATCGAGGACAGGAAAGCACGGGTATGTCGTCGTCGGATGGTGATGAGGTTTACACCCACAAAGCGATGGGTTATGTCGCGGATGTGTATTCCGAAGACATCCTCGCCAAATTAAAGGGCCACAACGCAATCGGCCATACCAGATACTCGACAGCCGGCGACAGCTCCGACGGCAATGCACAGCCCATTGTTGTGAAGTGCACCTACGGAACGGTCGCGCTTGTGCACAATGGAAACCTGATCAATGCCGGTTCCCTTCGAGAAGAGCTCGAACGGCAGGGCGCCATCTTCCAATCCACGAGTGACAGTGAGGTCATTCTTCATCTTCTCGCACGGTCTCAAACGCGCGAATTGCTGGATGCTCTTGGTGAAACGCTGGCCAAAGTTCATGGAGCGTTCTCCCTCCTGTTATTGACCAGGAATGCGCTCATCGGAGTCCGAGATCCGAATGGGTTTCGGCCTTTGTGTATCGGCAAATTGAACGGATCCTATGTGCTGGCTTCCGAAACGTGCGCATTCGATCTTATCGGAGCAACTTATCTTCGCGAGGTTGAACCCGGGGAAATTGTTTTCGTCCGGGGAGAAGAGTTGCGGTCCGTTAAAGCGTTGCCCTCAACGAGGCTATCGAAGTGCATTTTCGAGCACGTTTATTTCTCGCGTCCGGACAGCATCGTATTCGGCCGCACGGTCCAAACGAGCCGCGACCTGATGGGGCGCATTCTGGCGCAAGAGAATCCGGTCGAAGCCGATCTTGTCGTACCGGTTCCGGATTCCGGAGTGGCTGCAGCGATCGGCTTCTCGCAGCAGTCGCGCATTCCGTTTGCCTTCGGGTTGATCCGTAATCACTACGTGGGCCGCACGTTCATCGAACCGAAGACGACCATTCGTAACTTTGGTGTGAAGGTGAAACACAATCCGATAAAGGAGCTGCTTGCCGGCAAACGGGTGATTCTCATTGACGATTCCATCGTCCGCGGAACGACCACCCGGAAGATCGTCAAAATGGTCCGCGCGGCGGGCGCGAAAGAGGTTCATATGCGGATCAGTTGTCCGCCGACCCTGTCGCCGTGCTTCTATGGAATCGACACGCCGACGAAGAAGGAACTGATCGCGTCCAGTCATACTGTCGAAGAAATCTGCAAGTATATCGAGGCGGACTCGCTCGCCTATCTGAGCCTCCCAGGATTGATGCGGGCCGTGGACGGTAAAGGCAGCGAGTTCTGCACCGCGTGCTACACCGGTCAATACCCGCTGGCCTTCCAGGAGATGATTCCGGACGCCAAGGCCGCAGATCGGCAACTCGATTTGTGGGAAGCAAGCCTGAAGGAATAAGAGGCTAAGAATCCAACACATGAGAATCCAACCGGCCAACCGCAGGCTGGGTATTCTCCTTTCCGGCCGAGGTTCCAACTTTGAAGCGATCACCGGCCGCATCGAGTCTGGGAAACTGAACGCGGAAATCGCCATTGTGGTCAGCAACGTCGAATCCGCGCCCGGCCTGGAGCGGGCCCGCGTTGGTGGACTGCCGGCGGTCTATATAGCATCGCAACACCGGCCCCGTGAGGAGTTCGATCGTGAAGTTGTGGAGATCCTCCGGGACCAGAATGTCTCATTGGTCGTTCTCGCCGGCTTCATGCGAATTGTGGGACCCGTCTTTCTGAACACATTTCCATACGGTATTCTGAACATTCATCCATCGCTGTTGCCTGCGTTTCCCGGAACGGAGGCACAGCGGCAGGCCCTGGAATATGGTGCAAAGTTCAGTGGCTGCACGGTCCACTTCGTCGATGATGCCCTGGATGGTGGACCCATCATTCTGCAGTCGGCGGTACCCATATTGAGTGACGACACGGTTGAGACGCTTTCCGCCAGGATCCTTAAAGAAGAACACCGGATCTATTCGGAAGCCATCGATCTGGTCCTTTCGGGCCGCTGCGAGATTCAAGGTAGACGCGTGGTCATAAACTCATAAGCGTTGCGTGACGAGACGGCAAACGATGACCGATTTCAAGACCATTCCCATCGAGGAGCAACTTGAGCACATCCGAAGAGGCGCGGTGGAAATCATCCGCGAGGAGGAGCTGGAGGAAAAGCTGAAAAGGGCGCAAAAGACCGG
>Ga0137384_10002296_pt1 | contig 15162 bp, 15 predicted proteins | sample SagtaG_2_FD_104922 | JGI IMG/M metagenome (GOLD analysis project Ga0137384, IMG submission 104922) | Vadose zone soil microbial communities from Sagehorn Ranch, Mendocino, California, USA - Sage2_R_60_16 metaG | ecosystem: Environmental > Terrestrial > Soil > Vadose zone | place: USA... | reverse complement strand
TTGAACTCCGCTGTAAATCGTCGTCGCTGTATCATAGTAACCCCCTTTCTTGGGCTTATTATACTTCCTGGCTTTCACTTCGCCAGGTGTCCAATCCCTGGGGGGCACTACATTTATTGAGTTTCTAAGTCAAGGTTAGTTATTTGATTGTCGCGGTGAGTTTCGACTGGCCGCTGGTGAACAGTTCTGCAATCTCAACACCCGCCTCTCGTCGTGCGGTGATCGCAAGTCGTCTGCGAGCCTCAGCCAAGGCGCTCACCTCTTTAGCCCACTGGTCGAGCTGTGCTTGTGTCCACTTCTCGCCAGAAATTATCTGCATAAATCTGGGCATTGCTTCCCCTGGCCGCGTGGCCGCACTCATCACCTCTCCGCATTTATCTATCAGGACGTTGGCCTCAATGATCGCCTCTTTGCTACCAACTGCCCACACCTCAGACCAAGCTTCGTACAGAGGCTCTATATCTGCGCGCATTCGTTCCACCAGTTCTAGTGGATCGAGTGGCTTCTGTATGCCCAACATCACGTTGCCACCTTCCGCTAGACCAGACCTGAATTGCATGGCAGTATGGAATCCACTTGCAACGTGAACAATGACGCCTGACTGGGCGAGCAGCATTGAGTAGGCCCGAGCCCGCCGCTCGGACAGGGCCGATTGATCTGCTTTGTGAGATTGCCACCACAGCAAGCCGAATCCAAGCAATCCGGTCAGGGCCGAGCTTCCTAATGCTGCTATCACTGGTATCCATAGGTCTGACATAATAAAGACTCCTAAACAATGCTGGATTTCGAGAGTGTAGTTCTCCTGATTAGAAGAACGAACAACGGTATCCGCTATCAAACTATTCCAGCTTTGACAGCCGCCCTGAAGAGTGCTGCAACGATGCCAGGCATGATGTAGCCAATAGCGTGCCCTTGATCGTAGCGCAGATCATACGGCAGCCCCCGACCAAACTTCTTACAATGATGGCTAACAGACACGAAGACACCAGCAACTGCCATATTCCCCTTAACCATCCCCAAGGCCTGAGCGATTTCTGCTCCACTCACGATCTGCTCAGGGTGCTCGGCGAGGTATGTGAGGACCTTCTGCGCAGACAGGCTGCACGACTTGTAGACCTGCTGGGCAAGTTGCCCATCCTCTTTCGTCCACTGTTGGGGCAAGGTGTTACTAGGGAGCGACGAACGGTGAAGCTGTGCGACATATGCATAGACGTCTGCGACGCGATCTGCTGGAACTTGAACCGTGATAGTAACCAGCTCAGGCATAAATGTTTCCCTTCTTGCTTGTCAATAGATTAAGCTACTTAAAAGATAGTTTTCATAGCATATAGCTATTATATATGGAGCTTATAGGCATGTCAAGGTACCTTAATCTTAAAGGATTCATCAGAAACCCAACAGCCACCTTGCAGAGTCCAGGCCACGAGGAAATCATGCACTGAGCATATACTATGATTGTGGCAAGGAGGGAGCCTATGGAAATCACCCCTGTCCAAGCTGCCTCACTTCATCGCTATTCTCTTGCTCTCGCTTCAGCCGACAAAGATCAGCAGATCAGAGAACTCCACCGGCTGCAGCTTCTCATATTCCTTCTGCGGCACCTTCACATACTGCCATGCCTCCCCAGTTAACGCCGTCGCATTCTCACACCACAGCTGTGCAGCCCTATCCTTGAAGGCGACCTCCAGCGATTCCTGCCCCTTGGTCTCCACCAGCCACATCTCGCCCTGCTCGGTCCTCACCACAAAGTCGGGATAGTAATAGCGCAAGTTGGCGTTATTGTCGGTGTACTCGATTGAGAAGCCAAACTGCTGCGGCAGCTTGGAAAACGCCTGGACATCCCGCGCCTCTTCAAGGAATCTGGCGAAGGTGTACTCGAACTCGTTATCGCAGGGGACCAGGTTCAACACACACTTCCTGGCCGAGAGCACCGGGCGCGAGAAAGCAAACGGCTCCATGCGTGAGAGGAGTCTCCCCTCCCCTTCAATCGTCGGCTCCACCTGCTCGATCAATCTGTCCTTCAGCGCCCGCGCGAAGACATCCAGCACCACGTAGCCGGCGACGCGGTGATTCATCGCCTGCACGATGACCGGGCTCTCCATCTCCACCTTCCCACCAAAGGCGCGCCGCTCGAAAAATGTCCATATTTTCGGGGCCAGGGCTGCGAACTGGCCCGGCAGCTTCAGGTTGCTCGCAATCAGCTTGGCATAATAGCTCACGATCTCATCGGGTCGCTGGACATCCTTGATGGCATACTCCCGCTCAAACAGCTTTTCCATGGTGAGGATATCGAACGCCTGGTACTGGAAGGTCTTGATGTCCTGGTCTGTGGGCTTGCGCGGCAAGGGGTCCGGGCTGAATCTGAAAGCCATCACGTCCAGGGCCTCGATCTCCTCGGAAAGTGTCCTCTTGCGCACCAGGATCGGCGAGAGCCTGGGCAGCGACAGGTCATAGGCGGCTTTCTCCGGCATCTGCGGGGCAATGGTGATAATCTTGAGCTTGTCTTTGCCCACTTCAAAGGTGTCGAGCTTAAACTCTTCCAGCTTCTCCAGGTCATCCACAAAGGCGAGGAACGCCTTATTGCCGATAATATCCACACGTTCAGCATAGGATTGGCCGCGGAACATCAGCCGCAGGCCGCGCCCGATGGCCTGCTCCGGCAGGATGTTGGCCGAGGAGGTGTAGGGACGCAACCCCACGACGACGGTGACATTCTGCACGTCCCAGCCTTCCCGCAGCATGAGCACACTGACAATGGCATTGGTCGGGCAGTCTGGCCTATCCACTTCACGGGCCAGCTTGCGGGCCACGTCCAGGTCTTTCTTGGTGATTTCCCCCGACTTGTCGGTATGGATGACCAGCGCCTTTTGCTCACCGCCGAACTCAGTAGGATAGCGTTTGCGTAGCCAGTCTCCTACATCTTCCGCCTCTTCGGTCGTATTCATCATGATGAATAAGAGGGGCTTCTTGCGGAGCGGCTCCAGCTGCTCCCGGTACTCACGCCAGCGCTCCACCCCTGCCGTGAGGTAGCCCTGGTAACGCACGCTGGCCACGCTGCTTTTCGCTTCGTCGAGTTCGGCGATGCCCTTCACCGGGCGCTTGACGATGCCATCTAGGATGGCCTGCCGGATCTGGTAGTCCGAGATGATCCAGGGGAACAGCGCGCCCTTGCTAAAACGCGGCGTCGCCGAGAAGTCTAGTTGCGCGGCCAGGGGCAGGCCTTCGTGCAGCCTGCGGATGACCGTATTCCATTCGTTTTCTTCCTCGTGGGTGTGATGCGCCTCGTCATTGAGCACGAGCAGTCGTCCGGTGCGTTTCGAGAGCATCTCGCTGAAGCTGGCGAGGTCGTTACCCACATCGGCCTTGGGCTTTGGGCCAAGCACCTCAGTCATAATATCCGGTTCTTCGTCGCCATTGTTCTTCCGCGCAGACCGCTCATACAACTGCTGGATATTAGTGAGAAACAGCATGCCTTCTGCCTGGGCGCGTTCGGCATCCCCGCGCATCACAGCGTCAAATTCCCAGAAGATGTCCAGCTCGCGCGGGATCAGCGGGTCCAGGTAGAAGATGCGACCGCCCTCGAAGTCGCTTTTCAGTCGCTCAAAGACGATCACATTGGGGGCCAGGATCAAAAACGTTTTCGCATAATCCTGATCATTCTCGCGTACCGCATTGAAGAACTGCCAGACAATCGCCAGCGCCATCACCTTGGTCTTGCCAGATCCGGTCGCCATTTTCGTGCAGTAGCGAGCAAACTCATCGTAGCCGGGCAGCTGGACTGGGCGCTGTGCCGAGGCATAGTGTTCCAACAGGTCCTTGCGGCTGCACACCTTTGCGACCTCGTAGACATAGATCAACGTTTCGATCGCTTCGCGCTGCGCCTCGTGGTACTTGAAAAGCTGGCCGTTGGGCAGCCGGTGATCGGTGCAGAACCAGAAGTTGAGCAGGATGCGGGTCGTGTCGGTGATCCCCTGGTACCCATCGGCCCGCCACGCTGCGACCAGCTTGCGCAAGGCGGGCACACAGGGCGCGGTCTTGAGAAACGGGGACAGGTCAAAAAGATCAGGCTGTACCCCACTCGCCTGGGCTTTCCGTACACGCGGCATCGTTCTTCCCTCCCCAGCGTAGATCATCACTTGGCTGACGCTACTTCGCTACTACTGTCACAGCCTTCGTGGTGTCGTTGCCCAAAATATCGATTACTTTGATAACAATGATATAGTTCCCAGGTTCGTCGTACTGGTGCGACGTTTTGAGCACGATCTTCGGCGACTTCCTGGAGCGGTAGGTCTGCCACTGGTTGTGAAACGTATCGTCGCGGTAGTCCCAATCCACCGCCCAGTAGTCGATCCACTGGCTCCAGTGCGTAATGGCCTGCCTCACGTCTTCGGGTACGTCGTCAGGGGGCAGGAAGAAGTTCTGTAGCTCCACCTCGACAGATGTACCGACTTGCTGGACACACACATCGAGCGCCGCTAGTTCATAGAAACTGATATCCCCCTGCTCTACAGCCTTCTTTTCCAGCACCTCGCGCGGGATCTTCTTGAAGGCCAGGCGGATATTGGCGTCGGCCGCCATCTGCTTGGCCGTCTCATTGAGATCGAAGGCGAAATCCCAGCCCAGGATATCGACACCATTGCTATGCTCCCCCACATCCTTCCCCCGCACGCGCCAGAACTCGTTGACGATCGCCTTCACCTCGCCCAGGGCAATCGGCGCGTCGACCGAGCCAACATGGACCAGCCGCCCCGCTTTGATGCCATGAATCCAGGTATAGCCATCAATGGGCGTGGCGTGATAGAGCTGCAGGATGAAATTGCGGTAGCGCATCTGCACACTAGCGCGCTGCGCGGGGTCAGCAAACTCAGCGGCCTGCCAGATCTGCCGCTCGTACTTGCCCAGGTTTTGTACGATGAAGGGCTTCACATCGAGGATAGAAAGCAGCCGCTTACGCGTAGTGTGGATAGCGAAGCGCCCCAGGTCGCAAGCAATCCAGTTCCGACCTAGTTTCTCAGCTATTGCGGCTGAGGTGCCGCTACCGCAATAGCAATCGAGTACCAGGTCGCCTTCGTTAGATGAGGCTTTGATGATACGTTCGAGTAGAGCTTCGGGCTTCTGGGTATCGTATCCAGTATCTTCTTGAGCTTGTGAGTTTACAGGTGAAATATCGGTCCAGATTGAATCGATAACCTTCCCAGGCATTTCGTAGGCATACATTTTGTATCGGGGCTTTCCCGAGGACGTGAAGACAATTTTTCCTTCCGATATCAATCGATCGATGTTTTCTTGAGAGAAGCGCCAATGTGTGCCAGGCGGCGGCGCAATAACCTGATCTCCGAATCTACGGGGCGGTCCCTTTCCGGCAGCAGATAGATTATGAGTTGTAAACCTTCCTCCTGCGTCCTCAGATGTGTAGTGACTTTTTATGTACTGATCGTCATAGGGAGTGTATTGTTTGTTGTAGGTGAAAATTTGGCCCTTTGAATAGACAAGTATCTCATCTGAAACCTGGCCGAAGTGCCCACTGTCATGGCGAAAAGCTACACGTTTCCACGTTATATCAACACGCAAGTTATCTTGTCCGAAGACCTCATCTAGTACCGCCTTCGCATAATGCCCGATGTGCCAATCAAGATGCACGTAGATGCTTCCATCCTCGGTCAGTAGGTCTCGTAATAGCACAACTGTTTCGTAAAACCATTGTAAGTAGCTATCTAATCCCTTACCCCACGTATCCCGATACGCTTTTTGCTCAATGACGCTCGGCTCTTTCGTGAAACTTTCATCGCTATCTGGAATAGCGGCAGTAAAGGAAAAGTCCGCGCCAGTAGCGAAGGGAGGATCGATATAAATCAGGTTCACCTTGCCAGCAAACTCAGGCAGCAGGCTGGGCAGCACATACTTCTTGTCACCCCAGATCAGGCGGTTGCGCCATTCCGTCTCGCGCCCGGCAAACAGCAAATCGAGCGTCAACTGCCGTTCCTGGGCCGTCTCGTTCACGGTCTCCACCGTCTGGAAGGGGAGAACGATGCGTACAGGCCCGACCTTCTTCCCATCCTTATACTTGCCATCCCAGGTGAGTTCAGTCAAAACGGCAGCCTCCTCATATTTTTTTGGGCCATTTGTATCAGTCCCAACAACTTGGCAATCTCATCCTTGACATGGCGCCGGAGAATGTCCAGGTTATCGCCAAAGTACAGGTAGTTCTCTGCCATGCTACACATCCCTGCTTTTCTCGCCGGCGGCATCTGGGCCAGGTGGAGAGGATGGTGCCAAAAAGAGCAAAAACCGCCAGGTGGGTAAATAATGTCAGGCTTGTCATGAGCGGTACCCCCATGCATTTATGAACATCATTATATGCCTCTGGCGGTCATTGTCAACTAAAGCTCATCGAGCCCATCAGAGCAGGCAACCTCGACCTCAGCCAGAAACGCCTAGAGAGAGCGAAACATCCGGTTTACTTGGCAAGGTACAACAGTGACTAATGTGGTTCTGTGCAAAGTAAATGCTAGTGGCATAGTACCCATATACAGCAAAAGGCATCGCTCTTTTACCGTGGTTTTGCCTTACTTTTTCTCGAGCGCTTATGTGGTATTCGGCGTAGACTTGTTTGCATAGCTTATCCCAAGCTGTACGAGGCATCTTAATAGCAAGGTGGCACAGGTCGTACTCACCCATTGAATGAGCGACGGACTGAACAATGATTCATTCTCGGACCCGAATCAGGTACAATAGGAACAACTTGCGATGAACCAAGCGCAAAACAGCGCGTTTTGTGGAGCAGAATCGACCAAATATGGCCCCAAAACGCGGGTTAAGTGCCCAAAAAAGGCAGAAAAAAACGGTATGTTGTACACGTTGTCTCTGTTTTTCGCTGCCATCATGAACACCCTTTACAAGCCGATGGACGGCACATATCAGGCCCAAAAAGGCACGAAAAGGCCCTATTGATTGAGAAAAAACACGATTTTCCCTCATTGCGCGCGAGGAAGATCGCGAGAAAGTGAGGTGTACCCATGGGCGGATTACACTCTGGCCGGGCCCGCCGGCATACTTGCATCGATGACTGCTTAACAATTGATACGGCCTGGCTACGCAAACAGAAGATACTCGGCAAGTCGCGCAGCAGCTTCTCTATCACATGGAAGAAATGGACTGAGACTGATTTCACCAAAAGGCGCGAACGCGCGTACCTTGTGCAGGCGTACTACCGACATGGTGAGCATCCAACATTGACGCTCGACTACCGAGTCACCTTGGCCTACGATGATTACCGATCTCCGCAGGAGCGTTCGTACACAGAAACTATCCAGCTTGCAAGTACACCCTGCAACTATGGTGGGGAGCGTTGGTGGTTTATCGCGCCCTGTTGTGGTGCCCGCGTACGAGTTCTCTATATCAATCCAAAGCGCGGCGAGCTTTCGCGCATGACACCACAATGCCGGACCTGTTTAGACCTGCATTATGCCTCACAAATGCAAAGCTACATTGAGCGCCATAAGACGTATGAGCGCTACCTGCTCGCAAATTACGGCCTGTATTGGGCATCCTATCGCTATGACTTCGAGTTGAAAGAGCACTATCTTGAAATGACGCCAGGACTCTGGGCGCTGCGCATGCAATCGGTCATTGACTGGAATCTTCACCTGCTCAAAACCGTCATCCGTTGCGACCTTACCATGTATCGCGCTGACCTGGCTAATCTGAAAAGCCTCCGGAGTGAAGAGGATCGCCGCGTCTGCTTGGAGCATATGCGAAAAAAAGAACGAGAAATGAACTCACTCGGCCTGGTCATAGCTCTCCAGCAATGCATCGCCTACGAGCGACTCGTGTATGAGGTGAACACGCGCGCCATGCCTGATCATCTGTTTGAACTCTACCAACAGATCACGGACTTGGGCCGCGATCCTCTCAGCCAGGTGCAACCGAACGTGCCTCAGCCTTCGCACGTCAAGGCAGTTGAGCAAAAGATTATCAACTTGGAGGCCATACTGAAACAGGTCAGCAAGGCAGAGAAAAAGCAAGCAGCGTAGTCTATGAAAGTGAGCAAGCATCTATGCCACGTGCTAAATCCAAACAATCAGATACGGAACTCTGGGCGATCACGGAAAATCAGCAACGATTCATCGAGGGCCTGCTTTCAGGGAAATCGATTAGCGATGCTGCGCTCCTGGCTGGCCTGTCACGACGCACGGTGACATACTGGCTTGCGGACCCTGAACACCCGGTCACTCTGGAATATGAGAAACAGCGGATACTGGCGCGGCAGCAGTTCTATGAACGGGTCGCACATCTGCATGAACTGGCATTCAAAGCCATGGAAGATGCACTCTCTGAGGCAGCCCCGCCCGGTATCCGTTTCCAAGCGGCAAAGTTTCTCTATGAGAAACACCTGGAGCCATTGTGCGGCGTCCGCGCTCCGGATCGCGCGCAGCAGCTCGTAGAAAGAGAATCGAATCTGGCACAAGAGAGAGAATACTTTCAAACCTACAACGCTTACCGGATCAACCAGATCCCTGATTGATTGCGCTTCCTTGCGCGTAATTGCGCACAATCGTGACAGCCTAATAGATCAAAAGTCGATTACTGGCCTCTACAATGGAGTCTTTATTCGTCGCATGCGTTTCCTTACCCCTGCTGATGGTGGCCACCATTCGTCTAGTTCGTCTGAGAGTTCCCATTGGCTTTCTTCAACTCGGACCAGCTCGCCGATCTCATGGCGCAGCTGCTCCAACTCTTCGCCAGGGCGTGCTATCTCCGATGCTAACACAGCAATGAGTGCAGCAATCCCAGCACGGCCATGCAACCGATACCGCTCGCTCCAATCCTTGCCCAGTTCGTCTTGTGGAGGCGTGCAGACTCGAGGCGTGATGCCAACGCAGCGCAATGCCTTACGTACCTGCTCAGCCGCTTCCTGGCCCTTCTCATCACCATCGTAGGCCAAAGTAGCATCACATATGCGCACTGGAATTGCAGCAACGTCTAACGAGGTTCCACATGTCGCCAGGGCATCGGATATTCCCCCAGCAATCAGGGCAGATGCATCGAAAGCACCTTCCACAAAGGTCACATGATCGCACGTCTCTAACACAAGGGCATGGAAGTAGCCAGCCGGGTATGTCGCCTTGTAACGGAGTATCTTGTGCTCATCGAGGAGCTGCTTGTGCTCGTTTTCATCCATACCAGGCTCCCAGCATGCCAGCGCTCGCCCAGTAAAGCCTTGCCCGTGCCGCGATGTGAGAGGAAAGATGATTCGATCTTGCCAGTCATCAAGAGTGCGCCGTGCATCGGTAGTAAGATCGAATGGGGGAATGTAGGCTAATCCTAGCTCGCATGCCAGATCAAAGGGTATGCCGCGCTGAGCAAGATAGGCCCTTGCCCTGGGTTGGTTGAGAGCAAGTCTTGCACGCGGATAGAGTTCCCGTAAAATGAGGCAATCTTGAGATGGCGCGTGCGTTTTTGGTGTTTTAGGAGGCGTGTGAATGCTTGTACCAGGGGAATAGGTGCTTGTTATGCCCAATACCTCACACGCCTGTCTAAAGCTATAGCCTCGGATATCCTGGAGCAGCTTCACAATGTCGCCAGAACGCTGGCAACCCCGGCAGTAGTAATGCCTTCCCCTATTGGTCAACTCACGCCACACTGTGAAGCCGTCAGTATCGACACTGCAATCATCGTAGGGGCAGGCCCCGCTAAACTGTTTACCAGAGCGCGATGTAGGGTGCAGGCGCGTCGAGGTATGCCGCTCGACTTCAGCAGGGATATCGAGGATGGAGAAATCTAGTTTGCTCACTGTACCGCTCCTACCGTATCGCTTCTGTGAACATCTGACGGTCAGGCTGCCAGTCAAGCGGTATGGGATAATCGCCAGTCACATCTCCCTGTCGGTTCTTATCAATCCGCAGGAGTCGAGGCTTGATGAACGATGAACTGGTCTTGCGATCCTTATCCTCAGTAAGCGCCATAATCACGTCGGCAGTGTACTCGATATCGCCGCTCTCCTTCGCTGAGGCAAGGGCACTTGTTCCGTTACTGCCATAGCCGGAGGCCCTATTCTGTGAAGCCAGGGCAATCACACAACAATCGAGGTCGCAGGCAACGGCTCGCAATTGCTCAGTGAGCAAGGTCACGACTTCTCTGAGGTCGCGCCAGGTCCCTACGAGATCTCGCTGAGCACGCGCCAGGCGCTGCAGGTAATCCACCACCAGGAGACCTCGGCCAGCATCGGCAAAGTGACTAAAATGCATATGCGCTCGTGCTTTTATGGCGTCGCGAGAGAGACCTCCGGATGCATCAATGTAGCACAAGCGTTCACTGGAGAGCCGTTCTGCCTGCATAGTCAGGGCACTATCGATTTTCGCTCGCTCAGTCTCCCATCCTTTCAACACCGCCGTATAGGAGATGTGTCCGATCCTGGCAAGCGTTTTTGCCAGCAAATCATGGGGATGGTCTTCTGAGGTAACATAAAGCACCGGGCGGCCAGCATCGGCAACATGATCAGCAATCTGATTGGCAAGCGTCGTTTTCCCAGCGCCAGGAGCCCCCAGCAACACGATCAGACGTTTTGCCTCTAAACCTCCACCTAGCACAGTATTGAGGCGTGCAAAGCCGGTGGGAGCATATTCCTTACGAAGAGTGACTTGTGCCCAGTAGGAATGCAGCAATTCGCGTACAGATTGATGGACGATCTCTTGCACAGAACCTGGGCGAGCTTTGTCGAGCAATCGGCTTGCTTCTCTGAGAATGTCTTCCAGGTTAAGTGAGTCGCCGCGCTCATGTTGCCTATTGGCACGGGCCAACAGAGCTTGCAGATCATCTAGCACGGCCCAGGTATCAGGCGTGCTATAATTGCCTCGGGAGTTGCTTTCGTCAAACATTTGGTTAACTCCTTTGATGGACGCCCGTTGGAGCGGTGCGCCCATCTCTTTTTCTCCTCTTGCAGAGAGGTCTGTGGCTCTACTATACCCACAGCGCCACGCGTGAGCAAGTGGCGCGTTGTGGCTATTAGTATATTAAACTATTAGCAAAACGCGCACCGCCTGTAGAGCGCCTTCACTGGCATCTAATGCACGCAATAACGTAGCGGTTTGCACGCAATAACGTTGCGGTTTGCACGCAATAACGTTGCGGGGGAATAGTACATTATGATCTCTTCTGTCCTTTTCTGGCCTTGCCTGAGTGGGTCATCATATCGGCGCGAGTACGCCTGATTTGCGCATTGTGGGTAATGCGTTGATATTTATTGGCAGTTACAGGGGCAGCCGTGATGACAATGCTGTAGCTCTGCCAGGTCGCAAGCCACTTGCGAGCAGGGCGTTTTGAGATGTCCTCTACGTAGTGCCAATCTGAGATTTGCTCATGGTCTTGTAGGCGTTGCATAGCGCGTTCAAACCGTTCCCGGGTTCGTTCCGGGTTGCGCTCATCTACTGGTAGACACAGTTCCTCGATGAGACTTCCGATTTTGCGCGTGATCGATGGGGCGTTCTTGGCATTGATACGCAGGTGGAACATGAAGTAACGGGCAAGGCGCTTCTCCCACATTTCGTGAAATGGGTCATAATTCAAGGTCTGTTGTATAAGCCAGGCGACTTGACGATTCGGGCCTTTAAAGAAAGGCAACATCCAATCCGCCTCCTGGTACTGCCAGGCAATAGCCATGGATGGTGAGAGCGGCGTATCGCTGTTCCAGTCAAACTCATGCTGGCGAATCACATCACCGAAGTTAAAGGGCCGACTTTCGCGTGTGAATTTTACTCGCTTCTTTCGCTTGCCGGTGGTTCCCTCATCGAGAATCGCCTGATCGACAATGAACCACGTATGACTCAGCCGGCTGACGCATGCTGCAATTGTCGCTAAATCTTCCTGACGATGCCCTGCACGGCGTTCGCCGTATGAGGTCGGTTTCATGATAGGGCGGATACCTCGATATTCAAGCATCTGCTGGCTGGTGATAACGGTGTAACTGCGCTGGTCGCGCGGTCCTGCCATGAGTTGAGCCAGCATGATGAGGAATACATCCCCATCAAGGTCTGAAACGCTCTTCACATGCTGCCACAGGGATTGAATGGTTGCTGCATCTAGCGGCGAGTCGGACTCGCTGGGGCGAATCTGTATGTAGGTCATCCCTGCCTCCTTCTGATAGGAAAACGTGAGGAGTTGACGCTCCTCGCGCCAGCCTCGCGCTCCACTCTGGGCATCACTACTCGCTGCTAAAAATGCTTGAACAGGGAGGGATGAAACGATCTCAGCGCCGCCGGTGCTGAAGACGTCTATAATGGCTGGTACCGTCGTTGCAGGTGGCGATAGCAGGGGCGTACCTTTGGGCACGAAGATTATTTCGGGGTCTACACCGTGGACTGCCCTGTATTCCTTGACCATATTATCAGTCAGGTCTAGCAACTCATTGAGTGTTTGGCGAAACTTACGTCTGGCTTCAGCCTCAGCCTCTGGATGTTGCTCGTAATACTCCGTGATCCGCTTCAGTGTCATCGGCATATCACATATCCTCCTATCTATGAAACGAGCGGAATGATGGTGAATTCACATGGCTCGACAGAAGATCACTTCTCATGTGCCGCCTGCCCTACTGTCGCGATAGGCTTTCGCAGGGCAGGCGATGAACGTTCGTCAATCGCCCGGCGATTTGCGAATCTTCCAATCGGACGGTGTTTCGTCACGAGCTGCTGCAGCCGCCTCACTCTCAATCTCACGCATATGCTGCAAACACCAATCCATAATGTCCCTCAAATCCTGCGCTGTAAGAGCAAGAGACTCCCTGTCGATGCTGAGGCGATACACACCCATCTCTATGTGCTCGATGCGTACTTCAGGCTCATGAGCCTGGCGCATCCCTGTGGACGCCATGGCAAGGTTGTGCGCGAACTCCCATGATGTGCTCATATCACTTCCCTCCCGCGTAGTAGGCTATGCCCATCAGGACAAGCCAGAGCATGAGCAAGAAAATGAACTTTGTGGTAGTCATCCGCTTGGCATAGAGCGGTGAGAAGATCACCAGGATACCCACCACGATTGACGCAAAAATCAGCATGACTCACCTCTCCTTTGAATGCACAATAGCCCAAATGGCAGCCAGGCCAATGAGTCCTACCACAAGGACTTCCACAACATAGACGATATCCATCTACCTGCCTTCTTTCTGCCACCTGCGCACCGACCTGGGTGACAATCCGGTCTGCGCCGCAATCTCTTTTGCTGACATCTCCGGGTGCTCACGTGAGAGCAGCTCCAGGACGAGCAGCCGATCTTCTACACGAACGGGTGACGCTTTTGCGGTCGCGGCGTTGATCACTCTCTGTACCACAGAAGGCTGTGCCAGATCGGTGTCAGCAGATGCCTCTGCCTCCTCTTCTGGAGCAGCGGCAGGCAGTGCCAGATTTTGGTCAGCTTCGACCACTTTGACGCTATCAGTGGCAGAGAGCGCAGCGCTAATCATGCCTGCCTGTCCGCTTGCTAATTCCCGGTTGTAGGAATGTTCCACTGCCTGGTAGTAGCGGCTCAGTTGCTCCCAGTGCATAAATGCCCACACGTTCAGCAGGAATACCGCGCTCGTGGTTATCTCAACTACGAAGTGCGTCCACCCAGGCAGCGCATCACCGAAGCCAGCGCTGACCATCGACAATAACTGATAGCCGGCTGCGGATGCGACCGCGAGTAGCGCGAGTCTCTGCATGTTTTTTGAGAACATGTGTTGCTTCGGCGTTTCAGCGCGCGCGTGATGGGCGTAGTGCCAAAAAATCAGCGAGCCTTCATAAAGGATTAAGGCCAGGACACGAAACCACGGGTTAGGCAGAAATCGCGATAAGAAACCAAAGGTTAAGTAGGCCGAAAACACTAAGAGGACCAACTTGACGATTTCAAACACCCAACTCATTTGATGCCGACGCATCTGGTTCTGCATTGATTGCTCCTGTTCTTGTGGTGCGCTGACTGCTAGAATAGCCGTGTCAACGCATTGTGAACACCAATGTGTTGATAGCCCGGTTTGTCAGATGAGGACGAGCCGGGCGGCTGCGCTACGAGTCCTTGAGATGATCCAACACTGATTGCCCGCCCTGCCTTGCCTGCCACGCCCGCATGCTTGCCACATATCGCTCTGTAATTTTGACGCTCGTGTGGCCCATCAGTCGGCTTAACTTGTACAAATCGCCGCCGTTCAAGAGGTAGCGCACGGCCCAGGTGTGACGCAGGGTGTGCGGTGAGCAGCGTACGCCTGTGATATGAGCTCGTTCACCAAGTTGTGTGATGATTTGCTCAAGCCCTGAGACGCTCAGTGGACGGCCAGAACGTCCCAGGAATACATGTGTCTCTGCTTTGCTTGCAGGCCGTCTGTAGCGGGTGATGTAGCGCCGTAAAGCAGTCCTAGCAGCCCTGCCAAGCGCAAGTTCGCGTTCCTTGCGGCCTTTGCCCATGACTTTGATGTAACTGTCGTCCGAATCCAACCACACACAATCAAGCTGGAGCCCTATCACTTCAGAGGCGCGGATCCCGGTATCGATGAGGACGCTGACTATCGCCTTGTCACGCACGGCAAAGAACTGATCTGCTGTGGCGACTATCATCGATGAGAGCTGCTCAGGTGAGAAGGTTTCCAGCACCGTCTCGTCTGTCTTTGGCAGTTCAATGCGCCTGGCCAGGGTGGGTGATACCAGGCGCTCAAAATCTTCTTCCCGGCTCACCCAGGAGATGAATGCCTTCACCGTCTTTGCATACTCCCGTACGGTCGAGCTGCGCACAGTGCGCTCATACCTGCCAGGTCGCTGCTTCACCTCTTCGAGAAAGGCGCGGACCGTAGCCGCCTTAATCTGTTCGAGTGCGAGTCCCTGCGCTTCACAGTATGTGGCAAAGACGCCCAGGCGGTGCTTGTGGCCGAGTCGGGTGTAGGATGCAAGGCGCAGGTGTGCCAGGTGGTAGTCTTCGATTGCTGCTCGTACGTCCATCTGTGATATAATCCTTTGCAACAGGTATGTTGCCCTCCAGCCGGGCGGGCGCGTGTGTATCCGGCTGCCGGGCCCATCGAAAGGGCAGTATTTCTATATGGAACAGGCAGATACCGCTCTCCTCTTCGTCCCGGAGGTGGATCGTTACCTGCAAATAATCAAAGGCATCTTTGCACAGGCGGTGGCACGCAGCGGATATAGTGGG
>Ga0137384_10002276_pt1 | contig 15216 bp, 9 predicted proteins | sample SagtaG_2_FD_104922 | JGI IMG/M metagenome (GOLD analysis project Ga0137384, IMG submission 104922) | Vadose zone soil microbial communities from Sagehorn Ranch, Mendocino, California, USA - Sage2_R_60_16 metaG | ecosystem: Environmental > Terrestrial > Soil > Vadose zone | place: USA: California... | reverse complement strand
GTGGACAACCGAATGCTGTCATCGCCGCCGCCGTCGGGATAGAAGTACGACATCGGCGTCCAGATGACTCCGAAATCCTGCGCGGAACGCGCCACCGCGGCATTGTCCGCGCGGAAGGGAACGCGCATGGTCAGGAAGAAGCCTCCGCTGGGCTTATTCCAGCGCACGCCGAGCGCGTCACGGCGTTCGGCGGGGAAACACAGGTCGAGCTGCCGCAGGGTCGACCGCATAGCGTTACCGTAATATGCCGCCGTCTCGGCGTTGAGGTCCGAGATGCGGCCGCCCGAGGCGAGGAGCATGCCCGCCACCGCCGCCTGGCTCAGCGACGAGGTATTGACGGTGATCATGCTCTTGATCTTCGCTAGCTCATCCGCCAGCAGGCTAGTGCGGCCGGCCGAGTCGACGACGGGCTGGTCAGCCACCACGTAGCCCACCCTGGCACCGGGAAAGGCCGTCTTGGAAAAGGAGCCGAGGTGTACGACCCTGCGCTGGCGGTCGAGCGACTTCAACGTCGGCAGTTGCGATCCCGGGCTGACCAGCCGGTACGGGCTGTCCTCCAGCACGAGGATGTCGTGGCGCGCGGCCAGGCCCAGCAGTTCCAGGCGGGTCTGGTAAGGCATCGTGGCACCCGACGGATTCGCGTGATCGGGCACTACGTAGAAGGCACGGGGACAGCGGCCGCGTGCTCGCTCGGCGGCTATCGCCGCATTGAGGTCGGCGCACCGGAATCCGCCCTCGCGCTCCTCGACCGCGGCGAGCTCGATGTCGAGGAGCCGGGCCGCGCCGGTGATCCCCACGTAGCAGGGGCTGGAGACCAGGAGCACATCGCCGGGGCCGGAGATCAGCGCCCGCAGCGCGAGGAACATCGCCTCCTGGCAGCCCACGGTGACCACGATGGACTCCGCCGGTACGTCGATCTTCTCGTCACGGCGCAGCGAGTCGGCGATCAGGTCGCGTATCCGGCCTGCCGTCGGGCCGTACTGGAAGAGCGCGTCCCGTATCTGACCGGGCGACATGCCCCTGCCCGCCAGGTAATCGAGATAGCGGCGGATGTGCGTGAAGATCTGCTCAGTATCGAAGAATCCGTCGTACGGGCGGCCGGGCGCGAACGAGATCGCCTCCGGATAGCGGTTGGTGATCTCGTTGAGAAAGTTCATCGTATCGAGAAGCGGGTCACGGATACTGGCGTGCAGATCTTCTGCTGAAAGGGACGGGCCATCCGCCGATCGGCTCACAGCGCCGTCATCCGATCGCGCTCCACCGCCTCGTACAGAGCCCGGATGTTCGCGCCACCGAATCCGCGAGCACCACGGCGCTGTATGAGCTCGAAGAAAAGCGTATTTCGCTCGTACGGCGACCGTGAGAAAATCTGGAGGAGATAACCCCATTCGTCGCGATCGGCGAGCACATGCGCCACGCGCAGGTCCGATATCTCGGGGCGCATCTCGGGGAGCCGCTCCAGCAGCATGTCGTAGTAAGTGCCCGGGGTGCTCAGGAACTCGATACCGTCGCCTTGGAACTCGCGCACCGCGGTGACAATATCGTCGACTTCGAACGCGAGGTGCTGCACGCCAGGTCCGGAATTTCTGTCGAGGAATGCATCGATCTGCCCGGTCATTTTTGCCGGATCCTGCGCGAGAAGCGTAAAGGTAACGCCATAGGATCCGCTTCTGACGACAATTGAATCCATCGCCTGATCGCCGAGCTCCGTGTATTCGCTAGAGTAACGGAAGAGCCCGAATACGTCCTCGTACATATCGGCATACTCGTCGAGGGTCCCCGCTGCGAGACACACCGCGACATGGTCCAGTCCCCCTATGCGCCGCCTGGTCCGGCGGACGGGCGCCGACGAGGCACTGACCCAGGTGCGGCCCTCGGGCAGCCGACGGCCCCCATCCGGCGAAACCGGAAGGAGCGTATGACGAACCCCGCCAAATCCAGGAAGTACCGGGTTACCGAACTCCGGGTCGAGCGGTTGCAGGCCCACTGCCACGCCTGCAGCGACCGTCGCGTCCACATCGTCACATGTCAGCGCTATGTCAGCGACACCGTCCCCATGCGCGTCTAGGAACTCCCTGGTTCCCGGGCCGGCCGTCACCAGCAGTTGTGTCCCGCCCTGGCGTAGCAGCACGGAATCCTTGTCGCGATTCGCCGATTCCGCCACCTGCACAAAGCCTAGAGAACGTGCAAAATAATTGACAGCCGCCACCTTGTCACTCACGTACAACTCAGCATATTCGATATCTCGTGCACCCATGAAATTGCCGCCTCTCGTGCGTGCCCCGGGCGGGAGTCGAACCCACACCACACGGTTTTTAAGACCGAGCCCTCGTTCCGGTTGGGGTACCGGGGCCTCGGATGGTCACGTTATCAGTCAGCTCTCGCTAGTTTCCCGGAAAGGGACCATGGGTTGACACCTGGATCGATGTTCAACTGCGGCGCCGGGCCAGTTGAACGCCAATTAACGCGGATCGCTCGACGCTTGGACAGCCCCATGTTTAGATTCCCCTACTGGAGAACGCGGGCCGAGCCATAAATCGGAGGCAGATCATGGATGAATTGACTGAGCGCCTAGCCGCGGAGCAGCCAATCGTCATGGGCGGGTCGGAGCCCACGGTGAAAGAGCTGCGCGACCGAGTGGGAGAGATGGGCTACGTGCTGGTCAAGTTCACCGAGACTCGCGGAGGCACCGAACTGGGTGTTCGCCTGGACCGGGACGCCACCGACCTCAGCGCGGCCGACTTCGACAACGGTACAGGTACCGTGCATGTCGAAGGTTTCCTGATCCTGAACGACGATCCGGTCCGGTGCATTGCCGATATTGACCTGGCGACACTCAAGGGAACCGGCCGCCTGGCCGTCGTCGACAAATCCCTGGTAACTGCCGACTCCGAATGAGAATATCTGTATCACAAGGCCGGGTCGCCCTGCTCCGGCCTTGTGATGGTAGTAATTTCGGCGCGGATCAGAGGAGTGAAGATGAGCGACGAGCCGAGGTTTCTCCGGCCTGACGTAATTATCGAGCCGCTCGTGGACAGGTTTTATGCCTGGCTGCAGACGGTAGCGCCTGTGCAGGCGGCAATGAACCTCGCGTTTGCACAGGTGCCGCTTCTTGAGTCGTATTTGCAATCTCCGCAAGTGCATATTAACGCTAGCCGCAACCCAGAGTTGCGAGGCGGGTTCTTCGTTAACATCGAGGCGGATCGCAGCGGCGAAGTGCGCGACTTGCTGGCCTCCATCAGGCATGACCGGGCGGAGTTGCTGGGATTCGCTCAAGCGGTCTCGGACGCCGAGGAAATCGTTCGGCAGGGCGCCACCGGATATGACATGACGCCGCTGTACCCCAAGCTCCCAGCCGCCCTTTCCGGGTTGGTTGAGCTGGCGTACGACACCAACAACCAGCCGTCTATGCGGTACATCGAGCCGCTGGTCTATGAAAGCAGCATTTACACTGAGGACCGCCAGTCCGTGCAGCTATCCCTGGATAAGGGCGTCGAGCGGCCGTTCATCCTGAGTACTCCGCGACTGCCCTCGCCGGACGTGCTTGAGCTCGGGATTCCGTTCCGGCATCCGGGGTTGGAAGAGCTGTTCGGCGCCAAGCTTAAGCCCAGCACCCTGGCGCGGCTGCGGGAAGCACTGGAACTTGATGACCAGGAAGCAGCCCAGCTGAACGGGCTGCTGACCGACAAGCCGGACCTGGCGAGCGATCGTCACATCGACGGTGGCGGGCGAATCCGCTACTTCGGGCACGCGTGCCTCGTGCTGCAAACGCCGGAGGGCTCGATCATCACCGATCCGTGGCTCAGCTCGGATGCCTCGGCGACAGATCGGTTCACATACCGTGACCTGCCTGATCACATCGACCTCGCCCTGATCACCCATGGGCATCAGGACCACATCGTGTTGGAGACCCTGCTCCAACTACGCGGCAGGATAGGCACGATAGTGGTGCCGCGGTCCTCGCGCGGCGGCTTGGCCGACCCGTCGCTCGCGCTCTATCTCTCCCATCTCGGGCTGCCCGTGACGGAGGTCGATGACTTCTCCGAGGTGGAGTTCCCCGGCGGGAAAGTGACCGCGACACCATTCCTCGGAGAGCACGCTGACCTTGACATTCGCGCCAAGTCGACCTACGTTGCGCGGTTCGCCGACAAGTCGGTCTACATCGGGGCGGACTCGTCGGGAATCGATCCTGGGCTCTACCGGTACGTGCGCGACCATGCCGGGAAGGTGGATATGGCGTTCCTGGGCATGGAGTGCGCCGGAGCGCCACTGACCTGGCTGTACGGGGCGCTGCTGACCACGCCGGTCACGAAGAAGATGAGCGACTCGCGGACCCTGTCGGGGTCGAACGCGGCGCAGGCCAGCGCGATCATGGCGGAGCTCGGCGCGAGCGAGGCCTATGTCTACGCGATGGGTGAGGAGAACTGGCTGGTGGGCCACGTGATGGCCACTAGCTATAACGAGGACTCCTACCAGCTAAAGCAGGTCGATGAGTTCATGACATGGTGCGCCAGCCAGGGTATCAAGGCCGACCATCTCTACGGACAGCACGAATGGCGCTGGTAGCGGGTCTGCGGCAACCGCGAATAAGGTGATCAAGAAATGCCGTTCGCATCCACCAACGGTATTCAGTTGGCCTACGAACGCACGGGTCGCGGCGAGCCTGTGCTCTTGATCATGGGCTCGAGCACCGGCGGCAGCGCATGGACCCTGCATCAGGTGCCCGCGCTGAACCAGGCCGGCTATGAGACAATTACGTTTGATTACAGAGGCATCGCTCCATCGGATGTGCCGCCAGGGATGTATTCGGTCGACGACCTAGTGGCCGATACAGCGGGGTTGATCGAGAAACTAAATATCGGACCCTGCCGATTGGTGGGTACCTCGATGGGCGCGGTGGTCGCCTCGCATCTTGCCGCCATCAGGCCAGATCTCGTCGCGTGCTGTGTACTCATGGCCCTGAAGGCGAGAGCGGATGCGGCCCGCCATGCGTTGCGGACCGCTGACCGTGCACTGCTGGCCAGCGGCCTCCGGCTACCGCCCGCCTACGACGCCCTGATGTCAGCGTTCCAGATGTTCTCACCAGCGACTCTGAATGACGACAATGCCATTTCTACGTGGCTTGGCCTCTTCGAGATGTCCAGTGGCCGTAAGGCCGCGAGCGGACACGACAGCATTGACCTCAGCATGGACCGGCGTGCCATGCTGCGAACGATCAAGGCATCATGCCGGGTCATCGCTTTCTCCGATGATCTCCTGTGCCCGCCGCATCTGTGCGCCGAGTCGGCTGATGCCATCCCTGACTGCGACTTCGTCGAGGTCGCATCATGCGGGCATCTCGGTTACCTGGAACGCCCAGAAGAGGTTAACTCGCTGATCATCGAATTTCTCGACAAGAACTGAGGTGGCTTGCAGTTGGTTACGGGCAGGGTGTTGCAATTTGATCATGAACGCGGTTACGGGTTTATCGCGGCGGACGACGGTGGCGAGGATGTCTTTCTGCACGCATCGGTGCTCGACGGTGATTCCTACGAGCTAGCCCCCGGGATGCGCGTCGAATTCAAGGTCATGGCGGGCGACAGGGGCCGGAAGGCGTTCGCCGCGCATCTTATCGATGAAGAGTCCGCTCCCGCGGGCGAGGTTGCGCCGTCACAACCGATTCCATCGTCCGCCTCCTTCGCGGCGCTTTCGGTACCGCAGACGCCGCAGACGCCGCAGACGCTGCAGACGCCGCAGACGCCGCAGGCTCCGGCGACCGCAGCGATAAAAGAAGACCCATCGGATGAAGAGCAGATGTGCGACGTGCTGTCCCCGACGGAGTTCAACCAAAGCCTCACCGAGTTGCTCCTGAACACGGCACCGGAGATGACCGGGCAGCAGATCTTGGAGGTACGGCGGAGCCTGCTGGAGTTCGCGAAGAAGCACGGATGGTCCGACGGCTGACGATAAGGCCGCCTGTCCGCCAAGCCCCCTCGGTTCCCGAGGGGGCTATTTCTCTTCACGACCCTCCAGCCGAGCGGCCAGCCCTGCCGGGGTCGGCGTCTCGAACACTTCCGTTATATCCAGCTCCGTACCAAGGACCGCTTGGATCTCGCTTGCCAGCCGCACCGCCAGCAGCGAATATCCGCCTAGGGCGAAGAAATCATCCTCCGGTCCCACGCTCTCCACCCGGAGGACCTCGGCGAACAGGCCGCACAAAATCTCCTCGACCACCGTCGAGGGACCGCGACCGCCCGTTCCTGTGTAGACAGGAGCGGGCAGCGCGATCTTGTCCAGCTTGCCGTTGGGCGTCAGCGGCAGCCTGTCCAGTACCACGACCGCCGAGGGCACCAGATAGTCCGGCAGCCGTACCGCGGCATGCTTCCGCACCTGCCCGGCCAGCCCGTCCCCGCCATCGCCGTCCACCCCGGAGGGGACCACATACGCCACCAGACGTTTATCGCCGGGGGCGTCCTCCCGCACGATCACCGCGGCCTGGGCCACGTCTGGGTGGTCGGCCAGGACGGCTTCGACCTCGCCGGGCTCGATACGGAAACCGCGCACCTTGACCTGCTCATCGGTCCGGCCGCGGAACTCCAGCTGTCCATCGGGCGTCCACCGGGCCAGATCTCCGGTCCGGTACATCCGCTCCCCGTCCGCACTGAACGGGCACGCCACGAACCGGTCAGCGGTAAGCCCGGGCCTGCCCAGGTAGCCTCGGGCCAGCCCAGCTCCCGCCACATACAGTTCCCCGGTCACCCCGGCCGGGACCGGGTTCAGCCACTGATCCAGCACGAACATCCGGGTGTTGAGGACCGGACCGCCGATCGGCGGTGCTTGCACGGTCCCCGGATCCACCACCGTGGTGGTGACCATCACGGTGGCCTCGGTAGGCCCGTAGGTGTTCACCAGGGTCCGGCCCGGCGCCCAGGCGGCGGCCAGCCGGGCAGTCAGCGACTCGGCCCCGGTCAATAGCCGGGAAATCCCGGGCAGCCTGGCCGGGTCAAGCACCTCAAGCAGCGAGGGCACCACGCTGGCCGCCTGCACCCCGCTGGCCTGGATCATCGCCGCCAGCTCCGCCGGCTCGGCCCGCTGCCGCCTGGTGGCCATCGCCAGCCGCCCGCCCGCCGCCAGGGTGACCGTCACGTCCAGCACCGAGGCATCGAAATTGAACGAGGCGAACTGCAGCACCGCCGTTCCCGGCCCGGCGCCCAGCGCCGGGCCCACCGCCGTCGCCAGGTTCGCTATCCCGCCGTGGGCGACCGCCACGCCCTTGGGGGTCCCGGTGGACCCGGAGGTATAGATCACGTACGCCAGCTGCCCGGCCGCGGCCGGCGCCGGGACGGCCGGCGGGGCCGCCGCGACCGCCGCCGCGACCGCCGTGTCGTCCAGGTCCACCGCCGGGACGGCGGGCAGCCCGGCAGGCTGCCCGCCGCGGGTCACCACGACCGCGGCCCGGCTGTCGGCGAGCATGAACGCCAGCCGCTGCGCCGGGTAGTCCGGGTCCAGCGGCAGGTAGGCCGCCCCAGCCAGCCACGTCCCCAGGATCGCGGTGACCATCTCCACGCCGCGCTCCAGGCACAGCCCGATCACCGTCTCCGGCCCGGCCCCGGCCGCCCGCAGGTATCCGCCCAGCCGGGCCGCCCGGCCCAGCAGCTGCCCGTAGCTGACCCACGCCCCCCCGCAGCACACCTCCACCGCATCCGGGACCCGGGCCGCCTGCGCCGCGAACAGCTCCGCCACCGACCCCGCCGGGACATCCGCCGCAGTGTCATTCCACTCCTGCAGGACCTGCGCCCGCTCAGCGGCATCGAGAACCTGGATCTCCCGCGGCCGGATCCGCGGATCGTCGGCCGCCACGGCCAGCACCCGGACGAACCGGCCCGCGATGGCCCGCGCGGTCGCCTCATCGAACAGGTCCGCCGCCGCCATCAGCCGCCCGCGCAGCCTGCCCGGCTGGCCTTGCCCGCCGCAGGCCTCGCCCAGCTCCATGTCTAGGTCGAACCGGGCCGCGCCGGTCCCGGACGGGACGGCGGACGCCCGCACGCCGGGCAGGGCCGCAGACACGGGGGCGCTGTTCTGCATGGTCAGCAGCACCTGGAACAGCGGGTGGCGGGCCAGGGACCGGTCTGGGGCCAGGTCCTCCACCAGGCGCTCGAACGGCACGTCCTGGTGCTCCAGCGCCCCCAGCCAGAACTTCCTGACTCGGCCCAGGATCCCGGTGAACTCCGGGTCCCCCGACACATCCGTGCGCAGCACGAGCGTGTTGACGAAGAACCCGACCAGGTCATCAAGCGCCTCATCGGTCCGCCCCGCCACTGCGGTCCCGACCGGGATATCGGTCCCCGCGCCCAGCCGCGACAGCAGCACCGCCAGCGCCGCCTGCACCACCATGAACAGCGTCACCCCGTGCTCGCGGGCCAGGGCCGCCAGCTGCCGGTGCACCCCGGCGGGTATCTCCAGTGGTGCCGTGTGCCCGCGGTGGCTGGCCGCGGCCGGGCGCGAACGGTCGGCGGGCAGGGGCAGCTCGGCCGGCGCCCCGGCCAGCGCCGCCCGCCACCACCCCGCCTGCTGCGACAGCAGGCTGCCCGGATCATCCTCATCCCCCAGCAGCTCCCGCTGCCAGATCGCGTAGTCGGCGTACTGCACCGGCAGCGGCGCCCACCCCGGTGCCCGGCCCTCCCGCCGCGCGGTGTACGCCTGCGACAGGTCCCGGGCCAGCACCCCGGTCGACCAGCCGTCTGTGGCGATGTGGTGGATCACCAGCACCAGCACGTGCACCCCCGGGCCCGCCGCCAGCAGCCGTGCCCGCACCGGGACCTGCTGCGCGGCCAGGTCGAACGGCTCCCCCGCCGCCCGCACCACCGCGCCGGGCAGGTCCTCTTCGGCCGCCTCGGTGACCGGCAGCTCCCAGCCCAGCTCATCCATCCCCAGCACCCGCTGGTACGGCTGCCCGTCCGCCACCGGGAACACGGTGCGCAGCACCTCGTGCCGGGCGATCACATCACCCAGCGCGGCTTCCAGCGCCGTGGCGTCCAGGTCGCCTTCCAGCCGCAGCGCCACCGGGCTGTTGTACACCGCCGACGGCCCCTCCAGCTGGGCGATGAACCATAGCCGCTGCTGAGCGAACGACAACGGAATCATCAGGACTCCTCTTTTATGCCCTCGGCCGCAGCGGCGGCCTGGCTGGTTTTAGGTTTTCAACTTGATTTGCCAGGCCAGCTGAGGTAGGTGTATCGAAGACTGCCCGGACTGGTATCTCGGCAGTTTCCGTAGGGCCGTAGAGGTTAAGAATACGCACGGGAAGGTAATTACGGAGCGACCTGAGGCACTTAATCGGAAGGGTTCGCCAGCGTAGAGTAGGACTCTCAGGGAAAAATCTGGCGGCGGCACCTTAAGCATCCGCCATTTCGGGATCCTCCGCGGTCCCGCGCTTGCCGTACCTAGGCCGAGAATCCGCAATAGCGCAGGGAAATAGTTAAACTTGCGGCATTTGAGATTGTGGTATCGACAGGGTCATGTGCATAACAGGAAGCCATGAACCCAACAAGTGATCCGCCGTTCAACCGGCTCGATCCCGCAGTTGAACATCGGGGAGATCATGCATTGATTGCAACCTTCTAGAATGCCATAGTATTACGACTAAATGCTATCGAATCGGCAGAACCCGGCCGACTTGAGTCCCGGCCTCGATATATGTACCCAGGGACTTATCTCGATAGAATAGAGGAGCCCACATGGGTGATGAGGTAAGGTTTCTCAGGCCCGACGCTATTATCGAGCCGCTGGCGGACGGATTCTACGCGTGGATGAGCAGATGAATGCTGAACACCTTAGCGAAGAGACCGATGTAGTCGTCGTCGGCGGCGGGCCAGGGGGATCAACACTGGCAACGCTTGTCGCTATGCAGGGAAACCGCGTCATCCTCCTGGAGAAAGAGAAGTTCCCGCGCTGGCAGATCGGCGAGTCACTCCTGCCGTCCACGGTCCACGGAGTATGCCGCCTCACCGGCGTCGCCGATGAGCTGGCCAAGGCCGGCTTCACGAAGAAGCGGGGCGGAACGCAAAGATGGGGTGCCAATCCCGAACCTTGGACGTTCGCGTTCTCGGTGGTGGCCGGAATAACAACAAAAAAATCATACGCCTACCAGGTGGAACGAAGCAAGTTCGACCAGATTCTGCTCGACCACGCCCGCCGCATGGGCGTGGACGTGCGCGAGCAGCATGCCGTTACCGACACGATCTCCAACGAAGACCGGATCCTTGGCGTTTCCTATAAGGATGCCGCCGGGAACTCAGGCAAAATCAGCGCGAAGTATGTGGTAGATGCCTCAGGTAACAAGAGCCGCATCTACCATAAGGTAGGGACCACGCGGCAGTATTCGGAGTTCTTCCGCAGTCTTGCGCTTTTCGGTTACTTCGAGGGCGGCAAGCGACTGCCGCCGCCGAACTCCGGCAACGTCCTCTCCTGCGCCTTCGACAGCGGCTGGTTCTGGTACATACCCCTATCTCCCACGCTGACCAGCGTCGGCGCGGTCGTGCGGCGGGAAATGGCCAGCAGGATCCAAGGCGACCCCGAAGAAGCCCTCATGGCGCTGATCGCCGAATGCCCGATGATCAGCGACTACCTGCGCGACGCCAAACGGGTGACCGAAGGCCAGTATGGAGAACTGCGGGTCCGCAAGGACTACTCGTACACGAACACGAAAATCTGGCGGCCCGGCATGGTCCTCATCGGCGACGCGGCGTGCTTCGTCGACCCCATCTTCTCCTCCGGCGTCCACCTGGCCACCTACAGCGCACTGCTGGCCGCACGCTCCATCAACAGCGTCCTCGCGCGGACGATCGACGAGAACACCGCATTCCGCGAGTTCGAGCAACGGTATCGTCGCGAATTTGGCGTATACTACGAATTCCTGGCCGCCTTTTATGACCTGAATGTTAATGAGGACTCGTATTTCTGGTCCGCCAAGAAGGTCACAAGGAGCACCAATTCCGAGCTGGAATCCTTCGTGGAACTGGTTGGCGGTGTATCGTCGGGCGAGACAGCACTTGCGACAGACGACTCTCCGGTGGGCTATTACAAGAGACGATCAAAGGAGTTCGCCAGCGCGGTGGATGAACTCGTCGCGAACAATGAGCAGAGCATGGTGCCGATCATTAGGTCCCCGATCGTCAAGAGCGCGATGCGGGAAGGCGCAAAGGAACAGGCTCGTGTGCTGCTCGGCGAGGACGCCGGGCCAGAAACCCCGATCCTCGAGGGCGGACTTGTGCCCTCGGCGGATGGCTTGACCTGGTCAGTGCCCGCCTGATGCGGGGATAAAACCGAACCAGGGAAGGTAGCAGATGAGCACCGACCGCGTTCACGAAGCTGACGTAGTCGTTGTTGGGGCGGCCCGGGCGGGGCTTACATGTTGGTCAGCCGCATGGTTTCGGCGGGCAGTGACGCGCGAGCGGGCCGGATCACCGATAGCAGCGGTCCGGTCATGAGCGTGGTCAGCAGCGCCATCAGCACCAGCACGGTGAACAGCCGCTGGTTGATCAGGCCGGCCTGGAGCCCGACGTTGAGCGCGATCAGCTCGGTCAGCCCTCGCGTGTTCACCAGCGCGGCGACCGTGGCGGACTGGCGCGGCTGGAGCCCGGACAGCCGGGACGCCGCGTAAGCGGGCCCCAGCTTGCCCGCGCTGGCGATCAGGACGATCAAGACCAGCAAGATGAGCGCGTCGCCGCGCACATCACCGATGTTGAGAGACAGGCCCGTGACGATGAAGAACAGCGGCAGCAGCAAGCTCCCCGCCTGTTCCAGGGAGCGGACCACGTCCGCATCGGGCACGCCGTTCCCGGCGCGCATGACCAGCCCGGCCAGGAACCCGCCGAACACCGGCTGCAGGCCAAGCGTCGCGGTGACCCACGCACTGGCCAAGGCGAGCGCGAACGCGACCGGCACCGGATCCGACAGCAGTGACTGGCTCCGGCTGGTCCACCAGGTCAGCGCCGGGCGTACCACGATCAGCATGACGGCCACGAAGCCGCCGGTCAGCAGCACCGTCACCGGCCACGAAAAGCGCCCGGCCCGGCCGGTGCCGATGAGCGCCGCCGCCAGCACCAGCCAGGCCAGCACGTCCATGGTTCCCGCCACGGCCATCGCGACCACGCCGGCGGTGGTTCCGGCCAGCCCGCGCTCGCGGACGATCGCCGCCAGCACCGGCATCGCCGTGATTGACATGGCCACGCCCATGAACAGCACGAAGGAGCGCCCGTCCCGCGGCTCCCCGATCGCGGCGAAGCCCGAGCGGTATAGGAGTACGCAAGCGATTCCGAGCCCCATCGGCACGGCAAGGGCGGCCGCCGCCACCAGCGGCACCGCCCGCCCGCACTCGCGTATCGCCCCGAAGTCGAGTTCGTACCCCACCGTGAACATGAAGATCACGACGGCCACCTGCGCCAGCGACGTCAGCGACGGCAGCACGGCGTGCGGGAACAGGTGAGCGGTCAGGTGGCCCGGCAGCCGCCCGAGCAGGCTCGGCCCGAGCAGCACTCCGGTTAGTATCTGCCCTATCACAGCCGGCTGACCGCACCGGCGCGCCAGGACGCTGAGCAACGAGGAAACCAAAATAACCAACGCGATATCGCCTATAACGGTCTCGGCCACTATCCACCTGCCAGATATCCCGGGAATGAGATCCTTGACCTCGCACGCCCGAAGCGTCACCGAACGCGCTCAGGAACAGCACTAATAGTCCGGCACGCAAGCGTGTTCAGGTAAGACGGCCGTGGTTCTCCACTTGCGATGACGGCATACCCGTCAGGATCAGCGTGTCGATTGGGTCACGGCTGAATGATTCAGTCGTGCCTACCGACGTAGGCAGGATTCGCTCAATCACGCGGGAACCACCACGGCGGTCACCACGAGACCATGATCGGCAAGCCAGCGTCCGTTCAGCCGGGTTAGTGGCGACCCGTTGACGAGCGGGCCCGGCACGAGCAGGCGCGCGGTGAACGTACCCGCACGCGGGTCGATGAGGATGTCGGCCGACTCGAAGCCCAGCCAGCGCTTGGTCAACGGAAACCACGCCTTGTAGACAGATTCCTTTGCGCTGAAAAGCAATCGATCCCAGCAGATGCCGGGCATCCTGGCAGTGAGATCAGCAAGGCGGACACGCTCCTCGTCAAGAGCGATCAACTCAAGCAGGCCATGGTTGGGCAGCGTCTCGTTAGGCTCCGCATCCACTCCCAGTGATACGACATCTCTGGTCAGGGCGACCGCAGCGGCGCGGTACCCGGCGCAGTGCGTGATGCTGCCTGTCACCCCTTCCGGCCATTGCGGGGCGCCGCGTGGCCCTGGCAGCACGGCGACCGCCGGCAGGCCCAGTTGGCCCAGCGCGGCCCGGGCACAGGCGCGCGCGGTAGCGAATTCCCGCCGCCGGCCTTCCGCGGCTCGCGCGATGACAGCGTTTTCTTGCGGAAAGAGTACGGCAGCGGAATCGTCCCCGAATGACTCGACCGCAGTGGCCTGCGAAGGCAGAATCCGCTCTATCATCCAACCGGCCTATGGACGCTTCTTCCGCAGGCTACGCCAATCGACCTGCACCGTTCCGTTACGCACCCGAAATGACGATTGAGCGAGAGGTACCGCATTGACCGAGCACGGCTGCGGGCCGAGCGCAAGCTTAAGGCCATGCCCAGGGCACACCAAAGTTCCCTGAGGAGTTACCTCGCTATCCTGCAGGGAACGGCCCGCGTGCGGACATCTTCCGTCGAAGACGTAAATTCGTCCGTTAATTTTAGCGGCACCTACCAGGCGTCCGAGAATCTTTCGCACCTGGACTTCATTCGGGGCGAGTTCGTTTTCACTGATCAGACCTCGCCACTTCACCGGAAATACATTACCAAGCACCATAATACCATTAGTCTATGCGGTTATCCGGCTAGTTGATACCATTGTCCGCATGCGGGTTTACAGATCTTGGTTCGCCAGAAGGTGACCTAGTACGATGCAGCCGCCTCACCGGGACGCATTCCCTGGGAAAAGGCATCGGAGGCAGCTGCAATTCAAGTAATAACGGCTAAGTCCAATCATCGGACTGTGTTCAACTGCCGATTATCACTGGTTGGACGCGTGACGATTCGCAGGGGAACCATGCGCCCCGGCTGCAGGTTTCATGGCAGGCGGCCGACCGGTAGCTGATAGTGAGCTGCTAGGTATCGGCGATCCTGACGCGCCTACAGAACAGGGAGACGAGCAGGGCCGCCTCCTGAGCCCACCTGGTCTCCTCATCATTACAAGATCATTTGATGAATCTGATGTTTCAGCCTTCTAGTGTGACAACAGAGACCTCGCACTACACGCTATCTCGGCTGCCATCGGCACGATATCGGGCAAAATCACGTACTACGGCAGCTAAGAGTTCACGCATCAAGACGACGGCACATTCATGAAGAGGGGAAACACGCGCGGATCTGTGTACAGGTACGGCAATCCGGCGTCAGTCGGCCACCAGCTAACCGCCAGCACCGTCTGGTTGGGTCAACGCTAGGACATTGGCCCTCGACCGGACCATGTGAAGGGAAGCTGCCGTGGAACAGCCAGGTGATCGCGCGTCCCAGCCGGTAAGCCCGGTAAGCAATGCGGCGTCCTCCCGTCCAGGCGCCCGCGACCCGGCCGCACAGGCTGCGGACGTCGCCGCCGTGGTGGTGGCCGTTCCCGTGCTCTCGCTTCGCCCGGCCGACTCCCCGCGGCTCAACGGTGAGGACAAGGCGCATATCGCGCGGCTCGCCGAGATGGAGGCGCCGCTTCCGCCGATCCTGGTGGACAGGCGCACCATGCGGGTGATCGACGGGATGCACCGCCTGATGGCCGCGTCCTTGCAGGGACGCGAGACCATCGACGTCATATTCTTCAACGGCAGCGAGGCTGACGTCTTCCTCCGGGCGGTCCAGGAGAACGTCACCCACGGCCTGCCGCTGTCCCAGGCCGATCGCCGCGCCGCGGCGGAGCGGATCATCGCGTCGCATCCGCACATGTCTGACCGGGCGATCGGCCACTCGGCTGGCCTGGCAGCGAAGACCGTGGCGGCCATCAGGAAGCGTTCAAGCGAAGAAATACCGCAGTCAAACGCGCGGGTCGGCAGGGACGGAAGGGTCCGTCCGCTGGACAGCGGCGCAGGCCGCCGACGGGCCGCGGAACTCCTGACGCAGCAGCCGGACGCATCGTTGCGCGACGTGGCGCGCGCCGCGG
>Ga0137384_10002268_pt1 | contig 15230 bp, 14 predicted proteins | sample SagtaG_2_FD_104922 | JGI IMG/M metagenome (GOLD analysis project Ga0137384, IMG submission 104922) | Vadose zone soil microbial communities from Sagehorn Ranch, Mendocino, California, USA - Sage2_R_60_16 metaG | ecosystem: Environmental > Terrestrial > Soil > Vadose zone | place: USA... | reverse complement strand
GCAGCTTTATGCGCAGAAGTGTGCGGCATGCCACGGGGCAACCGGATCAGGAGGCAAAGCTCCTACTTTGATAAGAAGCAAAAGCACTTCCACGGCCTCTGCGCCTGGCAATGAGCAGCCTTGTCTCGCGCCTTGTGTGCGAGAGGGAAACGTAATGGCGCTTCACTCGCCTTACGCCACGACCCTATGGGATTACATCAACCGCGGCATGCCTTTCTTGCAGGAGGGCATGCTAAAACCCAATGAGGTATACGCTCTGACTGCCTTTCTGCTCTATGAAAATGGTGTGATCCAGGAGGACGACGTACTCGACGCTCAGACCCTGCCGCAGATCAAAATGCCCAATCGTGATGGATACGCTATACCGGAGTGGAAGCCTGGGATGCCCAGGCCATTTTCGGCCAAACCTTAGCCCTGGTCAGTAGGAACCGCATTCCCCGTTTGCCTCACACATCCGAGCTAGTTCCTTGCGCGCTCACTCTCAGCGCCAGTTTCAGGGCGCATCTGCCAGCAGTGACTACACGGCTAGCAGCGTGACTGATTCTTCTGCACGGGCGTCATAAACAGCGCCAGCGTCACCGCCCCTGATGGTACGTTACAGCCGAAGGCCGGATGACGATTGCGTTGCCGTTCGCTGCCTGCGTGCTTTGGCTGATCTGCGGATGGCGGTAATATTGTTGTCGTTAGCACGTGAAGATGTCCGCTTTTTGTAGCACGTGAAGTGTCCGCTTTCCAAATTCAAGGTAAAGGCCTCGTCGCCGCCGGAGCGGTGGAAAAGTGGGAAACGCGCAGCGTTTTCCAAGGTGGCGCAGCCACCGTCTTTTCCACCGCTTTTGGCCGCCTGGTTCGTTGCGCCAGCGGAATCCCTTCGGCATCGAAACGACCCACCAGGTGTGGTCCATAGCCCACGCTGAGCGTGCCGTCTCGATGCTCGTAGACGATCACCTGGCAACCGGCCAGAGTGTTCCGCCAAGGTGTCTTTTCGATCTGCAGCACCCGATGGGCGATCTCCACGGTGTTGTCCCGATTTACCACCCGCTCGTGCTGCAGAGCAAAGATGCGCTCCAGGTCCTGGCCCGCCAGCGGCAGAAAGGCGCTCCCCGATTGCGCCGCCCTAACCGCAAAACGCCGGTTGAACTCCGCCACGTACTCCTGCCGCAGAAAGCGATTCGCTTCTTCCACTGTGGTGATGCCACGCAGGCGCAATTCCTGAGGCAGTCGCCCCTGCCAGGTGCCAAAGTTCCGTTCGCTGCGGCCCCGCGCTTGCGGCGAGTAGGCCGGGATCATGCGCATGCCCAACTGCTGCAAGGCGCGGCCCACCTGCGTCAGCCGCTGCGGATCGATCTTCGCTCCGGCCTTGGGAGTCTCAAAGAAATGGCTGGCCCGATCGCTATATAAGGCGCAAAACAGGCCCTTTTTCTCCACCACCGCGCGCAACGCCGCCAGCACCGTGCGCGTCGATTCCTGCTCCACCAACTGCGCGTAGTAAATCTCGCTGGTGGCATCATCGAGGACCACCAGCAGATCGTAGCGACGGCCGTCTCCCAGCCAAGCGTGTGAGCTGCCGTCCAGATGTAAGAGCATGCCAGGCAGAGGCCGACGCGGTCGCCGGCGGCGATGCACGCCCCGGCGGCCGGACTTCTTCACCAGCCCGGCCCCTTGCAAGGCCAGCTTCACCCAGGTATAGCTCAGGGCGATGCCCTGTTTCTCCCGCAGCTTCTCGTGGAAATGGCGCACATTGAAATCGAAATACTCCTCTCGATACAGAGCGAGCACCCGTTCGGCCAGCTCCAGCGGCACACGCCGCGAGCTGGGACGACCCCGGCGCCGATCCAACAGTCCGTCATAGCCGAACTTCTCCCAGCGGCGGCGCCAGCGCCGCATCTGCCGGTCGCTGATGCCGATCACCTCTGCCGCTTGCCACCAGGTCATGCGCTTGGCCATCGCTCGCAGAATTACTTCTTGCACTTTCATCGCCCGCTCCACGACCGCTTCGGGTATCACTCTTCGCCCCTCCTCGGGCCGAGAGCTTTACCGCAAGCTGGTCTAGTTCAAAGCGGACATTTCATCTGCTAATTCCACCGGACATTTCACGTGCTACCGACATCGCGAATAAAAAGCCTTGACACGACATGTCCCACGGTGATATTTCGGCACCCATAAAGGTTGCGGCAAACAAGTTTTTGCCGAGGCCATTCGACGAACCGCACAGTTGTGAGAGGTACTCCGGAGCTTTCAACGGGTTTCGGATTGGCGGTTCGCAGATTTTACTCAGCAACACCCCACCCACCCCGGGAGGTGGAAACCCTCAGTTTTCACCTCCCTTTTTTATTGGACTTTGTGATGCGCGAAAAGCGCCGTGATGACCACGGCCTTTTCGCGCTCGACAACCCCAGTTCCTCCTGCTACCGATGATGGGAAACGCGGCGTGGACTTTGTTAACGCGCGAAAGCTCCTGATGACTTCTTTAACGCCGCGAAGCTCATCCTGTTGGTAGACGTTCGCCGCGAGGAAGACTTTCGCGCGAAGAAGGCACTTTTCGGGCTCGACAACCTCAGGACGCCTTGCCGGCAGGTTCCCCGCCAGCGCCGGCGGCAAGCGCCTTGCGCTGGCGGCAAATCTGATTCACAAAGTGATCCGCCTCGCGTGTGGGCCGGGGAATGCGGAATCCGTCGTTAACCGCCAATGTGAATTCGATCGCCCGCTCGAGCGAAATGCGATGCCCCGGTGATACGTACACGGGTTTAACTGTGCCGGCCATGCGAACCGCGGCACCGATTTGTTCGCCCGTGCCCACATCGACCAACGCCGCCGTAGTTCCGGCTCGCCGAGCTGGTTCTTTGCACTCGCCGATAAGAAGCGATTTGGCGACTCCGATCGATGGCACGTCCAGCAGCACGCCCAAATGACAAGCCAATCCGAAACGCCGGGGATGCGCATAGCCTTGCCCATCGCAGAAAATCAAATCGGGCGAAACTCGCAGCGATTCAAACGCCGCCAGCAACGCCGGAATTTCGCGGAAACTGAGCAATCCGGGAACATAGGGAAATCTCAAAGGCTGGATCGAGCTCGCCCGCTCGACTTCCTCCATCTCAGGAAATCGATAAACAATCACCCCGGCAATCGCGCGTCCTTCGCCTGTGCGCCACGAACCCCTCCCGCGCAGCTCGAAGGCAATATCCGCGCCCGCCACGTGCTCGACCTTGGGAATCCGATCCTCGCGTTCCATGCGCTCGCGAAGCTGGAGTTGTATCTCCCGCGCTTCGGCCGGACTCACGTCCCAGCGATGCAGGTGCAGCGATTTCATGAAGCTCAAAACCCGCACCCTTGAAACCGTCCTTCGAGACTCAGGGCAAGCAGGGTGCGGCACCCAACCCGGCTGTGCGACCGGACGCGATTCAGGCGCCCTTTTTCAATTCAGCGAGGACCAGCCTGGCCACCTCACGCAACGTCTCGAACACGCCTTTTCCCTCGACCGCCACAGCTTCCACGACAGGCTCGCCTTTCAGGCGCAAGTGCTTGCAAAGCGCGTTCGGGGCCATGACGTGGGGGAGATCGCGCTTGTTGAGCTGCAGCACATAAGGAATTGTGCCGAAATCGAGCTTGTGTTCCTTGAGATGCTCTTTCAGATTCTCCAACGTTTCGAGATTGGCATCCAGCCGCTCCTCCTGCGAATCCGCGACGAAGACCACTCCATCGGCGCCCTTCAAAATCAGTTTGCGGCTGGCTTCATAGAAGACCTGTCCGGGCACGGTGTACAGGTGCAAGCGGGTCTTGAAACCTCGAACCGTACCGAGATCGAGCGGAAGAAAATCAAAAAAAAGCGTGCGGTCGGTTTCCGTAGCAAGCGAAATCATCTTGCCTTTCAAGCCCGCTCCGGTGTTGTCGTAAATCCATTGGAGATTAGCGGTTTTCCCGCCTAAGCCGGGACCGTAATACACAAGCTTGCAATTGATTTCGCGTGCAGGAAAATTGATGAAAGGCACGGTGCCCCGGGCCAGCCGGGAGGGTATTTATAACATAGCGAGCGTGAGAGGCCAACGGACGGCAGCGCCGAGCGTAGCCAATTGCCAACGAAGGCAAGATGCAGGAGCCCATAAGCACGGTGCAAGTCCCGGTTTTGCAGTAAGTTGTGGCTTGCTTCAGCTTGCACAGACATTGTCGCTACGCGTCCCGGCGTCTACCCTCCACCCCGCCACACGCAAAGTCGGCGTGTGGTGGGGGCCGGATTGACGCGCTTTGGAAAGCTGTGCTAAAAATGCGCAATGCGTCGCTCCGGAAAATCCAAAAAAGCCAGGAAAACGAGGCGAGTGAGCGCCCCAATTCAGGTTAGATTTCTGAAAAAAAAGGGGTTAAAGGCTAAGGAATCGTCCCGTTCCATCGTTGATCCGGCGATCGAACAGCAATTGAAAACGTTCGAGGAGGGCGTACAGAATTTCCACCAGCAAAAGTACGCCAAAGCTAAACCTCTATTTGAAAAGGTACTTAGCGGACCCGGCAAAGACCTCGCTGATCGTGCCCGCGTGCACCTGCGCATTATCGAGCAGCGCATGCAGCGCTCCGAGCCTATCATCCCACGCACGCCGGAAGAACATTATCAGCAGGGCGTGGCCATGATGAATATGGGGCGCTGGGATGAGGCGAGGGAGCACCTGCTCCGCGCGCGAAAGTTGGCCCCCAAAGCCGATTATGTCATCTACGCTATGGCGGCTCTCGATTGCCTGACGGGCGAAGCCGAATCGGCCATGGAAAACCTGAAGCTGGCCATCCAGCTTCGTCCCGAGAATCGCTATCACGCGCGCAACGATGAGGACTTTGCCTTTCTCCAGGAAGACCCCAGGTTCACGGAACTGCTTTACCCCGATCGCGACGGTTCTGGAACCTGACGGTTTCCTGCACGTGAACCGTTCAGCGCTTCAGCGCGTTCAGCCCGTACGGATCGTCGCCATCGGCGGCGGCACGGGACTTTCCACACTGCTGCGCGGCTTGAAAACTCACGTTGCTCCGCACCAGCAACGGAATTCCCACCATCTCATCGGCGATCTTGCCGCGGTAGTAACCGTCACGGATGACGGCGGCAGTTCCGGGCGTTTGCGTCGCGAATACGGCGTCCTGCCACCCGGTGACCTTCGCAATTGCATGGTGGCTCTGTCCGAGGATGAAGCCTTGCTGGGCCGGCTTTTTCAGTATCGTTTCCATTCCGGCGCCGGTCTGCGCGGCCATAGTTTCGGCAATCTTTTCCTCACCGCATTGAGCCATGTTACCGGCGACTTCACGCGCGCCGTACGCGTCAGCAGCGAAGTGCTGGCGATTCGCGGACGGATCTTCCCTTCCACGAATCAACTGGTTTCTCTCGAAGCTACTTTGGAGAATGGCAAAGTCATCGCCGGCGAGACACACATCGGCGCTACACGAGCGCGCATTCGCCGCGTCCATTTGGTTCCCCGAAAAGTGAAGCCCCTGCCCGAAGTTCTGGAAGCAATCGCCGCGGCTGACTTGATTTTGCTTGGGCCAGGCTCACTTTTCACCAGCATCATTCCCAATCTGCTGGTTTCCGGGGTGGCCGAAGCCATCGAAAAATCGCGCGCCACGCGCGTCTATATCGCCAACCTGATGACCCAGCCCGGGGAAACCCTCGGTTACACACTCGTGGATCACGTGCGCGCCATCCACCAGCACACCGGAAGAAAGATCATTGATTGCGTGGTCATCAATGATCGTCCCCTGGCGCCGGAAGTTCTGCGGCGATACAAACACCAGGGCGCCGAGCCGGTCTCGATTGCTCGCGCCGAGCTGCAGCGCATGGGCCTCGAATGCGTCTTCGATAATCTTCTGGAAGTTCACGGAGTGGTGCGCCACAACCCCACACGGCTGGCTTCGCTCTTAATCGAAAACTTCGTGAAAAAATAGTGCCTGATTGGAAAAGCGGCGCCGATCATCTTGCGCCGCCGGGCACCTGTTCGTATACTGCGGTTTCTTCGCGGGCCGGCACCAAAGCGTTTTATCTCTTCCGGCGCGAGCGTCACCCCAGGATCCGGCTGCGAAGCGGATTCCTGAAACCGGAGATGAGCTTCGCTTTCCTGAAATCCGGGACTGCGGACTTCGCGCGCTAAAAGAGTTTTCTCCGGAGCTAAACTCCTGGAGGACGTGGCGCACCGGATCAATCCTGGAGAAGTAGTTATGTCCACCCCTACCCTATCGCCTCACGACGAGATGAACGTTTACGCTTCGGCGGAAGCGCGCTTCGAAATCGCCGCCAGGAAGCTCGGCCTCGAAGAGGGCGTCTACCGCTTCATGCGCTATCCCAATAAGGAGATCACCGTCTACATTCCGGTCACACTGGATAACGGGCGCCTGCAGGTCTTCATCGGCTATCGCGTGCATCATTCCCTGGTGCGCGGGCCGTGCAAAGGCGGCGTGCGCTTTGCGCCAAACGTCACCTTAGACGAAATCCGCGCCCTGGCCAGCGAAATGACGTGGAAGTGCGCGGTGGTGAATATCCCTTTTGGCGGCGCCAAGGGGGGCATCATTTGCGATCCCGGCAATCTTTCCCGCGGCGAGCTCGAACGCATCACGCGCCGCTACACCGCCGAGTTGAGCGAATGGTTTGGCCCTGAGCGCGACGTCCCCGCGCCGGACCTGGGCACAAACGAACAGGTCATGGCCTGGATCATGGACACTTATTCCATGCACGTCCGCCGCACCACCACGGCCGTAGTCACCGGAAAGCCCGTGGAGATGGGCGGATCGGAGGGGCGCCACTCCGCCACCGGGCGAGGATTGCTGATTGTCTGCGATAAGGCGGTGGCCAAGCTGGGGCGGCGGCGCGCCGATACGCGCGTGATCGTGCAAGGCTTCGGCAATGTCGGCTCAGCCGCGGCTTCCCTGATGCACGCCGCAGGCTACAAAATCGTTGGCCTCGCCGATATTCACGGCGGCCTTTACAACGAAAAGGGCTTCGACGTTCCCGCCGTCGAAGACTGGGTGGTGCGACAGCACAAACCGCTCCCGGATTTTCCGGATGGCGGCGCGCGCATGTCAGCCCAAGAAGTCCTTTTCCAGCCCTGCGACATCTTAGTGCCCGCCGCCATCGAAAATCAGATCACCAGCGAAAACGCGAACCGCATTCAGGCCGGCATCCTCTGCGAAGGCGCCAACGGCCCCACGACGGCGTACGCCGACGAGGCACTGGACGCTAAAGGCATATTCGTGATTCCGGATATCCTGGCCAATGCCGGCGGCGTTACGGTCAGCTATTTCGAATGGGTGCAGGACCGCCAAGGCTTCTTTTGGCGCGAAAGCATGGTCAACGAGCGGCTCAAAGATGTCATGGAGCACAGCTTCGACGAAGTGGTACGCTATTCGGAGACGAATGGCGTGAATAATCGCATCGCGGCCTATATGCTGGCCATTGATCGAGTCGCTTTTGTCCTGAAGCTCCGCGGTATTTACGCCTGAACTCAATTTGATGCTTCCCGAAGCCATCATTCCCGGCAATGCCAAAACCGAGGAGGCGCACCGGCGAGAAATCTGTACGGCCGGCCGCTGGATTCACGCGCGCCATTTCGCTCCCGCGACTGACGGCAATATTTCCGTCCGCCTGGATGCTTCGCGCGTGCTCACGACTCCCACCTGCCTCAGCAAAGGCATGATGACCCCGGACGATCTCGTCGTCACCGACATGCAGGGCCGGGCTCTTTCCGGGGCGCGCCCGCCATCCACCGAACTGGCCATGCATCTGCTGATCTACCGGCTTCGGCCCGACGTTTACGCCATCTGCCACGCGCACCCGCCCATTGCGACGGGATTTGCGGCCGCCGGGGTGCCGCTCGATAAAGCCATTCTCAGCGAAGCTGTGTCCTCCCTGGGCTGCGTTCCTCTGGCGCCTTACGGCACGCCCGGCACCACGGAATTGTGCGATTCGATCGAGCCGCTACTGCGGAATCATGACGCCATTCTGCTGGCCAATCATGGCGTGGTTACTTACGGGCAGGACTTGCTGAGCGCTTTTTTCCGTCTGGAAACCGTGGAGCACTTCGCCCAGGTGTCGCTGGTGACGCAACTCCTGGGCAAGCAAACCGTGCTCTCCGCGGGTGATGTCGATAAGCTGCTCGCGGCCCGCGCCCGCCAGACCACCGCCGCGCGCGAATCTGGCTCCCAGTCCCCTACGGACCCAAACAAGGAAATTCCCGCAGGCAAAACGCGGCGGCCCCGCTAGTACCGTTCCAACTTGATGAGCCTAAGCAAAGGGTGTCCGGCAAAGGCTATCTAGCTGGCCGTGGATAGTCAAAATTAGTTGGAACGGCACTAGGTGGGTGCGGAAGGCCGCGCCAGTCCTTCAGCGTAGAGGAATTCAGCGCCGCATTTCGCACAAAATAAAGGAGTAATCCCTCTGGACGCCTGTTTCCGGCGGTTCCGGAGGAGCGCGGCAGTGCACGGAAGTGTAAGTAATAAATCACTTTTTGCTCCCGTACCGCGATAGTCGCGTGTATAGTGCTGCCTTTATTTAGGCGGCTTTTAAGCGGCAAAGGCGGATCCGCATGGCTTTTGCGCCCAGACCCTTGACCAGCTCCACTACGCATACCAACCGCCCGGAATCAAAACGCAACCAGTGGTTGTTCAGCGTCGATCCGCACAACTACCATTGGGATACTTTGTTTGTTAAAGGCAAAGAGATGTGGCGCGGCGCGGGCTCGCGGCCGGATGCATTGAGGCAGCTCAAGCAGGTACGGCGCGGGGATCGCGTGCTCTGTTATCACGCCGCCCCGGAGCGCTCTCTTTACGCGCTCGCGGAAGTGACACGCGATCCCTATCCCGATCCCCACGATCCGGAAGAAAAGAGCCTGGTGGCGGATCTGCGCGCGCTGGAGCGTTTGCCGCGGCAAGTCAGCCTCACGGAGCTTCGCGCAAACCCGGCGCTGCGAAAGATGAAATTCCTGAAGAATGTTCGGCTGATTATTTCTGCGGTCTCCGACGAAGATTACCAGGAAGTGTTACGCATGGCCGGTATCGTCGCGTCTCCGGGTTTACCCCTTCCGTAATTTTTCGATTTTCATGTAAACATGCCTGAGTTGCCCGAAGTCGAAACCATCGTGCGCGGGCTGCGAACCGTACTGCCCGGGCACACCATTGTGTCCGTCCGGCTGGGAAAAACCGATTTCATCGAAGACCCAGCCGCTCTCTCCGAACTGCTTCCTGGACGGCGCATCGAAAGGGTGGAGCGCCTTGGTAAATTCATCCAGCTGCAACTGAGTGCGGGCTCCGGTGCGAAACATGACGACGGGCAGATGAATCTGGTGATACATCTGGGGATGACGGGATGGCTGGGCGTGCGCCGGCCCGAAGATCCCGTTGCGCCGCACACTCACGCATTTTTTGAACTCGAAGACGGGCGTGAACTGCGCTACACGGATATTCGCCGCTTCGGGCAGATCCTGCTGGTAGCGGGCGGCAAGATCGCTGCTTTCAGGGAGCGGCTCGGCAAGGAGCCGCTGGAGATTTCGGCCAGTGAATTCCACGCGCGCCTGGCAGGGCGCCGGGCGCGAATCAAAGCCTTGCTGCTCGATCAAAGCATCTTTCGAGGCATCGGAAATATTTATGCCGACGAAAGTTTATGGCAGGCTCGCATTCATCCGGCGCGTCTTGCCGCGCGGCTGAATTCCGCGGACCTCGCGCGGCTTCGGAAAGCGATCCGGCGTGTTCTGCAGCATGCCATCGAGGACCGCGGTTCTTCGATCTCGAATTTTGTGGATGCGGAAGGCCAGCCTGGACAATACCAGCGGAGACACCGCGCTTATGGGCGCGAGGGGAAGCCGTGTTTTCGTTGCGGATCGAAGATACGGCGTGGGAACGTCGCGGGACGAAGCAGCTATTTCTGTCCGCGCTGCCAGCCGGCGCCTCGGCGGGCGCGTGCCAGGCGGAACGCGCCGAAGCCGCGGGGCTGAAAACGACATGCGAGCCGTCATCCAACGAGTTCGCCACGCACGCGTGAGCGTTGACGGGCGCGTCGTGAGCGAGACCGGCGCCGGAGTGGTGGTCTTGCTGGGAATCGGCAAAGGCGATTTGAGCGAGGCGGCTCATCATCTGGCGGAGAAAACCGCGAATATGAGGATTTTTGACGATGCTGACGGGAAGATGAACGTTTCCTTGCTCGAAAGCGGCGGCGCCGCGATGGTGGTTTCACAATTCACGCTTTACGGCGACGTGCGCCGGGGCCGCCGGCCGGGCTTCGAGCGCGCCGCGCCGCCCGCTGAAGCCAACCGGATTTATGAAGAATACGTCGGCCGGCTGAAATCGCTGGGTGTTCCGGTGGAAACAGGCATTTTCCAGGCGCATATGGTGGTGGAGCTGGAAAACGACGGCCCGGTAACGATTCTGGTCGATTCCGACAAGGTGTTTTGAATCGCGCCGGCAGCTCCCGTTTCATCTACAGGAACACGCGCAATTTTTTACTTACGACCTTATCGCTGTACGATATAATTAAGTGATGAGCCGCTCCACCAACACCGCCGAGTATCAAGCCCTTGCGCAGTTCCGCTTCCTGATCCGGCGATATCTAAATAATGGCGAAAAGGCGGCCCGCTCGGTGGGGCTCGAGCCGCAGCAGTATATGGGTCTGCTGGCGCTGCGCGGATTACCTCCGGAGCAAGAACCAACCATCCGCAGCCTGGCCGAACGGCTGCAGATCCAGCACCACAGCACGGTGGAGCTGGTGGACCGCATGGAGAAACGGGGACTTTTTCGTCGCGAACGCTCCCGGCGAGACCGGCGTCAGGTGTACGTGTACGTAACCCCCAGAGGAGAAAAACTACTGAGCCGGCTGGTGCGCCACCGCATCGCCGAGCTACGCGTGAGCGCACCTGAGTTGGCGCTCGCCCTGCAGACGGTGCTCGCTTCTGCTTCGCGCGAAATCCGGCCAGGTGCCCCAAGAAGCTCGGAAGGAGAAAGTCGCAGGATACGCCAACAGGGCTAATGCAATCCGCTGCGGCAGAAGGAATGTGCTTCAATCCGCAAAGTGCAGGGTTATGCCAAATGAGGTAAGTCCAACGCAGCCCACCAAAGGGTCCCGACTCGAAAACGAGGAGGCGCCGAGCGCGCTCGGCGACTTCACTACTACGTGGAGCGTCATCCCGCTTTCTCTGGTGGCCATCGGGATCGGCATTCTCAGCGCCTTCGTGGCGCTGGCCTTGCTCCGGCTCATCGGCCTTTTTACCAATCTTTTCTTTTATCAGCGATGGAACAGTGCTTTTGTTTCTCCAGCCGGCCATCACCTGGGAGCGACGGTAATCCTTGTGCCGGTAGTGGGTGCACTCATCATCGGTTTCATGGCTCGTTATGGCTCTGAGCGCATCCGTGGGCATGGAATTCCCGAAGCCATTGAGTCGATTCTAATTAGCGGCAGCGTATAGAGCCCCGGGTCGCTTTCCTGAAGCCACTTTCCTCGGCTATCTCCATCGGCTCCGGCGGTCCGTTCGGGGCGGAAGGTCCGATCATCATGACCGGCGGCGCGTTCGGCTCGACGGTGGCGCAGTTTATGCACCTGACAAGTTCTGAGCGTAAAACGCTGCTCGTCGCCGGGGCTGCCGGCGGCATGTCGGCCACCTTTGCTTCCCCGGTCGCAGCGGTTCTACTTGCCGTTGAACTGCTGCTCTTCGAATGGAAGCCGCGAAGTTTGATCCCGGTGGCGCTGGCCAGTGCAGCCGCAGCGGTGACGCGACGCTACATGATTGGGTTAGGGCCCCTCTTCGCCGTTCCAACGCACCCGATCTTTATCGGTCCCAAGGGTCTTCTTGGGTGTGTTTTGGTGGGGTTGCTCGCCGGTGCGCTCTCGGCACTGCTGACTGTTTCGGTGTATGCCGCTGAAGACTCTTTCGGGAAGCTGCCGATCCATTGGATGTGGTGGCCAGCGTTCGGAGGTTTGGTGATCGGAATTGGGGGTTGGATTTCCCCTCGGGCGCTGGGTGTGGGCTACGATTCGATCGAAGCACTCCTCCAGGGAGGCATGACGGTTCGCGTGATGCTGGGCCTTCTCGCGGTCAAGTGGATCATCTGGTCCGTATCCCTCGGCTCGGGCACTTCGGGTGGTGTCCTCGCTCCGCTGCTGATGATGGGGGGTGCGCTGGGTGGGGTGGTGGCAACGGTGCTGCCCAATGAAGGTGCGGGTTTCTGGCCGCTCGTCAGCATGGGCGCTATCCTGGGTGGCACGATGCGCTCGCCCTTCACGGGAGTCATCTTCGCGTTGGAACTCACTCATGACGTTACGGTGCTCTTGCCTTTGCTGGTTGCCGCCGTCATCGCTCATGGGTTCACGGTATTGACGCTGCGCCGCTCCATCCTGACCGAAAAGGTTGCCCGCAGAGGCTATCACCTAAGCCGCGAATACGCGGTTGATCCGCTGGAGATTCTGTTCGTTCGAGAGGTCATGCAGACCAACATCGCCGTTCTTCCAGCAAAGATTTTGGGCAAGGATATAGCCCGGTTCCTCTACGCCGGCCATAGGCATGGCCAACAGTTGTATCCCGTGGTGGACGAGGAAGGGCGCCTGGCTGGCGTTCTCACACGTGGCGACTTAAACAGGTTCGCGCAAGAACATCGGACCGAGGATGATGGGCGCCGCATTGGCGAACTTGTGAGGTCCACTCCGGGAACGGCTTATCCGGACGAGCCACTGCGTGTGGTCGTCTATCGGATGGCTGAGACCGGGCTCACACGACTACCGGTCGTCGAGCGTAACAGTTCGCGCAAGCTGGTGGGGATGGTCTCGCTGGACGATCTGTTGAAAGCGCGAGTCCGCAATCTGGAGGCAGAACGGCGCCGCGAACGCGTCTTGACGGTGCGCCAATTTTTTCCTCGGCGCTTTTGGCGCCGCCGCCCCAACTAGTGCCGTTCCAACTTGATCCGTCGAGAGGTTCGGCCCAAAGAGCCGCGATTGGCTGTGGGGTGGCCTAGTAGAGAATTTGGTGCAAATAGTCGGAACGGCACTAGCCCGCATATCTCAGCGCGTCCCAATCGCGCGGGTCACGGGTGGGCAAAGGTGCCGCGCATCTAAAAACCGCCGCCACCACCGCCGCCGAAGCCGCCGCCGACGCTGCCTCCGCCGCCAAATCCCGAGGTGCCCGAACTGCCCGAGCTTCTGGGCGCGGAAGCCATTACCTGCCCGGTACGCGCGGCCATTTGATCCAGACTATTGACGAAACCAATGGGGTGAAATGTGGCCACGCCTGACGTTTGATACCAGGATGGCTGAGCGAGCACTCCGTCGAATGCGCCGACCCATTTTTTCTCCACGCCCAGCGCCATGGCAAACGGGAGATACTTCTCGAAATTTTCAGGAGACTGGGGTGTGCGGGCCAGATGATCGGCTTCGACATGGCTTAGGAAATTCTCGAATCCTAATGTAGCGTGAAGGGCGCGGACGCCATCCACGGTTCGCGCCGGCATGAACCATCCGAACGCGGCGATCACCAGACCCGTCAGAATTGCGGCGACGGTGAAGGTTAGGGGCTGCATGCCGGTGTGCTGCGCCAGGTATTGGCCGAACAAATAGAGCAAGGCTGCCGTAATGCAGGCAGCGGCAATGTAGGCCTGCCGAACGATGTCCGGCCGGTGCGCGAAATAGCCGTGCTGCACGAGGGATTCAAAGATGGCCCGGCGAATTCCCGGCAGATTCTTGTAGAACCGATTTTGCAATTCGGAGAGGGCGACCTCATCTCGCACGCCCACGATGGGCATGCCCCCGAACATTCCGTTCAGCAAGAGCAATTCATGGGATTTTGCCCCGGCCCATTCCGCCGGTTTTTTTCGCAGATGAAAAACGTATTCCTTGTTGGAATACAGGCCCATCAGGTGGGAGGTTTCTTTCTCTTCGATGGCTATATAGCCGCGCACCGCAAGATCGACCAGTGTCGCGGTAATGTCCCGAATACCGGCTTGATCATCAACCAGCGCGCCCGCTTCGCCGGGAGAAAGCCCGGCGGGCGGTTCATACTGCACGGCGATGGCGCCGACTCGCGGATCCCGGCCGCGCGCATACCAGAACCATAACATGAGCAGAAACACGCCGAGGGGAACGAGCAGCGGCCAATTGCTTTCCATGAATTGCGCGATCTTCTCCGAGCCGCGCGGCTCGCTCACAAATCCCTTGTCCCATCCGGCAACGATGGTGAGGCCTTCATGAAAGGCAAGCGGCCGCTGGCAGTGGATATCAATGTTGCTGCCGAGGATATCCAGCCGCGCGTCCTGCGAGCGGGAGCCAAAAAAACCGGTGAAGTTGGCGGCATGCAGGCCGGTGACTCCGACCGGCAAGATGATGTGGGCGCTGGCGGACTCGATGGGAAAATCCCAGCCATTGCCGGTGACGTTCCAGTAGAGTTCGTCGTGGTCCTCGAAGAAGCGCAGGCCATCGCGAACGCGATAGTGCAGCGAGATATTTCGCGAGGTGTCCTGGGCGGCGGGAACAAAGATCTTCAGTTGGAGATTTTCGGCGCTGCGCTGCTTTTCGATGCGAAGCGGGGCGCCATCGGAGTCCGTGGCGCTGATATCGGTGAGGAAAAGCGAATAATTGAAGCCGCCGGGACCGGCATATTCCACCGGAATATTGCGATAGATTCCCTGCCAGGCTCCGTCGAAATCAACGTGAATGGTCTCGGTAACGTCGAGCGAAGAGTCCGGCAAGACATCGAGTTCGGCGTGGAAATCGCGGATACGCAGGGTGCGTGCGGAAGCGGAACCAAAGAACGCGAGCAGGAGGGCCAGGCAAACGAGCGCTCTTCTGTGAGGCTTTGGGCAAAAATGCCACGAAAAACGGCGAAAGAGGTTTTCTCGCCGAATCGCCTGGAGACGCACGCTGCCGGCAAAAAGCATGGGGCGCGATTCAGGCCGTCGGCGTGGTGCTGAAGCTGACATGCGGGACTTCGCGTTCCGCCGGAGCCGAGATTTCAAAGAATTCGCGGGTTTTGAAATTGCCCATACCGGCAACCACGTTGGATGGGAACTGCTCGACGCGCGTGTTGAAGTCGCGCACGGCGGCGTTGTAATAGCGGCGCGCGTTCTGCAGCGTGTCTTCGATCTGGTTCAGCGAGGCTTGGAGCTGGGCGAAGTTTTCCGCGGCGCGAAGCTGAGGGTAGGCTTCCGAGAGCGCAAAGAGCTGGCGCAAGGCGCCGCTGAGCATGCCTTCGGCCTGCCCCTTGGCCGCCGGACCTTGGGCGGACATAGCCTGATTGCGGGCCGCG
>Ga0137384_10002262_pt1 | contig 15255 bp, 12 predicted proteins | sample SagtaG_2_FD_104922 | JGI IMG/M metagenome (GOLD analysis project Ga0137384, IMG submission 104922) | Vadose zone soil microbial communities from Sagehorn Ranch, Mendocino, California, USA - Sage2_R_60_16 metaG | ecosystem: Environmental > Terrestrial > Soil > Vadose zone | place: USA... | reverse complement strand
GTTGTTTTTCTAAATCCTTGGCATATTTAAGCGTTCGTGCTTGATCATACGTGTTGAGCCCCTCGGATATTGTAAGGACGAAATCCGTTGTCATGACGACAGGGATAACAACACCTCGTTTCGTCGGATGACGAACACTAGGATGGCGAATGCCGCACTCCTCCGCTATAGCCAAAGTTTCTTCAAGCGGCAATAAGGGGTACTGCTCTCGAATATCGATCACGGAAGGATCCCAATCCTTTATGAGCTGGTAATCGTGTTCAAAGTCGCTTAATAGATGGTGGGGCCTTCCTGTCTTCCATCCCTTTGTGCGCCAAGCACGACCTGTGGAAGCCACATCGTGAATATAAAGCCAGGGTTTATATTTTGCACCTCTACCCTGTCCTCGTCCCGCTTTGAGACGTTTGTCAATAGCCGATGCACCGATTATTATTCTGCGACGTTTAGCCATGAAAAACCTCCTCTTAAGGCTAGCAAGCCGATACTTCACAATACGTCTATTTCCCTTACCATCCACCTAAGATTTGGCTGATATACATGTTGGTAGCCTTATATAAGGATCTAGTGAACTGCTCAGAACACTAGTGAATGTAGCATAAAAAATACCTTTCTCCTACGACAAATGTTAACGCGTAATTAACATTTGTTAATGCTGATCTGTACGCGAGAGGTTAAACTGGGCAAACAGGTTATGTATGTCGCGAGGTGAGACCCTGGCTCGGTCAGCACAAATGCACGGCTCTCCAAACTAAGCACACAGGGAAGTCTGGAGTACGGATTATCCTGTGCTGGTTACTCACCGAAAGTCCATAGCTTGATCAGATCGAAGCGCATTGGGCTTATGACAAGAAAGCAATGATGGAGCCTGCCCAGCTCTTGACGGCTCAAGAAGTGATTCAACGGGTGCGCGACTACTTCGGTTGCCAGCCGCTCTGATCGTCTCTCACAAATGGTCTCCTGATTCTTCACTATTGGTTGTCATTGATCTCCATCAACGGGCGCGGTTACCGCATGAAGGAGCGCCAGACCAAGCGCACTGCCTCTTCTGCTCGCCCTGAGGTCGTTCCGACCAGCGCATCATCATCGGGCCCCGGCGTCCATTCGTCGGCGTTTACTCGTCCGCTTGCATCATTCTTTGGCTGTTGTTTGACCAAGGTGATCAGTTCTTTTCCGGCCCAATTGTGCGGCGGTGTTGACATTGGACAGCTTCCCCGATGTTCACCGGCAGATGTCAGTTGAAAAGCATCTGAGAGACAGATACAATATACCTAAAACGCCTGTTCTCTTTTTCAAAAAGAAGGGAGGAGAGATGGATAATATTGGGAATATTTTAATGAGCGAGCAGGCCATACGGCAAGAGAGTGTGATGCTGCCACACTTTCACTACGACATGCCGGCTTTGTACCCGGCTGATAGTGGCCCTTATATTCCGGTCATCGCGATCTGCCAGATGCTGGGAATACGCGCCGATACGCACATCCAGCGCTGGCGAAAATTGTTGTTGTGGGCTACTGCTCGCAAGTTGCCAGTGTATCTACCAAAGCGAGGAAAGCGCTTGGTCTGGTGCCTTCCCTTAGGGGAAGTGCCTTTTCTGTATAGCTGTTTCAACTGGCAGTGTGTCCCCCCTGAAAGAAGAGTGCAGCTTCTCCGGGCTGCAGAAGAGGGAAATAGGATTTCAGGGCTCGCCTATCAGGCAATGCAGCAGAGCTATAAAGCCATGCGGCATCTTCTTTTTACGACCCTCACCAACTTTACAGATTTCGACGCGAACTTGCAGCGGTGTGCCAAAAACCTGGCTCCATCGCTCGAAGATGAGTTCCGTCTATGGCTAAACGACCATATTCAGTATGGCCGTTCCCTTTTCAGAGAGACTATTGCCTGCGCGCGGCAGTTGCTCCACGAGCAAGGAGATCTGCCGATTGTCGATGGGCTTCATATCAACCTGGATGGCAATGTGATCGATACATTCTCGATGCCGTTGCTTCCTATCGTACCGCGCAAGGGTAGCAAGCAGCTCTTTGAGAATATAGAGAAGCTGACACAATGGTACCAGGAACTCATAGCTTTCTTGGAGGAGCAAGGGCTTTGGCTGAATGGGGGATAAAATATGCAGCGCGCGCCGGAAACTACGTAAGCGAGTGCTCTCAATTTAAGATGGAGAGTATGCAGCTTGAGAAATACTATCCCATGAGTTTGGCCTCTGTTTAGAATATAGGACAGTGAACACGACCCAGTCATCACCTTCGCTGATCTCTCGTATTTCAAAATCTCCCTCTCCTGTCTGCCTTCGTTTTTCTGCCTCCTGCTCCGCTTCTTCTTCGTCTCCATACACTTCAGCAGAGAACCACCCTTCAGGACACTCCAGGTAGAAATGGGTAGTACAGCTTGCAGGATAATGGTCCGCCATCATCCACCAAATGCTCCGACAATACATTTCTGTAATCTCAGCGCGTTCTCTTTCGCTCAGATCAGGGGCTTCTCCTTCAGGTAATGCGGGAGGAAGTCTGATGAAGTCATGCGCTTGGAATGTGCCTTGCGCACAAAGAGAAAATACTTCTTCACGGACCGCCATTCTTAGTCGCTGAGCATCCTTCTCAATACGAGCAAAGAAGAGCGCCTTTCGAAACTTATCGCCCAGCGATGTTACAAATTGTTCGAGATAGCGTTCACCAGGAAGCGCTTCATACTCCGGACTCTTCTCTTGAAGCCGCTTCCAACTCTCATGTACATCTTCAGGAGAGATTGCACCCAAAAGGCTCAGTCGCTGTTCTAGCCGATCAACCGATCGTTCAAGGTATGCTAACCAATCCTCGTCGTTCTCCCAATCTTGAGGCTCATCAGGTCGCAAGTCTGCCATTAAATCCTCCTGGCTTACATCTACGAGGGCGTTTGCGATTCTCTCTATTTGGTTCATCATCTCATCTTCATTGATAATTGGCTGAGAGAGGTATCTATTGGCTGGTCGTCCTCGAGATCTCGCTCTTTTTGAGACTTTTCGTTTGGTTGCTTTCTTGTGCTGCTTCATCAGTCCTTCCTCCGCATGCATAAAATACGTTTCACCTGGGATTTTGTCCTCTAAGTTCAGGAATAGCCATATGAGGTGAGACATTACACAAGTACAATCCTGGATTAAGCGCAACTGCCCAGTGCCCGATAATTCGATTCATGTAACTTTATGCTCAATGAGTCAAATAAGAATTGTGCCGGGATCACAAGCTTCACAACAAGTCAATTAACGCGTGCCGATTCATATCCGTACAATCACGAATTTAATAGTAGGAATATTAGACAGAAGTATCCGGTACTTCTTCGATCAGTTCTCCTGGTGGAACTCCTAACGCTTTCGCCAGCTTTCCAAGCGTCTCTGTTGTAATCACATGGTAGGGATTTTTATACATCCGCTTGACCGTGTTATATGCCACATCGGCATCCCTCTGGAGTTTTCCCATGCTAAAGCCCTTCTGTTTGGCAATTTCCTTGACCCGTAACCGTACTGCCATTGGCTACTGCCTCCATTTATGCTCGACTTGATTGTAGCAGCCCTTGCTTCCTGACGACACTAGGCAGCGAATGTCTCACTTGCATCTGGGGCCTTCAATGTCTATTCTCAGAGGGCACTTTGTCGCTTTTCCTGTGCGTTCCTACCGTCTCAAGCGAGAGAGCTATAGGGATTATAGCAGTTTGTTCGAGTCTTATAAAGAAGACTTACTCTATAGGAAATTACTTATGAAATATATCTACTTGGTTAAATTTACAGTTAGGTATAGATGTCTCTATCATGCTCGCATGATAGAGAGCACTGATATCCCAAATCTCCCTGGCTATGTTTCGATCAAAGAGGCGGCTGACCTGTTAGGTGTCTCAGACAAACGAGTGTATCAGTACATTCGGGCAGGGCGTCTCCCGGCGCAACGAGTAGGCCATATCTTGATCCTGCCGATCGAAGCGGTCAGACAGTTCAAACCAGGCCCCTCTGGACGTGTGCGAACAAAGGCACCTTCCTGGCGTACATATCGGAGCCGGGGAACACTGTTTGTCACTGATATTCACGTCCCAGTGCGTGCGGGCCAGCAGGCAACATTGTTGAAGAAGTTGAGGACAATTCAGAAACTCGATGAACATACCTTTCCCGGAACACTCGCCCGCTACGTGGTCAAGAGTGATGAACCATTGACAGCTCTACAAATTTTGTTGATCTGGAAAAGTACTGAAATGCCTGATGAAGCAGCACGCAAACACGACCTTGAGCTATTCCAAGAGGAACTAGCTGACGTATTGGAATGGGAAACAGCTCAGTATAGTACGAATGAGGCAATTATGCACACTTAACATGACGGACATTGATAAGCAGTTTGCGTGAGACGGAAAAGAATGCGTCCTATTGCGCTGTAGCTGAGAATAAGCTATTATAAGAAACATCCTTACATAGAAACATTTCAATCACCGCAGTCTACAGTTACCGAAACAATCGCAGTAGTAGGGCAGTACTATGTTGCATTCTTTCGGGTCTCAAATTGAGAAGCTACTAGTGGAGGTAGAGTCGCGTGGTTAAATGGCTCTCATCGATCATAGAGGCGCGTTTCCTCGTGGCAAGGCTTGGTGAGATTGCATCCCCACCATGGTGGCGTAGTGAAGCCACAAGTGTCGTTGGTAGGAGAATGCTTGAGAGACTGTATCCGCGAACGTTCCTTGCTGCAAGCCTTGAGACGGCTAGCCGCGCGGCTTGTATTGAACATGATCTTCGTATTGGGCGATTAGGAGCTTACCATCTATTTCGTCTCCCTAGCGCTTATGAGGCAGCTATTCATGACCAGCTTCAACTGCCAACGATGAAGGACCTTCTACAAACAACAGCAGCCCTAGATGGAGTCGAGCAAATTTTGGGCGCATTGAGTAACCTCGCAGGCAACGAGAATCTTTCTATGGCACCGGGACCAATTCGGTGCGGAACGACAGGTGAGCTTAGAAGCAACCGCCCCATCCAACGCATGTGCGCAGCATATCTTAGCGCTTTCAGAGGTGCTTGGAACGTTTATCCCTATCTCGAAGAGGGGCAGCCATGATCGTACCTTCTGATGCAAATAGCGGCGTAACCTATACTCAGGCCCTATCGAGGGGTGGAGCTCTTTTAGAGGAGACACGGATTCTCCTTCTGGCTTGGCAGCCAGGTGAGCCCTTTGCTGCTCTTACTGAGCGTGTGCTGCGAGGAGATTTACTTGGGAGGGCCACCGCTCGTCGTGTCTCGGATATCGTCCGTGTATTTACTACGCGATTCCTCATGCCATCGGATGCGCCAGCTCGTCATCTGCGCTATCTTGTGGTGAAAGATGCCCCTCGCCAGATCTTTAGTGATCTGGTCTTTTACTATACTGCGCTACAAGATGATCTCCTGCGCGATTTTACTGTGCTCCATTATTGGCCTGCTGTACGCGAAGGACGTATTACTTTCACTCCTCAGGATGTACGCCACCTTATTCTGGAAGCAGAGCAAGATGGTCGGATTCGTTCGCCATGGTCGTCGGCGATCAAGCGAGATATGGCAGCCCGTGTACTGAATACACTCACAGATTTTGGACTGTTTCACCTGATCAAAATCTCGGTCTGCGAAGTCGCACCGTACCGCCCAGCGGATGGAACTATCGTGTATATGTCCTACCTGCTCCATGCTAACGGTATTACAGATTCTTCGCTTGCCGAACACAGTGCTTGGGCGCTGTTTGGTCTTCAGGCCGAGGATGTTTGGAATCGACTGGAGGTCCTTGCCAGCGATGGCTGGTTCATCATTCAGCGTGCCGGTCAGGTTGTGCGTATCACATGGAAGTTCCAAAGTATGGAGGATGCAGTCCATGCCATCGCTAGATGATGCATTTCAGCAACTCGTTGGTCACCTACACGAACCGGGAGCGCTAAGCGCCTCTCGCAGTGATCCGTTTTACTACCTGGTTTATCCTCCAGAGGAAACACTGGAAATCAAACGGCACATCCTCATCTGGTCTGCGCAACTGCGAAACGCAGGAATGGAGGTTATACGCGTCTCCTTCTCCGACTTGCTCTGGGATCTCATTGATGCCTCCCAGCGCTGGGAGGCATGGCTGGAAGTTGAACACGATGTGGATCAGGAGCAGGTGAATGACGCGATCCGAAATGTCCTTAGCACTGGCAATAACTTGATTGGTAAGGTTGCCGACGTCATCGGAGTAGAACAACCCAACACTGTCGTGTTCCTTACAGAGACAGAGATGCTCCATCCGTACTTCCGTGTACGAATCCTGGAAAGTGCGTTGCACGACCGGATCAAAGTACCAACGGTGGTCTTCTATCCGGGCCGTAGGTCTGGCCAGTTCGGACTGCACTTCCTGGATCTGTATCCAGAGGACGGCAATTATCGAGCGACAATTATTGGGGGCTTACCATGATTACTGTTGGGACGTCACCAATTCGCTCGCTTTTCTCAACCCGCCGACCTATCGATCGGCCGATTGAGAAGGTAATCGATTACTATGCTACTGATGCTAAGCGACTCCTGGCAGAAGTAGAAGAATACGAGGTCACAGAAAACGTCGAACGAAATTTGCGCCGTTTCCTGGAGGTTTTTGGGGCCGGTGTCCGAACTGGTCAGGTAGTCGAGACGGGCATGTGGGTCTCCGGTTTCTACGGTTCCGGCAAGAGTTCCTTCACCAAGTACCTGGGGTTTGCTCTTGATCCTGCGCGAGTGGTGGATGGCCGTCCTTTCCTGGATCTGCTGGCCGAGCGCATTAGTGCGCCTGATGTGCGCCAAGAGCTCAAGACGCTTGCAGCAAAGTATCCAGTAGCCGTGATTATGCTAGATCTCGGTGCCGAACAATTGGCATCTTCTTCCATCGCTACTGTGTCGACAGTGCTCTACTGGAAAATACTCCAATGGGCTGGTTATTCCAAAGAAGAGAAACTTGCCCAGCTGGAGCTTCAATTGGATCGTGAAGGGCGTTTGGATGCATTTCGCCAGGCCTACAAAACTCAGTTTGATACCGATTGGGAAACAGATCATAACGATCCCCTACTCGGTATAGCTAAGGCCGACCAAATCGTTCCCCAGTTCTTTCCTCAAGAATTCTCTACACCTGGAGCTTTCCGCAGTCTGCGTTTTTCGTTGGCTGTTGATGTTCGTGATCGGGCTCACGAGATCCTCGATCTGATTCGGCGCAAGACCGGTCGCCAGAACGTCCTCTTTCTCATCGATGAAGCTGGCCAATATGTAGCACCCCGGGGTGAGCTTATCTTGAATCTGGATGGGTTAGCACGCAGTTTCAAAGAACTCGGGCAGGGTCGGGTGTGGATAGTGGCCACCGGACAGCAGACACTCACTGAAATTCTCGAACGAGCAGCCTATAACTCAGCTGAATTGACAAAATTGCGCGATCGCTTCCCAATCTCGCTGGAACTTGATGCACGAGACATTCGTGAGATCACCTGGAAGCGGTTGCTGACGAAATCTGCAGAGGGTGAAGCTGTGCTTGCAGGACTCTTTCGCCAGCACGGCCAGGCACTGGCAGCCAATACTCGCCTGACTGGTACCTCCCTGTTTAAGGGCGATCCTGATGAAGAAACATTCGTGCGGCTCTATCCTTTCCTTCCCCAGCATTTTGATTTACTCATGGAACTCGTACGAACACTTGCGCGCTCGACGGGTGGTATTGGCCTGCGTTCAGCAATTCGGGTGATTCAGGATTTACTCGTTGATGCCAGCAAGGTCCTGCCTGCCGGTACGCCGCTTCTGGCGGATATGCCTCTTAGTCATCTTGCAACTGCCGATCAGTTCTTCGATACCCTTCGTGCCGATATTGGCAAGGTCTTGCCACATGTAATCACTGGTGTAGATAGAGCAGCCAGAGCGTTATCCGATGATGGTCTTGCACTCCGTGTCGCCAAAGCGGTCGGTACGCTTCAGCCCATTGAGAATTTTCCTCGCACTGAGGAGAATATTGCTGCCCTCCTCTACCAGCATATTGGTGATGTGCCGCATGTTGATGCTGTTCGCGCTGCGCTGCAGCGTCTCCTCGAGGCAAAAGAGGTGGGATTAGTAGATGATCCGCAAAGCGGGGGTTTTACCTTCTTGAGCGAAGGAGTAAAGCCGATCCGCGACAAGCGCAATGGCTACATTCCGACCAGGGGCGAGCTGAGCCAATTGCGTAGCCAGCTACTGCGTAGCCTCTTCGATCCGCTGCCATCAGCGACACTCGAAGGTGCAAAGACGGTCAGAGCCGGTGTTCGGCTGGGCACTGTTCCGATCACCGGCGAGGATGAGGAGGTCCAGTTCCGTTTGGAGGTCACGGACAGCAGCAGTTGGGATGAGCGGCGCACGCTCCTTCTCACTGAAACGACCGGGCACACTGAGTGGAAATCCACCATTGCCTGGCTCATCCGTCCTGATCCGGCGGTGGATGATTTGCTCGTTGAGGTCATTCGATCGCGTAAGGTGGTCAATGAGACTGCCGAGTCTCAGGCTGATAAAGATATTGCTCAGTTCGTACGTTCAGAGCGAGCCGCTGCTACAAGCAATGAGGAGCGTGTACGGACCCTGTTTCGTCAGGCGTTATTGGAAGGGACACTGATCTTCCGTGGCAATCCAACTGCGGCATCAGTTGCTGGCCAGACGATTGATGCCGCGGCACGCAAAGTCCTCCAGGAGGCAGCAGGTAAGATTTATCCTTATTTTCACCTCGTGAACATTCGACCGGGCACTGATCTAGCGGCGAAGTTCCTGGGGGTGGAGCGCATTGATCGCATGCCGAAAGAGGCGGATCCCTTGGGCTTCGTCAGCACGAGCGGCGGGCGTCCGCACGTTGATACCCAACACCCTGCCTTGGCAGAAGCGCTCCGCGTGTTCCGTGAGAAGCTCAACCACTCTGGTACGACGCGTCTCCAGGGCAACGCTATCCAGGATCTTTTCGCTGCCGCTCCCTATGGCTGGTCTAAAGATGCCACTCGCTATGTCTTCGCCGCACTTCTCCTGGCAGGGGAGGTGATCTTCCACACGAGTAGCGGCGAGGTGAAGACGTCAGGGTCAGCGGCGATTGAGGCTGTGCGTAATACCCAATCGTTCGGACGTATCGGTGTAGAGCTCCGTGATAGCCGCCCATCAAACGCGATGCTCGACCGTGCGGCTACGCGGCTTGAGAAGCTCTTCGGTGTGCAGGTCCTGCCGCTTGAAGATCATATCAGTAGGGCTGTACGTGAGCATTTGCCTTCTCGTCTTGAGCTGCTCGCTCCACTTGCCGAGCAACTACGCCTCTTGCAGCTTGCGGGAGCCAATCGAGCACAAAACCTCTATGAGACTGGCCGTGATCTCCTCAAACAGGAGGGTGCTGCTGCTATCTCGCTACTGGGAGCCGTCGAGTGCTCATTTCCCGAAGACATGGACTGGGCAAAGCGGGTGAGTAAATCTCTAGCCGAGGGTGCGGAAAAGGATGTGAGTAGTGCTCGTGATGTAATCCGCGAAGCCGACGATCTTAGCCAACTCTTCCCTAGTGTATCGCTCGTAGATCAGAGCGAACAGAATATGCTTGCCGATGTGCTCAAATCAGATACCTTCTATACGCGCCTTGCAGACCTGCGCGGCGTCGTACGCGCGGTGCGCGACCGCGCAATTCAGATCTACTGCGAGCGCCATGGTGACTATGAGGCCAGTCTGATCAGCGCACGAGAGGTGTTGGAAGCGCTGCCGGAATGGCTCAAGATCGCAGATGAGGATCGGCAAGAGATCGGTGCTCGCCTGGTGAATGCACTTCCGGTACATCCAGAGGAGGGGCAGGAGATCAGGCAGCTTCAACTTTTGCTCGTACGTCAGACTGCCATTTCTGACCTCCTGAGCCAGTTAAAAAGGGAAGTAGTAAGGCGCATTCCAAAGGTGATTCGTGAAGCGCCAGAATTGATTAACCCCGTCGATTTGGAACTATCAGCTATAGCTCAGCCTGCTTTGATCAGTACGAAAGATGATCTCGAGGAATGGCTAAACGCCCTTCGAACAGCAATCGCCGAAGCACTAGCAGCGGGAATACCTATACGAATTAGGATACAAAGATGAGCTTTGATCGCACGACACGAAATGCACTTGCGCGCATGGTTGGCCAGGTCCGTGAGCTCCTTAAGTTTGATGTCATGGATCAACTTCGCCGGCTTGGCTTCCAGGAGGATGGCTGCGCGCTGGATCTTGGTCAAATTGCCGGGCTCTCAGAACTGGAGCGTGTTGCAGGAAGAGAACTGCGTAGCTTGCTGGAGCACTTTGTGGCGTTAGAAAATGGCCCGGAAGTGGCACGCCGCCAGGCCGCCTATGATCGTCTTGCGCGCGAGATCGGCTTCACCACCTTAAACCGGTTGGTAGCGCTGCGCATGGCAGAGGAACGCGGGCTCATTGTGCAGGCGGTGGGTCGTGGGCTCGCATCAGATGGGTTCCAAATCTATGAACGGGTCGCCAGGGATGCGTTGGGGAATCGTGCCGAGACCTACCGCGCCTACTTGGAGTGCCTCTATGATGAACTGGCGCTCGATCTGCCGATACTCTTTGACCGGACGACGCCAGAATCGCGCATCTTCCCAAGCGAACGTTGTTTAGAAGATGTGCTGATTTTGCTCAATGATGCAAGCCTGGCACATCTCTGGAAGGAAGATGAAGCGATTGGCTGGGTCTACCAGTACTATAACGACCCAGACGAACGGAAGAAGATGCGTGAAGCTCAGGTACCACGGAACAGCCGCGAGTTGGCTGTGCGCAATCAGTTTTTCACCCCGCGGTATGTGGTGGAGTTCTTGACTGACAATACGCTCGGTCGCCTCTGGTACGAGATGCGACATGGAAACACACATCTCAGCGATCAGTGTCGCTATCTGGTCCGCCGTCCTGTTGAGATATTCCTGCAAGATGGTGAAGAAGCTCCATTGCCTGTTGAATCTGAGGAAGCCTTCAGTCCGAAGGAACTCCTCAACCGGCCAGCCTTCATCCCTTTCCGGGCAAAGAAGGACCCCCGCGACCTCAAGATCTTAGACCCGGCCTGCGGCAGTGGTCATTTCCTGCTTTACGCTTTTGATCTATTAGAGAAGATCTACGAAGAGGCATGGGAAGATAGTGATAGTCCGATCTCAGCGGTCACTGGCACACGGTTGCGAAATGACTATAAGGATATAGATGCGCTTCGCCAGGCTGTGCCGGGGTTGATCCTTCGTCATAACCTCTATGGGATAGATATTGATCCGCGCGCTTGTCAAATTGCCGCTTTGGCACTCTGGCTCCGTGCCCAGCGGAGATACCAACAGCTTGGATTGCAGGCAGCAGAGCGATCACCGATCACCAAAAGCAATATTGTTTGTGCTGAGCCGATGCCCGGTGAGCGCGAGATGCTCGAAGAGTACCTGAAAGAACACGTTGACCCAAGGCTTCAGCCACTCATGCGTACAATATGGGGGAAAATGCAACTTGCAGGCGAAGCTGGATCGCTTTTAAAGATTGAAGAGGAAATTGAAACCGCGCTAAGTGAGGCGCGAGAACAGGCGCTTGTGGATACTCCTCCCATGCAACTCTCTATCTTGCACTCAGAGCTGCCAGTGCAAATGCGCCTGACTATCCCTGCGAGCGATGAGCGTGCTTTCTGGGAGCAGGCAGAAAGGAAACTCTTAACGGCTTTGCGTGACTATGCCAGCAAGAACCATAACGGCTCTTTGATCCAGAGACGGCTCTTTGCAGAGGACGTAGCTCAGGGCTTCGCTTTCATTGATCTCTGTCGCAACCGCTTCGATATTGTGCTGATGAATCCACCATTTGGTGAACCGAGTAAGCCATCGAAGTCCTCCATTGAATATATGTACTCACGCACAAAAAAAGACATCTATGCTGCCTTTGTCGAGCGCGGATTATGCATACTCGTGTCTGGAGGTATGCTGGGAGCTATTACCTCGCGGACGGGCTTTTTCCTCTCGTCATTTCGCAGGTGGCGCGAGGAAATTCTTTTGAAAGAAGCAAGGCCAACTGTTTTTGCTGACCTGGGTTATGGTGTTCTTGACGCAGCAATGGTTGAAACAGCAGCGTATTGTCTGGAGGCGAAGCAATGAGCGAAGCGTTGTTTCTGCGACTCTTAACTTGTGAGGATAAGCCTGGTGAGCTTATTGATGTGATAAGCGAGATACGAGAGGGGCAGACTTTAAAATCCGTTGTGTATGTAGTAAATCCTTTGTCATTTGCTCAGATGCCTGGTTCTACCTTTGCTTATTGGGCAAGCCAGCAGATTAAGGGGACATTCGGTAGGCTACCTGCATTCGAAGGCGAAGGGCGAACTGCGAAAAAGGGCATCACGTCTAGTGATGACTTCCGGTTTGTACGATTATGGTGGGAAATAAGATCGGACATGACAGTGACGGGCACATCTGAGACAACCCCTGAGGAATATCAGAACCAAACATTTAAGGGCAAGCGATGGATACCATTCGCGAAAGGAGGAAGCTACTCTCCGTACTATGCTGATATACATTTGGTGGTAAATTGGGAACGAGATGCAGAAGAGATGAAAAATTTCAAAGATCTTCAGACAGGAAAGGCTTTCTCCTATCTACGTAATATCGATTTCCAATTTCGCCCAGGCTTGACCTGGCCTATCAAGAATCGCTTTACTTTCAAGCCAAGACCACTAAACGCCGGTTGTATTTTTGCGCATGTAGGAGCAACTGCGTTTGTAGCCAATGAAAATGATCTTTTATCCTATCTAGCATTACTCAGCAGCTCCATTTTTACGATCCTCCTCCGTTTGATATCTGGATGGAATTTTGAAGTTGGTGCAGTTCAACACACTCCAATTCCCAAACTTTCAGACGTCGATAAAGCTAATTTAAGACATCTGGCACTAGCTTGCCTGGATAGAAAGCGCTATTTGGACAAGGCTAATGAGACAAGCCATATATTTCTTTTACCGGAACTCTTGTTAGATAGCCATAAAACACTTTCTGAAGGCATAACACTATGGGAAAGGCGCTTATTTTTTGCAGAGCAACAACTTAATGAATATCAGCGTGAAATTGATGAAATCGCATTTCGTCTCTATGGAATCGACGATCAAGATCGACGAGCCTTAGAAGATACTTTGGATGATCGAGGGCAGGAGATAGAGGACACAATCGAAGAGGTCGATAATGAAGAAGGCAGTAAAGTAATAGATGTTGTTAGTGCGGATGCGCATAGTCTTGTTGCCAATCTGCTTTCCTATGCTCTTGGGTGTGCTTATGGCTGTTGGGATATCCGTTTTGCCACTGCCGAACGTAGTGCTCCTGAGTTGCCTGATCCCTTTGCTCCGCTTCCGGTTTGCTCGCATGGTATGCTCACAGATAATGATGGCCTACCTGCAACGAAAGATCATATAGTGGGCGAGGAGTGGTTACGTATGCGTCCAAATGCAGATGTCACCACCTTGCCACCAGTAGGTATAGTGCAGCAGTCGGAGATTCAGTTCACGCAGTATCCAATCACTGTGGCATGGAATGGTATCCTCGTGGATGATATTGACCATTTGGCTGATATTGTTCGTCGTGTCCGCGACGTGCTAGCAGTACTATGGCCAAGTGAGGATGGAGCGATGTCCGAGGCTATCGAGCGGGAAGCAAGCGCAATCCTGGGCGTAAGAGATCTACGTGAGTACTTCCGTTGGCAGGCAGGTTTCTTTGCTCATCATCTCAAACGTTACTCTAAAAGCCGGCGTCAGGCACCTATCTACTGGCCACTTTCGACTGCTTCTGGCTCGTATACGCTGTGGATCTACTACCACCGGCTCACATCGGATACGCTCTTCACTGCTGTGAACCGATATGTTGAGCCAAAGATTACCGAAATACAACGCAAGATTGGTGAACTGGAGAGGCGACTTACTGGAGTCACAGGACGTGAGGCGACACGACTGCGTGAGGAAGTCGAGTATGTCCGTACTTTCCTTGCCGAGCTGCAGGACTTCCGTGCGGAACTGCTACGAGTAGCGGCGCTCCCTTATCGTCCGGATCTCAATGATGGCGTCATTATCAATGCCGCGCCGCTCCATCGGCTCTTTCGTTTACCAAAGTGGGCTAAAGATACTAAAGCGTGCTGGGAGAAGTTGCAGCGCGGTGAGTATGACTGGGCACATCTGGCCTACACGATCTGGCCGGATCGTGTTCGTGAGAAGTGCCGAGCAGATCGCTCGATCGCAATAGCACATGACCTGGAGCATCTCTACCTGGAGCAGCCAACCATGGCACAGAGAAAGCGTAGCCGAAAAGCAGTTCCGGACAAGGAGGATGAGGAGTGACTAGGACTGATGGAATTGGCCCAGTATCAGCATTCGTTCGCAACCTCATTCATGATCTGCTCGATGAGCATCGCGTCGTCGTCTGGTACGATCCTGAGGGGGCATTCTCTGAGTTTATCAACCAACTAGCACTGCAAGGATGTGTGATTGTTTCGGCTATAGACTCCAGACTGCGTGCCCGGCGTGCAGCTGAAGCCGCATACCGACTGCTGAATGAAGGTGATGGATCGCCGGAAGCAAGGAATAATCTGCTGATCTATATCCCCGCTGCTCGTGGAGCTACACCGGAGGAGCAGCAGCAGGATCCATTCGAGGGCTTCTCACGCTGTGGCACTGTCTTCGGAGATCAGGAGGGTGAACATCTCCCATCGCTCGCTCAGTTGGCGCTTCCGGACCGTGCCGAGGGGATCGCTCGCCTCTTTAGAGAAAGCCGTCCGACACTGGCTCTCCTGGATACGTTGCCGAGCAGCGCTCAGTACCCGCTTGTACGTCAGGTGCTAGGCGTGGAATCGCCAGTGGAGGTCGTTGTTGCTGCGCTCAGCGTATCAGATAGCGCCGAGAAATTGGAGCGACTTCCCGGCGCGCTAGCTGAGCTTGGGCGGCTGATCCAGACTGAGTTCGGATTATCACCAAACCCTACTGAATCCTGGCCCTCTATGCGCAATCGCTTGGCTACCTATCTCCTCGTGAGTGAATTGGCGTTCGATCTCCCTAGTGGCCTACCAGAGGCGCTTGCCACTGTGCCACATGCAGAGTTAACGTATCGCCAACGGATATTCGACGTATGCGACCGTCTGCGCGAAAGTGATGCTGGCCGGGAAGTCTACTTGCAGCTTGCTAGCCAGGTTGAGCGCGATCTGCGTTTACCAAATATGCTCAAGCAAACGCTCTCTCTGGGGTCACGTGATACGTTCTCCAGCCAGGAGCGTCTACGCTTGCAAGGTCTCGTGCGAACTGCTAC
>Ga0137384_10002252_pt1 | contig 15276 bp, 10 predicted proteins | sample SagtaG_2_FD_104922 | JGI IMG/M metagenome (GOLD analysis project Ga0137384, IMG submission 104922) | Vadose zone soil microbial communities from Sagehorn Ranch, Mendocino, California, USA - Sage2_R_60_16 metaG | ecosystem: Environmental > Terrestrial > Soil > Vadose zone | place: USA... | reverse complement strand
GACAATGAGCAGTTTTCTCACGGTATGCGGGAACGAACAGCAAGGCTATCAGAAGATATGGAGCTGCGTTGAGAGTTGCGGATTTTACTGCACTCACGGGCGAGACGCCCGTTGCTCCACCATCAGGGCATGGAGGCACGGGCGTCTCGCCCGCGCAACTCCGGTCAGCGCAGTTCTTCCATCACTTGTTCCAGCACCTCGCGTCCCGGGCGAACGACAGATACCGGCAGCGTAGCCAGCGGCTCGTCGGTTATGTTCAGCATGTCGAGGAAGGTTGGTGCCTGCGTGTTGACGTAGAGCACGCCAGTTAGCATCTCTTCTTTCTCTTTTGCCTCATTGAGCCGCGTGATTGCCTGGATTTTATTGGTGGGATCGTAGTCCTCCTCCAGTTTTCGCAGGCGCAATCGCGAGCCGTCGTGCATCGTGACCTCAACGGTTGTGCCGGGGTCGTATTCGACAGCGATGTCCTCGAAGGCGGGGATGAAGTTAATTTCTTGCAGAGGCTCGTCATGGTCTTTGGCGTACTTGTAAGACTTGGTCGAGCCCTCATGATCATTAAAGGTCACGCAAGGGGAAATGACATCGAGCAGGACGGTGCCTTTGTGCGAAATCGCCGCCTTCAGCATGGCGTGAAGCTGCCGCTTGTCGCCAGAAAAGGAACGGCCGACAAACGTCGCGCCCAGAGAAATTGCGAGCTCGCACGTATCGATGGGCGGGAGCTCGTTGATGACGCCGGTTTTCAGTTTGGAACCGAGATCTGCCGTGGCCGAAAACTGCCCCTTCGTCAGCCCGTAAACGCCGTTGTCCTCAATGATGTAAATGATCGGCAGATTGCGGCGCATCAGGTGAATGAATTGTCCAATGCCAATCGAGGCGGTATCGCCGTCACCGCTGACACCCAGGGCCATCAACCCGCGATTAGCGAGGACCGCTCCGGTTGCCACCGAAGGCATGCGTCCATGAACGGAGTTGAAGCTATGAGCGCGCGACAGGAAATAGGCCGGGCTTTTTGAGGAGCAACCAATTCCGCTAAGCTTGGCCACACGCTCGGGCTGGACACCCATCTCGTACAGCGCGTCAATGATGCGCTCGGAAATTGCGTTGTGGCCGCATCCCGCGCACAGCGTAGTTTTTCCGCCACGGTAATCCAGGACTGCAAGCCCCACGCGGTTGGTTTTCGGTGCGGCTGGTGTGGTGGCCATCACTTCTCCTCCATTGCGGCAATTTCGTCTGTCACTGAGCGCGCGTCAAGCGGCAAGCCGTCAAGCCGCGCAACGCTGCGCAATCTGGGGACTAGATCACCGTCGAGATCCAGCTTCAATAGGCTGAACATTTGCGCATCCCGGTTTTGTTCCACTACGTAAACCCGTTTATGACTGCGGACAAAATCTGTGACCTCTGGCGCAAACGGAAACGCTCGAATCCGCAAGTAATCGGTTGCCAGTTTGTGCTCGTCGCGGAGCTGGTCACGTGATTCGGTAATTGCCCAGTGCGAGCTGCCGAACGCAATGATGCCAATTTCCGCGTTCGCCGCAGTGTGCACGATCGGCGCAGGGACGAATGAACGTGCATGCTCAAACTTTCGCTGCAGTCGTTCCATGTTGGCTTCGTAGTCTTCCGGCTTCTCGCTGTATTGGGCGTCGGCGTTGTGTCCACTGCCACGTGTGAAATAGGCCGCTGCGGGATGCTGCGTACCCGGCAAAGTACGGTAGCCAATCGCGTCGCCGTCCATGTCTTTGTAGCGACTGAAGCTGCCGAGCTTGTCGAGATCGTCTTTGGTCAGCACTTTGCCCCGCTCAATCGGTTTCTCGGGATAAGGGAACGGATCGGACATCCAGTTGTTCATCCCCAAATCCAGATCCGACATGACAAACACAAGGGTCTGAAATTTCTCCGCCAGATTGAACGCCGCAATCGCCATCTCAAAGCACTCATGCGGCGACGACGGGAAGAGCATGATGTGCTTGGTATCGCCGTGCGACAGAAACGCAGTCGAGAGAATATCTGCTTGCGAGGTGCGTGTCGGAAGTCCCGTGGAGGGGCCGACACGTTGAATGTCCCACACCACGGCGGGAATCTCGGCGTAGTACGACAGTCCGGCAAATTCCGACATGAGCGAAATGCCCGGGCCGGAAGTCGTTGTCATGGCGCGAGCGCCAGCCCATCCCGCCCCAACCACCATGCCGATAGCCGCCAGCTCATCTTCCGCCTGGACTACGGCAAAAGTGGCCTTGCCATCTGGGCCGACGCGGAAACGCTTCAAGTATTCGATCGTGCTTTCCGCTAGCGATGACGAGGGCGTGATCGGATACCAGCTCAGCACCGTGACTCCGGCAAACACGCAGCCCAACGCCGAGGCGGCATTCCCGTCAACGATGATCTTGCCTTGGGTCTTGTCCATACGTTCGATGCGATATGGATCATTCTTGGTCAAAGTCGCCGCGTAGTCGAATCCAGCCTGCACCGCCGCGAAATTTAGATTCGCTGCCTTCACCTTCTTCGCAAATTGTCTGCGGATGGCGATCTCAAGCTCGGCCATCTCGAGGTCGAGCAGCTTGGCAACCACGCCAACATAAATCATGTTCTTGACCAGCTTGCGCAGCTTCGCTTCCGGGCAAACCGGGGCGACCAGCTTGTCAAACGGCACGGTGTAGAACACGAGATCGTCGCGCAGCGAGCTCAGTTTGAGCGGTTCGTCATAGAGCACCGCCGCTTCGGGAGCGAGCGACATCACGTCATCGCGCGCGGTCTCCGCGTTCATCGCGACCAGGAAATCAATCTCTTTCTTGCGGGCGACGTAGCCGTCTTTGTTGGCGCGAATGGTATACCAGGTCGGCAGCCCGGCGATGTTCGAAGGAAAAAGGTTCTTCCCTGAAACCGGTACTCCCATCTGAAAAATGCTGCGAAGAAGTACGGTATTGGAGCTCTGCGAGCCGCTTCCGTTCACCGTCGCGACCTGGATGCTCATGTTGTTAACAACCGGCACCCGCGCGGCCCGCCCAGCGGACTCGTGCAGCCCCACATCAGTTGTAGCCATTAACTAAGAAATCCTTCCTGCCATAACGTTCATGCAAACGCCCAACGGCCTCACCCGCACCCGAGCACGAGATTGGGGGCACGCTTAAATTATACGGCAGTGATTTGATGTTAGTAACGGGTGTGAGGCTTCGAGGATTACCGAGTAGGAACTAGGGAGCTGTCAGCTCTCAGCTGTCAGAACACCATTCTTCTAAAAGTTGTCATTCCGACACGCCCGAGCATCGCGAGGCAAGCAGGAACCTGCTTTTCCCTTGACCACCAACAAAGCAGACCGCCCGAATCTAGGGGCGGACGCCCTCGTCCGCCCCACCCCGGGCGAGGGCGTCCGGGGCTACATGAATAACTTTTCAGAGAAGAATTATTGTTCGGTGAAAAACTGAGCCATCTTTCTGAACTTGTCATACCGCGAGGCAACCAGTTCTTTCACCGGCAAGCTCTTGATCTCTGCAAAATGATGCTCAAGCGCAGCGAAGAGCAGCTTTGCCGCAGCATCAGGGTCGGCGTGCGCCCCGCCATCCGGCTCCGGAATAATGGCGTCAATGCAGCCAAGGTCTTTCAGGTCGGAAGCGGTGATCCGTAGTGCCTCAGCGGCGAGCTCTTTCTTGCTGGAATCGCGCCACATGATGGACGCACAGCCCTCGGGCGAAATGACCGAGTAGATTGCATTCTCCATCATCAGCACGCGATCGGAGACGGCAATAGCCAGCGCGCCTCCGCTGCCGCCTTCTCCAGTGATCGCCGTAATGATCGGGACCTGCAGTCGCGCCATCTCGCGAAGATTTAGCGCTATGGCTTCAGCCTGGCCGCGCTCTTCCGCACCCAGACCGGGATTGGCACCGGTCACATCAATGAATGTAAACACCGGCCGCGAGAATTTCTCCGCAATTTGCATGGCGCGCAGGGCCTTGCGATAGCCTTCCGGATTCGGCAGCCCGAAATTGCGATGCACCTTCTGCTTCATGTCCCGGCCCTTTTGCGTCCCGAGGACCATTACCTCCTCACCATGAAACCGTGCAATCCCGCACACCATCGCCGGGTCATCTGCATAGCGGCGATCGCCATGGATCTCGCTGAAGTCAGTGAAGATTTTTTCTACGTAGTCGAGAAAGTAAGGACGTTGGGGATGGCGGGCAAGTTCTGTCTTGATCCATGCCGCGCGATGTGACATTTCCCTCCGGAGCGCCTCAACCCGCTCGCGCAATTCTTCAATCTGTTGCCGAACGTCTTCGCTCTGCCCTTCAAAGGCTTCCAGCTTGCCGATCTGCTGCTCGATCTTCGCCAGTTCCTGCGGAGCGGTCGAATCCAAGCCATTATCGTTGCCATTGCGCGCGGCCCGGCGGGTCTCCACCATAGAGACGAGGAGTTGAGCGCTCGTGAGCACGGCGCCGATGTCGACCGCTTTCATTGCGTGTAGTTTCGCCGTGGCGATTTCACCCGCTCCCTATTCGTTAAGGTCTGACGGACGGCAGACTCAATCGATCACTCGGACCGCGCCGCGCCCGCAGAGTTCTTCGACGCGGCTAATGAAGGTGCGGTCTGGGAGGACATTATAGCCTTCCGCCTCCATAACCACCATGAAATCCCCTTGACGCTCCACGTCGAACAATACCTTGGCATCTCCTTTTCGTTGAGAGAAAAGGAGATGCAGCTCGTCTACGGTTGTTTCGGAGGCGTTTTCCAGTGGTATGCGGACGCGCAGCGAGCGGGGAAGCGGAACGTTGGCCTCTTCCAGGGAAGTAATGGCGGTGACAGTTAGTTTGGGATTTGCGCCTTCCTTGTTGCGTACGCCTCCTCGCACCAGAACCGGAACCTCCATTTTCACTTTGTCCTGAAGCTTGCGGTAAGCGTCGGGGAACACAAGCATTTCAATTGAGCCAGCGAGATCTTCAAGTGCAGCCTGCGCATAAAAGTCGCCTTTCTTCGATTTCAGCACGCGAAGATTGGTGATGATGCCGGCGGTGCAAAGTAGCTCGTCTTTTCCGGTGGACGACTTCATCGCGCCGAGTTCGGCGGTCGAGAGCGCGCGCAGGTCTTCCAGCTTTTCGCGATATTTGTCCAGCGGATGTCCGGTGATGAAGAATCCCAGAATTTCTTTCTCGTTTGCGAGTCGCGTGTGCTCGTCCCAATCGGGCGTGTCCGGCAGGCGCTCTTCTTGCGGACGGGCATCTTCCTCCTGGAACACGCCGAAGAGCCCATGCTGGCCGGATTCCGCGTCCCGCTGCGTTTTCTGCGCGTGGTCCATGGCTTTATCCAGCACTGCCATGAGTTGCGCCCGTCGGCCAAGAGAATCCATGGCCCCACTCTTGATAAGCGATTCCAGTACCCGCTTGTTGAGAAGCCGCAGATCGACTTTTTCACAGAATTCGTAGATTGATTGGAATCGTCCAACTCGTGTGGGGCGCGCGCCCTCGCCCGCCTCTCCTAGTTCGTTACGCGCTGCAACAATCGACTCAATGGCGTTGTGTCCAACATTCTTTACCGCAGCCAAACCGAAGCGAATTGCGCTGTCATGCGGAGTGAAGTTGGCATCGCTGACATTGATATCCGGCGGCTCGACTGCAATTCCCATCTCGCGACATTCGTTGATGTACTTCACAACATCGTCAGTGTTGCCGGTAACTGAGGTGAGCAAGGCGGCCATAAATTCGACCGCATAGTGTGTTTTCAAATATGCAGTTTGATATGCCAGGAGTGCGTAGGCCGCGGAGTGCGCCTTGGGGAAGCCGTACTCGGCGAACTTGGCTAGCAGATCGAAAATCCTTTCTATCTTCTTGGGCGGATAGCCTCGCTGTACTGCGCCTTCGACGAAGCGCTCACGCTGTTTGGCCATCTCCTCGGGCTTCTTTTTGCCCATGGCGCGGCGCAACAGGTCCGCTTCGCCCAGAGAGTAGCCCGCCAAGCGGTTGGCAATCTGCATCACGTGCTCCTGATAGACGATTACTCCGAATGTCTCTCTCAGGATTTCTTCCAGCTCTGGCAACTCGTATTCAATTTTCTTGCGACCATGCTTGCGGTCAATGAAGTAATCGATCATGCCGCCCTGGATCGGCCCCGGGCGGTAGAGCGCATTCAACGCGGTAAGGTCCTCGATGGTGTTGGGCTGATAGCGGCGGAGCACGTCGCGCATGCCATGGGATTCAAACTGGAAAACGCCTGAGGTCAGTCCGCTGTGAAATACCTTGGCGTAGGTTTCCTGATCAGTGAGGGGAAGAGCTTCGAGCTTAAGTTGCTCTCCGCGGGTTTGCGCGATCAGCTTTAGCGTGTCGTCGAGAATCGTGAGCGTGGTGAGCCCGAGGAAGTCCATCTTTAGCAGGCCCATTTTCTCGATCGCTACCATGTCGAACGCAGTGACGATTTCGTCGTTCTTGGTCTTGTGCAGAGGGACTAACTCAGTGAGTGGACGCGGCGAGATTACGACACCGGCGGCATGCACTCCGGCATTTCGCACCAATCCTTCCAGCTTTTTTGCCGTGTCCAGCAACTCGCGAATTTGCCTATCGTTTTCGTAAACCTGCTGCAGCGCCGGAGATTCCTTGATCGCGGTTTCCAGCTTGATGTTGAGCGTGGTGGGAACCATCTTGGCAATGCGGTCGACGTCGCTGTACGGCACATCCATGGCGCGGCCGACATCTTTAATTGCAGCCTTCGCCGCCATTGTCCCAAAAGTGATGATCTGCGCCACATTTTCGCGTCCGTACTTGCGTGTGACGTAGTTGATGACCTCGTCACGCCGGTTCATGCAAAAATCCATGTCGATGTCGGGCATCGAAATCCGTTCGGGATTTAGGAACCGCTCAAAGAAGAGTTCGTGCTCAAGCGGATCGAGATTCGTGATGCGCAGCGAATAGGAGACTAGCGATCCGGCAGCCGAGCCTCGGCCTGGTCCAACTGGGATATTGTTGTCCCTGGCATAACGCACAAAATCCCAAACAATGAGGAAATAGCCAGAAAACTTCATTTGCTGGATAGTGGCAATCTCGTGTGCCAGGCGCTGCTCATATTCGGTGACTCCGTGTTTCAATTTGCCGGCTGCGGCAAGTTCGCGTACACCTTCCAACCTGCGGGCAAAGCCTTCACGCGTCATGTGCTCAAAATAGCTGTCGAGGGTGTAACCGCCAGGAACGTCAAAATGCGGGAACGGATTACTGACCTTCTCCAGGCGAACGTGACAGCGCTCGGCAATGTCCAAGGTACGGGCGAGCACATCAGGAGAGTCCTTAAAAACCTGGTACATCTCGTCGTGACTCTTGACGTAAAATCCCGTGCCCTGAAACTTCATCCGGTTGGCGTCCTGAATGCTCTTGCCGGTCTGGATGCATACCATTACGTCTTGGGCGTGGGCGTCGTCCTCGCAGAGATAATGACTGTCGTTGGTCGCGACCAGCGGAAGCCCGAGGTCCTTCTGCAACCGGAATAGATTGGGATGGATGCGGTGCTCCATCTCGAGCCCTTGGTCTTGAATCTCCAGGAAGAAATTCTGTTTGCCGAAGATGTCGGCGTAGGTTGCCGCGGCTGAACGCGCGGCCTCGTACTTTTCTTCCATCAGGAATTCTGCAACTTCGCCTTTGAGGCAGCCGGAGAGTGCGATCAGTCCGTTAGCATGTTCCGCAAGGAATTTCTTGCTGACTCGCGGTTTGTAATAAAACCCGTGCAGCGAAGCTTCGGAGGTGATCTTGACCAGATTGCGATAGCCTTCTTCGTTCTCCGCCAGCACTAACAGGTGGTTGTAAGTGTCCCCTTCAGGAGGTGTGCGCTCAATGCGATGATCGTCCTTCTTGCAGACATAGAGCTCGCAACCGATGATTGGCTTGATTCCCGCGGCCTTGGCGGCATTTACGAAATGCACTGCGCCAAAAATGTTACCATGGTCGGTCATGGCCACTGCAGGCATGCCCAGTTCCTTTACACGATGACAGAGCTTGTCGACATCGCAAGCGCCATCGAGCATCGAGTAGTCAGTATGAAGATGAAGGTGAACGAATTGAGACATTCGGGTGGTTTTATTTTACTGTGAGACAGGACCTGTGCAAACGGGAAAGAAACAACCCAAAAGCAGCGATCACTTCTTCAGTCGTGATGTAGTGACAGAGAATTTGCTGGTTACGAGTTGGCCTTCGTCGCTGTCTAATGGTTCAAATTCAATGTCGCCTGGCCCATGCTCACGAATCCACTGGTCCTTCACCCTGAAATAATAAGATTTCCCATCTTCAGCAGTGGAGTGCAGGGCCGCGACCTTGAGTCCCATGCCAACGCCCACAAATGACTGCCAGCTAGCGCAGAGATGATGCTCTCCAGGTTCAATAGAGGAGAAGAGATAAGAGTCGCTATGGATTGCACCAATCCACTTGCCGTCAACGCCAACCCTGGTGGTTGGTCTGGGATGCGGATTCAAAATGTGTATCGTCCTGAATGACGTAGATGAGGGCCCTTCCCGGCTCCAGTTGCGCCGCGGGATGCCGCCCCTTCTCCGCTCTTACGTCAAATTTCTCGTTGGCGGGACCGCAGCCAGGAGTGCCGGCGGTGCCGCTGGGCGCGACCTGCGCATTGGAGATTGCAACTGCCAGGACCAGCACGCCCAGAACCGTCTTCATTTTCCTGCCTCGGGCGAATGGTAACATGAGAGCATTGGCGGATCAAAATAGACCTATCTCTTGGATGCTGCGTCGCATAAACCAATGAAATCCAAACAATCCTGCCTCTGAAAGTAATCGGTTGCTGCTCACGGCGTAGTTCACCGTCCCGCCGCCACAGCCCTGGCGGGCTGGGTTTGCCGCCCTACTTGGCCTGCGTCGACCGTCTGTCCAGTTCGAGAAACTGTCTGGAAAAAGAGTTTGTCTCCATCAATTTCGATCAGCATGAAGGTGCGGTCCCGATCAAAACTCTTTTCCATGATTTCCGAGCGATGAAAGTCGTCCTTGACCAGCTTCCCCGAGCTGCCTTGGATGAAGTAATAGATTCCATCCTCGGGCTTGATTCGCTCATAGGCATGCTCGTGACCGGAGAACACAGCGTTTACGCCATAGAGCTTGAGCAGCGGCGTGAGTTGGTTGCGCAAGTCCAGATCAGGGCCGTGCGATTTCCCGTCGTTGTATAAAGGATGGTGAAAGTAACAGATTTTCCAGCGCGCGCCGGAAGATCTGAGATTCTGCTCAACCCAGGTCAATTGCTTCGCGTCCATGTAATTGCTGTCCAGCGCGAGAAATTGTACGTCGCCTCTCTTGAACGTGTGATATCGCTCGCCGTTCATGTTGAAAGGCTTGTACAGCCGTTCGACATTGGGATCGTCGTGGTTCCCCAGCGAAGCATAGAACTTGACGCCTGCATCCAGCAGCGGCTTATATGGCATCTCGAACTTTTGCGCCAAATCGCGCGGCTCGTGGCCTCCGTAGATGTTGTCGCCAAGCATGATTACAAAATCGAAGCCCACGGCCTCCCGGTACGCTTCCATCTCCTTAGCCACCTCGTACTGTTCCTGGTCGCCAGTGCCGCTGTCCCCAATGACGGCAAAACGCACTGAGTTGTTTCGTAATGGGAGCTTGATATCCAGCTTACGATTGGTTTGGGCGTGTAGCGAAACTGAACAGACGATAAGGCTGGCCAGCAGGAGCGAAAACGACTTACGTGGCGCGATCATTTTTCTGTATCCGGCAACACTTCTGGAATGTAGTCCACCACGATATTTGCTTCCGCGTCGCGAAGGACCAGTTCGCGGTCGAGTATCCGGTACTCTAGCCCGTCCGGTAGTTCCGGCAATTTGAGCAGTAAAGTCGGCGGCGTCGACTGCAGCGGCACATTCTCTGGATAACTCTGGTTGATTTGAAGGTCCATCCTCACCGGTTCAGCATGGCGCAGGCTCGCGCGAATGTCTTTCCCATGCGGACCGACCAATACGGCGGCGAGCTGCCGGCGAAAGTACTGGGCGATTTCTGGCGCGAAAATCTCGCCTTGTTTAGCTCCGGCGCGTGCAACTCGGACTTTGTTTCCCAACTCCCGCTGGCTGGAAGCAATAACCTGGGGCGAATCCGTGGGCTTCGGCGCCTGTCCGGCAGCTTTCTTGCGAAGCTCGAGATATTGCTTCACGCGCTGCTGGAATTCGTTCACTAGGCGAGCGTCTTCCGATGAGTTGGACGCCGAACCTTGCGCAGCGAAAAGCAGCGGAACAAGACATACGGCAGCCACCGCGATGAAGCATTGTCGATTGCAAAGCCAAGCCTTCATAGCGCGCTTCTAGCTCGCTTCCGCTACAGCCTTGACAGCTTTTTCGGCGGCATCTTTCGCGGTTTCCTCCACCACGTCATGCATAACTTCCCTTACTCGTTCGCGTATCTTCCTACCGTTCAAATTAACGTCAGCGGCTTCACTGATTGCCTTCGCCACTTTCTTGGCCACGGGATCAACCCTTGCGTCTTCCGATACGAGTCGGGCAACCTTCCTCGCAGTCTTCCGCGCGGGGAGTGCAGATTTCTGTGCCGCCTGTTCTTCTAGCCCCTCTCCGTACGAGGCGGCCCAGTCTTCTTCGAAAGTGCGCACGACCGCCTTCAGAGCCGCTCCGTCGCGTAAAATCACCCCTATTTCGCGACGCGCATCGAGTTCGAGCTGGCGCAGGCTCTGGCTCCCTATAAAAATGTGGGTACGGTCGCGCACCATAGTTCGTGTATGCAGGCGCATCCTCCTCAACTCACATGAACTCAGGTGCTTTTGGCTCACCTTTCCGATCACACGAATCTCGACCCCAGCTTTGCGCCGTTCGGCCAATAAGCGCAGCATGGCGCGATCGCTAATCTTTGGATCGTAGATGAGCAATTCTTTCTTTGCCGACTTGATGAATTTCGTGAGTTCCTTCCTCGCATTCACCGGGCTAACGAGGAACTTGGAATTTCCGGCGGCGTAAACCTGTCGTTTGGTATCTGCCTCGAACAGTCTGATGGCTTCCGCGACGAGCTTGGGATTGCGCGTTATGAGCCCGAAGCTTCGGCTGCGCTCCATATCCAGACGCGTAAAGTTAAAGGCCGTAAGGTACAGTTCTTTCCGGTCGACAATCATCATCTTGCCGTGATACCGCACCAGATCTCCGGCGGTGCGGGCGACGGTGATCCCGCTCGCCAGGAAGCGCTTCTCCAGCTTTCGCAGGTTTTCTTCGCCACCGTGATTCGTGAATGCGACCAGCGCATGGACAAACACGCCGCGTTCTACAGCATCGATCAAGGCCCGCTCGATCTCCGCCCGGTCAAAGCGGAAGATCACAACTTCAACGCTCTTCTTGGCCTTGCGTATGCCTTTAATCAGGCGTCCGATGCCGTCTCCAGGTTGGATGATGACCTTCAAGTTGGTGCTCTCCGGCTGCTTAGATGCAGAGCACCCAGACCGCGAAATACCCGCATCGTGAGTTGCACATGCAACCCGGAGCACGGTAGGAAACTCTGAATCGCCTGCTCAGGTTCGGAGTGGGTTTGAGAGGTGGCATGATCCGACGGCACATTTTGCAGCTGGTTTCCTTTGCTTTTGTACTTTCGATTGCACATTCTGCAAGTGCTCAAACCACTGGGCGCACAGCCGTGCCCGCCGGCTCCGCGGTTCTATGGACTGATCCAGGAGACATTCGATCGCGAGATTTGTATTTGGGACCGGGCGGAAAAGAACACCAACCGCAGTCTCCGGTCGAGTTCCTGCAGGAAGACTTAAACGGAACCAGCCCCAAGTTCGACGTCCGCGACTCTGCGGGAAAGAAATGGAAAGCCAAGCTAGGCCTTGAGTCGAAACCTGAAACCGCAGCCGCCCGACTCCTATGGGCAGTCGGATACGCATCAAACGAAAACTATTTCTTCCCTGTTTTGCAGGTGACGAATATGCCGGCCCGTCTAAGTCGTGGCCAGAACCTCGCCGGGCAGGGAGGCAACGTGCCCAACGTTCGGCTGCAGCGACATTTCGAACACGAAAAGAAAGTAGGGAACTGGAACTGGCGCCATAACCTCTTCTATGGCGCCCGCGAGTTCAATGGATTGCGCATAATGATGGGTCTGATAGCCAATTGGGACTTGAAAGACGAAAACAACGCCGTCTTTGAGGACGAAAAGGAGCCCGGGCACACATTGTTTGAAGTGAGCGATGTTGGGACCGCGTTCGGGACGGCGGGGAAGAGCTATTCCGACCGGGTTTCAAAAGGCAACATGCGCGCGTACATTCGCACTAAACTCATTTCCCACGTTCATGGCGACTATGTTGATCTCAACTTTCCCAAGTGCCCGCCCTTAGCAAGTCTTTTAGAATTCGAGTGGACCTTCTTCTTCCATCAAATGCGCATTCGCTGGATTGGAAAGCACATACCGCGTGCTGATGCGAAATGGATGGGATCGCTTCTGGCCCAGCTTTCTCCTGCGCAGATCAGCGACGCATTTCGGGCAGCAGGCTATTCGCCTGAAGAAATAAATGCATACACTGAAGCGGTGGTATCGAGAATCCAGGAGCTGAATAGTCTATGAAGTTTTGGACAATTCCGTGTGTTCTTCTTCCTTGAATTGCAAATTGTGGAGCTCGGCATAAAGGCCATTCAGCTTCATCAGTTCGTCGTGTTTGCCGCGCTCGATAATTTCGCCTTCTTTCACCACGAAAATCATGTCGGCACGCTGAATTGTTGAGAGGCGGTGAGCGATAACGACAACCGTCCTGCCTTCCATCAATCGATCTAGGGCTTCGAACACCAGTTTTTCCGAAGCCGAGTCCAGGCCGGTTGTGGGTTCATCCATGATGAGAAGAGGTGTGTTCCGGATAACCGCGCGCGCGATCGCAATCCTCTGCCGCTGTCCGCCGGAAAGAGTCATGCCGCGCTCGCCCAAGACCGTGTCGTAGCCGTCGGGGAGCTTCTCAATGAATTCGCTGGCATTGGCCATCTCCGCAGCCTTAATGATCTCCGCCCGCGTGCAGTCCGGTTTTCCATAGGCAATGTTCTGCCACACCGGAGCATGGAAAAGGACTGTCTCCTGTAGGACAAAACTCATTTGGTGCCGCAAAGACTTCTGCTGAAATTCTTTTATGTTGGTTCCATCGATGCTCACGGTACCCGAAGTAGGATCGTAAAACCGTGGAATCAGGCCTATGACGGTCGTTTTGCCCGCACCAGTCGGGCCCACCAGAGCCGATACCTGTCCAGCTTTCATTTCCAGGTTGATATTCTTCAAGATCGGAGTTTTCTCGTCGTACGAGAAGGCAACATCCGTGAACCGGATGTCGCCCTTAAATTTCGGCACAGGCCGCGCACGTGGCGAATCTTTTACTTCGACATGAGTATGCAAGATCTCCTGGATGCGCTCATATCCGACCGCCGCCTTCGAATAGGTGTCGGTCATCTTTGAAATTTCCTGCATGGGCTTGTACATCTTGCCTAAGTAGAGAATGAAGACCACCAAACCGCCGGCCGAGAGGGCGCCCGTCATGACTAGTCGCGCCCCAAACCACAGCACAAGGGCAGTGCCGACGGCGACTACTATCCCAACCAGCGGTGTCAGTTTGGCTTTCAAACTGCGGGCGCGCATGGCAATGTCTACGGCCTCCAGGCTTTCCTGCTCCAGGCGGCGGACTTCGTAGTCCTCGCGAGCGAAAGCCTTCACTACTCGGATTGAGGAAAGCACTTCCTCCACTACCGAAGTGATTTCGCCTTCCTTCTCGCGGACTTCACGCGAGGCCTTCTTGATGCGCCGCGTGTAGCTGTACACCATCGCAAATAGCAGGGGAACGACGGAAAGCGCAATCAGCGTAAATTCCCAGTTCAAATAGAACATGACTCCGACCATGCCGAGTAGAGTCATGGCATTGATCAGCACGCCTAGAAGCCCGTTCATCACGAAGCTCTGAATGGCTTCAATATCATCGGTGACCCGGCTGATCAGGTCGCCGGTCCGCTTCTGGTCGTGGAACGCCAGCGACAGTTTCTGAATATGCGAGTAGATGGTCAGCCGCAAGTCATAGCTGACCCACTGGCCTACGCTGGTAGTGAGATATTTTTCGCCATAAGAACAGATGGCCTCCAGGACAGCGATCGCGAGCACGGCCACGCACGCGAATTCCAGGATCGCCATTCTGTCAGTGCCGACAAAATTGTGAACGATCCGCATCGCCCAGCCGTGGCTTTCTTTGGAGCGAAGCACGTCATCCAGCACAATCTTCAACGGCCACGGCTGAAGCAGGTTGGCTGCGCTCTCCCCTGCGATGGCGATGAAACCGAGGGTCAGCGCGCCGATATGCGGATGGAGCAGACTACGAATTGTCAGTCGCTTGGGAATCTTGCGGTGAGCGCCGGTGACGGCCTTTCCATTCGATGCCATGCCGATCAGAGGTGGATGGCAGAGCCACTACCCGAGTTGCCAGCGTTGTGCCGTAGCAGATATGGTTGTGTAGGGACGGGCGTCTCGGCCCGTCCAGCCGAGCGCAGCGAGGCGATGTTGTCAAAAACCAAACAGAAAAAGGAGCGACACAAATGGCCGCTCCCCTTATCTCGTCAGGTAGTGCCGAGACCGCTTACTTCGAATACACAAAATGCCCGCGCCGGTTCTGCTGCCAGCAAGACTCATTAGACTCCGTACAGAACGGCTTCTCCTTGCCGAAGCTGACCGTCTTGATGCGATCCGCCGTTATTCCGGCAGCCACCAGGGCGTTTTTAACCGCGCTAGCCCGATTGTCGCCGAGCGCGAGGTTGTATTCGGTTGACCCACGCTCATCGCAGTGCCCCTCGATCGTGAAGCTGATGTTGGAGTGCTGTTGCAGGAAAGCAACGTCCGCTTGAATCGATGTTTGCTCACTGGGCCGAACGTCAGACTTGTCGTAATCGAAGTAGATGTCTTTCATGTTCTGAGAGAACATCTGCTCTTCCGTGAGGTTTGTCGTCGTCGTTGTAGGCGGAGGCGGAGGAGCATTTACCGTGACCCGAGCTGTCGCCGTCTGAGTTCCACCCGCTCCTTTCGCCGTCAGGGTATAGGTGGTGGAGTCGCTTGGGTTCACCTGCTGCGTACCACTCGGCTGGACCGCGCCGATGCCGTCGATGCTGACATCGGTAGCATTCGTCGTCTGCCAGGTCAGCGTGGACGATTGACCTTTGTCGATCGTCTCCGGGTTGGCCGTCAGCGACGCTGTTGGCGCAGCTGGAGGCGGTGGCGGTGGCGGCGGCGGTGGCGGTTGTTTCTTATGGCAGGCGCCAAGGAACAGAATCGCACCCAGCGCGAATACGAGAGCGATCCATCTGAATGT
>Ga0137384_10002248_pt1 | contig 15290 bp, 12 predicted proteins | sample SagtaG_2_FD_104922 | JGI IMG/M metagenome (GOLD analysis project Ga0137384, IMG submission 104922) | Vadose zone soil microbial communities from Sagehorn Ranch, Mendocino, California, USA - Sage2_R_60_16 metaG | ecosystem: Environmental > Terrestrial > Soil > Vadose zone | place: USA... | reverse complement strand
TGTGGCGTGCGGGTCTGGCGTCTTCGCGTTCCCAGGCGCGGCAGCTCGTGCTGCACGGCCACGTGCGCGTGAACGGCAAGAAGGTCAACATCCCTTCCTACCTCGTCACTGTAGGAGAGGAGATCGCCATCAAGGAAAAGATGCACCAGAACGCCATGGTGCTCGAAGCGCGCAACGTCGCGCAGAGCCAGAATGCTGTGCCCTGGCTCGAGCAGCAGCGCGAGCAGTTCAAGGCCAAGGTCGTCGCTCTGCCCAAGCGTGAAGACGTGCAGACGCCGCCAATCAACGAGCAGCTCATCGTCGAGCTGTACTCGAAATAAGGTTTGGGGTTTTCGTCCGGAGAGATTTCTGGGAACAAGAAGGTCCCAGCGTTCCGGCGAACGAAACCTAAGTTTTAAGTTCTCGCGTTCTTTACTTGGAACTTAAAACTTACAACTAATAACTTTTCAAAGCTTTTGTGGCCAACCGCGTTGGCCACGGAAAGAAGGAGCAAAGATGTGGAAAGGTTTTCAAAAGCCGAAGCACCTCGCGTCGGATCTCGAGTCCCTGACCGAAAAGTACGGGCGTTTCTCCGCGCAGCCGTTTGAGCGCGGATGGGGCACCACTGTCGGTAACGCTCTGCGCCGTGCGCTGCTCAGCTCCATCGAGGGTGCGGCCGTCACAGCCGTGAAGATCGAAGGCGTTCTGCACGAATTCTCTTCGATTCCCGGCGTCGTCGAGGATGCCACGGACATCATCCTCAATCTCAAGCAAGTGCCCATCAAGCTGAACACCGATCTGCCCAAGACGATTTATCTCAACGTCGAGCAGCCCGGCACGGTCACCTCTGCCAACATTGAGGAAGACGCCGACTTTGCTGTGCTCGACAAGAGCGTGTACATCGCGACGGTCAGCGAAGGCGGCAAGCTCCAGATCGAAATGCGCGCGAAGAACGGCCGCGGCTACGTCGCCGCCGACCGCAACTACGATGAGGATCTGCCCATCGGCTACATTCCCGTGGACAGCGTCCACTCGCCGGTGCGCAAGGTCAACTACTCTGTCGAAGCCGCTCGTCTCGGCCAGATGACCGACTACGAAAAGCTGATGATGGAAGTCTGGACCAACGGCGCCATCACGCCGAAGGACGCCATCGGCTACGCGGCCAAGCTGGTCAAGGATCACATGAGCATCTTCATCAACTTTGAGGAGCCCGTGGAAACCATCGAAGCTCCAACGGACACTTCGCACGATCCGCGCCTCGAGCATCTCGACCGCTCAGTCGAGGAACTCGAGCTTTCCGTGCGCTCGTACAATTGCCTGAAGAACGCGAACATCCAGACCATCCGCGAGCTCGTGCAGAAGAGCGAAAACGAAATGCTCAAGACCAAGAACTTCGGCCGCAAGTCCCTCAACGAGATCAAGGAAATTCTCGTCAAGATGGGCCTTTCGCTTGGCATGAAGTTTGATGAGCACGGCCGCATCATCTGGCCGCCGCTCCCAAGCCAAACCGCCGCGCCGTCCGCCGAAGACACCATCGGCGGCGGCCTGTAGTGGCGGGTCTTTAGACCCGTTCCTTGTTCAGTTTTTGAAGGGGCGCAGCAACGCTGCGCCCTCTTCGCAGCTAGAATTGTCGGGGCGCGGAGCGCTCCTGAAGAAACGTAAAAGGATCGACCAATGCGACATCTCAACTCCGGATCGAAACTCGGCAAGCAGCCAGACCATCGCCGCGCCGTCCTGCGCAGTCTGGTCACCAACCTGCTCCAGCACGGGCGCATTACGACCACGCTCACGCGCGCCAAGGCCGCTCGCCCCGTGGCCGAAAAAATCATCACCCTCGGCAAGCGCGACACCCTGCAGTCGCGCCGCCAGGCCGCTTCGTACCTGCTGCTGCCTGCCGTCACGCAAAAGCTTTTTAGCGAGATCGCGCCCAAGTTCGGCGACCGCGCCGGCGGCTACACCCGCATCATCCGCGCTGGCAATCGCGTCGGCGACAACGCCAAGGTGGCCATCCTCGAAATCATCGGCTATCAGTACAAGGAAAAAGAAAAGAAAGAAAAAACCAAGAAGGAAGAACCCGCCGAAGCCGCCAGCTAGCGCTTCAGGAATTCGTCAAACTTTTCCGCCCGCTTTGGAGTTTCCAAAGCGGGCCTTTTGTTTTGTTCTCCTTTTTGAATCCCTCGCGAATTTCCAGCGAGTCTGTCTAACAACGTCAGTCCGCTGCGATTTTGGTTTTGCACAGCACAACCTCAGGCGAGATGTTGCGCGAAAGCGAGTCCGAAGGCGCCCGCGGCGGCCGCTGCGCCGGCGGGATGACTTTCCGAGGGAAAGTCGCGTGATAATTCGCCAACGTGATTTCGCCAAGGTCAATTTCGTCCCGCACGGCGTATTGGAGTTCTGGCTTGCTCACTAGCAGCCGCGTTCCGGAGCATATCGGCAAGCGAATCTCATGATCTTCGTAGAAGTAAAATCTCGAAAGGCCGATCGAGAAATCCTGAACCGGGCTGAGATCGAACTCGGGCCCCGTGTCCGCTTGGAGATCAGAATACGTGGCTGGCGATGCGGCCCAAGGCTCTTCCGCTGTGGCTTCCCTCGCAACCCGGCACTCCGGATTCGGAAGCTGCGCCGCAATGAAGACCGGCTTTAGCTGCTTCAGTGCCGAAAAACATCGCAGCCAGTTCAGTGACATGTCGTCAACACATTGCGCGTTGCCCGGCAGGCTGATTCGATCGCCCTCAACGGTCACGGAAGTTGCCACGCCGAGCCGGAACAAACGCATTCCCAGAGAAACATGGGCTTTCACCGGCGTGTCTTTGATTTCGTCATACAGCTTTTTCCCCACGCTGATTCCCGGCCAGGTCCGCGTCCGGCCGGACGATAGGACATTCGAGAGGGCATGCCAGTGAGACGTCCAACGGCGGCCGCCGGACAATTCCAGGTCGAGCCGGATCGCCTGCAGTTGCACGATGGACTTGTCGTCCAAATCCGCCACCTGAAAGGGCAGCTCCAGCGGAACCTCTTCTTCGACCCATCGTCCGGGGAGCCGCTCTCCGTGCGCAAATGTCAAGGTGCGATCGAAAGTGAATTTTGCCGGCAGCGGATGGTCTTTTGTAGCCAGAGGATAGTTGTGCCGGAGGAGGGCTTCGTAAGGCGTGAGCCCGAGAACGAGCACCATAACTGTAATGGTTCCGAGAATGACCATGCGCGAAAGCAGCGTCCTGCGGCGTGTGTATTGCATCAAGATAACCGCGATGCAACACGCGATGTAAAGGAGTGCTTGGACACCGTCCACGTCATCCACCATCCCGGCGTTCGGAATTTGAGACTCGATGCCGGCAATTCCCAGGGTCAGCAGGAACACAATCAAGAGAGCGAGCGAGGCCTGACCGATCCCCGACGTAACGACGGAGAGGGCGAGGGCGGCCGCGACAAGAATTGACGCAAACATCAACTGAATTAGGACCAAGCCCCACAACGAGGACACCACGGGGAACTTTCCCAGCCTCAACAGCACGATTTGACTGACGAATAGCGGAATGTGGAAGAACGCCAGGATGGATAGTAATTTTGCCGCGAGGAGTTTGTACCAGACGTAGGGGCGAGTGATCCAGAATTGCCTGTCGCCGACCAGGGTCTCGCCCTGGACCAGCCGGGCGATCAGGAATGCCCAGGCGAGAAACAGCAGGGCGGGAAGCATATTCAGCAGAGTGCTCACCAGCCTTATATCTACAGTTTGGTTGGCCCACTTTCTGGGCTGGTTCCACACGTAAACCCCGAGCAGAGCCCATGACACCAAAACTTCCGGCCAGTGGTGCCGGGCGTCCTTCTGGAAAATGTTCAGGATTTGGCTCACCAGAGGCTCCGCTCAGAGTATTTTCTGATTGCTCTTGGCCGTGGCGATAAACATCGCGCGCAGCGACATGGGCTTGTATTCCGCCTTCCGGACCGGCCCGAATCGCTGAGCGATTTCCGCTTCCAGCTTGTCCTGGTTGAAAGCTGCGTCCACAAATCGCACAACGCAATCCTTCGCGCTCGCCTGCAGCCAGTTGGCAGGCAAGTCCTTCGGAATTGCCAAGGGAGCGTCTAGGGACAGCTCCACTTCACGAAACCGCGCATTCAGTGAAGCCATTTCTTCCGAGAATCGCAGGCTGCCGGAATCCAGGTAGGCGATGTGCGTGGCAAAGCCTTCGATTTCGACGAGGTCATGCGAAGAGACGAAGATCGTGGAGTCGCCGGCGCGTTCCATGAGCGCCTTGCCCAGTTCGTCCCGAACCAGGGGATCCAGTCCGCTGAACGGTTCGTCCAGCACGATGAGTTTCGGGCGGAAGGCCAGAGCGCTGGCGAGCGCGGCCTTCATCTGCATTCCGCGCGAGAGCTGCTTGAGTTTGCGGTCCATCGGCAGGTCAAAATGCCTCACCAACCGCTCTTCGAGCCCGCGGTCCCACGTGGGATAAAAAGGGCGAAGGTAGGCAAGAAAAGCGCCGACGCGCATCCATCCCGGCAGTTGCTGGTTTTCGGAAACGTATCCGATGGACTCGAACGCTTTGCCGGAGATTTTCTTCGAGTCCACGCCAAGGACCGAGGCGCTGCCAGCGGACCCACGGAAAATGTTCATCAAAATTTTGATGAGCGTCGTTTTCCCCGCGCCATTGGGACCGACCAGGGCATGGACTGCTCCCTGCGGAACGGAAAAACGCAGTCCCTCCAGCGCGCGCACGCGGCCAAACCGCTTGCTGAGCCCGTCGGTTTGTATGGGATCCACGCCGATACTATAGCAGGTACCAGCCACATGCCCGGCACAAACCCGAACGCGCGACACGTTGTACAATTTTCGCCGCTGCTACGGTTATCCTGTCGCGGCTTCGCGAATAATTCTTTGTTCTTCTTCGCTTTGAACTTACAACTTAGGACTTAGAACTTAGGACTTAGAACTTAGAACTTAGAACTTTACTCACGCTCGCGCCGGGCTTTGTTCGCCACCATTAATCCATACACAAAATTCCCCGACGCGAATCCCGCCCGCATGTCCTTGAACGCCCGCAAAAACCGCACAAGGTCCGCTCCATATTGCGCGGCGAGTCCCCACAACGCTTTGTCCTTGATAATGTCCAGGCAAAAATCCCACGTCTTCGCGCAATGCTTGTTCAACACTTCGCTACGGGTCACTTCCAATCCCGCTGCCGCCATGTGGCCCGCGTAATCTTCCATCGTTTGCAATTCCACCATCATGCCGTGTTCCAGGTCGTGCAGAGATCTTTTGTGTTCCCGCGGTGTCAGCCCTTCTTTCCTGAACCAGTCCGTAATTGCCACCGTCCCTCCCGGCCGCAACAGCGCTGCCGCGGAAGCAAAGAATCTCGGGATGTCCTGATAATGAGAAATCGATTCCACCGACCACGCCACGTCGAAGGAATCTTCAAACGTCATTGCCTCCGCGTCCATCAACACGAACTTCGCGCTGACGCCCGCTTTTGCCGCCGCTTGGTTGGCCATTTCCACTTGTACCCGCGAAATGGTGATCCCCGTTGCTTCCGCCCCGTACTTCCGCGCGAGGTAAATGCTGCTGGCCCCAAAGCCGCAGCCCACATCGAGAATCTTCGCGCCGCGTGGAATTCTCGCCGCTTGCGCTAGGTGCTCGATGAGTTGCACCTGCGCCGTCTCTTTGGATTCATCGCCGCGAATCCAGTAACCATGATGAATGTGCTCGCCCCACAATGCGTGGTAATAGGGGCTCATGCGGTCGTAATGCTCCCGCACCTTTTCCTTGTTATTGGCCCTCGTCTCCGGCCTCATCCCAGCCAGACCTCCTCTTCTTTGCAACTGCGCATTCTAGACTACTTACGTAGGTCGGCCCCAACGGTTGTAGCAAGGGAGCGAGGACTGTCCAGGAAGTCATCGAGTGAAAACGCTACGGTCTTGCAGAAGTCAGTGCGAGGTCAATTCTGTCAGGTATTTTGCCAGCCTCAGATTCCACCCGATGCCTGCAAAGATAACGTGCGTCGGATGGGTTCCCTTTAGCGTCGTCAACAAAAGAGTAGCGGTTGGTTCCGGTCATCCACGGTTCTGCTCCCAAAAAGCAAGTCGGCGCACGGAACTGCTCTTTACCTGAATCGCCCCTCCCTGCGCACTCTACCCCTGTGTTTTCTTTCTCTTACGCCATTCCTGTTCGAATCCGTGTGTCTATCTTAATACTAGTACTCTAAAAGGACTTGACAGAATAGGAATTATGCGATAGCATGGGTCGTGATTTCTCGATTGCATCCTCGCCAGCTCCATACGTGCCCGACTCCTCTAAACTTTTTGCCCCTTCAGGCCGCCTGCCAGTGCCCTTTGCTCGCCCTTTGTTTTCAATCACTTCCAACAATCAAATTCTGTAACCTCTTTGTTTTTTTAACCATACAAAATGCCCCCGTCCGTTCACCCCCCTCAGCAAAAACACTCTAAAAGGGCTCGCGCTGCCAAACGCGGGAATCGCCCTCCCAGGCCGCTACAGGGCCTTGGCGATGATCAGGGTCACGTCGTCGTGCTGCTCGCGTGGGCTGAACTTATGAACTTCGTCCACGACGGCGGCGAGCAAGTCGTTGGAAGAGAGAGCGCGATGGCGGCACAACGCGGCGGCAAGGCGCTCTTCGCCAAACTCTTCGTCTGCATCGTTGAAGGATTCGGTGATGCCGTCGGTGTAGAGCGCGAAAATGTCGCCGGGCGCGATTTGGATTTCGCTGATGTCGCATTCCCAGTTCTTGAACACCCCAAGAACCGTGGCGGTGGATTCGAGCCGCTCGAGCGAATCATCGCACCGCAGCAGCAGCGCGGGAAGATGGCCGCAGTTGGCGTAGCGCAAGCCGCGCGTGGCGTCGTTGTATTCGGCGAAAAAGAGCGTGGCAAACGCGCCGTCCGTGGTGTTCTCGCAAAACAGCTGGTTCACGGAGCGCAACAGGCGCTCGGGCTGGTCCACGGCGATGGCGCATTGGCTGCGAAGATTGGCCTGGAGATTGGCCATCAAGAGCGCCGCGGCGATTCCTTTGCCGGAAATGTCGCCGATGACAAACCCCAGCCGCTCGCTTCCCAAGTCGAGAAAGTCGTAGTAATCGCCGCCAACCTGCCTCGCTTGGCGGCAGATTCCCGCGTACTCCAGAGTCTTGAGCGACGGAAGCGTTTGCGGAAAGAGGCGCGCCTGCACTTGCTTCGCGATGTCGAGTTCTTGCGCGGCGCGCCGTTCGCCTTCGAGCCTTTCGGCGATGGCTCGGCGCTGCGCTTCCACGGCGTGCGTGACCTCGTCGAAGCTGACGAGCGAAAACGAATTGCCGTCGGGATCCCGGAAACGCGCGAAGACGCCGCCCCAAATCGGCGGATGCTCTCCGGCGGATGACGATGGGTCCGGGGAACTCGACGCCCGCACGTGCACGGGATGCTTAAGGCGCCGGAGGCGCGGATTGACAAGAAAACGGACCCCGCGCGTGCTCCATTCGCGGAACTTGGCGAGCACATCTTCCGTGACAAAGGTGACCTGCGTGGGCCGGCCGATGAGCTTGAATTGCTCCGAATCGCGCTCGGTGGCAACGAGCGTAAGGTTCGCCGTGCCGTCGGGAGGCGCAACGGTGACGAAATGGCGTCCTGCAAATTTCTCATCGCGGGCGTCAAAGACGAGTTGGAATCCGAGCAGATCCACGTAGAACTCGAGGCTGCGGTCCAGGTTGCGAACGTAAATGATGATGGACTGCAAGCGCAGATAAGGATCCCCGCGGTCCAGCCGAACCGCCGGCCCGTCCAGCCATTCGTGAGGCGCTCCAGCCATTGGCCAGCATTATATGCCGGGAAGGAATGGAAGCAGGAGGTTACCAAGGAACCGCCTGAGCCTGAGCTGGAGACGCGACTTGGGGATAAGGGAAGTTTGGCCCATGTCACAAAGGACAGTGATTTAGATCACTCAGGAGTGTGCCAAAAGGCGCAGCGTGAACCAAGGTGGGAAATAAGTCGAGTTAGATATCCAGCGAGGAGGCTTCTTGTAAGTTCTTTATTGTGTTGCAGTTATGCCGATTGGGCGAGTGCCTCGAATTCAGCAAGATTGCGGCCCCCGGCTTGCCCTTGTTGCGGGCTGAAAAGACAACCAGCAACCAAGGGAGAACGACTATGGCAAGTCCCGTTATCGCAACCCGAACCGCAGCTCCTGTTTTGCCCGTGTGGCCGAGTCGGCCGAACAAAGCTCGCCTGGCTTCCGGCATAGCCGTGGTTTCCAGGCCCGCGAGCATCGAACAGGGAGCTGACTCTTGCAGTGGCCTTTCGACCGAAAGATTGGCTGCACTCGAAAAGATCGAGCACACCACGAATTTTCCCGCGGGCGCAATTATTTTCATGGAAGGGCAGCCCGCGCGCGGCGTTTATGTGGTACGCCAAGGACGGGTGAAACTGCTGACGACCAATAGTGAAGGACGCACGCTGATTCTGAAAATTGCAAAACCCGGCGAAGCGCTGGGGCTGAATTCCGTGATTACCGGCAAGCCTTACGATGTGACGGCGGAAATTCTGCAGCCGACGGAATTGGCGTTCATCCCGCGTGCTGATTTTTTGAATTTCATTACGAAGCACGGCGACGCGTGCCTGCACTTTGCGGGTCTACTGAGCCGCGATTGCCGACAGGCGTACGAAGTGGCACGGTCGATCGGATTGTCGCAATCGGTTTCGGAGCGGCTGGCGAAGTTCCTGCTGGATTGGTCCTTGAATGGAACCGCAATGAACGGGCCGGTACGCGTGACGCTGGCGCTGACGCATGAAGAAATCGCACAACTGATTGGCGCGTCGCGGGAGACGGTGACGCGGACACTGAGCGAGTTCAAGAAGCAGCGAACCATCGAGCTGCACGGCTCCACGCTTATTTTGAAGAACAAGCCAGCGCTGGAAAGTCTGGTGGCCGCCTGAGGCCAAGGCCGCAAGAAAATACTACAAAGAGAGATTGCGTCAGGACGAGGCGCCGGGATTCAGGGTGTGGCGCACTTTGCGGGAAAGCGCCTCGTGAGAGAAAGGCTTTTCGATAAAAGCCGCGTCTTCCGTCCGGAAGGCGTGCTCGGAAAGAATCCCGTTCGTATAACCCGACATATAAAGAACACGCATCTCCGGCCGCTTTGCCAGAAGATGCTCGGCAAGTTCGCGGCCGTTCATGTCCGGCATGACCACGTCGGTTAGCAGCAGATGGATAGGCGCGTGGTGATTTTCTGCGATGCGGATGGCTTCGCGCGGATTTGAAGCCAGCAAGACCTGATAGCCGTCGCCCTCCAGAAAGTCCCGCGTGACTTTTGCAAGAAGCCGCGAGTCCTCCACAATAAGGATGGTTTCCGTTGCTGCTGATGCGCCTGGTTTTCGAGCGCTGTGAGGGAGGGAATCGGCAGCTTCGGTGACACGCGGGAAGTAAATCTTAAACGTGGTGCCCAAGTCCGGCTCGCTGTATACCCAGATGTGGCCGCCGCTCTGCCGCACAATTCCGTAAACCGTTGCCAGGCCGAGTCCGGAGCCGCGGCCTTTTTCCTTCGTGGTGAAAAACGGTTCGAAAATCCGGCTGACGGTTTCGCGATCCATGCCGCTGCCGCTGTCGGTGACGCTCAATTGCACGTAAGGACCGGGGCGAACATCGACGTGTTCGTGCGAATACGATTCACCAAGGTCGACGTTGGAAGTTTCCATTTTCAGGCGGCCACCCGCGGTCATGGCGTCGCGTGCATTGGCGACGAGATTCAGGATGACTTGGGCCAATTGGCTGCGGTCGATCTTGATACGGCCTACTTGCGTGCCGAGCTCCATTTCGAAATGGATGCTTTCGCGAATAATGCGAATCAGCAAAGGTTGCAAGTCCTGGAGGACGACGTTCAGGTCCAGGATGTGCGGCTCGGAAACCTGCTGGCGGCTGAACGCGAGCAACTGGCGCGTGACGGAAGTGGCTTCTTCGCCGGCCATTTTGATTTCCTGGATTCGTTCGCTCACGCCTTTGTCCAAAGAAGGGGAATTGAGGAGGAGTTCGCTGTTTCCGAGGATGACGCCGAGAAGATTGTTGAAATCGTGGGCGACGCCTCCCGCCAGACGGCCGATGGCTTCCATTTTTTGCGTTTGGATGAGTTGCTGTTCGAGTTGCCGGGAGCGCTCCTGTTCTTTACTTCGCTGCTCCTGGGCGAGTTCGCGCTGGGCGATTTCAGTCTTCAGAGCATGGTTGGATTTGAGAAGCTCCGCGGTGCGCTCGCGGACGCGAACTTCGAGAAGGTCCCGGGCATCCGCCAGCTCTTTTTGCGCCTGTTTCTGAACCGTAATGTCGCGGATGGCGCTGAAGACGAGGATGCCGTCCTTGCTTTTGAAGGGGCTGAGGCTGATTTCCACGGGGAATTCCGTTCCGTCCTTACGGCGGCCAAAGAGCTCCATGCCGGAGCCCATCATGCGCAGGCGCGGAGCTTTGCCGAATTGTTCGCGATGCCCCAAGTGGTTTCCCCGGAAGCGCTCGGGGATGAGGTTTTCCACCGGATGGCCCAGAAGTTCTTCTCTTTTGTAGCCAAAGAGTTTTTCGGTCTGGGCGTTGACGAGAGAGATGTTGCCGGCGGCGTCCACGATGACCATGGCATCGGGAGCAGACTCGAGCAGGGCCCGAAACTTGTCCTCGGTCCAGATGAATTTACTGGGATGGGATGGCTTGGGCTTGGGACGGAGACGATAGGCGGCCATGAAAGACCCGGGGATTTCCCAGAAAGGCATTCTAGGTGCAGGATCCAGTTCCGTCAATACGCTCGGCACAAACAGCGCTGCCCGCTCCTCACAACGAGTGGTTTTTGCTTTCCTCCGAATACGTTTGGGAGTATGAAAGGGACACGCGCAGAAACGAACAGGAGAAATTCATGGAAAGAAATGTTCGCGATCTTCTGAATTTGTACAATCCGCACGACCCGCTAGACCACGCGTGGACGATTCCCTCACCATGGTATTTCGACAAGCAGATTGAGGAGCTAGAGCAGCAAAGCGTGTTTGCGAAGACCTGGCAGGTGGTCGGGCGTGCGGACCAGGTGAAGAGTAAGGGGGACTTTCTCACGGCGGACCTTGCAGGCGAACCGATCGTGGTGGTGCGCGGCGAGGATGGCGTGCTGCGCGCATTTTACAACGTGTGCCGGCATCATGCAGCAGCGGTAGTGACCGCGGCGGAAGGCTCGGCGAAACAGTTCCGGTGCCCGTATCACGGCTGGACGTATGGAATCGATGGCGCGCTGAAAGGGATGGTGGAGTTCGAGGGCGTGTGCAATTTCGACCGCGCGAAAAGCGGGCTGGTGCCGGTGAAGGCGGATGCCTGGGAGAATTTTGTGTTCGTGAATCTGGACGGACAGGCTGCGCCGCTCCAGGATTTTCTGGGGAACGTACCGGGAATCGTTGCGCCACTGCAACTGTCGAAGAAAATGAAGTTCTTCGACCGGCGAGTCTACACACTGCAGTGCAATTGGAAAGTGTATGTGGACAATTATCTGGACGGCGGGTATCACGTGCCGCACGCGCACAAGGGGCTAAGCAGCGTCATTGAATATACGAAATACACCATTGAGAATCTCGAGCGCGCGTGTTTACAGTCGAGCCCGCTTTCTTCGGGGAAGAAATCCGAGGGCGGGGTGGCGGCAACGCGGCAAGGCCGGGCGTTTTACCTGTGGATCTATCCCAACATCATGATCAACGCGTATGAAGGCGTGATGGACACGAACCTGGTTCTGCCGCTGGCAGTGGACAAGTGTGCGGTGGTGTTCGACTACTATTTTTCAGACGTGAGCAAGAAAGCCGCAAAGCACCATCGCGAGAGCATCAAGGTCAGCGAAAAAGTGCAGGACGAGGACATGGCCATCTGCGACGCGGTGCAACGGGGGCTGGCTTCGCGGGCTTACGTGGCGGGGCGGCTTTCGGTTCGGCGCGAAGCCGGCGAGCATTTGTTTCACCGCCTACTGCACGCGGATTTGACACGAGGTTTGGAACGTCCAGCGGCGGCAGACTAGACTCCGGAATACACAGCCGTCGAAGCGCTATCTAACACCCTCCCAGATGAATTCAACACCTCACCTTGGCCGAAAAAGTGCACAATTTCATAGAGCTTCTGAAGGTCGCGAGTGAGAATCGCATGGTATAAAGAGCTCATCCATCGGTTTGACGGAGGTCCCCAAATGGATAGGCCAGGTGAAGGGCAACCACCCATCAAAGAGAAGCGGAGGGGCAGCCGCTTTCCTGTCGTCGTGTTTGTAGAAGCGAAATGGCAGGCGCTCAGCGGGGAGATTGCGAAAGAAACCGCCCAGGCCATGGAGGTAAGCGCTTTGGGCGGTTTGCTGGACATGAAGATTTTCCCCAGGGTCGGCAGCGAACTGGAGCTCACCAATCTCCTTTCAGGTCAAACAGCCAAAGCACGTGTTGTCGGCACGCGTCTTACCAAGGATGGCGGAGCTCCAAAAGTTGCGGTCGAGCTTCTGACTCCGAGCGACACTTTTTGGGGATTGAATTTCCAGCTAAGGAGGACCAGCGCCGAGCTTGTCCGCATCGAGCAAGAGATCAAAGCTGGCGGGATCGACTCGCGCATACTCGAAGACTTCCGAGATTCGGTGGACTATGTACGGAAGACGGCCTGGGCGGTGCAGGAATGGCAGGAGCGCCAACTGCAAAAGCACGACCCGCAGACAGTCCTGCCGTTAATCACGTCGGAGCGGATTCGGCGCGCGACGCAATTGAGCCTGGCGATTACGACCGACCTGGCCGCTCATGAAGTGACCCGTGAAACTACAGGAATGCGCGAGTTGTTCCAAGCCGTCGAAGGCCTGTACCCGCGCGTCGCGAGCCTTTTCCGCGGAGCCTGAGGAGTTCCGGCTAACAAGAGGGCTGATTCTTGTGAGACCGCAATCAACCGAAATTGACGCTGCAGAAGGCGTGCTCTATACTTAAGATTCTCGTTGCAGGATAGTGTCCACCTTCAAGTGCTTAGAAGGAAGTCCTGAGAAGCGGGCCGACGACTGTACCGGACGCTGCTCCCCGAAGCGTATCCAGAGCAAATAGAGCCTGCCCTGCTTGCAGAGGCAAGCTACGACAGGCAAGAGAAAGAGGAAAAGCGCATGGCTGAGGCGAGCTGCCGCCGCGAGCTGGAATTGGAAATTCCCGCCGAAGAAGTGTCGAAGAAGATGGAAAGCGTGGCGAAAGAGTTCGCGCGCCTGGCGATGATTCCGGGCTTCCGGAAAGGGAAGGCGCCGGTTTCGCTGATCCGCCGCAGATTCGCGGAGGACATCAAGGGAGAAGTGCTGCAGACGCTGGTGCCGGAGCGCGTGGAAAAGGCCTTGGCCGAGCAAAAACTTTCACCGGTTACGCAACCGAAAGTGGACAAACTGGACTTCAACGAAGGTCAGCCGGTGAAGTTTCGGGCGATCTTCGAAGTGATGCCGGAATTTGAATTGGGCAGCTACAAAGGGCTGGAACTGGAAATGCCCACGATGGACATCACTGATGAAGACGTTGCGAAAGCTTTAGAGGAAATGAGAGAGCGAGCTGCCGCGTTTGCTCCCGTCGAGGGCCGAGCCATCCAGGATGGAGACTTTGCGCAAGTGAAGCTGGTGGGCACGCCGGAAGGCGGGGGAGATCCGCTGCAGGCGGATAGCGTGCTGTGCCACATCGGCGCGGAAGAAACGATGGAGCCTTTCAATACCAATTTGAAAGGCGCGAACGTGGGCGAGCACAAGAGTTTTGACGTGGAATATCCAGCGGATTATCCCGACCCCAAGCTGGCCGGCAAGAAATTCCATTACGCCGTGGAAGTGCTGGGAATCAAGACGAAGAAGCTGCCCGAATTGAACGACGATTTTGCGAAAGACGTCAGCGACGCGAAGACCCTTGACGAATTGAAGAACAAAGTTCGCGAAGGGCTGGAGCACCAGCGCGATCACAAACGCAAGGAATTGCTGCATGAAAAAGTGCTAGCCGAGCTGGTGAAGAAGCACGACTTCCCCGTACCGGGATCGCTCGTGGAACATCAAATGGATGTGCGTCTGGAGCGCGTGGTGCGCTCGCTGGCCGCGCAAGGAGTGGATCCTCGCGCGGTGAATGTGGATTGGGTAACGCTGCGGCGGCGCCAGGGAGACCGAGCGCGGGACGACGTGAAGGCGGAATTGATCATCGACCGCATCGCTACCGCGGAAACCATTGACGCGAGCGAAGAAGACCTGACGCGCGAGCTGGAACACGCCGCGGGGCATAGTAACGAATCGGCGGAAGCGTTGCGCGCTCGTTTGACAAAGCAGGGAACGCTCGATAGGATGAAAGCCAAGTTGCGAAGCGACAAAACACTCGAGTGGCTCGAGCAAAACGCCAAAATCAAGACCGTCGCAGCCGCGAATGCAGCGACGGACGCAAAGTGAAATCTTCCGGCCGGGGCAAGCGGTTTTACTTCCATGAGAAAATTCGACGAACCTGATTACCACGCAACGACTCTCGTACCCATGGTGGTCGAACAGACCAGCCGCGGCGAGCGCGCGTACGACATTTATTCCCGGCTGCTGAAAGAACACATTATTTTCATCGGCACGCCGATTGACGATCACGTGGCCAATCTGGCGACCGCGCAAATGCTTTTTTTGCAGGCAGAAGATCCGGAGAAAGACATTCAGCTATACATCAATTCGCCCGGTGGCTCCATCACCGCAGGATTCGCAATTTACGACACCATGCAGTTCGTGAAGCCGGACGTGGTGACGACGTGCGTAGGGCAAGCGGCGTCGATTGCGGCGGTTTTGTTGGTTGGCGGCGCTCCGAAGAAGCGCTTTGCCTTGCCCAATGCTCGGATTTTGATTCACCAGCCGTGGCTTTCCGGGCTGGGCGGCCAAGCGACCGACATTGATATTCACGCAAAAGAAATCCTGCGCATGCGCACGACCATTAATGGACTGCTGGCGAAACATACCGGGCAGTCCGTGGACCGCATCGAGAAAGACGTCGAGCGCGATTACATCATGAACGCGGAGCAGGCCAAGGAATATGGGATGATCGATGAGATCATCTACAAGCATCGCTAATTTATTGGGGCGAAGTGCTTTGCGGTTCGAAGCGAGTGCGGAGGGCACGTTCCCAATAGTCCGCCCGTCACGACTTTCTCTCTTGCTCAGGGGACAAAACAGCCTAGAATAAGGATAGAGTCTCCGAAGACTGCTCAGCGGAGCTGAGGCCTCCATACCTGTGAAAAAATTTAACCCAGATGAGCCATTGCGCTGCTCCTTCTGCCACAAGACCCAGGAGCAGGTCGAAAAGCTGATCAGTTCGCCTTCGGACTATCCGCGCGCGTACATCTG
>Ga0137384_10002246_pt1 | contig 15293 bp, 11 predicted proteins | sample SagtaG_2_FD_104922 | JGI IMG/M metagenome (GOLD analysis project Ga0137384, IMG submission 104922) | Vadose zone soil microbial communities from Sagehorn Ranch, Mendocino, California, USA - Sage2_R_60_16 metaG | ecosystem: Environmental > Terrestrial > Soil > Vadose zone | place: USA... | reverse complement strand
GGCTGGGACTGCCATGGCCTGCCCGTCGAGGTGGCCGTCGAGAAGGAACTCGGCCTGACCAGCAAGAAAGATATCGAGGCGTACGGCATCGCCGCGTTCAACGAGCGGTGCCGCGAGTCGGTGCTGCGGCATGTCGACGCGTTCGAGGCGCTGACCGGGCGAATGGGCTACTGGGTCGATACCGCACATGCCTACCGGACCATGGATGCCTCGTACATCGAGTCGGTCTGGTGGTCGCTCAAGGTCATCTTCGAGAAGGGCCTGCTGGTCAGGGACTTCCGGGTCAGCCCGTACTGCCCGCGATGCGGGACACCGCTGTCCGACCACGAACTCGGCCAGCCGGACGTCTACCAGGCCGTCACCGACCTGTCGGTGACGGTCCGCTTCCCGCTGCTGACCCTGCCGGACGGCGCAAGCCCGCAGCTGCGCGGCGCCGACCTGCTGGTCTGGACGACCACGCCGTGGACGCTGGTATCGAACACCGCCGTGGCCGTGCACCCGGATGAAACCTACGTGGTAGCCAGGAAGTCCGCTGACGGTGACCGCGTGGTCGTCGCTGAGGCCCTGTTCGGCCGGGTGCTCGGCGAGGGCTGGCACATCGCCGCCCGGCTGCGCGGAGCCGAGCTGGCGGGATCGACCTATCAGCCTCCGTTTAGCCTGGTCGAGATCCCCGCCGAGCACCGGGTGGTGACCGGATCCTTCGTCACCACGGAGGACGGAACCGGGCTCGTGCACCTTGCCCCGGCCTTCGGCGCGGACGACATGGAAACCGGCCGGATACATGGCCTGCCGGTGGTCAACCCAGTCCGGCCGGACGGCAGGTTCGAAGAGCACGTGCCGCTGGTTGGCGGGATGTTCTTCAAGGACGCCGACCCGCCGCTGGCCAGCGACCTGGCCGACCGGGGCCTGCTGTTCCGGTCCGAGCCGCATGAGCACAGCTACCCGCACTGCTGGCGATGCCTTACCCCGCTGCTTTACTACGCGCTGCCCTCCTGGTACATCCGCACTACCGCCGTCAAGGCAGAACTGCTCGCGGAGAACGAGAAAACCAACTGGCAGCCGCCGACGATCAAGCACGGTCGCTACGGGGAGTGGCTGCGCAACAATGTCGACTGGGCGATGTCACGAAGCCGGTACTGGGGTACTCCGCTGCCGCTGTGGCTGTGCGATGACGAGCACGTCACCTGCGCGGGCTCGCTTGCGGAGCTGTCCGAGCTGGCCGGCCGGGACCTGGCCGGGCTCGACCCGCACCGCCCGTTCGTGGACGACGTGGTGATCACTTGCCCGAAATGCGGCGGCCTGGCGCACCGGGTGCCGGAGGTCATCGACACCTGGTATGACTCGGGATCGATGCCGTTCGCCCAGTTCGGCGCCCCGCTGCGGAACAAGGCCGAGTTCGAGAGCGCCTACCCGGCCCAGTTCATCTGCGAGGCGATAGACCAGACCAGGGGCTGGTTCTACGCGCTGATGGCGGTCGGCACGCTGGTCTTCGGCCGGTCCGCCTACCAGAACGTACTTTGCCTCGGCCTGATCGCCGATGACCGCGGCCGCAAGATGAGCAAGCATCTCGGCAATGTCCTTGAGCCGATCCCGCTGATGGATGCGTACGGGGCCGACGCGCTGCGCTGGTTCTTCACCGTCAGCGGCTCGCCGTGGACGACGCGCAAGATCAGTCCTGGCGTGCTTGCGGAGATCGTCCGCAAGATCCTGCTGACCTACTGGAACACCACATCCTTCCTCGTGCTGTACGCGAATGCCGCCGCCGCGCAGGGGAATGCCTGGCATCCGGGACGCAGTACCGAGGCGCCGGACGTCGCCCGCCGCCCGGTGCTTGACCGGTGGGTCCTCAGCGAGCTGCACGCACTGGTGCGTGACGTCACGGCCGACCTGGAGGCGTTCGACTCAGCGGCCGCCGGGCGGCGGATCGCCACCTTCATCGATGACGTGTCCAACTGGTATGTGCGCAGGTCCAGGCGCCGGTTCTGGGAGGGACCCGGCACTCCCGCCGGGGCGGCGGCCTTCAGCACGCTGCATGAGTGCATGGAAACGCTGACCCGGCTGATGGCGCCGCTGACCCCGTTCCTGACCGACTACGTATGGGCGGCGCTGCGCGCCGCTGGCGAGCCAGATTCGGTGCACCTCGCCACCTGGCCAGCCGCCGATGAGGAGCTCATCGACGAGCGACTGTCCGCGCAGATGGCGCTGGCCAGGCGGCTGGTCGAGCTGGGCAGGTCGGCCCGCGCCGCGGCCGTGGTGCGGATTCGCCAGCCGCTGGCGCGCGCGCTCGTCAGCGCGGCCGGCTTCGCCGGCCTGCCCGATGAGCTGCGCGCCCAGGTCGCCGACGAGCTCAACGTCCGGGCGCTCGAAGCGCTTGCCGGCGCCGGCGATGAACTGGTCGACGTGGTGGTCAAGCCGAACTTCCGCGCGCTTGGCCGGCGCTTCGGCAAGACGACTCCTGCGGTGGCTGCCGCGATCGAGGCGGCCGACCCGGCCGCGCTCGCGGCCGGCCTCCGCTCGGCCGGATCGGCACCGGTCCTGGTCAGCGGCGACCCGGTGAATCTGCGCCCGGACGACGTCATCGTCACGCAGACCCCCAGGTCCGGCTGGGCCGTCGCGTCGGAAGGCGGTGAGACGGTCGCGCTCGAGGTCATCATCACTCCGGAGCTGCGCCGCGAGGGTCTCGCCCGCGAGGTCGTGCGGCTCGTGCAGGACGCGCGCAAGGGCGATGGCCTTGACGTCAGCGACCGGATCTCGCTGCAGTGGAGTGCCACCGACCCGGAGCTCATTGCCGCGCTCACCGAGCACGGGCCGATGATCAGTGCCGAGGTGCTGGCTGACCGCTACGGTGAGCGTCCGGCCGGCGGCCCAGAACCGGGCGCCAGCGAGCACTCCGATCCCAGCCTGGGCCTGGCCTTCTGGATCACCCCCGTGCCGCCTGCCCCCGTTGGCTAGCGCGTCCCGGACGGCACTACGCCTCGGCGGGGGCCTTGTCCGGCTGGCAGGCCTTGCACGGCACGCAGTCCGCCGCCTCGGCGGCATCCCTCGTCATCCGCTCCAGGTCTTCGTCGCCGAGGAAGCGGATGAGGAGGCAGTCGCCTCGGTGGTACCTGGTGATTCCAGGAACCACGGTGACCTCGAGGCTCGCCGCTGCTGCCCGGCCGGCCTCGGCAGTACCAGCCGCCGGGGCGGCTTGCCCGCCCCTAGCAGAGTCCGCGCTGGCCGAGGCGGGGCCAGCGGCGCCAGGATCAGGCCCGGCGGGCTCGGCAGGCTGGCCGGCGGCGCTGGCCGGCGCGGCATGCTCCGCTGACGCGGGGGAAGCCGCTGCCGCGGGCGGCGCGGCTGCCGCAGGCCGCCCGGCTGATGCAGGCCGCGCGGCTGCCCCGGGGCGCGCGGCTGACGTAGGCGGCGCGGCTGCCGCAGGCCGCCCGGCTGATGCAGGCCGCGCGGCTGCCCCGGGGCGCGCGGCTGACGTAGGCGGCGCGGCTGCCCCAGGGCGCGCGGCTGACGTAGGCGGCGGGACGGTCCCGGCGGCGGATGTGCCCGGCGCGGGAGGCGGAACCGCACCGGCCGGCGAGGCGGACGGCGGAGGTACCGGCGGGGCTGGCGGCGCTGCGGCCTCAGCGTGCCGGGCGGGTGAGACCGGCGAGGCAGACGGGGTAGTCCGGACGGATGGCACGGGACGGACCGGCGCTGGCCGTTCCGCGCCCCCGGCGGAAGATTCCGGACGGCCATCGTGCGCAGCCGCCCCAGGCCCGGACGACACCGCGCCCCTGGCGGACGGTTCCGGACGGCCAGCGTGCGCAGCCGCCCCAGGCCCGGACGACACCGCGCCCCTGGCGGACGGTTCCGGACGGCCAGCCGGCGCAGCCGCTCCGGGCGGGGCAGCCGCCGCTGCCGTCTCGGCGCGCGGCGAGGCCGGGACCCGGGGCCCCGGCGAGCCGGACCGGGCAGGTGGGGCTGGCCTGGCGGGCGGGGTGGACTTGGTGGCCGGCTCTGAGGTTCCCTGCCCGGCGGAAGGGACCGGCCCGGCAGGCGGCATGGCTGGTGCCAGCCGTCCAGGCCGCGCGGGCATCGCGGACGCTGCGGCCGGAGCCGCCGGCTGCCGGGATGCGGGCGGCTGCTGGGCCGCCGCGGCCGGAGCGGACGGCCGCTCTGGCTGTCGCCCGGCAGGTCCCGGCCCGGCAGTTCCGCGCCCGCCAGTTCTGTGCCCGGCCGCCGCGGCGGGCCGTTCTGGCCTGGCCGGAACACCCGGGCCGCGGGCCGCTGCCTGCCTTTCTGCCTGCCGCCGCTGGTCGTCCCGCGCTGGCCAGGCGCCTGCCGGGCTGGCGGATGTCTCCCGCCCGGCGGATACCGGACTGCTTGCCGCCGCGCGGGCGGCCCGTTCCCTGCCCGGTGCCTGCTCCTTGACTGGTGCGGTCTCCCGGGCTGGAGCAGCCTTCCGGGCCGGGGCCTTGGCCCCGGCTGCCATTTTGTCCCTGGCCGGAACCTCGGCCCTGCCCGCCGCCTTGCCCCTGGCCGCCGCCTTGTACCGGCCTGCGGCCCGCTTCCTTGCTGTCTTCTCGGCCGGTGCCTCGACAGCCCCTAGCGCAGCCTCCCGCTCGGCGGCCGACAGCGGCGTGCGGTCGGCCGCGGTGTCGCCGAATATCTCGTCGCGCCAGATCACTACCCCGATGACCAGCAGCACCGCCGCCAGGGCACTGACGCCAATGGAAAGGTAGACCAGCAGCAGACTGCTAGTGAAGATCCCTCCGACGAGCAGGCCAATCGCAGCTACGACCACCGCGAGAACTACGCCGAAGCGGCTCACGGCCTGGCTCCACGGACAAAGCTGGCGCTATCCGCCCGATCAGCGGCGATCGTGCTGCGCGGACTCGGACGGGTGGAACCCGCCAGCGTGTGGCACCGGCTCGGGCTGCGAGGTGTACGGATTGGCGACCGTCTGCTGGCCGTTGCGGGCCTCCATGCGTCCCATGCCGGCCGGAACCGCCGGCTGCGGGCCGGTGGCCATGCCCGGGAAGACGCCACTGTCGGTAGCGCCAGCCTCGAGATCACGAAGCTGCCCTTCCAGATATGCCTTGAGCCTGCTGCGGTACTCCCGCTCGAAAGCACGCAGGTCGTCGACGCGCCGCTCGAGCTCCTCGCGCGACTGGACAAGTGACCCCATCGCCTGGCGGTGCCGTTCCTGGGCATCGCGCTCCAGGCTTTCCGCCCGCGCCCTGGCATCGCTGGTGATCTGCTCGGACTGCCGCCTGGCCTTGGTCAGGATCTCGTCAGCCTCGCGCCTGGCCCGGCCAAGGGTTTCGTCGGCCTCGCGCCTTGCGTCGGCGATCGCCTGGTCAGCCGTCTGCTGCGCGAGGGCGAGCACGCGGGCGGCCGTGTCCATGTTGTCCTCGACCGGCTTCATGCCCATCATCACGGCCTCTTGCGGCCTGCGCTCGGGCTCGATTCTCGGCGGCTCCGGCGGGATCAGCTCAGGAGGCGGGTCGGCATGCGGAGCGTTCAGAGCCACCGGCGCCTTGCCGCCGCGCAGCACCTCGGTCAGCTTGCCCCGGAGCTCTTCGTTCTCCTGGATCAGCCGGTCGAGCTCCGCTTCAACCTCATCGAGGAAAGCGTCGACCTCTTCCTCGTCGTAGCCGGGCCTGAGCCTGGTCGTGCTGAACTGCTTGTTCCGCACATCCGCGGGCGTCAGTGGCATGTCATCTCCTTGGCACGCTTGGACGGGTCCCCTGTGGACGCTACCCGATCAGATCAGCTGCACGGCCTGGATCAGGACGAAAACCACCAGGAACAGCACCATGAAGCTGAGGTCCAAGGCGACTCTACCGAGCCGGACCGGCGGAATGTAGCGCCTTAGCAATCTCAGTGGCGGATCGGTCGCCGTGAAGCATGCCTCGGCCAGCACCAGCACAATGCCCGTCGGCTTCCAGTGCGGCGAGAAAGACTGTATCCAGCTGACGATCATCCGCCCGATGAGCAGCAGCAGGTAGATCCAGAGAGCGTAGTACAAGATGATCTTTACGAGCGCCACATCCCTGCCCTGCCCGCGCGGCGGATGCCGGGATGGCTACCGCTGCCGCCGCGCTGCTTAGTTTGCCGTTGCCTTGCTAACTCTGGTTGAAGAAACCTCTCTCCACGATACGGGCCTTGTCCTCGGCAGCCACCTCGACGTTCACCGGGGACAGCAGGAACACCTTGTTCGTCACGCGCTCGATGTTCCCCCGCAGCCCGAAGATCAGGCCAGCCGCGAAGTCGACGAGGCGCTTCGCGTCGCTGTCGACCATCTCGGTCAGGTTCATGATCACCGGAGTGCCATCACGGAAGTGCTCTCCGATCGTACGGGCTTCGTTGTACGTACGCGGATGCAAGGTGGTAATCCGGGCAAGGTCGGTTGTCTGCGTCGCGGTCGCCCCGTGCCGCTCGTGACCGGGCAGGCCATTCTCCACGCTGCCGTCACCGTGGCCAAGGTGAATCTCCTGCCGGTCCCCCGGGTCCAGCAGCGCCTCACCCTGGTCCTCATACTCGTCGTACTCATCGGAGCCGAAATCGTCGGCGTAGCGGTCGTCGAAGCGGTGATCGTCCTCTACCAGGCCGAGATAGACCGCCATCTTGCGCATCGCGCTGGCCATCCTGCAGTCCTCCGTCGCGCTATGGTGCAGCCCCGGCTAACACCGCGTGCCACGCGTCGGACATTACCTGACGAACGCCTGCCGGCTGCCGAGCAACGCCGTACCGACACGCACGTGTGTTGCACCCGCCTCGATCGCCTGCTCAAGATCACCGCTCATACCCGCGGAAATCATCACCGCCGCCGGGTGCGCGGACCGCACGATCGCCGACAGCTCACTGAGCATCGCGAACGCGCTAGCCGGGGGTACTCCGAGTGGCGCCACGGCCATGATGCCACCAAGAACAAGCCCGTCCTGCCCGGCGATCGCATCGGCCACCGGCAGCACCTGATCCGCGGCTGCGCCGCCCCGGCCGGGATCGTCATCCAGGCTGACCTGTACCAGGCAGGTGACCGTGCGCCCGGCCGCCCTGGCCCGCGAGCCGAGTGCCGCGGCCAGCCGGAGCCGGTCGACCGAGTGGATCACGCTGGCAAAGGAGACCACGCTCGCGGCCTTGTTGACCTGGAGCTGCCCGACGAAATGCCAGCTGAGCCGCAGACCGAGCGCAGCGCACTCGGCCGCCTTCGCGGCCGCCTCCTGCGCCCGGTTCTCCCCCACATCGGTTACGCCGAGATCGGCCAGCAGGCGGATGTCAGAGGCCGGGCGGGTTTTGGTCACGGCGATCAGCGTGATCTCTGCCGGGCTGCGGCACGCCGCCTGGCACGCCGCGGCGATCCTGGCCCGGACCGCTGTCAGCCCGGTGCTGATCTCGTTGCGGCGCTTCTCGTCGGCCGGGCTGAGTGATCCTTTCACCGGCCCATCATCACGCGAGCCATACCAGGCCGGCGAATCGGCCGGTCTGGCCATCGCGCCGGTAGGAATACAGTCCAGGGGTCTCGGCGGTGCAGCGTGGATCGCGGCGCACGGCCCGGACGCCTGCCCCGGCCAGCTGCGCGGCCGCCCCGGACCTGATGTCAATGCCCGGGCTGCCTTTCCTTGTACGGCAGGCGGCCTGCGGCACTGCCGCCGCGATCCGCGCCCTGAGCAGCGCGGGCACCTCATAACAGCCGCCGCAGATGGCCGGGCCGAGCGCGGCGCGCATCCGCGCCGGGTCTGCTCCGGCCGCGGTCATGGCACGGACAAGCGCCGGGACGATACCGCCGGCCATTCCCTCCCGGCCCGCGTGCGCCGCGCCGATGATCCCGGCTTGCGGGTCGGCGATCAGGACCGGAGCGCAGTCCGCTACAAGCACGCCAAGGACCAGCCCGGGGACGTCTGTGAAGAGCGCGTCGACTTCGGCAGGGCCAGAACCTTCATCCGCCGCCGCGCCCTGGCTGCCTGCCGCGTAGGCCACATCCGTGCCATGTACCTGTCGCATCCAGGCGATGCGGTCCGCCGGACGGCCGCATGCCTGCGCGGCGAACTGCCGATTGCGGGCCACGGCTGCCGGATCATCGCCCACGCCGCGGCCCAGGTTGAGGCTGTCAAAGGGCGGAGCGCTGACACCGCCATGCCGGCTGGTGAAGGCCGCAAGCGCACCAGGCGCCAGCTCGAACGGGCGCCATGCACCATCCGGGGCAGCGGCGCTGCGCGCCGTCACTTAAGGAAGTCGGGGACGTCGAGCTCGTCATCCTCTTCGAAGACCACGGACCGCCGGCGGGTGGTGGCGGGATCGAAGACGCGCGCAGCGACCGCTGGCTCCGGCCGGGCGGTTCCAGCAGGTCCATCAGTGCCCGCTGACACCGCGGCCGGCCGGCTGGCCGGCCGAGGCGAGGGGACGCTCTCGGTCCTGCTGCCATCGTGCTCGCCGGGTGCCGGCCAGGACGACGCGCGCTGCGGCTGCTCATCGCCTGCGGCCAGGCCAGCGGCCGCGGCCGCGCCGACGGCCTCGGCCGCCCCATCCGCAGGCGTGCTTACGGGTGGCTCGGTCAGGCCCGCGGTTCCTTCCCCTGCCGCCGGCGTCCCGGCCAGAGCCTCCGCAGCATCCGCGCGATCAGGAAAACCAGCGGCGCGCCAGCCTCCGCTGGCGCCGTATCCGTCGGTTCCGGCCGACTCGGCGCCCTGCGCGGTTACCGCGCGCCCCGGCCGGGGCCTGGCGATCCTGCTCTCGTCGAAGCCGGCCGCGATGACGGTGACTCGCACCTCATCGCCGAGCGCATCGTCGATGACCGCGCCGAAGATGATATTGGCATCGGGCGCGGCCGAGTTCGCCACCAGCTGCGCGGCCTCGTTGATCTCGAACAAGCCGAGGTCGGAGCCACCCTGGATGGACAGCAGCACGCCATGCGCGCCGTCGATGCTGGCCTCGAGCAGCGGGCTGGAGATCGCCATCTCGGCGGCGGCGACCGAGCGGTCATCGCCGCGAGCCGAGCCGATGCCCATCAGCGCGGAGCCCGCCCCCGACATCACCGACTTCACGTCAGCGAAGTCGAGGTTGATCAGCCCGGGAGTGGTGATCAGGTCGGTGATCCCCTGCACGCCGGACAGCAGCACCTGGTCCGCCGCCTTGAACGCGTCGAGCACGCTGACATGCCGGTCCGAGATGGACAGCAGCCGGTCGTTCGGGATGACGATCAGCGTGTCCACCTCCTGCCGGAGGCGCTCGATGCCCAGGTCGGCCTGCGCCGCCCGCCGCTTCCCCTCGAAGCCGAACGGCCTGGTGACTACCCCGATCGTGAGAGCGCCGAGCGAGCGCGCGACGCTCGCCACGACGGGAGCCCCGCCGGTGCCGGTCCCGCCGCCCTCGCCCGCCGTGACGAAGACCATGTCGGCCCCCTTGAGGACCTCCTCGATCTCCTCGCGGTGATCTTCAGCAGCCTTGCTGCCTATGTCCGGGTTGGCGCCTGCGCCAAGTCCGCGGGTGAGTTCCCTGCCGACGTCGAGCTTGACGTCGGCGTCGCTCATCAGCAGCGCCTGCGCGTCCGTATTGATGGCAATGAACTCAACGCCCTTGAGCCCCTCGTCGATCATCCGGTTCACGGCATTGACGCCGCCCCCGCCGATACCGACGACCTTGATGACCGCCAGATAGTTCTGCGGTGCTGCCACGAGGAGGAACCTTTCCGCTCGTTTGCGTCTATCTAGTTTCCGTCCGCTGCTTTCTGGCTAGCTGCCCTGCCAGACTGCCCTGCCAGGTTCAGGAAACTTTCCTATTAAGCAGTTTTCCGAAATACGCCCCCATTAGCGTCGGCCGGGCACGTTCCGCGGTTCCGTTAGGTCAACTCTCACCCTCAAGTTGAGATTTAGAGTTATGTCAAGCTGCCGATTGATAGGGACAGTAGGGTCGCCCGCCACCCGGGTCAACTAACCGGGCACCGAGCGGCCGGCGTGTCGCGGCCTGCGGCCGCGAGCGGCTCACGGCCCGGTCACCGCCGTCCGCGGATCACTGACGTCGAAGTAGCGCGCGTGGCCGCGCATCAGGAACTTAAGCTCCCTGGACTTGACCGCGGCCTGGCCGGCGCCGCCCCAGTCGATCGTCACGCCGCCGCGGAGCCTGAGCGTCACGGCATCCGCGCTCGGCGCGTCGATGACCCGGACTGACCGGGCAAGCCGGGCAGGCAGTTCCCGCAGCACCGTCGCCGCGGCCAGCACCGCCGGGCTGCCGCGCAGCCCGGCCGGGCCGGCCGCACCGGGCGTATCGAGAACCGGCATGCCGCGTGGCCGGCCTGCCGCGTACCGCAGGCCGACGCCGAACCGGTCGATCAGCTGGTAGCCCCGGCCGCTAGCCACAGCGAACACGGCCGCGCGCTCTTGCACCGCAATTACGATCTTGTCCGGCCATGCCCGGCGAACCTGGGCGGACTGCACCAGCGTGATGCGCTCGACCCGGCGGGCCACCGCGCCCGGGTCAATCCGGACGAGCGGGGTGCCTATCCGGATGCCCGCGTCGGCGATCACCTCGGTCCTCGACACGCCAGCGGGCCCGGTGACCTGCACCGAGCGCACGACGAAGAACTTGGAGCCGAGCAGGGCCCAGGCCGCCCCGGCCACGATCGCGGCCACCGCGAGAGCGAAGAAGGCGGCCTTCCATGGATCCGTCCCGCGCCGGCGCGGTCCGGCCGGCCCCGCGGCCGACGTCCCGGCGGCCGACGTCCCGGCGGCACCCGGCGAGACCGCCGCGGGCCCGGCGCCTGAGCCCGCCGCGGCTCCGGGCGCGGTCGAGGTTGCCGGACCGCCTGCCGCGGTGCCGGCCGGGTCCCGGCCAGCCCGCGAAGCCGCGAGCAGCGCCGCGCCCCGGCGGCGGATCACCAGGTACCACCTGCCCGGGCGCGCAGCACGGCAACGATCAGCGGTCCGAGGGCGGTCACGTCCCCGGCGCCCATGGTCAGCACCAGATCGCCCGGCTTCGCGAGGCTGGCGGCTGCCGCCGGAACCTCGGCGCGATCGGGCAGGTAGAGCGCGCCGCCGGGGACGGCAGCTGCCACCAGATTCCCGTTAATGCCCGGTTCCGGATCTTCCCTGGCCGCGTACACGTCAAGCACGATCGCCTCGTCGGCCCGGCCGAGCGCGGCGCCGAATTCGGCGGCGAACAGCCGGGTACGGCTGTACAGGTGCGGCTGGAAGACGGCGATGACCCGGCCGCCGGCCGCGACATCCCTGGCGGCCGTGAGGTCCGCGGCGAGCTCCGTGGGGTGGTGCGCGTAACTGTCGAGCACCCGGACTCCGTCCGCCTCGCCTTTCAGTTCCATCCGGCGCCGCGCGCCGCGGTAGGCGGCGAGCCCGCTGATGGCCTGGCGGGTGGGGAAGCCGAGCTCGAGTGCGGCGGCCAGCGCCGCCGCCGCGTTCAGCGCATTGTGCCTGCCAGGAACTCCGATCTCCACCGGGAGCCCGGCCAGGTCGCTGACCGCGGCTTGCGCCGCCGCGCCGGCCGGGGCCCGCGGCGGTGACGTCACCGTCAGCCGGGTGGCCATGCCGCGCGGGGTCACGCCGCTGACCAGGTAGTCGGCACCAGCCGCGGTGCCGTACGTCCGCACCCGGACGCCGGAACCTGCCGCGGCCGCCGCGAGAGCGCGGGCGCCAGGGTCATCGGCACAGGCCACCAGTAGCCCGCCGGCGGTTATCCGCCGCGCGAAGGCCAGGAAGGCCGCCTCGATCTCGGCCAGGTTCTGGTAGTTGTCCAGATGGTCGGCCTCGATGCAGGTCACGACCGCCAGACAGGGCGAGAGCAGCAGGAACGACCGGTCGCTCTCGTCGGCCTCGGCGATGAACGTCGCGCCGCTGCCGTCGGCGGCCCCGAGCCCGGTCTCGGCCAGGATGCCGCCGATGACATACGACGGGTCGGCCCCGGCGTTGCGCAGGATGGTGGTGAGCATCGATGTGGTCGTTGTCTTGCCATGCGTCCCGGCGATGGCGATACTCCGCTTGCCGAGCATCACCGAGGCCAGCGCTGCCGCCCGGTGCAGCACCCGGATGCCCCGAGTGCGCGCCTCCGTGAGCTCCGGGTTGTCCTGCCTGATGGCGGTGGACACGACCACTGTGTCGGCATCGGCGAGGTTAGCCGCCGCATGGCCCACGCGGACATCGGCGCCGAGGGCGGCAAGCTCGGCAAGCAACTCCGACGGTGCCGCGTCGCTACCGGATACCGGGACGCCCCTGGCCAGCAGGATGCGGGCGATCCCGGACATGCCTGCCCCGCCGATGCCGGTGAAATGCACCCGGCCTAGCTCGCCGACCGGCACCGGGTCCGCTGGCGCCACCAGCCCCATCTGACATTCTCCTGTTCCGCCGGGTTAAGCCCCGTGCTATCCGTTAATGCACGTTCTCGAGCTACGCCCGGCGCCTGCCAGCCCGCCGCCTGCCGCGCCGCAGCACGCGCAGTACCGCCGCGGCCAGCCGCCGGTCGGCATCGCCGCGGCCAAGCTCCGCTGCCGCCTCCGACATCGCGGCGACGAGTTCCGGGTCGAGCAGCACCGGCAGCAGCGTGCCGCGGATCCAGTCCGGCGTCAGGTCGGCGTCGGCCACGATCAGGCCGCCGCCGGCCCGCTCGATCGGAGCCGCGTTCAGCCGCTGCTCCCCGTTGCCGTGCGGCAGCGGGACGTACACGGCGGGCAGCCCGACGGCGGTAAGCTCCGCGCAGGTCATCGCGCCGCCGCGGACGAGCGCGAAGTCCGCGGCGGAATACGCGAGGTCCATCCGGTCGACGTAGGGCAGCGTCACGTACGGGGCATCGGGCGACGACGGGGCGGCGCCCGCGGCCGCCCGCGGGCCGACGATGTGCAGGACCTGCACGGCTGCTTCCCTGATCCAGGGCGCTGCGCCGATTACCGCCTGGTTCAGGGACCTGGCGCCCTGCGAGCCGCCGGTCACGAGCAGCACCGGCAGGTCCGGGCGGAGGCCGAAATGCGCGCGCGCCTTGTCACTGAGCGCCAGCCGGTCGAGGCCGGAGATCTCGCGGCGGATCGGGATGCCGATATAGCTGCCGTGGGCCAGCCTGGTGCCCGGCTGGCCGGTGAAGACGTGCCTGGTCAGCCGGGCGCCCAGCTTGTTGGCCAGCCCTGGCCGGGAGTTAGCCTCGTGCACGACGATCGGCACGCGGCGGCGCTTCGCCGCGAGGTAGGCGGGCGTCGCCACGTAGCCACCGAAGCCGACGAGCACCTCAGCTCCGCACTGGTCGAGCGCCGCGGCCGCGGCCCGGACGGCGTCCGCGAGCCGGGCAGGCACCGTCAGCAGCAGCGGGCTGACCGATCGCGGCAGCGGAACCGCGGGGATCAGCGCCAGGTCATATCCCCGGCTGGGGACCAGCCGGGTCTCCAGGCCACGCTCCGTGCCCAGGAAGGTGACCTTAATCCGCTGGTCGCCGCGCCGCAGCGCGTCGGCGAGTGCCAGGGCGGGCTCGATGTGGCCAGCCGTGCCGCCGCCCGCGAGCATCACGCTCATCGCCAGGTTCCTCCGCTCCTCATCGCGCGGGCCAGGCAGTCGCGCCCGGCCGACGCTCGGTCGCGCGCATTCCGGCACTCAGTCGGGCCGGCCTGCCAGGCCCAGCCAGCTTAGGATGCGCCGCGGCATCCCGGGGCCAGCAGCGGCAAGGGCCTGGCTGGCACCGGGTTCCCGTTTGGCGAACGACATCAGCATGCCGAGCGTCACCATGGTGACGATCAGCGACGACAGGCCGGCCGAGATAAGCGGCAGCGGGACCCCCGTGATCGGCAGCAGGCCGATCACCGCGCCGATATTGACCAGCGCCTGCACGACGATCCAGGCCGTGGCGGCTGCCGCAGCCAGCCGCATGAACGTGCCAGGAACCCGCCGCGCGATCCGGAGCCCCGCGTAGGCGAGCCCGCCGTAGAGCATGGCCACGCAGAGCGTGCCGATGAGGCCGAGTTCCTCTCCGAGGATCGCGAAAATGAAATCCGTCGGCGCATTCGGTACCCAGCCCCACTTCTCCCTGCTGGCACCGAGCCCGACGCCGAACCAGCCGCCGGAGCCGAGCGCGAATTTCCCCTCGGTGGGCTGATAGCCGGCCGACGATGCCTGGGCCTGCGGGTTCAGGAAGCCGGTAATGCGCTCTAGCCGATAGGGCGCGACCATGATCAGGATGATCATGATGAAGCCCATCAGCGCGAGCATGCCGACGAAGAGCCTGCCCGGCGTGCCGATCACCCACAGCAGCGCGAGGAAGATGGTCAGCAGCAGGAAGGTCGTGCCCAGGTCATCACCGAGCATGACCAGCATGCAGAGAAGGCCGGCCCCCGGCATCAGCGGGACAAGCAGCTGCCGCCAGTCGGTGAGCTGGCCGAGCTTCTCCTTGCGTGCCAGCAGGTCCGCGCCCCACAGCACGAACGCCAGCTTCGCGAACTCGGACGGCTGCAGCTGGAACGGGCCGAGCTGCACCCAGCGGGCGGCGCCAGCGGTTGGCACGCCGATCGTGATGGCGAGCAGCAGGCCGATCACCGACAACGCCATCAGCGGATAAGCGGCAGCGCGGAAAACGGCGGGCGACGATCGCGCCGCCAGCCACATCAGCGGCAGCCCGATAGCCACGCCGAGTAGCTGCTTCTGGAATCCGGCGTACGGGGAACCGCCGTTGTCCAGGGCGGCCGCCGACGAGGTGGAGAGCACCATGACCAGGCCGAGCGCGAGCAGCAGCATGGTGATGCCGAGGACGAGGTAATAGGACGTCAGCGGGCGGTCAAGCAGGCCGAGCCGACCGGACAGCCTGCCCGCCGCGCCGCGAGCTTGCTGGCTGCCAGGAAACCCGGTCGCGCTGTCCGCCGGGGCGGCGGCGCTCACGACAGCTCCGCCAGCCGCCTGACCGCCGCCGCGAACGCGTCGCCGCGCGCGGGATAGTCCCGGAACATGTCGAAGGACTGGGCAGCCGGGGCCAGCAGCACCGTATCGCCGGGCCCGGCCAGCCGCGCGGCCGCCTGCACCACGAGATCCATTGCTCCAGTGTCCGTGCCCGCGGCCTCGACAACCGGGACATCCGGCGCGTGTCGCGCAAGGGCTGCCCTGATCATGGCCCGGTCGGCGCCCAGCAGGACTACCGCGCGCAGCCGCGGCGCGGCCACCGCGACCAGTTCGTCAACATCGGAGTCAGCGCCCTTGAACAGGCCCCCGGCGACCCAGACCACCGACGGGTAGGCGGACAGCGACGCGGCCGCGGCGTGCGGGTTGGTCGCCTTGGAGTCATCGATGTAGTCCACCTCCCCGACCCGGGCGACCAGGCTGATCCGGTGCGGCTCCGGCCGG
>Ga0137384_10002243_pt1 | contig 15309 bp, 11 predicted proteins | sample SagtaG_2_FD_104922 | JGI IMG/M metagenome (GOLD analysis project Ga0137384, IMG submission 104922) | Vadose zone soil microbial communities from Sagehorn Ranch, Mendocino, California, USA - Sage2_R_60_16 metaG | ecosystem: Environmental > Terrestrial > Soil > Vadose zone | place: USA... | reverse complement strand
CATTGGGGAGCAGGAAATTGTCATGGAACGGCAATTCAACTTACCCCGCCAGCTTTTGTTTGAGGTGTTCACCCGGCCGCAGCACCTCAAGCGCTGGTGGGCTCCACCGCCCTACACCCTTCCCGTCTGTACCATCGACCTGCGGCCTGGTGGCATCTGGCACTATTGCATGCATTCGCCAGAGGCTCAGGACCAGTGGGCGCGCGGCGTGTACAGGGAGATCGTGCCGCCGGAGAAGCTGGTCTACATCACGACCTTCGCCGACGAGCATGCCAACCCCACCCTTGGGATGCCCGAGCACCTGACCACCGTGCTCTTCCGTGAAGAGGGTGGGAAAACCAGAGTGACTACTCGTGTTCAGTTCAGCAGTGCAGAAGCGCTGAAAGTCGCTGTTGACATAGGTATGCCGCAAGGGATGACCATAACCTGGGCTTACCTGGTCGAGTACGTGCAAGAGTTGAGAGATTCTCTGTCTTGACCCCACGCGGGACACGCGTCAGTTCCTGGCGTTTGTGAGAATCGGTGTGTGGTGTTCGATAAAAATTGAGTGCAAGAGGAAAGGAATGCTATGAACCCGCGTAGAGGCCGCGTCCCTTACGCGGGTTCTCAAGAGTTACCAATAAAGAGAATCGAAGTAAAGGAGAACATCATGGGAAAAGTCATGTTTGGTCTTTCGGTCTCCCTGGATGGGTTTATCGCTGATAAAAATGATGACATATCAGAGGTCTTCGCCTGGATGGGAAGCGCAATGCAACATTTCTATGAAGTCGTGGGCGAGGGGATGAACGAGGCTGGCGCGGTAATCATGGGACGCAGAAGCTTCAATCAGATTTACAGTGAGCAGGGGTGGGTGATGCCTGACGGCACGCCTCTCCCCTGGCCAGTAGTTGTCATGCAATCGCAAGCGCGAGAGCCTGTGAAAAAGAGCCACACGCAATTTTACTTCGTCACCGATGGCATCCACAGTGCGGTGGCGAAAGCACAGGAGCTGGCAGGCGAGAAACATGTGGCCCTTCATGGTGCCAGCTCCGTCCAACAAGCCTTGAAGGCGGGTCTGCTCGACGAATTGAATATGAGCATTGCCCATGTGCTGCTGGGGGAGGGTGTGCGCCTCTTCGATCACCTGGGCGCATCACCGATCCACCTGGAACACATCCGCACGGTGGAGTCACCCGGAGCCACCCATCTCTCGTTCCGCGTGGTGAAATAAGATCGGCGCGCGCCCCGCCGACACAGGTTCCTGCGTGTAATGGCTGGAAACGTGTGCGTCATACTGCCGTCTTTCATGTCGCGTACGCTCCCGCCGACGGCGGGAGCCCCATCACGTGCTCAGGGCAGCGTATCATGCACTGCTGTCTCGTTTGTCCTCAACTCTGCTCTCACTCCTGGGTATGATCGGGTGTGACTTCTTCCTCGGACTCGATAGTGTCGATTGAACACTCTGTCAGGTGAATGCTAGCAAGACTTTGCCAAAGTTATGCCCTTCCATCAGGTAGCGTTGGGCTTCCGGCGCTTGATAGAAAGGAAATGCCTGGGCAATCAGAGGTGTGATCTTGCCGGCACTCCAGAGTTGGAAGTAGGTCGCAAAGGCCCGTTGACGTAGGTCTGGTGAAATATCCATGTTGCGATAGCCAACCAGCTTTGTACCTTTGAAAAGGAAGTCGTGGGAAATATTAAATTTGGCTTCGGGTGACGCGGCATCGCCGAGCAAGACGTATGTGCGCCCCGGTTTGATAGAGGCCATGCCGTCTCTGGTGATATCTCCACCCAGACCATCAATCACCACATCCACGCCAGCATTGTTAGTAAGGCGTGCGACGCCTGCTCGCAATGATTCTTGTTGCAGGTTAATGACATCCTCAATGCCAGCTTTCTTCGCTTTCTCCGCCTTCTCACTGGAACTTGTGGTTGTAATGACGCGTGCGGCGCCTAGATTGTGAGCGAGTTGGACTACGGCATTGCCGATACCACCACCTACACCCGGAGCGAGCACAACGTGTCCAGGCTCAAAGCTTCCCAGATGTGTCAGCGCGACGTGCGCGGTTTCGTACGCAGTGCGTAGCGCAGCTGCTTCATAAGCATTCTTACTTTCAGGAATGGCGACCAGTGAATGAGCCGGAGTCAACACATACTCTTGCCAGGTGCCCCCACGAGGCAGGCGATAGGCTTGCCTGAACATGACTGGTAAACCAATGGGGAACTCTGGCACGCTGGATGCAGATACGACGCCCGCGCCTTCGTTGCCTGGGATGAATGGCAGCGGCACCGGGATGCGGCCCTGTCGCATCAGGTCGTCCAATGGATTAATGGCGGCGGCAAGCATTTTTACCACCACCTGACCCTCACCTGGTTCTGGGAGAGGAAGCTCTACAACGCTAAGCTGTTCGTAGCTGCCGTGCTGATTGACTTGAATTGCTTTCACACTAACCTCGTACAATTACACTATAGACACGCTGCCAGCGATAGCGGTCGGGGATATCAAAGCCAAGTCGTTGCCATGAGAGACCAGCGTCTTCAGAATGATACACACCACGTCCTGTGACAGCATAGAAGGCTCCTGGCTCATTCTCGTTGGTCGCCAGGCTATATACTCCGGTACCTTTCGGTTCGGGCAATCCGTTCGTGACAAGGTGCCAGGGAGTATCAGTAGTGCGACGGTAGAGGAAAGATTCCGCGAATGCTTCTCCGAAGTGAGCCTGATTGGGGCCAATGGCTCCTGACATGACCAGGGTATCGGGATTCGCAGGATCAACAGCCAGGCTCCAGAAATATTTATGCACGAGTCCGCTGGTCTGTGTCTCCCAGGTTTCACCGCCATTGCGTGTCTCGGCGTAACCACCTTTTGTCAGCACAGGATACGGCCGATTCTGTTCGTCCCAATGAAGGATCAGCCCGGTGCCTCCCGCTGCTTCGTACACGCGCCCTGGTGCGAGCTTGTGGGTTCTTAGTGTGTGCCCGTCGATTTGCCCATTGGGGTTGTGATCTTCCCAGGTCAGGCCAGCATCCAGGCTGCGCATAACTCCGCCTTGCTCAATGGCGACAAAGACTCGTGCCTTCTCATGGGGATCTGGTTCTATCCATCGCACGTGATGGGTATAGGGGCGAGGCGGGAAGCTCCACGGCAATGCCTCTCGTGAGGGAAGATCGAGCAGCGCGGGACATTCTGCCCACGTCTCTCCCCTGTCTTCTGAGCGGAACAGTGCACTTGGCTCTGTGCCAGCCCAGACCACACCATACGTTCCCACGCGCTCAAGAGGACTTACCGCGACTGACATTACTTCAGCATAGCGGATGCCTGCGCCCACTGGTTGCCACATTCTTCCCCCATCATCGCTACGCCAGAGTCCTTTACCAAAGGTGCTACAGTACACACGTGTCGGTACGTGTGGGTCAATAGCAAGACAATAGGTTGGAAGACCGTCCAGGTAGGTATCCATGTGCCAGGTGTGATCTGGTTGCTCATCATAGATGAGTAGTGCATCTTCCATTGTAATATAGACAGCTCTCACGATTTGTATCCTTGTAGTTTAACTCTTTCCTCTCTGACTTACCGGACTGATCGGATTGGGAAAATAAATCCTGCCCCAACACAGACCGCGACTGCACCAAAGAGGAACAAGCCAGAGTAGCGATGTAAAATAGAGATAACAATGCCTGCGATAATAGGAACGAGGATTTGTGGAATAAGGTTGGCCGTATTTTGAATACCAAGATCCTTGCCACGATCCTTCTGTTCTGGAAGCACCTGGGTCTGCAAAGCCAGGTCGCCAGAAAGAAAAATTCCGAAGCCAAGACCTAGAATTCCTCCCGCAATCAATACAATCGACCATACAGGAAATAGTGCAATCAGCACAAGCGCGATTGCCATAATGAATGCCGCTGCGATGACAAAGGGCTTACGCCGTTGCAAGCGATCAGAGATGATCCCACTCACGATAGTCGCGATAATCAGTACCAGCGTTGAGACTCCCTGGAAGGTCGCCACACCTTGAGCCGATGTTTGACCAGGGAAATGCTGTTCGTAATGTACGACATCCTGGAGATAATAAAGCAAGTAGCCAATGACGGTATAGTAACCGAAGATCACCAGGATGCGACCAATCCAGGTAAGCGTAAAGTCGCGCACACGCAGCGGGCTGAGAAAACTGCTGAGGAAGCTTCTCAATGTGAAGGGTGGCATCACCTCGGTAGGTAGAACTGCATCTTTGATGATTAGAACGTACAAAACAATGATGACCAGGAGTACAATTGCCAGAACATAATACGATATTTGTGTCCATTTGATCACCTGAGCAACCAGGGTCAGGCCAATAATGGCACCCAATGGCAAGGCGAGCCCCGCGAACGCAGAGACGGTGGCTCGTTGACGCACCGGTACCTGATCGGGGACGAGAGCTGCCAGGGAGGCGATATCGATATTGATGCAGAACTGAAAAAGGATGATCCCCACGGCGATGAGCGCGATCCCCGGTGTGATAGCAAGCAATACCAGCGAGATAGCGGATAACACCGCCCCTGCCAGAATCCACGGACGCCGGCGCCCGAAGCGAGAGGTTGTCCGGTCGGAGATTGCTCCAGCCAGCAAGTTCCCGATGATGGCTGCGATACCACCCGCCAGAGAAATCACCGCGAGCAATACAACCTTATTCTGAGGACTAACTGCCGCGATCTGATCGGGTAGAAGGATCTGGAATGTTGGGAAGATAGACATCCAGACGACAAGATTTGCCAGACTCAACAAGAGCTGCCAGCCCAGAGGTTTTGTGCGGGTGGGCGGCCGGATTGCTTCTGGCAGGTCAGTATAATCAGCTACCGAAGCTTTGTCCTGCTCCTTTGAAGAGGCAGAAATTTCCGCCATTTTCAAAACTCCTTCATAAAAAAAATGATGATAAAAGATAAGAGTAGTCCGTCAGGCTTCCTTTCAGAAGGCGACCACGAGGGATATGAAAAGTTGTCTCATTGTTCTTGCCTCAATTGTGCTGAACGATTGTGACCAACAGCGAGTTCCATCGCGATTTCATCGATAATCGGATTCCCCGATCGTTGGAGCTGGAACGGCTGCTGTTCTTGTCTACTTCGACGTATCGAGGCGACAAGACGCGCACCCGCTTCTCTTGTACTTTGTAGTTCGTAGTCGCTTTGTGAGGATCTCCGAATGCGAGCTAACAAGGTGTTCAGAGAGCCTGCAATTGGTCGGAGGCTTGGCGCATCAGGAAGCGATGCACGAAATTGTAAGTTTCCGTTAGCCGCCTGTGTTAAGCTCTCTACCATCTGAGCGATGCCCTGGTCAAGCAGTTTCTTTTCGCTCGCGATACGCGCTTCACGTTCTGCCTGATCATGTTGCACCTTGGCAATCTCCTTGGCCCGGTCACCAAGCGCGATGGCACGCAATACGCTGCGCATCACAGGATAGATGACCCCCACCACGAAAATGAGCAAATAGAGGGGGCGTGTGATGACCTCATAGCCGTCAAACTGCATGACCTGCGCGAGATCCGCTGAATGGGGCATAAAATAAAAAAGCAGTCCAATAACGGATGCGTTGATAAATGCCAATATAAAGACACTGGCGGGAGGCAAGAGTGCAAGCGCAACCAATGTCGGTTCTACCACAATAATGTCGAGAATGGGGAGCGTATTGGTAGTTAAGCCTCCCGGCCAGGTAATGACGGAGATGATCAGGGAGATATTCATAGCCAGTACTACAGTTAGTCTCCCCCAGAAGCCTCTGCCGATGCGATTGAGAAACAAGGCGAAAATCACCACCATCAGGAGCACGCAGAGCACGACCAGCAACGCAGGATTATGGATGGCAAACGATGTGGGAACGGCTAGAATGATCAAAGAGCCTGCAACTATGGCCAGAACCGTGCTGGTTAATCTCCCTTGGCGAGCAGTTTCACGCAATTCAAATGAGGCTGAAAGCGGCTGCTTGGGAGGAGCGGTCAGCGCATACCAAAACTCAAATGGTCCTGGCCGTTCGCGCACCCTGGGATCGAGTTCAATCAGGTCAGCGACAACATTGGAAGAAGCATTCTCTTGAGAATTTTGTGTATATGATGACTTCATCATCGTCATCTCCTTGCTAATCAAATAAGCTCACAGAAGAGCGAGGACTGTTATGTGAAAAAATTCGGGTGGGGTTCGTTCTCTACTCGCAGAAATCCCCGTTGGACGAGGACATAAATGACTTCTTGTATAGTCTCTGGTCTTTGATCACTCCCGATAACACTCATGATACGCTCAATCGTGATTGGGTTAGCAGTGAGCGAAAAGACACTGCGATACAAACGCGGCCAGGTCTGGAATTCTTGTGGATTGACCTGACGAATGCGTCGCAGCCAGATTGGACGTACTGGGATTGGCTGTCTACGAAGGATTTCCTCACGTAGAAGAGGAGATTCCTCACGAGGCGATGGCGTTTCCATATAGCGCCATTCGAGCACCAGGTGTTGTATACGTTTGAAGGCGACTTCTTGTGAAGAAAGCACGGCTCCACGCTCATCTGTAATGGCACAATTGCTCATAGTTCCATTGACAATACGCAGATGCACACGACAGCGGCCTCTCACTCCTGGGATGCGCACAGCGTCAGTTTCTAATATTCCAGTGCTTTGATTAAGCATGTGTAGTAACGTTTCAAGGTCGAGACGATAATTCATCTCTTCGTATATGTCCTCTCAATAAGACAAGGCAAAAGTTAGAATGTACCTATAGAGTATAGGTGCATTCTAAGAGTAAAGGGGCATATAGTAAGCAAACAAAGATTACATCTATTCAACACTCTAGCATAGTATTTATGATCTGACAAGAAAGATAACAATAAATAGTGATATATGGGGAAATATTTATATCTTTTTAATTTATTGATTTTGACGTTTAAACGGCTATACTGCAAGATGCAGTGTGAGGTGTACTTAATCTTCATAATCGTTGCAATGAACAAAAACCTGGAGCCGTGTGCCAGCGTAACATATCTCCTATCAGTCGTGTAGATGACGCCATTGCCGATTTGACAGCATCGCCGACGAATTTCAGCGAGACTCGACGGAATTGGTGAAGGACGACGAAAGGAAAATGAGCTTGCTCTCTCTGGTGAGGAGAAAAGCAAGCTCATTCTTTTTGCGGGTTATGCTATACTACATAGCGTATTTCCCACCCGTATGGAGAGTGATGAAGGAGCAGAACACTATGACTGTAGATATAAGTGATATCGAGCATATTCTGGTGGCCGAGGAAACGTGGCGGCAGACCCAGGCCATTAATTTGATTGCCAGCGAGAATACCCCCAGCGAGGCCGTGCGCCGCGTGCAAAACTCAGACTTTATGGGCCGTTATGCCGAGGGGCATCCCAATGAGCCGGGAGAGGTCAATCGTTACTACCAGGGCACAAAATATATCGACGAGATCGAGCGTATGGCTCATAAAGAGATCCTGGAATTATTTGGTGCCTGTCAGGCTGATGTGCGACCCATCAGTGGCAATGCGGCCAATACAGCCATCGCTCTGGGCTACCTGCGTGGCAATGATACCGTGATTGCCAATTCGACCGATGCGGGCGGTCATATCAGCCACGGAGCCGTGGGCGTCATCGGACGGCGCATCCAGGATCGTGTGCAATCGCTGAGACTAGGTGGGCCAAAATCTGTCCATCTGCACTTTCTGCCGCTCACCGAAGATCGCTATCATATCGATGCGCAGAAGACTATCGAGTTGATTGATCAGCTCTCGCCGCAGCTTGTCATTATGGGCAAGAGCCTCTTTCTCTTCCCTGCGCCGGTGAGCGAGGTAGCGACTGTTTGTAAGGCGAAGGGCATTCCGCTGCTCTACGATGGTGCGCACGTACTGGGCTTGATCGCTGGTGGACAGTTCCAGGACCCACTGCGCGAGGGTGCAACATGGCTGACAGGTAGCACACACAAGACCTTTCCTGGCCCACAGCGCGGCGTGGCTCTCGGCAGTCTTGAGGCCGATGGGGAAAAGAAGTTCTGGCCCGCCGTCGATAGGGGCGTGTTCCCTGGCTCGTCAAGCAATCATCATCTCCATACGCTGCCCGCGCTGCTGGTGGCGATTCGCGAGATGAAGCAGTTTGGACGGGCATACGCGGAGCAGATCGTGCGCAACGCTCAGGCACTTGGTCGCCATCTGGACGAGCTTGGTACTCCCGTTGAGGCCCGCGAATTTGGCTATACGCGTAGCCATATGATCGCGGTGAATGTGGCCCATTGGGGTGGTGGCGTCGAGGTTGCCGAGCGCCTGGAGCAGAGCGATATCATTCTCAACTACAACATGCTCCCCGGCGATAGCGATCCCCGCAACCCTTCCGGCCTGCGCATCGGTGTACCCGAGATGACGCGCTTCGGCATGGACGAGCAGGCGATGGGCGAGCTAGCGCAATTGCTCCACGACTCCATTCGCGGCAAAAACGTCAAAGAACAGGTGCATCAATTGCGCGCACGCTACACACAGATGCATTTCGTATAAGTACCTTTAGGTAGAGAGATATTGAGCAGGAGACTTCAATGTTGGGAGTCTCCTGATTTTTGCTGAACGGAGGCCCCTTCGCGTAGCCGGGGATATCCCGTGCAGGGGTAGGGCCGATCTTTAGGAGGCTTGCTCACTTACCACTGTTGCTCACTCTATTCCCTTAACTTAATGAGTATAGAGCAAGTGGTCGATCCGTTAGATGTACCTGCCGCCAGATATGCGTCAACTCATTGTCGATCTCGTTGAATTTTTATAGGTCTCCAGAAAGGGCACGAGAAGTGCAATCAACACGTAAGGATTCTTTATGGCGTAATCGTGACTTCTTATTGCTTATGAGTGGTCAGACCATCTCGACCTTTGGCTCCAGCATCTCAGGCATAGCTGCTCCTTTACTTATTTTGGCCCTCACTCACTCACCAGCCCAGGCTGGTATAGCAGGAGCTTTAGAAGCCCTGCCTTTTATCCTCTTTAGTTTACCCGCCGGTGCGCTGGTCGATCGATGGAATCGCAAGCGCATGATGATCATCTGCGATATCGGGCGTGCGCTTAATCTGGTTACCTTGCTATTGGCGCTGTTCAGCGGTCACCTGACCATCGTGCAAATCTACATCAACTCTTTTCTTGAAGGATCGCTCTTCGTCTTCTTCAGCAGTGCTCAAACCGCTGCACTCTCTCGGGTCGTAGAGAAGCGTAAGCTCTCTAATGTGTATGCTATTGATGAGACGCTGGCGAATAGTGCCATGCTGATCGGTCCCTCTGTGGGCAGCCTTCTCTACAGCATTAACAATGCGCTGCCATTCGTCGCTGATGTCATCTCCTATATCATCTCCTTCATCTCGCTCTCCTGGATCGAAACGCCGTTTCAGCAAGTGCGTATTGGTGAGCAGCGTCCCCTCAGGGAAGAGATTGTTGATGGCATCAACTATCTCTGGCATAATCCATTGTTCCGCTTCATGGCCTTCTATGGTGTGGGGTTCCTCGCAGTCCTCTCGACGCAGAGCCTACTGGTCATCGTGCTAGCCCAGCACCAGCACGCCAGCCCCGTTATGATCGGCCTGATTTTCACTGTCGGTAGCGTTGGAAGCATTGTTGGTTCGGTGCTGGGAGGACAGGTGCAAAAGCGTCTGAGCTTCAGCCAACTCATCATTGGTCTGACCTGGCTGCTCGTCATCCTGTGGTTGCTCTACGTGGTCGCTGTGAACCTGGTTCTGCTGGCCGTCATCACCTGCGGTATTTCTATCGTTGATCCCCTGATCAGCGTTGTGTATATGAGTTATCGCATGGCGCACACTCCCGACGAGTTTCGTGGCCGCTTGAATAGTACACACCGGCTCATTGCCTTCAGCATGCGCCCACTGGGGATGGCACTGGCAGGCTTTTTGCTGCAATACGCTGGCGCAACTGTAACCATCCTCACCTTCGCTGCCATTCTCACTGTGCTCGGTCTCTCCACCATTCTCAACGTTCATATCCGCAATGCGCCGTCTCTCCATGAGGAAGTTGAATTTTCACATTGACAGTGAGCATTCTCGTGCAAAACGTAGAGAAATACCGCCACTCTCATACGTGGAATTAATACGATACACTCGTATATCAAGAAATGCTTTGTAGAAGCAGGAAAGAGGTCCCGGTATGAGCACTACTCCTACTTCGCCAGTTGGTGGAAACCAGCGCAGGCCCCCAGAGCCGCCCAGGCGTATCGGTTTATGGACCGTCGTCACTGTCATCATCGTAGCAGTGGTTGTCCTGGGTACATTTATCATGTTGCAGGTGCTCGGCGTCTTCGCTTCCCGTACTCAAAACTCCAATGGAGACGCTGCACAACAGACGGCAACCTCAGCGGCCATTGCACGTAGAACGCCTTCCAGCAAGCCTCCCGGCAATTCAGGTATTTCAGGTATCAATCCTCCAACGAAGCAACAGGCAACGACGCTGATAAGCCAGTATTATGGCGCTATCAATGCGCGAAACTACAAAGCAGCGTATGATCTCTGGGGCAATGCTTTTCGTGGTTCAACATCCTACGATATCTTCGCTCAGGGGTTTACCGATACGCAGAAGGATGCTGTGCAGTATGGCTCCCTTTCCTCGCTTTCCGACGGTACCGTGAAGGTGCCTGTGACCATCTCCGCGACCGTTTCGACGGGGGTGAATTCTTATCAAGGATACTACATTCTGGGCGTGGAGAGTGGCATGACAAAGATCCTCGACGCTAATATTGAATTGACTGCATCTACCAATGATCGTGTGAACCAGGCGATAGCTGTGGTGAACCAATACTTTGCCGATATCAATGCAAAAAACTATCAGGCGGCCTATAATCTCTGGGGAACGGCATACCATAACAATACGTCCTATCAGCAATTTGCCGCAGGCTTCGCCAACACACAAAGCGTATCTATCGCCATCCCCTTTGGTGATATCACCGTGCTCAAAGAAGGCTCAGTCCAGGTGCCACTGACGATTACCTCGCTAGACAAGGCGAATGGTGGTACGGTGAAGCATACCTTTCTGGGCTATTATATTGTTGGCACCGAAGGTACCACCTGGCAGCTCTTCAGCGCGAATGTCCATCGGGTGAATTAGGTGTATTATTGTGCCGCTTAGCCTTCCTGGTATGAAGGAGCTTCTGCGGGCGCTGAAGAATGTTTCTGGTGCTCGACATTGGTAGGTGTCGTTATATCAAGATCGAGATCTTTAAAACGACTGGGCGTCAGTAATGTCGCAAGGATGCCCAATATAGCGATGACAACCAATCCCACGAATACCAGGTGGGAAGCGTGGTAGAGACCTTCCCGCAGATATGCCGCTGCTGCTGGTGCTAGATGCGAGGCTTGACTGCTGCTGATCGACTGACTGACGGCATCGACCGATTGTGGCAGTTGGCTTGCCAGGTTTCTAGGCGCTTGCACCAGCCAACCCGCGAGAGAGGCATTGACGATGCTGCCGAAAATGGCCGCGCCTATCGTCTGTCCGAATTGCCGCGCAAACATATTTGATCCTGTGACAACTCCCCGGTAGTTCCAGCCAACCACCGATTGCAGTCCGACCAGCAATGGCGTTGAGAGTAGTCCCAGCCCCAGTCCCATCACAAAGCTCCCCAGCATGGCAAGTAAGACGGTCGTGGCTGCTGGCAGTGCACTAAAGATCAGGCTCGCAAGCAGGCAAATTACTGCTCCGATCAGTGCTGCGTTGCGAAATCCAACGCGCATGTATACCTTGCTGGAGAGCGCCGAGGCTAGTGGCCAGCTAATCGACATTACTGCGATGACGAAACCTGCTACCAGTGTGCTGGCTCCCAACACGCCTTGAGCGTATGTAGGCAGGAAGCTGGATAATCCAATGGTGAGCAGACCAAGAGCCAAGGTGGCAAGATTTGATCCGACGAGGACGCGCTGCTTGAAAATCCACAGGGGCATAATCGGTTCCGCCGCCCGCCTTTCCTGCCAGACAAATGCTGCCAGTGCGATGAGTGCTATGGCGAAAATCGTGATGCTGGTTAGCGATAGCCATGCCCAGCGCACACCACCTGAGAGCAGCACGAAGATGAGCAAGCCGATTCCGACCGCTAAAAATGCTGCACCGAGATAATCTATATCATGATGTTTACGTGTAACGTTCTCGCGTAAATACAGCCCGATCATCAGCAGAGCCAGTGCCCCTATAGGTATGTTGATGTAAAAGATCCAGCGCCACGAGGTATATTGTGTAAGTAACCCACCAATAGCCGGCCCGATCACAGCGGCGATGCCCCATACGCTTGAAAGCCAACCCTGCACGCGCCCGCGTTCCTCGACGTTATACAAATCTCCCGCTACTGTAGAAATGACCGGCTGTACTATCCCCGCTCCCACTCCTTGTAGTGCCCGGAAGAAGATTAGCGCAAGCATGCTCCAGGAAAGCCCGGAGAGCGCCGAACCACCAACGAAGATGATAATGCCGATTATGAGTATAGGTTTACGGCCATAGAGGTCAGTCAATTTGCTGAAGATCGGAATGGTGACAGCCTGAATCAAGGTGTAGATAGAAAATACCCAGGCGAACAGCGTGAAATCTCCCAGGTCGCGTACAATCGCGGGGATAGCTGTGGCCACAATGGTGGTGTCCATCGCAGCCAGCCCCATTGACAGCATAAGCCCGATCAGTACCTTCCCGCGCCCACTACTTTGTGTTGTTGATTCTTGCATATATCTTTACCTTGATTGCAACCTTGCATTATTTCCGACAAAGGTCGAATGGACTTCTCAGCACCTTCGTGCTTCGCCACTCTGTTTGATTGGTTGCGGGTGATGTCGCCTGCGGCGACATCACCCGCAACCAATCAAACAGAGTAAGCCGCCGCAGGCGGCGCGAAAGGAACACCTGAATAGTTACGATTTATTATAGCAAAGCAGTTGCAGCCGTACCTCTACCAGAAGAACAGTGCTGAGCTGCCCAAAAGTACAGTACTGGGCTTCGTACTACTCTATCAAACGAAGCCTGGCAGAGCAAAAGACACCCGGTAGCATGAGCATTTGCTACGAATTCTCTTGCAATAGCTCGACCAACCATTGCTCGTCATGGATGGGCACACGCGCTTTTTGCGCTTTGGCGAGCTTCGAGCCAGCATCTTCTCCGACGATGAGATGACTTAGTGATTTACTGACACCTGTGGCAATGGTGCCGCCGAGCTGCTTGATAGCCTCTTCCGCTGCTGTACGTGTCATGGTGGTGAGACGACCGGTGAGCAGGAATGTCTGTCCAACCAGGGGACCGCTGATCGTCTGCCGCTCTTCGACCATATTGACGCCCGCTTGCCTCAGTCGTTCAATAAGTGCTCGATTTTCCTCTTCTTGTAGCCATTGATAGATGCTGTGGCCGATCTTGGGACCGATGCCCGCTACCCCTACGATATCCTCTTCGCTGGCGGCCAGGAGCCGGTCGATGTCGCCAAAGGCTGCGGCGAGTATCTGGGCCGTTTTCTCGCCCACGTAGCGAATGTTGAGGCCGAAGAGCAGACGCCGCAGAGGGCGCTTCTTGCTCGCTTCGATGGCGGCGAGCATGTTGTCGGCGCTCTTTTCTTTAATGCCCTCCATAGACAGGAGCTGATCGCGTGTGAGCTTATAGAAATCGGCGACATTCAGAATATAGCCAGCCTCAACAAGCTGCTCACATGTCTTCTCGCCGATGGTGTCCATGTCCATTGCCCCTTTGGAGACGAAGTGGGTGATGCTCTCAAAGTTGCGCGCCGGACATTGTGTGTTTGGGCAGTAGGCCATAGCCTGGTCGGGCGTGTGCACAATAGGTGTGTCGCAGCGTGGGCAGCGCTCCGGCAGGTGATAGACCTCTTCCTGTCCTGTGCGTCGCTCGATGATCGGCTTGACGACCTGCGGGATGACCTCACCTGCACGCTGTACCAGCACCCAGTCGCCGATGCGCAGGTCTTTGCGCTGGATATCCTCTTCGTTATGCAGAGCAGCACGCGAAACGGTGACGCCACGAATGTTGATCGGTTCGAGCATGGCCCAGGGGTTCACCGAGCCTGTGCGTCCGATGTTGATGCCGATATCAAGCAGTCTGGTGGCGACCTGGATGGGCGGATATTTGAAGGCGATGGCCCAGCGTGGGTCGCGTGCCACCGTGCCCAGTTCTTCCTGGTGGGCCAGATCACTGATCTTGATAACCACGCCATCGATCTCATAGGGCAGGTTGAAGCGCTCCTGCTCCCATTTGTTGCAGTAATCCATCACCTCGTCGAGCGAGTGCGCGAGCATGATATTGGGGTTGACGGGGAAGCCCCACTCGCGAATGAGCTGCAACGCCTCCCATTGAGAATTAACGGGCAGGCCCTGGATATAACCGATCTGGTAGCCGAAAAAGTCGAGATGTCTGCTTGCTGTGATACGTGAGTCTTTCTGGCGTAGCGATCCCGCCGCCGCGTTGCGTGGATTGGCGAAGATGCGGTTGTCGGTCATCTCTTCGTTGAGCTTCTCAAAGCTCCTGGTGGACATGTAGATCTCGCCGCGCACTTCCACCTTCTCGGGAATGTGCTCACCACGCAGTTTGTGCGGAATGCTGCGAATGGTGCGCACGTTGGGCGTCCAATCCTCGCCAATCAGCCCATCTCCCCGTGTCGCGCCAATGGTCAGTTTTCCCTGTTCGTAGGTTAATGCCATCGCCAGTCCATCAATCTTCAGCTCGCAGACATAGGAGAACATAGCGTTAGGCAGGATGTTCTTCGCTCGTCTATGCCAGTCGAGCAGCTCTTTCTCGCTGCGAGCATTCGCCAGGCTGAGCATCGGTACGGGATGACGCTGCTGTGGTACATCCTGCACTGGAGCGCTGCCGACGCGCTGGGTAGGCGAATCAGCCGATTGCAACTCAGGATGCTCGCTCTCGATCTGCTGCAACTCGCGCAGTAGTGTGTCGTACTCGGCATCGGTAAGCGAGGGATTATCCAGAACGAAATACTCGTAGCTGGCTTCCTCAAGTTGGTGACGCAGTTCGGCGACATGGGCAGCTAATTGTTCCTCTTCGCTTTCACCTGCGTGTGCCAGCGGTGTCTGTTGATCATCGGCAAGCTGTTTCTGCTCATTGGACGTATCTCTGACATCAGGCATACAACCAGCTCCTCCCCTGTATATGTATGATATGAAATAGTTGCTAAAACTCTAGACAAGTATCGCATTGCCTACCCCTTCAGCCTTCACCTTCGCCTGTTTACGAACCAACCGACTAGGCGGGCGGTTGGACTACGACCAACCGTGGTGCTCATTCCACACCTTATGACGCTGCATGAGCACGGCTTTGATGGCGTGTCTGTCCTGACAGTCACGCCATTCT
>Ga0137384_10002231_pt1 | contig 15340 bp, 7 predicted proteins | sample SagtaG_2_FD_104922 | JGI IMG/M metagenome (GOLD analysis project Ga0137384, IMG submission 104922) | Vadose zone soil microbial communities from Sagehorn Ranch, Mendocino, California, USA - Sage2_R_60_16 metaG | ecosystem: Environmental > Terrestrial > Soil > Vadose zone | place: USA: California... | reverse complement strand
TTGCTCAAGGTCTGTACTACCATGATGGATACCATTCAGCAGATACCCCAGCCTGTTCTCGCTCGCGTACACGCCCTGGCCACTGCCGCCGGTTGTCAACTGATAGCCACCTGTGATCTCGCTGTGGCCTCCAGTGAGGCATCCTTCGCGACGCCGGGGGGCAAGGGGGGCTGGTTCTGTACAACGCCGATGGTGGCTGTCAGCCGCAACATTGGTCGTAAACGCGCGCTGGAAATGCTCCTGACGGGTGACTCCATCGATGCGCAAACCGCCGCTGATTGGGGGTTGATCAATCGCGTCGTCTCACCTGAGCAGCTGCATGCTGAAGCGCAGCGGTTGCTGGAGGCTGCGACGCGCGGCAGCTATATCTCAAAGGGTATCGGCAAGCAGGCATATTATGCCCAGATCGATCTGCCTCAGCCGCTCGCCTACGCCTATGCTCAGGAAGTGATGGCTTCAACCTCTCAGATACCCGATGCTCAGGAAGGCATGCACTCTTTTTTGGAGAAGCGCAAGCCTCATTTTAAACGACCATCGTAAGAGCGAGAATTGGTGAAAAAGAAGAATAATACCGATCTCTATTGGCGGCCACCTTCGAAGGATGTAGCGCTGGCCGCCAATGAAATTCATGTATGGCGTGCTCCCCTTGATGTCCCACTATCCACCATTCAGGTCCTGCAACCCGTGCTCAATCCCGAAGAACTTACTAAAGCCGAGCGATTTCGCTTTGCTAAGGATCGCGATCGCTACATCGTCGGGCGCGGGGTTCTGAGAATGCTGCTTGCTCGCTATGTTCAGCAGCCGCCTGAAGGGTTGTCGTTTGCGTACAATCAGTATGGCAAGCCGACGTTAAGTAATCTTCCAGAGGGTAAGTCACTAGAATTCAATATTTCGCACTCTCATGATCTCGCGCTCTTCGCTTTTACCTCCATTGGTCCTCTGGGGGTTGATGTGGAGTACATGCGCGAAGATATCGATTATGAGCAACTGGCGCAGCACTTCTTTTCGGTGCAAGAGAATGCATCTTTGCAATCCCTCCCGCGAACCATGTGGCGGCAGGCGTTTTATAACTGCTGGACGCGTAAAGAAGCTTACATCAAAGCGCGGGGGGAAGGTCTCGCCATTCCCCTCGACCAGTTCGATGTTTCGCTCAAACCGGGAGAACTTGCCGCTCTTCTGAGTAGTAGAGAATCTGATGTCGCGAACTGGACATTTCAGGAACTGCTGCCCGGTGCAGACTACGGAGGGGCACTGGCTATCAACAATCGTGACTGGCAGCTACGCTGCTGGCAGTGGTCGCCCTCCTGATGAACTGCGATCATCACACGATCGTAAGATATGGTTTACCGAAAAAGACCTTGTTTGTATTATTATTTTGGGGGGTCAGGTATACGAGTATACGGCCTCCGCTATCAACATAAGCGGCCCTGTTCATGATCGTATAGGCCGCGCTCTGTTGCGTTATCGTGTCCCAGGACCCATTGAGCCAGTTGTATATCAACACTTTCAGTGATTTTGTGCCTGACGTAGAGCTATACGAAGCTATCTGATTGGCTTGCATATCTGGGATATGTAACGTCAAATTGCTCATTTGTATATTGGGGACCTCAGGTACGTTGATCTCAAAGGTTACGCCTCCGTTGGTCATGTTGTAGATACCGGGTAGAGAAACCTGTGCATCATAGCTCTCGATATCAACGACCTTTCCTTTCACCGTATCAGTTGGAATGCTGGTGGGCGTCGCGATATCGATATTCATAGGCATCTGGACAAAGCTCTCATGAGTGCCGCGAGGATGCCTGTCATTGATCGTCACTGCGTTCATGCCTGCCAGGTCGTCATCGGCCCATCCTATGAGAGTAGCTGTCTGGCTGTCGATTAGTAGTGGATCAAGTCCGTCGGCTAATTGGGGGTTGGGCACCTTTCCTCCGGTTACGTAAAGGGTCTCCTTGCTGCTGATAGCGTGTGAGTTGCACGGACCTCCGCAGAGGTAGAAGCTGTAGCCTGCGCCGTTCAGAGCTGATAGAAAGGCCATGTGGCGCTGGAACGTGTTTTGTGGAAACTGATTTTGCGCATAGGGGAAGTATGAAGCTGGTAAACCTCCCGCCTGCGCGAGTTGATCGGACAGGGCTTCTCCTGGTGTTGTGCTCTGCACTGGAAGCGAAACATGTTGTGTCTCTCCCGCGTTGATATGATCTATATGCACAAAACTATGGGAAAGTAGCACATAAATGTCGCTGAAGCCGCTGCTCAAGGTGTTCTTGATACTTCCCTGTATGCGATTGTTGCCCACGGTGAGATGTGCGATGAGACCGCCATGCAGTTGGCGATCCTGCTCGGATACTAAGGGATGGAACGTCCAGGGGCCTCGGTTTTGCAGATTGATATTTGTGCTGTTTGTTTTGTAACTGATGGTGGTCTCCAGGTCACTGGAGGGGAGTGCCAGCTTACTGCTGATGAGATCCGAATGCGGTACCGGTTCGGCCAGCGTGTCTCCGGGTAATTGCACATTGTAATCGCCCTGATTGGGTACGAATATTCCCATGTAATTGGTAATGTGCGCTGATGTGCCTCCCTGGTTCAGTTGGACGAATGAGATGCTGTTCTCTGTAAGAGACGCTCCCTTCTGGTAGGAGGCCAGCCCGTATGAGAGCAACGAGAATACCACGATGCTGCTGCCAATGATGCGCCATCCCCATTGTTTCCCATTCTTGAGGCGTTTGACTATCAGCAGGCGCCCAGGACCCAGGATGACGATATAGCCAAGTAGTATACATACAATAATCCACGGCCCGAGCAGTGTCTGGGGGACCAGCATGTTGAAAACCCCGCCGCGCAGCAGCAGTTGTCCGGGACCGTTGTAGTAGCCCGGCGCCGAATTGGGGATAAGAAACTGATCACCGAAGGCGTTGAACAGCAGAGATCTCCAGAGGGCCTGTGTCCCGCCCCACTGGACGAGCGGCGGCTGTGTTGGATCGACCGCGAGATAGATGATATCCCCGGCGCCCTGTGGACTCTTTACAATCAAGGGGATCATGTCATAGGACAGAATAGTTTCACTTGCGGCAAAAGCGTCTTGCGTGCGCAGGAACGCCGTACTGGCTACAATAGGTTGATCAATTGTGGTTGGCGCTTGACGCTGATTGGGCGAGGCAGTGGGAAGATTTGTGGGTGCACTGACTGGCAGCATGCGCGCCCCCTGTGGAATGGTATGCGTGCCATTGATGGCGACCGGCACCAGGTCTGAAGGCAGCTTATCCACTGTACGCTGCCACTGTGGGCCGCCGATCTCGACCAGGATACCCCCCTGGTTCACCCACGTTCGCAGCGCGTTTATTTGCGCCACTGACAGCGAATCGCTGGAGAAGTCCGCTACTACGATGAGGTCGAAGTTCGCAAGCGCGGCCGCTGTGGTGGGCATGGTATCGGTATTGAGCATGACTCGTGTGGGTGCATTGGTCTGATTGGGCAGTGTCACGTTATCAAGCGCTCCAAATTCTGAGCCTGAGTCGGTTAGCACTCCCACAAAAAGATTGCCCGGCTGAACTCCATAGCCGCCGTATGTCGTCTGTGTAGCAATCGTCTGCCCATGATTATCGTGCAAAACTGCGACCACGCCCCGCGGTGGTAGATTACTGAGATAGAAAGGTATATATACGGTGACCGTTTGCTGAGTGTTTTTCTTCAAATGCACTGGTTGTTCAAAATGCCAGGGGGAAGCATAGTTCAAGAGGGAAGCCCGCATCGATCCCATGTATGTACTGAGCGAAAGTGTTCCCCGGAACTCAGGTCCATCGTTGTTGAACGTAACATAAGCAGGGGTCCAGTAACCTTCTTTGTATGTGGAACCAAAGCCCAGCGTTATAGTCATGACAGGTTTTTCGCTGTTGGAAATGGTAGAGGCCTGCACCTTTGCCGGAATGGCCATTAACAGCAATACGATAAATACAACCAGGCAACTTTCCACAACTACCTTACGTATAGCGGTAAATCGAAGCCGGGCGTGGTGACGAGTAAGCATGTTTTCGCGCCTCTTCCAGTGGTCAGGAAACAGATCTAGTAAATCAAAACTATCTAATAATAATCACGCTCTCATATTGCATCTTGTTACGACTGCCTATTTTTATCCTATCATGTTCCATATATTACCATCTCGTATGCCAAAAAAGGAAATGGGATAGCGATTTTCTGATAAACGAAAACATGAGATTGCTTCTATATAGTGTACGTTATAATGACAAAAAAAGAGACAAGAACAACACTCGGACATGTACTTTTGTCCTATGCTGCTCTCGCCCCTTTTAAATGAATTATTGTCACCGCTGCAAGAAGGTGTATCGCTGTTTTGCCTTCTACATTAATCATCATAATGTGACATGTAGTGTATCCTTTCTGCTTTGTGTGCTCTCTGACACCTTCTAAATGACATACGGTCGACAGGCAATATGGACATATCGCCAGGATGACGACCTGTGTATAAGTTTGTTATGATTACGCGATCTGCTCAATGGTAATGCCACCTGTGCTGCGCCGAGATGCTGTGACTACTGCTACTACTCACACTATACATTGAGACTGCCATAGGATGTGCGCTTTTCTTCCAACTGTTTTATGTATGCCTCCCGGTAGAAATGAGCGCCTCTCGTCGTATATCGCTATCGGCCACGACCGGGGTACCGTTATGACATCGCAGAATTTATGGATGAGATTACTCCGCCTCTGCTTGCTGTGATTGCATCGAAAGTGCATTCTATTTTTTGTGTAATGCGCTGACCATCTTCATCTGACACAGAAACACGGGGGGATGATGTGTGGTAGGGACGGCCTTTAGCAGTCCGCGTGTCCCTACCGTGACTCTGCCCCGAAGACGGACTGCTAAAGGCCGTCCCTACCACGCTCCCTAGATCTTATCAGGAGCAGGGAACCTGCAAATTGTGGTGAAAATGTCCATACTGCTGCTTTGCCAGGCTTTTCAGGCGTGTTTTGCGAGCTTGGCGGCCTGGCCGCCAAGCTCGCAAAACACGCCTTTTCTCCTGTGCGCCGTGCAGCGGCGCGAGAGTCCTGAATAGTTACGCACCCTAAGGCTGATAAAACAGCTATAGCACTACCTGAGGGCTAGCAGACGGTGTGCGAAATATGTTATTATCCTGCTATGTTGAAGCACGATTGGTTCGAGGATGTTAAGTTATTTACTGAGCAGCTAGTAAGAATACGTGGTATTAGTCCATCGGCAGAGGAGGTCGAGGTAGCTCGCAAGGTGCTGGCCTTGCTGGGTGAAGGTGGGGTAGGTGCTCTCTATACTGCCTGCGGCCTCGACGCTGTTGAAGGCGATAGCTATGGTCGCTGCAATGTCTATGCGTTCCTGCGCGGTCAAAGCCGCAAGACGCTGGTATTGTTGGGACATATAGACACGGTGCCTGTCTCCGATTATGCCTCGCTGGAACCCTGGGCATTTGATCCCCCTGAGCTTGCTAAGCGCCAGGATCAGCTTGTTGCGCCTGGGCCAGATGAGGTAGTCAACCTTGACGATTGGATGTTTGGACGTGGAGCGGCGGATATGAAGAGTGGCGTGGCCGTCAACATCGCTTTGATGCGCCACCTGGCACACGAGGCTAGCGCGTCACCGCTGCCGCTCTCTGTGCTGATGCTGGCCACCCCCGACGAGGAGAACGAATCGGCCGGTGTGATGCAGGGCGTACGCCTGTTGCTGCAATTACGCGAGCGCTTCGATTTAGACTATGTGGGCGTTATTAATACGGACTACACGACGGCGCTCTACCCCGGTGATCCTCATCGTTATGTCTATGGCGGTACTGTGGGCAAATTGCTGCCCAGCTTCCTCTGCATCGGTCGCGAGTCACATGCTGGCGCTCCCTTTCATGGATTAGACGCAAATTTGTTGGCTGCAGAACTCATTCGCGATCTTAGCATGAATACTGCGCTGTGCGAGAGTGCTGGCGGTGAAGTTACCGCACCACCTGTCACGCTGCATTTCAGCGATCTAAAGACTCACTACGATGTTCAGCTTCCCTTTGCTGCATACTTCTACCTCAATGTTTTGACGCTCACCACCGACCCATCTCAGCTATTGCAAGAACTGCGCAGGCGTGCCGAGGAGATCATGGCGCAAATGTTACAACGTATCGATGATATGCACATGTCCTGGTTACGTGCCAGTGCGCCTGCGGCCGCTCTGCATGCTGGCGAAGCGCGTTCGGGAGTCGTGATGACCTACGCAGAGCTCTACCAGGAGGTAGCACAGCGTATTGGTGAAAGACAGGTCGCGGCAGAGCTGAATGAGGAGTGGCAGCGCTGGCCCGCTGAACTGGATAAGCGTGAACGCAGTCTGCACCTGGTGCATCATTTATGGCAAGTGAGCGGCAAACAGGGTCCCGCTGTCGTGCTCTACTATTCACCACCCTATTACCCATCTGTACCCGCCATTGCTGGTGAATTGCAGCAGGCCATCACCTCTGTCATGGATGCTCATCCCCATTTGTTATTGCAACAGCGCGAGTATTTTCCCCTGCTCTCCGATCTGAGCTATCTATATCTTGATCCTGCCGTTGATCTGGAGGGGCTGACTGCCAACATGCCGGTGTGGAGCGATCCCGCCATCACGTCACGACCAGGCTCCTATAGCTTGCCTTTGCGCCAGATCCAGCAGCTTAATCTGCCCGTCTTCAACCTCGGCTCTTACGGCTTCGGCGCTCACCAACGCGACGAGCGCGTATTGATGTCCTATACATTCGGAGAGCTTCCGCAGCTTATCTATGAGGTTATTGCCAGGCTGGGTGCGGGCTAATGTGTCCAATGGGCGTCAAGTGAAGCACGATGGATCAGTGCAGACCAACAGCATCTGCTGGGCGAGAAGCCTCCTAAAGATCGGCCCTACCTCCAGCGGAGGCTTCTCGCCCAGCAGATGCTGTTCCCTTTCCTTGACGCCTATTGGGCTGTGGCTTGTCCCTGCTCTGGTCTCCATGTGATGCTCTATACCGGTCTATTGTGTCTCTATAGCAGTACTTTTTCCATCACTGCTGTAGAGACGGAACCATCGGCTGCGCTGATTGAGAATAGCGCCACGATGCCTTCTTCATGCACGGGATCGCTCACCGTAGAGGTGTATGTGACATCAGCCAGGAACATATCACCCTTTCCGCTAGCCCTGGCGCTGGCGTGTCCGATTTCGAGGCCCAGATGATCGAGTACGAAGGCAATACCGACTATGCCCTCAAATGGCGGGCCACTGCCTGTGATATGTACTGGGCTGGCGACCTTGCCCCTGTTTGCTGGAGAGGTCAGTGTGAGTGTGTCGTTTGATTTGATCGCGGTGACTTCCCAGATGTTTTCGAGTTTCCCTTCAAGGCGGCTGAGTTGCATTACTACTGCTGATTCTGCAAGCGCTCCATCGGGCGTTGGAGCCTGTGTCACCCGAATGGTGGCGGCCACATCACGTGTACCACCACCGCTGGTAATGTTGGTGATGGTGGCTCTCTTCCATGAAAAAAACTGTTTTGTCGCTGCTGCTGCAACCGTGGACGCATTGCGCTTCCACAGATCCAAGCCATATCTGACTCTCTGCTGGTCAATCTCTGCTTGATAGCGCGTCATGTCGGGAAATATGCCGGGGAAGGTGACCTGCACGAAGCGTTGCTCTGTGACGGACCAGCGAAATTCGCGGTAAAGATCCTGTGTGAGCTGCTGATCTGCTCGCCCCTCGTTTATCATGGCGTGCCTGTCTGCTTCCCCGATGAGGACGGTGTTATAACCGCTGATGGAGGCATCGCCCATCAACAATTCTTTTGCGCTGAAAAGCAGTTCAGGATGGCGGTCATTAATATGGGTGTAGACATATACGTCCAGTAGCGCTGCATGGCCATTGTGGCGCACGGTAATCAGGGCTTGCTGAGAAGTGTTGCCTTGTAGCGTCTCGCACAAGATATGCTCAATGTGAGAAGCTCCCTTTTGTGCTCCAACCAGATTGTTCCAATATGTGGGAGATGAGAATTTTTGGGGACAGTTGTGGGCTGATGGCTGTGCTGCCAGCGCTGTGCTACTGCTGAGCACTGTTATACTGCTCATACCCGTACCCACATTATATGTCATCAGCAGCGAGCCGATTACTAATCCTGCAACTATGCAGGTATGTCGAATGGCATACTTCATCAACATCCTCCTGACCACGTCACATACCATTATGCCCACAGTATAGTCTCTTTATATTTTACCTGCCAGAAGAAATGCTCATATTACTCTTGCTGCTGGTCCTTCTCACTTCTGACGATTTCGATCTCCTGGCGTAGTATGCGCACCTCTTGCCGCATCTGCATGATATAGCGAATGCCAACGGCGTTAACCCCCTGATCGGAGAGTTCGGCAATCTCTTCAAGGATCGTCAGGTCAAAATCGGAGTAGAGACGGTTCTTGCCCGCCTGTCGCGCTGGAGGTTCTAACAATCCAGCTTCTTCAAAGCGGCGTAATGCTTGAGGAGGCAGTCGTAAAAGTTGTGCTACTACTCCAATAGTATACTTGGGTACTCGTGCTGTCTCTTCGTTGTCGCCGGGCTCGCTATTCCGTGTTTTGCGCTTCACCGGTGCCTCCTCCCTGTGTTGCTGGTCTTCTCACAAGTTTTGTTAGATCATTGTACTTCTAAGTATAGCATAGGATGATCCGCTATGTCATGGTGAGAGGCTGCGAGTTAATCTCCACTGATTCAACCAATAGCTGTGATACAATACGTTTATCCATAAAAGGATATCGCTATTAAAGCTAATATTTATTCTGGCATATGCTCTACACGTTTGCATGCTTGCATCGTTCCATCTATATATAGAAAGAGAGTGGAGATAGTATGGCATCTCAGGGGTATGCGCGCTTCCCGCATATTTTTCAAGATCAGGTTGTGTTTGTTGCTGAAGATGATCTCTGGCTGGTGTCGCGTGAGGGTGGGCGAGCGGAACGCCTGACGGCCAGTGTAGGAGAGGTGAGTTATCCACGCTTCTCTCATGATGGCAAACTCCTGGCCTTTGTTGGGCGCGAAGAGGGTTCCAGCGAGGTTTATGTAATGTCGTCAGATGGTGAGCCTGCTCGCCGTCTCACCTATAATGAAGGTAACTGTCGGGTTCTCGGTTGGTCTGCCGATGATCAGGAGATACTCTATGCCTCCAATGCTGGTCAGTATGCCTCGCGTTATGAAGTGATCTATGCCGTGAAGCTCTCTGGTGGCCTGCCGCGCAAATTGCCCGTTGGTATGGCGAATGCGATCTCTTATGGTCCGCGTGGTGGTGTGGTGATTGGTCGTAATATTCAGGATACCGCCCGCTGGAAGCGCTACCGAGGTGGCACTGCCGGGCATCTGTGGTGTGATATCGAGAGCAATGGCACGTTTACACGTTTGCTTCACCTCAATGGTAATATGGCTGATCCATGCTGGATAGACGATCATATCTACTTTATTTCAGACCACGAGGGCGTCGGTAATCTCTACTCCTGCACGCCTCGCGGTGAGGATATACGCAGGCATAGCGACCATCAAGATTTCTACGCGCGTAATCTCTCCAGCGATGGGCATTCGCTGGTCTATCATGCCGGTGCCGAACTCTTCCTGTATGATCCCGCTCTGGCTATGGCGCGTCATCTGGAGGTGCAACTGCCTAGCACACGCACCCAGCGCAATCGTAAATTCGTCTCCGCAGCCAGTTATCTTGATAGCTACGCGCTCCATCCCGAGGGCCACAGTGTAGTTTTGACGGCTCGTGGTAAAGCGTTCTCGATGGGCAACTGGGAAGGGCCAGCCCTGCAACATGGCGAGCTTGATGGCGTACGCTACCGCTTTCTGGAGTGGCTCAACGATGGCAAGCGTCTGCTGGCTATTTGTGATGCGCCTGAAAGAGAAGCCATCGTGGTCTTTTCGCCCACCGATGCTGCTGAACCAAAGCTGTACAGCGAGATCGAATTCGGGCGTGTCGTTGACCTGGCCATCTCGCCCACGGATGATGTTGTGGCGATCACCAACCATCGCAACGAGTTGATCTCGGTAAACCTCGAAGATGGTGCCAGGCGTGTTGTCGATCGCAGCACGTCCGGTCGTATTGCTGGTTTCTCGTGGTCGCCTGATGGGCGCTGGCTGGCCTATGGCTTTCCCATTTCACCTCAAAAGACGGCTATAAAGCTTGCTAACCTGGAGAGCGGTGAAACGTACCAGGTGACCGAGCCTGTGCTGCAAGATATCGATCCGGCGTTTGATCCCGAGGGCAAGTACCTATACTTCCTCGGCTATCGCATCTTTCGGCCCGTATACGACAGCTTACAGTTTGACTTGAGCTTCCCTCGTGGTGTCAAGCCGTACGCGATCATGCTGCGCAAGGACCTGCGCTCGCCTTTTATACCAGAGCCAAAGTCACTGGCTGCTCAGGAAAAAGAAGAGAAGCCTACACAGCCGCCTCAGGATGAGGCTGACGCCACTGATCCGAAAGAAGATGCCAGCGATGGGGATCAAAAAGAGACGGCCAGTGAGCAGAGCGAGGATGCGAGCGAGGATACAAAGGAAGCGACAGCCATCGAGATCGATTTAGAGGGCATAACGTCGCGTGTCCTGCCCTTCCCCGTGGGTGAGGGCCGCTATAGGGCTATCTATGGTATCAAGGGCAAGGCGTTAATCCTCTCATATGCGCTCGAACCGGCCAGCAGCGAGGCGCTTGACGACCACAGACCTCGGGGGGTTGTTGAATACTACGATTTCGAGAATTATAAGAGCGAGAAGTTGATCGATGGCGTGAGCGATTTTGGACTGTCACGCGATAACAAGACGCTGATTTATCGCTCCTATCGTCGCCTGCGTGTACTAAAAGCTGGCGACAAGCCCAAAGCTGATCATGGAGAGCGGCCCGGACGTGAAAGCGGCTGGCTCGATCTGCAGCGCATTAAAATATCGATCCATCCCCTGGCAGAGTGGAAACAGATGTTTGCCGAAGCCTGGCGTCTCCAGCGCGAACAGTTCTGGGCCGAAGATATGTCTGGTATCGACTGGGAGGCCATCTATAAACGCTATGCTCCGCTGGTGGGGCGCATCGGTTCGCGCTCGGAACTCTCCGATCTCTTCTGGGAGGTACAGGGAGAACTCGGTACCTCGCATGCTTACGAGTATGGTGGTGAATATCGTCATCGTCCCCATTATCACCAGGGTTTTCTGGGGGTGGACTGGTCATACGATGAGGAGAGGGATCGCTATCGCATTACGCACATTTTGCGTGGTGATCCTTCTGACCGCGATTCGACTTCACCGCTTACCCTGCCCGGACTGAATGTCGCTGAAGGTGATGCGCTGCTGGCCATCAATGGTCAGCGCGTCAGTCGAGAGCGCACGCCCCAGGAACTGCTGGTGAACCTGTCCGGTAACGAGGTGCAGCTCACGATCGAGTCGGCCGAGACGAGACAGACGCGCAGCATTATTGTGAAGGCTCTGGATGATGAGCAGCAGGTGCGTTATCGTGAGTGGGTCGAGCATAACCGTCGCGTCGTTCACGAAGCATCGCAGAATCGCGTCGGGTATATCCATATTCCCGATATGATGGCCGATGGCTTTGCCGAGTTCCACCGTAGTTTCCTGACGGAGTATGATTTTCCCGCGCTGCTCGTCGATGTGCGCTGGAATCGTGGAGGGCATGTCTCTGGTCTGCTGCTGGAGAAGCTGGCGCGCCGTCGTGTCGGCTACGATTTCCCGCGCTGGGGCCAGCCCAATCCCTACCCGGACCAATCGCCACGCGGACCGATGGTGGCTCTCACCAATGAGCATGCGGGCTCAGATGGTGACATCTTCAGCCACAGCTTTAAGTTGATGGGCCTGGGACCGCTTATCGGCAAGCGCACCTGGGGTGGTGTAATCGGCATCTCGCCCCGTCACAGGCTAGTTGACGGTACGGTGACGACGCAGCCAGAGTATTCGTTCTGGTTCAAGGACGTTGGCTGGAATGTGGAGAACTACGGCACCGATCCAGATATCGAGGTGGATATTGCCCCACAGGACTACGTCAACAACGTCGATCCACAACTTGAACGTGCCATCGCTGAAGCCTTGCGCATGATCGAGGAGCGGCCCGGCCTGGAACCCAATCCCGGCGAACGCCCGCGCCTCGCGCCCTGGAACATCCAGTAATACAGCGTTCGGTTGAGAAGAGGCGCGAGGTGTATGGGAAGGGCGTGGTAGGGACGGCTAAAGGCCGTCCCTACCACGCCTATTTCTTGTCCAGCTCCTCTTGAATTAAGCTATAACAGCGCCGCAGGTATTCCTCCAACTTGGCCCAATCGCCCTCAACATTGGTGGACTTCTTCCCGGTGATAAGATCAACTGTGTCTGCTGCAAGCAAGCGGTATTCGGCTGATTCGCGTACCTGTTGCTCGGAAAGTCCGAAGAGGGCGCTGTGCAGTTCTATTAAGACCTGGAGAAATTCGCTTTTCTCTGTTGCGCCAACCAGCTTGCGATGAACGTCGAAATAACGCAGCTCCAGCTTTGCCACCTGGCTGTAATCGAAGCCCAGCCCGGAGTAACGTGCCGCGATGCGGTAGAACTGTTGCAGGTAGCGCTCTACTCTCTCTTCGTCGTGGTTCACGGGCACCCATGCGATAGATGCCCGCGTAGTGTAGTATGCGGCCAGCAGTGATTGGGGAAAGGGGATGTGAAACTGCTCCTGGCATAGCACTACAATCAGGTAGAGCATTTTAAACCAGCGGCGATCGTAATACGCTCGCCAGCCAGCGGCCTCGAAGTATGCCACGCGCTCAGGGTGAAAATGAAATGATGTCGCCATAGTCACCTCTTCCTGTATACCAATGTTGGTACTCAGCAATTCTCTACTCTCTACTACGTAGAAGGGCGCTTCTGGGATCATTTTTTTGTTAACACGAACGAAATGCTTCAGATTTGATGCCTACCTAAAAAATGGGAATTAAATTTGAGCGTCGGGTGTTTTTGCTGCTATAATGGGAGTAAAAAGACGAGGTGAAAAGCTCTGTTGGCAAGTAGCGCGATTGACAGCCTCCTGACACGAAGATATAATCAAGCGGAACACACGAGCAGTGTTTCCCCGCATGTATTCCTGAATATTTCGCAAGGAGGCTCAAGCTGTCCTCTTACCCAGGAAACTAGATATTGAGTACACGTATTTCAATTTCAAATTCCAACTTCTCTAATTGGATCGATCTGCTGCTTTGGCGAGCAGATCAGCAGCCCCAGCAGCGGGTTTACTCTTTTCTCTCTGATGGAGAAATAGAGAAAGATTACCTGACCTTTGCTGGACTAGATCAACAGGCACGTCGTATAGCCGCTTCTTTGCAGGGTGATATCAAACCTGGGGAGCACGCCTTGCTGATCTATCCTTCCGGGCTGGAGTTTATCGCTGCTTTCTTTGGTTGTCTGTATAGTGGTATCATCGCCGTTCCTGTCTATCCTCCCTCAACATCTCGTTCAGACCGCACCCTTACCAGGTTCCGCGCTATTGTTAGCGATGTGCAGCCATCCGTGATTATGACGACGACTGCTCTGGAGACGCGCGTCGACGACCTGCTCAAACTTACACCCGAACTGCGCTCGACACGTGTGGTCGTGACAAATACGTTGCCCGCCGATATGGCTGAGAGCTGGCGACGACCAACTGTGAGTGCTGATACACTGGCCTTTTTCCAGTATACGTCAGGCTCTACCGGCCTTCCTAAAGGGGTCATGGTGACGCATGGCAATCTACTGCATAATTCATCGCTTATCGAGCGTTATTGCCAGCATCCGCCTGATGCTCATGGCGTGACGTGGTTACCGCTGTATCACGATCTTGGGTTGATCGGTGGCATTCTTCAGCCGCTCTACGCTGGCTACGACTCAACTATTTTAACACCGGCCAGCTTCTTACAGCGTCCGGTACGCTGGTTGCAGGCCATCTCGCGCACAAGAGCAACCTATAGCGGTGCGCCCAACTTTGCCTATGATCTCTGCGCACGCAAAGTGACGGCCGCGCAGAAGCAGTCACTCGATCTCAGTAGCTGGGAACTGGTGGCGAATGGCGCGGAACCTGTGCGTCAGGAGACGATTGAGCGCTTCTCAGAGGCATTTGCTTCCTGCGGCTTCCGTCGTGAGAGTTTTTATCCCTGCTATGGACTCGCCGAGGCTACCCTGGTGGTGTCCGCAGGTAAAAAGGGCGTCTATCCCGTCATACGCTCCTTCCAGAGCGATGCGCTTGAGCATAATCGTGTCCTTGATGCCGACGCCGATGGTAAAAACAACCGGACCCTGGTGAGCATCGGCGGCTCGCTGCCCGACCAAAAAATGCTGATCGTTGATCCCGAAACCTTCATCCAATCCCCTGCCGACCGTATAGGGGAGATCTGGCTCATGGGTCCCAGCGTGGCACAGGGCTACTGGCATCGCCCGGAGGAGACCGAAAGCACGTTCCACGCATACCTCGCTGATAGCGGTGAGGGACCCTTCCTACGCACCGGAGATCTCGGTTTCATGAGCGCTGGCGAACTATTTATCACCGGTCGTCTGAAGGATTTGATCATCATTCGTGGCGGCAACCATTATCCTCAGGATATCGAGTTGACGGTAGAGAAGAGCCACCCGGCCTTGCGTCTTGGTAGCGGTGCGGCATTCTCAGTGGATGTTGCTGGTGAGGAGCGGCTGGTCGTCGCACAGGAGCTAGAACGCCGCTACCTCAACGCGGACCTCGATGAAGTGATTGGCGCTATCCGTCAGGCTGTTGCGGAACATCATGAGCTACAGACCTATGCGATTGTGCTGCTGAAGACCACTACGCTGCCGAAAACTTCCAGCGGCAAGGTCCAGCGCCGCATTACCCGCGAAGAGTTTCTTAATGGTAGCCTGGACGTGGTGAAACAATGGAAACTCGATCTCGAAGGGAGTGACGAACCTTCTACAGAGCCGCTTGAGGAGGGCGTGCTAGCGGAGCTAACGCCTGTTCAGGCATCCTCTAGCAAGTCTATGCAGGATATCCAGCACTGGCTCATTGAGCATGTGGCAGATGCGTTGAATGTGAAGCGTGCCGAGATTGATTTGCGCACACCATTCGCGCACTATGGCATGGACTCGGTGCAGGCCGTGACCCTGGTGGCCGACCTGGAAGAATGGCTTGGGCAGGGTGAGCTGTCCCCCACGCTGGTCTTCGATTATCCCAATATCGAGGCGCTGGTACACTATCTGGCGGGAGAGAGCGCATCTTCTACGACCCAGACCTCTGAGAGCGGGCATACCGATCGCCAACCGACGGGCACCGATACCGATACGATTGCCATTATTGGCCTGGGCTGCCGGTTCCCCGGCGCTGATGACCCC
>Ga0137384_10002227_pt1 | contig 15362 bp, 12 predicted proteins | sample SagtaG_2_FD_104922 | JGI IMG/M metagenome (GOLD analysis project Ga0137384, IMG submission 104922) | Vadose zone soil microbial communities from Sagehorn Ranch, Mendocino, California, USA - Sage2_R_60_16 metaG | ecosystem: Environmental > Terrestrial > Soil > Vadose zone | place: USA... | reverse complement strand
GCCGGCGCCGCGACTTGAGCGCTCACGATCACGCGCCACGGCGCGACCGGGGGCGGCGTCGGCGCGCGGGCGGGAGCGGGCGCGGGCGCGGGAGCGGCGCGCGCGCGCAGGCACTGGTCGATCGCGCCCAGCACCGCGTCATCGGCGCCGGCGGCGCGCAGATCGGCGCGATCCCGCTCGGACGGGCGAAACGTGACGCAGTTGCGACGCAGCAGCGCCACCACGTCAGCCTTGGAGCGCGCCTTGGTGGCGAGCAGCCGCACCAGCTCGGTCTTGCGCAACGGCTGCGCTCCCTGCTGGGTGAGGAGCCCCAGCGCTACGAGCAGCAGGCGGGTCACGGCCGCGGACAGCCCGAACGCTCGAAGTCGGCCTCGACCTGGTCCACATCGGTGGCCAGGCTATCGCCGGCCGCTGCGGACGGCGACGCCAGCGTGTAGCGCAGCCAGGCTTCGTCCACGGCGCTGAGCCCGCGCGCCAGGTCGGCACACCCCGCCTGCTGGCGGTACCCGATGATCGCTTGGCGCACGGCCGCGGTGGCGGGCGCCTCGGGCGCCGGCAGCGGCGGGGTGGCGACGGGAGGGGGGGGGCCCAGCCCCAGCCGCACGCCCAGCGCCACCGCGCCGGTCAGGGCCGCGGCCGCGAGCAGCCACCAACGCCAGGCGCCCCAGACACGGCCCCGGCCGCCTGGCATACGCCAAGCGGGGTCGTCGTAGGCATCGTCGGGCTCGACGATCGGGATGAAGCGGCCCGCGCCGGACGGCCGGCCGGATGGCGTCACGCGCGGCGCGCGCGCCGGCTCCGTGCGCACCCGCCACACGGCGGGATCGGGCGACCAGTAATTGCTCCAGGACACGCGCGGCTGTTTCCACCCGTCGCGGAAGCTGTCGGCGTCGAGCAGCTCGTAGAACGGCAGGTACGGCGCCGGCGAGCCGGGCTCGCCCGCGGGCCGGAAGCAGCCGCCCCGCGTCCCGCTCGGCCGGACCGTCACCAGCAACGCCATCTGCCAGGGGCCCGGGAAATGGCGCACGTGCGCCGCGTGGTCGTCGGAAGAAATCTTCAGGACCCCCGTGGGATCGCTCCGGTACCAGCCCACCACCACGCCGTCTTCGGGGGGCAGCATCCGCTGCGCCGCCGCCAGCGCTTGCGTCACCACGCGCTCGCTCCCGCCGTCCACGATCATCTGCGGCACGCGCACCGCCCCGTGCACGATCACGTAGGGCGTCCCGGTCTCGGGGGTCTCGAACACCCGTCCAACCAGGAAGCCGAGCAGCGCTTCGTGCGGCGCGGAGACGAGGTGGTCCTCCACGGCGGCGAGGGCGCGCTGCGCGATGAAGATCAGGCTGGGCTCGTCGTCGGGGCGCGCGAGCTCCTGTACCGCCGGTCGCCACAGCACCGACTGCTCGGTAGGGAGGGGCTGGCGGGGAAAACGCGCCACCCCCCCGGAGGAGTCCCCCGCGGTAGACCCGCCGAACGGAGCGTCGCCGGTCATGGAGATACCCGTAGCATACGGAGTACCAGAGTGCGCTTTGCGTGGCCGCAGCACAAGGCTTGGCTGTCGCGCAGGTGCGACAGTCGCAGGCGCGACAATGACTTGAGTCCGGCTTGACCCCCGCACACGATGCTTGGAGACGCCGATCCGGCCTGGGCCATTACGGTGACCCGGTAACAATATCAGGAGGAGGTCACGATGAACATCCGCACGCTTATTCGGTGGTCCGGGCTCGCGCTCGTTGCCGTATTCGGCGCATGCAAGGACTCGACGACGAACGGCCCTCGGCCGAGCCTCGCGACCGCGACCGACACGCTGCCGGGCGGCGGGGGAGGGCCGGGCAACCAGACCCACTTCGTCGCGAACGGTGACTTCGGCTACGTGAACTGGTTCGGTGGGCCGTCGGGGGACTCGGGCAGCTTCACGTTCGGGAGCTTGAGCGTTAACCGCGGCGGCTCGGTGACCAACCCCCAGGCGTTTCTGTCGTACTTCGTGGAGGAGTGCGACCCCTTCTTCAACTGCGTGTTTGTCGAGGGCTTCGGGGCGATCCCGGCACAGGACGTCAGCGGCGGGGGCAAGCAGCTCCGCCTGAGCACCAACACGAGCGGCAATCCCACCTTCTTCACCTTCGGCGGTTCGCCCGGCGTGATCACGGTGGACTGGTCGGCCAGTGGTGTGTACACGCAACGCTCGAGCGGCACGAACGAGGTCACCTTCCCGGGGTTCCGGCAGCACCAGACGGGCGTGTCGACCTCCGTGTCGGCCTACGGCAGCGGCAACGTCGTGGGGATTCCGATTCCAGCGCGCAGTCCCGGCCAGATCGGGACGAACCAGAACGTCACCATCGACATCTTGCACTAGGAGCCCTGACATGAAGCGCATGACCCACGCTGTTCCCCTGCTCCTGGCGCTCGCCGCGGCTTGCCAGGACCAGAGCGCCGTCCCGACGGCCGGCCGCCCGCTGTTCGCGACGGCCGCGGCGAACACCTGTCCCGCACACGCGAACTTCGTCGTCTCGGACGAGGGCTCGTTGCTGTCGGCCATCGCCGCGGCGCAGCCTCACGACACGATCGCCCTGAACGGGATGGTCGAGATGACGTTCGCCGACGTCTTCGTGGAGACGGACAATCTGACCTTCACCTGTGCGACCCTGGGATCGGGCATCCGGGCCGCTCCCGCGGCGATCAGCTGGCTCTTCGTGGTGCTGTCGAGGCATGTCACGGTGGAGCACCTGACGTTGGACGCTACCAACACGCTCAACGGCGGGGTCGTCGCGTTCAACGGCGTGGAAGGGCCGTTCACGGGCTTCGCGGAGGACATTCGACTGGTCGGGAATCACGTCCTCTGCGCCGGACAGCACGTGGAAGCGTGCGTGTCGCTCCGGACCGATGCCGACGGGCTGCAGCGGGCGCTCCTTTCGGGCAACTCGCTTGAGGCCGATCCGAATCAGACCACCATCGAGCTCATCGGAGTGATTGATGGCCGCGTGGAGGGAAACACCATCGTGGGCGGCTTGGGCGGGGTCGCCGACCCGGTCGACTTCATCGCCGGGTCCACGGGCGGCCGCTTCACAGGCAACTCGGTGCAATGTGCAGGTGTGTGCGTATTCGCCGACGGGTCCCCTGGGCTCGTCGTCGCCGCCAATCAGTTTCAGTCCGCCGGCTCGACCACCGGGATCCACCTGCAGACCGGCACGGACGGCGACAGCGTTGTAGGGAATACGGTGGTCACCACGGTTCCGTCGTTCGCCATGGGGCTCGGTGGCATTCGACTGCGCGACGGCGCGAATACCGTCGTCACAGACAACATCGTGCGCGGACCGTGGGCCAACTCGATCGCGGTCACCGACCTGACGGGTGGTGACGTCGAGCGGAACAGCGTCACCGGTGCGGCGCTGTATGGCATCCGACTGGCCAGCGGAGCCTCGTTCATCCCCATCTCGATGACGGGCAACCGGTTCCTCACCAATCGCGCAACGGGCGCCGGCATCGCGGGGGTGCTCGCGCGCCTCGCCTGCGGCAACACGTTCGTCGGCAATAATCTGCAGGGTAACGCCAGCAACCTGGGACTCGTGTTCGACGTCACGAGCGGCGCCAACAGCTACGCGGGTGAGCGCAATCTCGTGGTGGACAACGGGGCGTTCGATTGCAACGGCGACGGCGTCAATGATCCCAACATTATCTCCGGTCCCGGCATGGCGCGCCACGGGCTCGGCATGGGCGTGAGTGAAGCTGCCGGTGACGCGCCGCACACGGTGCACGGGATCGTCGTGAAATAGACGTCGGGAATCGACTACGGCCGCGGCTGCGGGTCGTTGCCCAGTCCGAGATCGGCCCTCCAGCGCGGGGTCGCGGCGGATGTGCTCGTTTTGCACCACGAGCCGCAGCGCCGCCCGCGGCGTGAACAGGCGCGCCACGCCCACGTTCGACGCGACGTCCCGGGTGACGAGCGACGATTGCGTCGGGCCCGGCAGGATCGCGCTAGCCGCCGGCCTGGTCGCGCGCCACCGAGCCCTCGAGAAAGAACGGCCGCTTCTCCGGATAGAACAGGGCGAATTGCGAGTTCACGCTCAACTGGGGCACGTCGGCTTCGATCTGGGAGAAGTCGGGGCGGAGGGTCGCGTCGAGCGCCGTGCCCCCTCCGGGGGTCCATTTGAGATCGGCACCGGCGCGCAGGTCGTGTCACAGGAAGCACGAGGTGCCGCGCGGCATCCGCACGGAAAAGAGCAAGTGAGTCAGCTCGCGGGGATACACACGATGCACGATCACGCCCCATGTCTGGTGATCGCGCGCCGAGTAGCGCAGCTCGGCGGTCCAGGCCGAGTCGCTGCTCGCGGTGCGCGCGTCCCAGGCGAAGTCGGGCGTCAGGTCGTCGGGATTGTTGCCGAGCGCGAACTGCGCCTCGCCGGGCCAGGTCTCGTAAAACGTCGTCAGCCGGATGGCGGGCGCCTGGGCCAGGGAGGCACATGCTAATAGATTAGCACATACCCACACACAAAATCCCTACCGGCTACCATGCGGACGCGCACGGCGCTGGTGCGCGCCAGCGCTCGCCCGATGCGGCGCAGCGTCATGAAGCCCGGCACCAAAGGTTCACGTCACCGACCCTCGCGCCGGGCGTGGCGCACCAGCGCGCGCAGCCGCGCGAGCTCGCCGTCCGACAGCTCCTTGCCCGGCAGCTCGAGCAGTGCCGCCACCGCGCCGGCGCGCGAGCCGCGAAAGAAGGTGCGCAGCAGGTGCTGGATGGCGCTGCGCTGCGCTTCGGCGTGCGGCAGCGTCGGCTCGTACACGTAGCGCACGCCGTCGCGGGTGTGACGCAGGTGCCCCTTGCCCTCGAGGTAGCCCAGCATCGCGCGCACGGCGGAGTATGTGGGGGGGTTGGGCAGGCGGCCCATCACGTCGCCCACGGTGGCGCGGCCCAGGCGGTACACCACGTCCATGATCTGGCGCTCACGGCGGCCGAACTCTTTCGAAGGAGCGATGCGCATGGCACCGCAAAGATGCTAATCTATTAGCATGACGTCAAGACCGGCCCGTGGTGTTGCCTCGTCGCCACACTGCACCGCTTGCGGCGTCCCTCGCTGCACCGCATCATCTTCACAAATTATGACCCGCTCGTCCCTGTTGTACGTCAGTGCCGCGCTGACTCTGTGCTTCGTTTCCCCGCCCGCCATCGTCGAGTACCCGCTGCCGCGCCCTAAAGCGTTCCCGCACGACCCCGCGGTTGGCGCGGACGGGATCGTGTGGTATACCGATCAGGCGAACAGCTACATCGGCCGGCTCGATCCCGCGACGGGCAAAGTCAGCGACTACGCGACGCCGACGCCCACGTCGGGACCGCACGGCATCGTCGTCGCCCCCGATGGCGGCGTGTGGTACACCGGGAACTTCACCGCCCGGCTGGGCCGGCTCGACCCGGCCACCGGCGCCATCAAAGAATTCCCGCTTCCCTCCGAGGCGCGCGACCCGCACACGCCGCTCTACCACGCCGGCAAGGTCTGGTTTACCGCGCAAGGCGCGAATCTCTACGGGGTGCTCGACCCCGCGACGGGCGCCGCGAAACTCTACCCCGTGCCGACGCGCGGCGCCCGGCCCTACGGCCTCGTCGCCGCCCCCGACGGCATGATCTGGATGGCGCTGTTCGGCACCAATCAGATCGGCCGGATCGATCCCGCGGACGGCGCGCTGAAAATCTTCCCGCTCCCGGCGTCCGGCGCCCGGCCGCGGCGGCTCATCGTCGATGCCACGGGCATCGTGTGGTACTCGGATTACGCCCGTGGCAAGCTGGGCCGGCTCGATCCCGCCACGGGTCAGGTACGCGACTATCCCTGCCCGGGCGGCGACGCCAGCCAGCCCTACGGCATCGCGGTCGGCACCGACGGGCGCATCTGGTACGACGAGTCGGGTACCGACGAGATCGTGGCCTTCGACCCCGCCACCGAGCGCGCGCTGACGGTCAAGATCCCCACGCCGGGCTCGGTGGTGCGCAACATGGCGGTGGACTCGACGCGGCACCGGCTGTGGCTGGCGCTGTCGGGTGTCCAGAAGCTCGGGAGGATCGATCTCAAGTAACCACCACCTCGATTGCTTCTTCACCGCCGCCCCCGCGGGCCTCGCCATCCTCGATCGCGAGCTGTGCTACCGGCAGCTCAACGAGACCTTGGCGCTGATGAACGGCCGCTCGGTGGCGGAGCACCTGGGCAAGCCGGTGCGCGAGGTGCTGCCCGCCATCGCGGCCACGCTCGAGCCGCTGCTGGGGCGCATCCTCGAGACGGGCGAGCCCGCGTTGAACATCGAGGTCACGGGCGAGACGCCGGCCCAGCCCGGGATCACGCGCTTCTGGCGCGCCTCCTACTTTCCGCTCGCGTCCGACGGCATCGGCGCCATCGTAGTCGAAGACACGGCGCGCCGGCACGCGGAGCGCGCGCTGCGCCGCTCCGGCGCCGACTACCGCGCCATCGTGGAGCAGGCTACCTACGGCATCTATCGCTCCAGCCTCGAGGGGCGCTTCCTCAAGGTCAACCCCGCGCTGGTCGCCATGCTCGGCTACGACAACGAAGCGCAGGTGCTCGCCCTCGAGCTGGACCGCGACCTGTACGTCGATGCGGCGGAGCGGGCCCGCAACATCGAGCTGGCGCGCACCCTCGAGCGCATCAGCGGCGTGCAGGTCCAGTGGAAGCGCCGCGACGGTCACCACATCACCGTGCGGCTCTCGGGCCGGGTGGTGCGGAGCGAGGGCGGGGGCGACCTCAAAGGCTTCGAGATGATGGCCGAGGACGTCACCGAGCAGCGGACGCTGGAGCGCGCGCTGCAGCAGGCCCAGAAAATGGAAACGATCGGCCGGCTCACGTCCGGAATCGCCCACGACTTCAACAACCTGCTGACGGTGATCCTGGCGCAGAGCAACCTGATGGCGAAAGCGTTGCCCGACGCGACCCCCGAGGTGCGGCGCGATCTGCAGGAGCTGACCGACGCGGCCCGGCGCGGTGCCGAGCTGGTGCACCGGCTGCTGGGGTTCAGCCGCCACGAGACGCTCGACCTGCGCCCGCTCAGCGTGTCCGAGTGGATTCACGAGGAGCTGCATACCCTGCGGCGCCTGCTCCCCGCCACGATCGCGATCCGCTGCGACACCGAGCCCGCCGCGGGCGTGGTGGAGGCCGATTCCGGAGCGCTCGAGCAGATTCTCCTGAATCTGGCTACCAACGCGCGCGACGCGATGTCCGACGGCGGCACGCTGCACCTCGACGTGCGCCGCACCCGGCTCGACGCGGAGGACCGCCCGCTGCATGCCTGGGTCCAGCCGGGGGTGTACGTGTGCCTCAGCGTGAGCGACACCGGGGCCGGTATGGACCGCCAGACCCAGGCGCACGTGTTCGAGCCGTTTTTCACCACCAAGCCCGCCGGCGTGGGCACCGGACTCGGCATGGCCATGGTGTACGGGCTCGTGAAACAGCACCACGGATTCGTGCACCTCTACAGCGAGGTAGGGCAGGGGACGACGGTGAAGGTCTATCTGCCCCTCGGCCACGAGCAGGCCCTGCCGGCGGGGCCCGCGGGGGAAGAGGAACTGCTCCCCGGCGGCTCGGACGCGATCCTCCTCGTGGAGGACGATCCCCATCTCCGCGCCGTGGCCCAGCGGCTCTTCGAGAAGGTGGGCTATCGCGTGTTCGCGGCCGGCGACGGGCAGGAGGGCCTGGCGGCGTACCGCGCCCGCAAGGCGGGTGTGGACCTGGTGATCACGGATATGGTGATGCCGAAGATCTCCGGCATGCAGCTGTACGAGACGATTCGGGCCGCGGAGCCGCCCGACAAGCGCGTGAAGGTGCTGTTCACGAGCGGGTACCCCGCGGCGGACTTCCGCCAGTCGCTCGCCGGCGATCCCGATGTGGCCTTCGTGACCAAGCCCTGGACCGCGAGCGAGCTGCTGGGACAGATACGGAGCCTGCTGGAGAAGTAGTCCTCACGCCTGACCCCCGGAAATGTGATCCAGCCGACAGCCCCGACCCCGCACGCCGGGCAAGACTGAGCCTGCGCCCGTCATCATCCGCCCTGGAGGGCGACCATGCCGCAGACCGAACACTGGGCCCGCACCCGGGTCCGCACGTGCCGTGAGCTGAGGCGCGGCGCCTGGTACCGCGTGACGCGCGCGACCCCCGCCGAGGGCGTGTTGGAAGTGAACCGTCGTCTGGTAACGATTCCGCGCACGTTCCTGCAGATTCTTCCGTTCCGCCCGCAGCTCTGGTCCGTCGTCCCACGCGTCGCCAACGCGCCGCAGCCGCCCCTCTCGTGGGGACCGACCTACGGCGTGTGCCCGCAGTGCAGCGCACGGGCGTCTCTGGGCCAACACGCGCTCAAAGTCTCGTGCCCGCGCTGCAACGGGCTGTTCCCCGTCGCCTGGGAAGACTCCGGGTGGTGTGCGTTTGAGAAGTCCGAAGCTGTGAACTCGTAGGGGCAGGGTCAGCGCCGCCGTCGCTCCCGGCTATGGCGGCGTTCCGGTCCGGCACGCCGCGACATGATCGTCCGACGCTCGATACCGCTGCGCCGATCGATGGTTACCGGGACCGCGATACGACGACGCTCCCGCACTATGCGCCGACCGACGCTCTGCCGCCGGTCGACGAGACGTCGACGTTGCATAACGTTGATATTCCCTCTCAGTAACGAAACCGTCTCCGTTGGGTTGCAAACCATGTGCTCCCCGTCTCAGGCGGCGTGGTCACCGCTCCGTAGTCACGACTGGCGCGGGCCCGCCACAGTTTTTGGCCCGCAGCGCCTGGGGCAGGGCCACATTCCGCTGCAACTGCCAGTCGAGTGGTGCTACGATTGAGTGCGCCATGCGACCTCCGCGTCTCGTGCTCACGCTGCTGCTCGTCTCCGCCCCGGGGCGTGCACAAACCCCCAACCCCCCAAAAATCGGCATTGCCCTGAGTGGGGGCGCGGCGCGGGGCCTCGCGCACATCGGCGTGCTGAAAGTGCTGGAGCAAGCGGGCATTCCCGTGGACGTGATCACCGGCACGAGTATGGGCAGCGTCGTGGGCGGTCTGTACGCGCTCGGCTACAACGCGGATCAGCTCGACACCATCGTGCGCGCCCAGGACTGGTTTCGCCTGCTCACCGACCCGGTGGACCGGCGCGACTTGCCGGTCGATCGCAAAATCGCCGCGGATCGCATCATGCTCACGCTGCCGATCTATCGCGGCGGCATCCATCTCCCCAGGAGCGTCGTGCCGGGCCAGCGCATCTGGGAGCTGTTGACCCGGCTCACGTGGTCGGCGCACGGCGTGCACGACTTCCACCGGCTCCCCACGCCGTTCGCGGCCGTCGCCACCGACCTGGAGACCGGCCAGGCGGTGGTCCTGGACCGCGGCTTTCTGCCGGACGCGATCCGCGCCAGCATGGCGCTGCCGAGCGTGTTCGCTCCCGTCGAGGTGGGGGGCGTCGTGTTGATCGACGGCGGCGTGGTGCGCAATCTGCCGGCGCACGACGCGCGCGCCCTGGGCGCGGACGTGCTGATCTGCAGCGACGTGACCGACCCGCTCGAGCCGCGCGATTCGATCGTGTCGCTGGTGGACGTGCTGCTGCAGTCGGTGTCGTTCCGCGTGTGGGACTCGGAGCGCGCGGAGCGCGGCGCCTGCGACGTGCTCATCGTACCCGACGTCCGGGCGTTCACGAGCTTCGGCTTCGGGCGCGCCGCCGAGCTGATGGCGCGGGGAGAGGCGGCCGCGCGCGCGGCCCTGCCCGAAATCGCGGCGAAAGTGGGCCGCCGCCGCGTGCAGCCTCGGCCCCAGGCGCCGCCCGCCCCCGACTCCGTCCTGGTGACGGCCGTGCGATTCGAAATCTCCGGGGGAGGGACGGTGACGCCCGCGTTCCTGGCGCACGCGCTCGGGCTCAGGCCGCCCGCCTGGACCACGCTACGCGAGCTGGGCGCGCGCATCGCGCGGCTCTACGCCACCGGCCTGTTCGCCAACGTGCGCTACCGGCTCGAGCGCGGCGAGCTGACGCTGTTGATCGACGAGCGCGCCGCGGGCCGCTTCGGCCTTGGGCTGCGCTACGACAGTCGCTACAAGGCCTCGGTGCTGCTCACGGGTGGTCGCGGCGGGGTAGAGGGGGACGCGCGCCTGGGCCAGCAGATCCGCGTAGGGCTCGGCGCCGCGCAGGCGCTGGGCGATGCCCAGAGCGTCGCGCTCGGGGTACGGATCGCGTATGCGCACCAGCCGGTGGACCTGTTCCAGAACGGCCGCCGCGTCGCCGAGGTGCGTGTGGACCTGGGCGCCATCAGCGCGTCGATCGAGCGCCGGCTGGGGAGCATGGCCGGAGCCTCGCTGCGGGTGAAGGCGGAGCACGCGCGCTGGGCGGAGGAAGTGGCGGCGGTGGACTCCGCGCCGATCAATCGCACGTTCGTCACCGTGGCGGGCGTGGGAGACGTGGACACGTACGACAGCGGGGTGTTTCCCAGCCGCGGGATCGGGCTCCGGGCGGTGTCCGAGTTGATCGGCTCGTTCTCGCACCACGTCGGCGATGTGCGGGGGTACCTGCCGCTGGGGCGGCGGGTGTCGCTGTGGGCGGGTGCGACGCTCGGCGCCTCGGGCGGGACGCCGCCGCCCCACTATCTGTTTTTTCTGGGCGGCGCCAACGGCTACTACCTCTTTCCCGACCGCGCCATCGCCTTCACGGGACTGTACGTGCAGGCGCGGCGGGGGCGCCACGTGCAGAAGGCCGAGCTCGGCGCCCAGTGGCAGGTCGCCGTCGCTCCCGACCTGTTCGCGCGCGTACGCTGGAATGCCGGTACGGTGCTGGACCGCTGGACCTTCGAGCCCGCCGGCTGGGTGAACGGCGTCGGCGTCGAGCTGGGCGCCAGGACAGTGGCCGGCCGCGTGAGCCTGAGCGTGTCCGGCGCCGGTGGCTCGACGCCGATCGTCGAGTTCGACCTCGGCTACCCCTTCTGAACCAGGTCGCGGGCGGGCATCACCTGCGTCGCGCCGTCCACGCGCACGTGGATGCTGCCGTTCACGCAAATGTGCGCGTTCACCAGATCGTAGACCCCGACCGCGGGGACCTGCAGACCCTCCAGCGTGACCTCGGTGGCGAGCGGGCGCTCGTCGCCCCGCTGCATCAGCTGTCGTACGCGGATCGAGCCCATGTTGCAGAACATGAGCTGCGCCTCGCCCGTGGCCGCGAGCACGGCGACTCTCACGCCGGGCAGGTCGACCCGGGCCTCCTCGCCGTGCGACACCTTCGCTTCTTCCAGTCGCTCCCGCAGACGGAACGACTGCGACTGCGCTGTGATGCGGGCTTCCATAAGGCACCTCCTGTTGAATCCGGTCCTACCGCCGACGGCGCAGCGTAGTTCCGTGCAGGCGGCGTGCCGCCGCCGCCGTTCCGCTGCAACCGTACCGTCGCGGCGGGGTATCGTGTTAGGTTCCAGGACTTGACCTCCGACGCTGTTGTGACGACTCGGCCGCGCCTCACGCGTCCGCCGCGCATCCTCATCGCCAGCGATCAGGATCACGCCCTCTGGGACGTCGAGGGCACGCTTGGGCGGCAGGGATACTCGGTGCTGCGCGTGTTCGCCGGCGCCGCGGTACTGGCGCGCGCGCGGGCGGCGTGTCCCGACGTGATCCTGCTGGACGCCAAGCTCGCCGACTCGGAGAGCCTCGACCTGAGCCGGGTGCTGCGCGCCGATCCGCTGATCGGCGCGAGCACGCCGATCCTGCTGCTGGTGCACGACCGTCCCACACGCGAGGATCACCTGAGCGCCATGCGCGCCGGCGTGTGGGAGCTGTTGCGCCGGCCGGTGGACACGGGCGCGCTGCTCGCCAAGCTCGAAGCCTATCTGGTCTCCAAGCTCGAGGCCGAGCGAACGCCCAAGCGCAGTCTGGTGGACGAGCTGACCGGCCTGTACACACGGCGCGGGCTGACGCGGCGCGCCGGGGAGCTGATGCTCCAGACGGTGCGCCATAACACGTCCGTGGCGTGCGTGGTCGTGGCGCCCGAGGTGCGGGGCGACCCCGGCGCGAATGTGCTGCGCGACGTCGCCCGGCTGGTGCGGGCGACTGCGCGCCACTCGGATGCGGTGGGGCGGGTGGGGCTCACCGAGTTCGCCGTCGTCGCGCCGGGGGCGAACCGCGTCGGGGCGCGCCGCCTGGCGCAGCGGCTGCAGGAAGTGGCGCACGCCGGCGGCAACGGCGGCGGAACGGGGGACGGGAAGAGCGAAGCGGCGATGGGTCTGCGGGCCGGTTACGATGCGCTGCGCCAGCTGCGCACGGCGGCGATCGAGCCGCGCCGCTTGCTGGGCCGTGCCGCGCGGGCGCTCGAGCTGGCGCGCGCCGAGGGAAAGTGGCTGCGCGAAGGCGCTACGGTGCGGAGTTAGCGAGCACTCTGTCAGCGATCTGCCACAAATCGGCGCCACGCCGAATCGTGCGACGGCAATCTCAACGAGTTAGCAGGGCCCAAAAACTGCCACCCACGGGCTGTGGCCCCAGCCATGGCCCGTCACTACGTCCCCCGTCCTGCCCGCACGCTCCGCGGCGCGCGGGCCGTCCTCGCGCTCGCCGCCGCCAGCTTCGCCGCGTGTCAGCGCGATATCGCTGCGCCCCCCCCTCCCCCTCCCGCGGCCACGCAGCTGTTGTTCGCCGTCGAACCGACCAGCGCCATCGCGGGCCACCTGCTGCATCCGGTGGTCAGGGTGCGCGCGGCCGATGCGCAGGGGAACGTCGCCTCGGGCTTCACGGGGAGCGTGACCGTCGCGCTCGGCACCAACCCGGGCGGTAGCACCCTCGGCGGAACCACCACGGTCGCGGCGGTAGCCGGCGTGGCGAGCTTCGACGACTTGAGTGTCGACAAGGCGAGCACGGGCTACCGGCTCACGGCCACGGCGACCGGGCTCAGCGAGGCGACCAGCAGGGATTTCAGCATCTCGCCCGGGGCGGGGACTCAGCTGGTGTTCAGCGTGCAGCCGGGGACGACGGTGGCGGATCACCAGATTGCGCCGGCTGTGAAGGTGCGAGCCCTCGATGCCTTCGGGAACCTGGTGACGGGCTTCACGGGGAGCATCGCCGTCGCGCTGGGCGATCCCGGCGGGGCGACGCTCGGCGGAACCAGCCCGGTCGCGGCGGTCGGCGGCGTGGCCACCTTCTTCGACTTGAGCATCAAGCAGGCCGGAGCCGGTTATACGCTCGTCGCGACCGCCCCGGGAATGGGCCCGGTCTCGAGCGCGGCGTTCAACGTGACCTCCGGCCCCGCGACGCAGCTCGGCTTCACGCTGCAGCCGACCACGACCGTCGCCGGGCAGCCGCTCACGCCGGCGGTGCAGGTCGCGGCCCTCGACGCGGTGGGGAACCCGGTGCCGGGCTTCACCGGCACGGTGACGATCGCGTTCGGCAACAACCCCGGGGGTGGTGGCACGCTCGGCGGCACCACGAGCACCGTGACGGTGAACGGCGTGGCGAGCTTCGGCGATCTCACCGTGACCAAGACCGGCACGAGCTACTGGCTGAAGGCAACGGCGCCGGGGCTCGGCGCGGCGACCAGCGGCACGTTCACCATCACGGCTGCGGTCGCAACCCAGCTCGTCTTCGGCGTGCAGCCCACGACCACTGCGGCGGGTCACCAGATCGCGCCGGCGGTGAAGATCCGGGCGTTCGATGCGTTCGGGAACTTTGCGACCGGTTTCACCGGGAATGTGAGTGTCGCGCTCGGGAGCAACCCGGGCGGCGGGACACTGAGCGGGACGATACCGGTGGCGGCGGTCGGGGGCGTGGCGACCTTCTTCGATCTGAGCATCAACCGGACCGGCGTCGGCTATACCCTCACCGCGAGTGCTGCAGGTTTTAGCGCCCCCACCAGTGCGGCGTTCGACATCACCCCCGGCACCGCGACGCAGTTGATCTTCATCGCTCAGCCTACCACGACGGTCGCCGGCCGGCTGATCACGCCGGCCTTGCAGGTGATCGCCCGCGATCCCACCGGGAATCCGGTGCCGGGCTTCACGGGGACAGTGACTGTGGCGTTCGGGGGTGACCCGGGTGGGGCGACGCTCAGCGGCACCACGAGGGTGGCGGCGGTGAACGGCGTGGCGAGCTTCGGCGATCTGAGCATCACGAAGACGGGCCCAAGCTATTGGCTGACGGCGACTGCGACCGGGCTGAGCCGGGCGGCGAGCAACAACTTCCCCATCCTGCCCGGGCCGGCGAGCCAGCTCGTGTTCGCTGTGCAGCCGACCACGATCACGGGAGGGACGATCTTCAGCCCGACGGTGAAGGTGCGGGCGCTCGACGCGCTCGGGAACCTGGCCACGGATTTCAGCGGCGACGTGCACATGGAGCTGGGCGTGAGCCCGAGCGGTCAGGCGCTCCAGGGAACGACGACCGTCACGGCGGTGAACGGCGTGGCCAACTTCCTCCTACTCAGTGTGAACGCGGCCGCGTTCGGCTACACGCTCGCCGCGTCGACTGCGGCGCTCCCCGAGGCGACGAGCGTGCCGTTCGACGTGCTCATCGGGGCGGCGAGCCACCTCGACTTCCAGGTGCGTCCCAAGAACGAGATTGCCGGCACGCCGATCGGGGACACGTACGTTCAGCTCAGAGGTGAGGACGCGGGCGGGAACCTGGACACCACGTTCACCGGCGTCGTAACCGTGGGGATCGAGGCCAATCCGGGAGGGGGGACCCTCTCCGGAACGATGGCCGTGGCGGCGGTCGGAGGCCTGGCGAAGTTCTCCGACCTGAGCATCGACAAGGCCGGGACCGGGTACACGCTGACCTTCGCCGCCGCCGGACTCCTCAGTGTCACTAGTCTCGAGTTCAACATCACCAGCGCAGCGGCCACCCGGCTGGTGTTCACCGTCCAACCGACCAACACCGCCGCCGGGGCGACCATCACGCCGGCCGTGCGGGTCACCGCGCTCGACGCCTTCGGCAACGTCGCGACCGGGTTTACGGGCAACGTGACGGTCTCCATCGGCACGAACGCGGGCGGCGGTGCGCTTCGTGGGACCGTCACCGGCGCGGCGGTCGCCGGTGTGGCGACCTTCTCCGACTTGAGTATCACCACCCCCGGTGCCGGCTATACGGTCACGGCCGCCGCCGGCGTGTTGACAGGTGCCACCAGCGCCCCGCTTACCATCAACTGACGAGGGCTCAGTTGGCCGTGCTGAGCTGGAGCGCTCCCCCGATCACGCGGCATGCCGTCCCAACGCCCCGCCAGGCGGCGCGCAGGGCGAGCGCGAGCAGCCCGCCCGCCAGCACGGCGCGGGTGCCGTACCTGGCCATCAGCCGCGGCGTGACCGGGTAGGCGGCCACGCTGGACAGGGTCAGCGCGGTGGTGGTCAGGCCGGCCAGGCCGGTGCTCGCCCCGGCCGACCTGGCGTACAGCGG